>FWPU01003915.1_pt1 | contig 32586 bp, 34 predicted proteins | sample 2228361 | NCBI WGS metagenome assembly FWPU01 (sample SAMEA103939777, study PRJEB20133) | metagenome
CGGCCGCGACAAGGGCGTGGCCGTCGGCGGCCACGCCCACGATGTCGAACCTGTCTTCGAGCAGGCTGCGAAGCCCTTCGAGCATCAGCGCGTGATCGTCGGCGAGCAAAAGCCGGATGCGTTTAGGGGAGCTGGTCATCTGGCGCAGGATGTAGGCTACCATCCCGCGCCGGTGGGGCGCACCTAGGGATTGCCCGCAGTGAGGCGGAGCTATTCGACTTCCACCCTGATCTGCTTCTGCCTGGCGGCTTCGGCCTTGGGCAGACGGATCTCGAGGATGCCGTCTTCGTAACTGGCTTTGATTTTGTCGACTTCGACCTCGACCGGGAGGCGGAGGCTGCGAGCGAAGGCGCCGTAGGCGCGCTCGCAGCAGTAGTAGTCTTCGTCTCTGGTTTCCTGCTCCTTGCGGCGTTCTCCCTTGATGGTGAGGACATCGCCGCTGACCGAGACGCTGATGTCCTTTTTCGAGACACCGGGCAACTCGGCCTTTACGACGATCTCGTCCTTCTTGTCAAACATGTCCACCTCAGGCGCGAAGGCGACGGTTTCGGGAAGGGGCTCTTCCCAGAGAGAGCGAAACGGCCATCCGCGCCTACGGCGGAACGGCCAGCGGCCGAAGAACTCGTCCATCCATCGATCCATCTGCTGCTCGAGGCGAGCCAGCTCCTGGGCGGGACGCCATCTTTCAATCGCCATGAATCGGGCCCTCCTTTTCCAGAAATTCGGGTGTCTCTATCTCTATCTATGAGACAGCGGCGGCGGGTTGTCAACCGGGGCGGAAAGGCGGGAGCCACCGGGAGCGAGTTAGGGCTTTCCCTAGTTGCCCTCTGCGGCCGGCGGTGCTACCCTTCGGCACGGGGGCTGGGGCAGGGCTGGGAGGCGCCGCCAGATCAGGAGAGGAAGGTTATGAGCGCAAAACGGGTTCTGCTAACGACGATTGTCGGACTGGTGCTCGGGGGAGTGGAGTGGCTGATTGCGCCGAGCGGCACGACCACGCAGATGCCCATCGCCGCGGCTCTGACGATGATCCTCGGGCGCGGCACGCTGGGTTTCGCGATCGGAATCAGCGCATGGAAGCTGGGCTGGTGGTTGCACGGCCTGCTGGTGGGCCTGATCTTCAGCCTTCCGCCGGCGTTTGGCGCCATGTGGTTGGCCGGGCAGTGGACGACTAACTTCATCACCGTGCTCATTGCGGGCGTGGTGATCGGGGTGTTGATTGAGCTGCTGACGTCGGTGGTGTTCAAGGCTCGAGCCTGGCAGCCGGCGGCAGTACAGCCGTAGCGGGAGACTCCGAGCGTCCGTAGCTGAAAGGGGAGGCACCGCCAGCAGGGCGGGGCCCGCGAAGGGGGCCGTGTATCAGGGAGCGGGCCGCCCTAAAGGGATCGCCTGAACCACACTCTGGAGCCTCTCCATAGTGTCCACGTACCGTTTGAAGAAGATCTCGGAGATCCTCCGCTGGGTGACGTAGCCGACGCGAGGGTTGTCATCCAGGAGGCGACGGAGGACTTTACCCTCGATCTTCAGCACCTCGGAATCCTCGACGCACTCGGCGTTGAGCAAGTAGCGCTGGGTCCCCGTCAAAGAGGAGACGCCGAAGATGCTTCCTGGCAGGAGGTCGTCCACCAGGAAGCTGAGTCCTCCGGGGGTCGATCTGCGCAACTCCACCCTGCCTTTGATGAGAATGAAGAGGTGAGTGGCGGGATTTCCCTGGGAGTAGACTCGATCGCCTTCCTTGAGTGTCGCCAGGCTCGAGGCACTGCTGAGCGTGGCTATTTCGGTCGGCCCCAACAAGCCGAACAGCTCGTGTTTCTGCAACTTTTCCACCGGCATGCTTGCCCTCCATCGCTGACATCGTGTCCCTCGGCGTGGGCGGATGCGCTTCCGTCCCGGGCGGGGGAGACGGACAAAGATTATTGGATCTCAATATCCTTGTCACCCTCATTGTACCTCCGGCACGGGGGACAGGTTAGCGACGCCGGAGAGGCGGGCGGGACCTGGGGCGCCGGTGGGCCAAGCTCATCCTGTCACCTTCAAAAGTGGGGGCCCGCGGGCAGCGGCCTGCGGGTCGGAGGAGGGTCACGCTTCGAGGACCCTCCGGTTGACCCTCCAGAGACGCTGTGCGGAGTCGGCTGCCAAAGAGACGACATGGTGAACTTCGTCGGTGAGGAAAGGCGTCATCAGCACGTCGTAGGCGCCGGCGCTGAGGATCTCGGCCCACAAGCGGGCATCGGCAAACGGCGCGCAAACGATGAGTTGAGGGGGCCGTTCGAGGCGGCCGAGTTCGCGCAGCAGCGACCTCCAGTCTCCGTCGGGCAGCTCTTGCCGGCAGATGACGACCGGCGCGTGGACCAACCGCAGGCAGGCGAGCGCTTCGGCGCAAGTGGTGGCTTCGTACAGCGTCCAGTTCCAACCTCCGGCCATTCGCCGCAATGCCAAACGCTCGACTTCCGAAGTGCTGACGAGTAAGAAGAGATTCCTCGCGGGACGGGGGCGACGTTGAGGATCAGAGCGCTCCATAGTCTCATTCTGGCTCTCGGTGGGCCATCCGCGGAACTAGTACTATCCCTGGTTTCAGTGCCGGCCAACCGGGGCGTCCGCGTTGGGTCATTAGTGAACAGCCGGGGTGGAATCGCGGTGAGCGCCGAAGCCGCATTAAAATGGTAACAGGCGAGGGTAACAGTTATGAGAACAGGGCGTACAATTACGACCATCGGCACGCTCCTGGGCGGGGCTGCGCTCGGGGCCGGAGTTGCCCTGTTGCTGGCTCCCCAGACAGGGCGAAGGACGCGGCGTCAAATCCGCCGCAAGGCGTTGCCGTACATCGAGGCCATCGGCGAGGGGATCGCCGACAGAGCCAGCGACGCTTATGAGTGGGGCAAGGGAGCAGCGGATCAGGGCGTGCGAAGTCTCGGGCGCCGTTTAAGGGCGCTGGCCGCCTGAGCAGGCGGGGTCTGCGGTTCGTCGCCTTGCCCGCCTGAACGGAGGCGGGCGGAGGAGGCGAGGAAGCGGTCGAGGCTTTCGAGGCCGACGAAGAGGGTGTCTTTTTGCCGCCGGAGGAAGCCGAGGCGGCGGAAGCGGCTCAGCAGGTGGGAGACGCGCCAGCGGGTGGTACCGATCATTCTTGCCAAATCGCGGTTTGTCAGCGGGATTGGCAGTTGCACCCAGGCGGTGATGGGGCGGGCAGGCGCCAGACGGCGCAGGAGGAGAGCCAAGCGGCGTTCGGCGTGCTCGGTGACGAATTCCGAAAGGGCTTGCTCGTAGCGGCCGATCCGGGCGGCAAGACTCGACAGGAGGCCGGAGGCGAAGCGGCGATCGTGCCGCAACAGGGTGCGGAGCTGGGGTTTAGAGAAAGCGGTGACGGTGGCCGGTGAGACCGTTTTGGCAGCCTGCCGAGGCTCGGGCAAAGCCAAGAGGCATTGTTCGCCAAAGAATTCTCCGGGGCGCAAATAGTCCAAGATGACCTCTTCGTCGCGGGCAATGCGGACGCTTCCGGCATCTAACCGGTAGAGCCGGTCGGCGGGATGCGCGGAGCTGAATAACTCGGTTCCTGCCGGGAAATGATGTATGGTCCCCCTGGGTTGCCGACGGGCACGCTTTCTGCGAGAGCTGTCGTGATGCGCCATGTCGCTCTCTCCTTCAGCGGGAGCCGTTCGAGAGGCATCAGGCGCGACTCTGTTCTAATTTCATTTTACCGCGCGGGTTACGGGCGGGCTGTGTGCAAAAGTGCAACGTTTTGACATTGTTAGGCCGGGACGAATATACTGCGCCGAACATGAATCTGCTCGAGCTCAGGTCGATCGTGTTCATGAACGCGGCGGTTCCGATTCTGGTAGCAGACCGGCGAGGAAACATCATCGACGTTAATCCGGAGGCTGAACGCGCCTATGAGTGGAGCCGCAAGGAGCTGCTGGGGCAGCCGCTGGAGCGGATCGCGCCACCGGCACAGCGGCGACAACTGGCGAGCCACCTGGCTCGTTGTCGAAGGGGGGAAACGCTGCGGAATCTGGAGGGAATCGCGTGGAACAAGGGCGGCGAACAGTTCCCGGTCCTGATGAGCCTATCGCCTCTGCCGGATCACGAGGGGGCCGGGGCGGCAGTGGTGGTCAGCATGAAACGGATTTCCGAGCTGAAGCGGACGCAGGAGGAGCTGACGGGGCTGGCGGGACGGATTCTGTCGGTGGAAGAAGAGGAGCGGAGGCGGATCGGCCGCGAGTTACACGACAGCCTGGGACAGCAGTTGGCCATGCTGGCGATGGAGGCAGCCAGGCTCGAGCGTGCATGCGGCAGCTTGCCCGCCGCGATATCGCAGGGCCTCCGGGGTTTGCGGGAACGGATCGACAAGGTGTCCGACGACTTGCACGAGTTGGCCCGGCAGCTCCATCCCTCGATGGTGGTGCAACTGGGACTGGCGCCGGCGCTGAAGTCGTTGTGCGAAGAGTTCTCCCGACATCGCGGCATGGCGGTGAAGTGTGCGGTGGCGGCGGTACCTAAAGCGCTGCCGCATGGGGTCTCCCTGTGTCTGTACCGCATCGTGCAGGAGGCCTTGCTGAATGTGGCCAAGCACGCCGGGGCGACACGAGTGGAGGTGACGGTGAGGGGCAGCGGTCGCGGGCTGCTGCTGAGAATCCGGGACTTTGGGAAAGGCTTCGACGCCGCTCGGGAGACGGCACGGCGGGGGCTAGGCCTGTTCACGATGGAGGAGCGGGCCCGCGAAGTGGGGGGCACGTTCCGCGTGCGATCAGCGCCCGGTCAGGGAACCGAAGTGGAAGTGCGGGTGCCGTCAGGCGAGAGCTAGCCGAACGGGTGCACGGCCGTGACCGGGGGCGGGGATGCGCCGGGGCGGAGCTCAAGGTTTGCCGAGCAGCATCATCACGGCTGCCGTCATGGCCTTGACGCCGGTTTGGATGGTGGGATGAATGGCGGGCCAGTAGCGGGGGGAGTGGAGGGCCGGCAGGTTGTCGGCGGAGCCGGCGGCGGCCATCCGCCGGGCATCGATGGCGCCGAGCCAGAAGATGAAGATGGGGATTTTGTCTTGGGTCAAGCCGTAGCGGGAGAAATCCTCGCCGCCCATGACGGGCGGCACCTCGACGACGTTCTCGTCGCCAAACAACTGCTTCCAGCCGGGCACGAGGCGGTGCACGAGCGCGGGGGTGTTGTAAGTGGCGGGGGTGAACTCGGTCGGATCAATCTTCACGATGGGCAGGAGATCGTCGGGGACGCCGGCGGCCTGAGCGGTGTGGCGCGCGATACGGGGGATGGCGTCGAGGATCTTGCGCCGCGCCTGTTCGGAGTAGGAGCGCACGGTGAGCTGAAGGTGGACGCGGTCGGAGATGATGTTGTGCTTCGTGCCGCCGTGAATCGAGCCTACGGTGACGACCGCCGAATCGAGCGGGCTGAGCTCGCGGCTGACGATGGTTTGAAGAGCGAGGACGATCTGGGCGGCGATGACCACCGGGTCTTTGGTTTTGTGGGGCCAGGCTCCGTGGCCGCCGATGCCGCGGACAGTGATGTCGACCGAGTCGACGTTGGCGAGGGCGTATTCGGGGCGGTAGCCGATCTTGCCGGCCTCGAGGTTGGCGGCGGCGTGAAGGGCGAGGCAGTAGTCCGGCTTGGGGAAGCGGGTGAAGAGGCCGTCGTCGAGCATGGCTTTGGCGCCGCCGCCGCGTTCTTCGGCCGGCTGGCCGATCATGAGGAGGGTTCCGCTCCAGTGATCTTTCAGGCGGGCCAAAGCGCGGGCGGCGCCGACGAAGCAGGTCATGTGCATGTCGTGGCCGCAAGCGTGCATGACGGCGACGTCGTTGCCGGCGGGGTCGCGGGCGCGGAGCTTGCTGGCGTAGGGCAAGCCGGTATTCTCCTCGACGGGCAGGGCATCGAGGTCGGTCCGGACGAGAACGGTTTTGCCGGGGCCGTTGCGCAGGAGGCCGACGACGCCCGTACCGCCGACGCCGGTGGTGACTTCCAAGCCCGCGGCCTTGAGCTCGCCGGCGATGCGGGCGGCGGTTTGGTGCTCCTGGTAGGAGAGCTCGGGATTGGCGTGAAGGTGCTTGTAAAGGGCCTCGAGCGAATCGAGTTCCGGTCTGACGGCAGAGTCGAGGAGATCCGCGGAGGGCTGGGCGGAAAGGGTAAAAGCGATGGCGAGCAGGATTGCAAGCTGTTTCATGGCGCCCGGTTGAGAAGTGGCGTATCTCTTATGAAAGCACAGTTGCGGGGCACGGCCAGGGGCTGGGCTGCGGCACGGTCATGTGTGCTCATGCCGCTCGGTCGACGCCAGCGCGAGGAAGTCGGCTGCGCTTGACTGAACCCGGCCGGCGTTGAGACGGGCTGCTGAAAGAGGATTGGCAAGGCGAAGCTTGCGAGGGCCTTTTTCGGCAGCCTTGCAGAAATCGGCCTCGAGTTCAGCAACGAGGGGCTCGATGTGGCGCCGCTGAAGGACGCAGCAGGCCGGCAATGGCCCGGGCGATCAACGTCTCTGTCCCCAGAGGATCGAGATTTGGGCTCGCAGGCCGATGTCGGGGGTATTAGAAGTGAGGCCGAGCGGCGCTCCCAGCTTCAGCTCCAGGTGCGGCCCGGCATAGAGAATCAGCTCGGGCTGGATCGCGAATTCGGTCTCGCCGGAGCGGGTGCTGGTGGCGCCGAGGAACTCGATGACGGGGATCCAGCGATGGCTCGCGAACCACACGAGAGCGCTTCTGTAATCCAGGACGCGCTCGGGATCGTCGGTTTGTCCGAGCGTGGTTCGCCAGCTCAAGTTAGCGTGGAGCCGCAGGTGGGGGCTGAGATACCGCTCGGCAAAGAGTCCGGGACTGATTTCGGTGGAGCGGCCGAAGAGTTGGCGGTTCCCTGTGGGAGCCTCGAGGGTTCCCTGAAAAGAAACGGCCCAGTCGGGGCCGTCACTGCCCAGCAGCAGGTAGCGGAAGCCCAACTCGAGTTTGCCTCCCGCGAGGGCGGCCGGTTCGTCGGGTCCCTCTTTCACTCGCACGAGGGGGAAGCCGAAGTTCAGTTGCCAGCGCGAGCCGGCCCCGAGTTCCAGCTCGAATTCGGGGATTGTGTGGGCACGAGCCCCGTCCGGTTCCCGCTCATATTCATAGACGAGCTTGAGATTGCCGGCGCCGGGGCGGAAGGGTCGCGCGAACTCCGTCGAGATGGGTTCTGCGTGATGCGCCAGCAGCTTTGGGGCGGCCGGCAAGACAAGCATTGCGCTGCATAACGAGAGACTCCAGATGGACCTCATCTTCACCTCCTCAGGAATATCCCCGCCCGGGCAGAAGGCCGCTAAAGCGGAGGATTACATCAGGGCTAATCGAAGTTCAGACGAGCGATCTGGGTGGGGGAGTCGTGGGCTGCGGAGAAGCCTGAGGGGCGACCGTGGCGGAGCAGGCTACGGGCCGGGAGAAGATGGCCGGCGCGGCCAACGGGGCCGGACGAGGCAGCAGAAAGGGCGGCAGAGCTGAGATTCCGGGCTGGTCAGTGTCGCAGGAAGCCATCCGGGGCCCCGGGGCGGGCTGCCGGCCATGCGGAAAGTGGCAGGAGGGGGGAACGGCGGGACTGTGCTGGTGGCGACAGCGGCAGGATGCCGGGGGGCATAGGCAGAGGACAGCGCCGGTGCGGCCGGGATGCCGGACGGCGGCATAGACCGAGGGCCAAATGAACAGGGCTAGCAAGACGAGGGCGAGGATCTGTCTGACCGCTTTGGCGCCGGAGCGAATGGTTGAAGCTGAGGCCAAAACCGGCAGTCCTCCGCTATGGGAAGAGTTTCGTCAGGATGGGGTGGAAGGTTACGAAGACAGCCGGCGGTGTTACCCGTGTAACGCGAGTCAGGGACCTGGGGCCGCATCAGCGACGGGGCTGGCGCGGCGCCAGTAGTCGTCGAAGAGTCCTTTCATGGCCTGGCCCATGCCGGGATGGTCGAAGAGGACGCTGGTCCAGGTGGGACGGGTGACGACGGGATCAAGCAGGGCGATCATCCCGCGAAGCCCGTCAAAGACGGCCAGCTTCATCGGGAGGCGCTCGATGAGGCGCAGCTCGACGCCGACGGACTTGTAGCTTTCCCCGCCGCCGTGGATCGGGCCGAGAAATGCGGGCTCGACCACGACGCGACAGGAGACGCCCCGGGCGACGGCCTGTTTGAGGAGGTCGGTCTCGAGGGGCGCGGCGGCGTACGGGGGGCGGGAGAATTCCAGATACTCTCTTCGGACTTCGGCCAGCATTTCGCGGAAGTGGGCAGCGGCCTGACCGGGCTCACTGATGATGCGAAGGAAGTCCAGCGTGCCGCGGCCCTGCTGTCCTTCCGAATAGGCGGCGTTGAGGTCATCGACGATGCCGGCGGCGAGCCGCGACTGTTCGGTGAGTTCGCGTTCGAGGGACTCTCTGCGCCGGGCCAGGAAATGGGGGATGGCGATGCCGGGATCGACGGCCGAGAAGAGCTTGGTTTTTTCCTGGACCATATGGGCGAAGCCCTTGTCCATGAGGCTGTCGAGGACTTCGTAGATTTTCTGGCGGGGCACGCCGGCGCGGTTGGCGAGCTCGAGGGCTTTAAAGCGGGGGTGGCCGATCAGCACGAGGTAGGCGCGGGCCTCGTAGGCGTTCAAGCCGAGTTGTTGCAGTCGGCGCCAGAACCGCTCGAAATCAATCTGGGGAAGTTCTCTTGACACGATTCCTCCTCAGAGCTCGCGGGGACCCACGCCGGGGCATGATGGGGGCCTGGGCATTTGGCGCGGCACCCGCAGTCCCGGAATGTTGCGCTGGATCGAGTCCGCCGGCCCGGCGGGGCCTCCGGCAACCAGTAAGAGAAGATCACAAATCAGGAAAAAAGGCAAGTCGGTCGCGGGCCGGGCCACGGTTGCGCCGGCGCGCATGGCGGTTAGATACTGATACGTACTTGTCTGCCTGCGCGCTCATACGGGCTTCCGCAGAGGAGAATATCTGCTCATCCAAGGAAAGGAGCGAGAATCTCGTGGCTTCGAAGATCGGATTCATCGGACTCGGAATCATGGGCAAGCCCATGTCGAAGAACCTGCTCAAGGCCGGTCACGAACTGGTGGTTTACGACATTGTGCCGGAGAGGGTGAAAGAGGTGGCCGCGGCGGGGGCGGCGGCGGGGAAGTCTTCCAAGGACGTGGGAGAACGGACCGAGGTGATCATCACGATGCTGCCGGACGGGCCGGACGTTGAGGCGGCGGTGCTGGGCCCGGAGGGCGTGCTGGCGGGAGCGAAGAAGGGGGCGGTGCTGATCGACATGAGCTCGATCAACCCGCTAGTATCGCAGAAGATCGGGGCGGCGTGCGCGGCCCAAGGGGTGGAGTTTCTGGACGCGCCGGTGAGCGGCGGCGAGCCGAAGGCGATCGACGGCACGCTGGCGATCATGGTGGGGGGCAAGCCGGAGGTGTTCGAACGGATGAAGCCCATTCTGGAGTGCATGGGGGCGTCGGTTGTGCTGACGGGGGACGTGGGGGCGGGCAACGTGACGAAGCTGGCCAACCAGATCATTGTGGCGTGCAACATTGCGGCGATGGGGGAAGCGCTAGTGCTGGCGACGAAGGCGGGGCTGAATCCGGAGGTAGTCTTCGATGCCATCAAGGGTGGGCTGGCGGGGAGCGCGGTGCTGAATGCCAAGGCGCCGATGGTGATCGCGCGGAACTTCCAGCCCGGCTTTCGGATCCGGCTGCATCAGAAGGACCTGCGCAATTCGCTGCAAGCGGCCGAAGCGCTCCAGGTGCCGCTACCGATCACGAGCCTGGTGCAGCAGATGCTGGTGTGGCTGATCAACGACGGCAAGGGCGACCTGGACCATGCGGGCATCACGCTGTTCACCGAGCAGGCGGCGAAGGTAGAGGTCAAGAAGAAGGGCTGAAGTCCCGCGCCTGGTTCAGTACGGCGGTCATGAGCTGCCGCATTCTCCGGTGATGCGAGCCGGGCCAGAAGAGGCGGCCGCAGCCGGGGCAGCGCCAGAAGCTGTTGTGGAGCTGACGAAGGTTTTGCGGCAGGGTGTCGGGGAGGCTGCTTTTTTCCAGCGGCACCAGCAAGGAATTGCAGGAGAGGCAGCGGGTGAACGGGGCGACCGAGCCTGCCAGGTCGTAACGCATGACAACCTCGAGCAGTTGCGCCCGGGGCTCGGTTTCGCGGATGTAGTGGGCGTGCGTGACCTCGGAGCGCTTGAGCAGGCCGCGGTCGCGGGTGAGGAGGATGCGCCGTTGCCGGCGGGACAAGCGGGCCAGTTCGTCATCGGTCATCCGGTTCGAGTAGAGGGTGTCAAAGCCGAGCATGCGCAGGTAGGCGGCCAAGCGCCCGAGGTGGGTGTCGAGGACGAAGCGGGTCTGGCGCAGAGGCTCGGGGCGGACCTTGAGCTCAGGGCGGATGTCGATCGACTCGAAGACGGGGTAGACGGCGACGCGGTCGCCGTCCTCGACGAGGTGGTCGAAGCCGACCGAACGGCCGTTGACGATGACGAGGTCCACTTCGGTGTGGGGGACGCCGAAGCTTTCGATCACATCCTTGACGGCCGGGGGGACATAGAAGGAGTACGGGAGGGTGCGCGTGCGGCGGGCGGGCGGCAAGAAGTCGTTGAGTTCGGCGTAGAAGCGGACGAAGACGCGCTTCATGGTCGGTATTAGGCGGGCGGAGGTCCGTGACCGGCCCTGTGTTTCCAGCATAGCGGGGACGGAGCGGCATCGGATACAATCCTTAGGCTATGATTCGCGGACTGGAACATGTAGCCATTGCCTCGCCGGAGCCGGGGAAGCTCGCCAGGTGGTACGTGGAGACGCTCGGTTTTGTCATCAACTATGAATCGCCGCGCACGACGTTTGTCAAGGCGCCGAACGGCTCGATGATCGAGATCATCACGGCCGAGGGGGAGCGCGTCGAGCAGACGATGAAGCAGCCCGGGCTGCGGCACATGGCGCTGGAGGTGGAGGATTTCGAGACGGCGTACGAAGCGCTGAAGAAAGCCGGCGTGGAATTTCTCGACGAGCCGGTGGAGAAAAAAGGGGTCAAGACGGTGTTTTTCAAGGATCCGGAAGGCAACATCCTGCACTTGATCCAGCGGGAGACGCCGCTGCCATAGGCGGAGGCAGCGCGAGTGCCGGAACCGGGCAAATTGGGCCGGGGGGCGCTGCTCATTGCGCTGGCGGTCGTGCTGCTGCGGGTTGCGTTCCTGAACCAGGCGATCCAGGGCGACGATTATTACTACCTGTCGGGCGCGATGTACGCGCAGATTGACCCGCTGCATCCGACGCACGTGAGGTACGTGTTTGCGGGGAACGAGGTGGATGTTCGGGGGCATCCGCATCCGCCGCTGAACATGTGGGTACTGGGCGGGCTTCTGGCGGCGCTCGGCGACATCTACGAGATTCCGTTCCACGGGGCCTATGTGGTCTTCTCGCTGATGGCGGCGCTGGGGATGTGGGTGCTGGCGAAGCGCTTTTCGCCCGCGCCGGGGTGGGCGACGCTGTTGTTCGTGGCGGTACCGGTGTTTGTGGTAAACGGCAACTCGCTGGAATCCGACCTCCCGTTTCTGGCGTTTTGGATGGCGGCGGCGGCCATGTTCATCCGGGCGGTGGACCGGCGGTCAGCGTCGTGGCTGGCCGGAGCGACGGCGGCGATGGCGGCCGCGGCGCTGGCGGCGTACCAGTCGGTCGTGCTGATTCCGATCCTGGCGTTGTACCTGGCACTGAACCGGCGGAAGTGGGCGCTGGGCTGGGTGGCGTTGCTGAGTCCGGCGGTGACGCTCGGGGCGTGGCAGTTGTTCGAGCGCGCGACCGGCGGGGCACTTCCGGCGGGTGTTTTGGCGGGTTATTTCGAGAGCTACGGGCTTCAGCGGCTGGCCAACAAGCTGAACAATGCGGCGGCGCTGACGGTGCACGCGGGCTGGCTGGTGTGCCCGGTTCTGGCGTGGGCGGCATTCTGGGAGCTGTGGCGTCCGCTGCGCGTTACGGCGATGGTGGCGATGCTGGCGGGGGCGGCATTTTTGGATTCGAACCCGCTGTTCTGGGCGGTGTTCGGGACCGGCGTTCTGGTGGTGCTGTGGTGTTTGAAAGCGCTCGGTGAACGGGCAGATAAGGACCAGCTATTTCTGGCGGGCTGGTTCGTGGTCTTTTTCGCGGGGGCGCTGGCGCTGTTTTTTGCCGGGGCGGCCCGCTACCTGTTGCCGGTGGCGGCGCCGGTGTGTGTGCTGGTGACGCGGCGGCTCGCCGGGCGGAAGAAGTGGCTGGCCGGAGGTTTTGCGGTGCACCTGGGATTGGGGCTGTGTCTGGCCGTGATGAATTACGAGCATTGGGGGGGCTACCGGGAGTTTGTCCGGGAACTGAAGGACGAGTTTGAGCAGCGGCGGGTGTGGGTGAACGGGGAGTGGGGTCTGCGATTCTATGCGGAGGCCGAGGGCGGTCTGCCGCTGGTACGGGGCCAGCCGGTGCAGCCGGGGGAGGTTGTGATCAGCAGCCGAATCGCCTATCCGACGCCGTTCACGACGGGGGGCGGGATGCCGGTGTTGCTGGCGGAGCGGCCGATCACCAGCAGGCTGCCGCTGCGCATGATCGGCCTCGGGGTTCGCTCCGCCTATTCGACGGTGACGTTGGGGTACCGTCCGTTCGATGTCGTACGCGGTCCGATTGACGTGGTCCGCGCGGAGCTGGTGGTTTCGCGCCAGCCGCAGCTGAGCTATCTGCCGATGAATGCGCCGGCCGCGGAGACGCAGATCGCCAGCGGGATTTACGAGCTGGAAGAGGGGCGGTTCCGGTGGATGGGCGGGCGCGGCGTGATCTTATTGAAGCGGCCGGCGGCGCCGTCGGTTCTGGAGGTGTCATTGTACGTGCCGGAGCAGGCGCCGGGCCGGAGAGTGACGGCCAGCGTGGACGGCAAGGTGGTCGTGCAGGCCGAGTTTGCCCGGCCGGGAAGCTACACGCTGGCTTCGGACGGTCCGGTCGCTGTGGAGAGCGACCCGGCGCAGGTTGTGATCGAGGTGGACCGGACGTTTTCGCCGCCGGGCGATCAGCGGGAGCTCGGCCTGATCCTCAGCGCGGCGGGCTTTCGCGAGGTGGGGCGCTAGTGTGGCGCCAGCGGATCGAGGAGCAGCGCTCCCCTGAGAATCACTCCGATTTTCGTGTCTCTGGGTGGGCCGAAGGCCCATCGGTACTTGCTTTGGGGCCGGCGGCATGACTGCCGGCGTGGCGAAGCCGGCGCTCCGCTCCACCGGGAATCACCCCTGGTGTGTGGAAGCCACCAGGCTAGCTGAAGACGGCGGCCCAGCCTGTTTTGACGAGCACGTAGGTGAGCCACACCGAGAAGACCATGGCAAAGGAGTTGCGGAAGGGGACGCTTCGAGCGGCAACGGAAAAGCCGAGCGCCAGCAGCGCCATCACCCAGAAGGAGAACAGGTCGAGGGAGCCGGCCGCACTCTTCAGCCATGCCGGCGTTTCCGAGGATGCGAGGAACCAGCCGGGGTTGAACGGCAGGGGGTTGCGGAGGTCATACTCAGCGGGGTTGATAAACAGCAGGACGATCAGCGCCAGGATCTGGTAGAGACCGAAGGGAAGCCAGGCGTAGGCGGTGACGCTGAAGGCGCGGCGGAAGTCGAGGTCGGCGGCGGCGGCGGTGCGGAACAGGAACAGCAGCAGGCCGGCGATGAGCAGCCAAGTAACAATGGTAGCCAGGGCGGAGGCGGCATAGCCCATGATCTCGACGAACTTGCTCTGTTGCTGGATGATGGTTTCCAGTTGGCCGGCGGGGAGCTGCTGGGTGCGGGGGTTGGCCAGCAATTCGCTGCGCAGGAAGGTGTCCCAGCCGACGATTTGCGAGAAGGCATAGACGTGGACGAGGGCCAGAACAGTGATGAGGACGAGCGGCACGCAGCAGCGGGGACGTTCGGCGAGGTTTTGAAACACGGGTTTTGGGTCCCAGAAGACGCCGGCCAAGCGGGCGGGCTCGCTCATGGGAGCGGGCGTTCCAGTCGAGGGAGGGCTCACACGTAATCTCCTTTTTGATCCGATTCTACGCTTAAGAGGAGAGGGGCACCGGTCCGGTGGCCTGAAATCGGCGGAAGGTGATACATTTCGATAGGCCATGGTGGCCTTGGCGAGAGTGACGCTGCTGGCGGCGCTCGCTGCTGTTGAAGTTCCGGGCGCCCCGGCGGAGGTGGAGATTGTCATCGTCTATGACAATGAGTCGGCTCCTGGGGGTGTGCCGGCCGATTGGGGGTTCTCGGCGGTCGTGGATTTCAGGGGAGAGCGGATACTGTTCGATTCGGGAACAGATCCCGAGCTGTTCATGGAGAACCTGGGCCGCTTGGGGATCGAGCCGGGCTCGATCACACTCGCCGTCATCTCGCACCGCCATCCGGATCATCGCAACGGGATCTACCGGTTGGCGCTGAAGAACCGGAAGATGAAGGTGTTTTTTCTGGACTCCTTCCCGGGCGAAGCGTATGAGATCGCCTGGGCGGTGGGGATCCAGCCGGAGCGGGTGCGGGGCCCGTTGGAGATTGCACCGGGGGTATTCACGACTGGGGAGATCGCGGGTGAGCCGCCGGAGCAGGCATTGGTGCTGGAGACAAGCCAGGGGCTGGTGATGCTGACGGGTTGCAGCCATCCGGGGCCGGCGCGGATGGTGGAGACAGCGCTGGGGCAAAGGGGCAAGGACGGGGTGCGGCTGCTATTGGGCGGGTTTCACCTGATGCGGCGCTCGGAAGCCGAGATTGAGGATGAGATTGAAAAGCTCAAGTCATTGAATGTAAGGCAAGTAGCTCCCGCGCACTGCACGGGTGAAAAGGCTAAGAAACTGTTTCGGCGGGCATGGGGCGCCGATTATCTGCCGACGGGTGCGGGCCGCCGGACGGTGTTGGAATAGTGCAGGGTCAGGCGAGGGGATGGGAGAGGGCTGTGGCGACGGCGTTGAGTACGGCGGGCAGCGGTATGTCATGGACGGGCGCGGCGGGTGAAGGCGCAGCGACGACGTGGACGTGAGGGCCGCGGGGCGCCCAGACGGCGGGATCGGACGGGCCGAAGAGGACGACGGTGGGAGTGGCGACGGCGGCGGCTAAGTGGCTGATGCCGGAGTCGTTGCCGAGGTAGAGGCGGGCGTTGGCGAGCCAGCACGCCAGTTGGTAGAGGTCGTCGAAGCGGTGGGCGGCGGGCAGATCCTCATCCGGTCCGGCGCACCAGTTGACGGGCAGGCGGGGCGCCAGCCAAGCTGCGACCTGGTGAAAACGCTCCAGCGGCCAGTTTTTGCGGGGGTTGGAAGAGAACGGGTGGATCACGGCGTAGTCGCCGCGGCGTTTGGGACACGGGATGTGAGGAAGGGGTTCGACGGTGCGCCCGCCGAGGCGGGCGGCCTGGTCGAGATAGAAGTCGACGGCATGGGTACGGCTGGAGGGCGGCAGGGCGGGAAGGAATTGGAACGGCAAGCCGAGTTGACGGACGGCGTTTTGAAACTCCGGTCGGTTGGCACCGTACCAGGAGACGATGGAATGGAAACTCCTGAGAGCCGCCAGCAGGCTCGGCGGCGGGTCGACGTCCGGCAAGCCGAGGAGGTCCAGCCCGGTGGCGGAGATGGCCTGGACGCGGTCGGCGAATCGGACCAGCGGGACGTTCGGCGCGGCGACCCAGATCTCGGTATAGTCTTGGCGCAGCGATTCGAGAGCGGGGAGGCTGAGGATGCAATCGCCGATGGCTCCTGGGCGGATCAACAGGCGGCGCACGAGGACGTGTTGGTGTGGGGAGGGGTCAGTGCCGGTCAGTTGCCGTCGAGACGGGTGGGCACGGCGCCGGTGTCGCCGTCAAGGAGCTCACGGATGTCGTTTTCATAGTCGTCCTTGGCGGCCAGACCGACATGGACGTTGGCGATCCTTCCTTCCCGGTCAATGACGAAAGTTGTTGGCAGCGAGGCGACACCGCCGTAGAGGGCGGCGACCTGGTCGGTACCCATCAGAACGCGATAGTTGACCTTGACGCGGCTGAGGTAGGGCTTGACGGTTTCCCAGCCGCCCTCGTCCATCGAGATTCCGAGGACGGCAAAGCCGCGGTGTTTGAGCTTGCGCTCGAACTCGACGAACCATGGAATTTCAATTTTGCACGGGCCACACCAAGTGGCCCAGAAATTCAATAGGACGACGCTGCCGCGGTAGTCGGAAAGGCGCACGGTTTTGCCGTCGGGATCCTTCAACTCGAAGTCCGGCGCCGTTTGCCGATCGCCCGCGGGTTTCAGGGAAGAAACCGCCTTGACAGCCTCCTGGGGGGATGAGCAACCCGGTAGAAGAAGCAATCCCGCCAAGCCGGCCACAGCCGGCAGGCGGAGGGCGGCGCGTGTGGGAAAAGTCATTAGAGTTCCATTCTACTACAGGGCTATTCGGCGCTTCGGGGACAAGAAGTTACGGAACCAAGCGTGACGAGGCTTGCGGTGTGTTTCCGGGAGGGTAAATTCTTCGTGGCGGCGGCAGCGGGAGAGCAGCCAGGCAGCGGTATCACAGAAGCTTTCGCAGACGTATTCGCGCCAGCGGCGGGTGCGCCGGCGGGAATCGAGAGCTTGCAGCCTGGTTTTGCGAGATTCGGCGGACCAGCCGAGCTCTCCTTTAACGCCATTTTCGAGTTCGGCGGCGAGGAGTTGCTCAAACTCTCGCCGCCGGGGATTTCCCAGCCGCCACCAAACGAAGTGGAAGAGCTCATGCGTGAGGATTCGTTTCAGCTCGGCGGGGTTACGGAACAGGGCTGGGTCCAGGTAGATTTCGCGGCCATGGAGGCTGGAGGCCGCGTGGAGGTCCTCGCCCGGGCGGCGTCCGGGGTTCTGTTTTGCCGACCGCGCTCGCTGGGGCATCAGCATTGAGACGAGGATGGGCCGGCCGTCGAGAGGCGGCAGAGCCTCCAAAGCCGCTGCGAGGCTTGCCCGGCAGGCGGGATCCAAGGGCCGGCGGAAGCGGAGCAGGCGGCTATTGAGTCGTGGCGGCGTCGAAATAGGCTTCGTTTTCGAAGCGGATCTCGACCGACCGGCGTACGGCGTCGAACCACTCGTTGAACTTCGCGCTGGTGGCATCGCGGTGCAATGTCTCGCGGATCTCTTCCAGTGGCGGGATGCGTATCTCCTCGACACGGAAGAGGTAGTAGCCGTTGGCCTGGCGCACGGGCGAGCTGATGTCGCCGGCGCGGAGAGAGAACACAGCGTCCTTAAACTCCCGCGGGAGGCTGTCGGAGCGGTGGAGGATGCCGAAATCGCCATCCTTGGCGCGGGAGACGGTGTCGCGGGAGTGCTCGCGGACGAGGAGGACGAAATCGGTTCCCTCCTCGGCCTGTTTGCGGATGGATTCGATCTTGGCTCTAGCCTGCTGCTCGGTCAGAATCTCACGCCCGTCACTGGCGGTTCCGGGCCGGGGTCCGGTGACGAAAGGAATATAGAGGGCCTTGACGCGATAGCCCGCATAGTCGTTCTGATGCTCCTGGTAATATTTCTGCTCCTCGTCCGGGCTGAGGCTGATGGCGTTCCGGTGAGTGGCCACGGCGGCTTGCATCAGCACGTTGGAGCGGGTCCATGAAAAACGTTCTTTGTAAGGGCTGCGCCGGTCCAGGCCTTCCCGCTCGGCCACTTCGACCAGCGCCAGCATCATGGCGTATTGCTGAAGGAAGGCCTTGGGGTCACGGCGGAAGTTGTTTCGAACTTCCGGAGTGGCGCCGGCCAAGGCGCTTTTCAGTTGGGCACTGGTGACCGGCCTGCCGTTAATAGCGACGACAACGACGTCATCCCCGACTGAGTCGCGGGCGGTCGGATCAGAGAAGAAGTCCTCCGTCTGGTAAGCGATCTTGAGACTCCGTTGAATGCCGTCCATCCATTCCTTGAGCTTGGCCTGCCGGTCGAGTGAATTTGGGCCTAATTGAGCGTTCTTCCAACTGATGGCGGCCTGGAGGAGGACCTGCTTCCGGTTCCATTCCAACTGCTCCTTGACGGGTGAACGGGAATCAAGCCCCTGCTTTTCGGCCTCGGCGGCCAGCCGGTCCATCAGCGCATAATGCTCGACGAATTGCTTTAGGTTCCGGCCGACGCCTTGGCGGACAAACAGCGGGGCGCCGTCGAGGACGGCCGTCAGTTCGGCGGCGGTCCATTTCTTTCCGTTTATGACGGCGACGACCGCATCCGGGGGCACCTTGTCAGAGGCGGCCAAGCCGGCGACAGCCGAAGCTGCCAGCAGAGCAAAAAATCGGAGAAAATGCATTGGCGGGCTACTCGGGTAAGTTCTGATTTTATCACGGGGCCGGGCGCGGAGAGGGTTCCGATTGCACGCGGCTAGCGCCGGACCTGGGTGCGCCGGACGAAGACGCGCCGCGGCCGGTTGGTGTTTCGGCGCCGGATCTTCTGGCGGCCCTGCTCGCTGAGCTCGATGCGGTTATCGACTTTGCGGGCGCCGGCGGCCTTCGCCAACCGGGTGGCCACGCCCTTGTGCTGGGCCACATCGGTGCGACCCTGCAAGATAGCGACACCGTCGCGCACGCTCACCGAGATGTTGTCCTGGGAGATCTTGGATCGGGCGAGGCGCTCGCGGATGGCGTTTTCCAGGGCCTGATCGGAGCGCACGGCTGGGGGTGGAGAAACAACGGGGGCAGGGCGCCGGGCCTGCCCCAAAACCGAACCAGAGGCCAATGCCATCCAGCCGATCCAAAATGGAATGGACACGTCTGCCTGTATAGTGGGGCGAGGATTGTATAATTCGCACATGAGATCAGGAAAAGTTGCACGGCGTGATTTCTTGCGGGGCGCCACGCGGAGCGCAGCGGCCTTCACGGCGGTGTCTTATGGTAGGGTGCTGGGGGCCAATGACCGGATTCATCTTGGGGTGATCGGCCCGGGTGAGCGGGGCCGGCACGTGATGGGGCTGTTCCAGAAGGATCCGTTGGTGCAGGTGACGGCGCTATGTGATATTTACGCGTTGCAGATCGACAAGGCGCTCCAGCAGGCGCCGGGTGCGGCGGCCTACACAGATTACCGCAAGCTGTTGGAGCATAAGGAGCTAGACATTATCCTCAACGCCACCCCGGACCACTGGCATGCCCAGACAACGATTGAGGCGCTGAATGCGGGCAAGGACGTCTACGTGGAGAAGCCGCTGACGCTGAGGATCGAGGAGGGGCCGGAGATCGTCAAAGCGGCGCGGGTCAACGAGCGCGTGTGCCAAGTGGGGATGCAGCAGCGCTCCGGTCCCCACTACATCGAGGCGAAGCAGAAGTATATCGACACGGGGATGCTGGGCAAGGTGACGCTGGCCAGGACGTGGTGGCACGGCAACACGTACCACCTGCGGAGGGCGCCGGATTTCCTGCAAAAGCAGCCTTCGAATCTGGACTGGGCGCGGTTTCTAGGGCCGCTGAAGTGGCGCGACTACGACCCGCAGCAATACTGGAACTGGCGGGCGTATCTGGATTATGGCGGCGGGCAGGTCACGGACCTGTTCACGCACTGGATCGACGTCGTGCACATGTTTCTGGGGCAGGAGATTCCGATTGCGGCGGTGGCGGCGGGCGGGGTTTATCATTATAAAGACGGGCGGACGGCACCGGACACGATCAATGTGCTTTTAGAGTACCCAGGGGAGTTCACGGCGACGTTTGAGGCGACGCTGGCGCCTGGGATCAAGGGGGCGGCGGTGGAAATTTGCGGCACGGAGGGCAGGCTGTGGATCAGCCGCAGCCGGTACGAGTTCCAGGCGGCCGAGAAAGGGGCCGAGCCGATCGTGGTGGAGGCGAAATACGGCTACGATTTCACTCTTGACCACGTGAAGAACTTTCTGGAGTGTGTGCGCACGCGCCAGCGTCCCAACGGCGACGTGCTGATCGGGCACCGGTCGGCGCAGGCGTCGCACTTGGGCAACATCGCTTACGTAGAGAAGCGCCGGCTGGATTTCGACCCGGTGCGGGAGGAGATCCTGCCGCTGTAAGCAGTGGTGCGGGCGGCCGAAATCCGGAGTCACAGGTGGGGAGGAATAAATTTCTCCTTTAAATTCAATGGATTGCATCGGGGCATAGGGAGGGATCTTGCGCCGGCGGGTGTAAGTTGAAAATGGCAAGAGGGAATTCGACCCCCGCCATGAAATAATTTCCTGACTGACGACCCCGCAGTATTCCTTCCTGTTGGGCCCACCCGCTGAAATTCAGAGCGCACTTTCCCTTACGGCGAGTTCCCTCTTTTGCTTGTTGCGGGCATACGATTCGGGCGAATGATGTGCTGAGAGGAATGCGAGAAAGCTCCGCAAAAGCGGGCGGAGGATGGCGTGGGCGGGAGCCGTTGCGGGAGGGCGAACGGCACGACGGCGGGCGATGAGATGTGATAATGTAGCTCGTATCCCGGATAAGGGGGGAGAACGATGGCTCGAATTAGCAGACGTGATTTTTTGAAGAGTACGGCCGGGGCTGCGGGCGCGCTGGCGGCCGGCGGATCGGTCGTTCCGGCCAAGGCGGCCAAGAGATCGGCGACGGATTGGGTGACGCTGGGCGACTCAGGCATCCAGGTCACGCGGCTGGCGTTCGGCACCGGCACGTTTGGCGGGCGGGTGCAGCGGGGGCTGGGTCAAGAGCAGTTCACCCGGTTGGTGCGGCACGCCTACGACCGCGGCATCCGGTTCTTTGAGACGGCGGACTCCTACCGGGAGATGCCGGGGATGCTGGCGACGGCGCTGAAGGGCATTCCGCGGGACTCTTACAAGCTGATGACGAAGTTTCGTTGGCGGCAGGCTGACAATCCGCAGGAGACGATCGACCGGCTGCGGCGGGAGCTGGCCACCGACCACGTGGACATCCTCCTGCTTCACTGTGTGCGAACGGCGGGCTGGCCGGAGGAGTTGAAGGGGTTGCGGGAGGCGTTCTCCGAGGCGAAGGAGAAAAAGATCATCCTGGCGCACGGGGCGTCGTGCCACGGATTGCTGCCGCTGCGGGCATTTCCGAAGACGACGGACTGGCTGGACGTGGCGCTGCTGCGGATCAACCACAACGGGACCCGGATGGACACGCTCCGGGGGGGCGAGGGGGATGAGAAAGGCGATGTCCAGGAGGTCGTCTCCCACATACGGAACATCCGCTCTCAAGGGACGGGTGTGATCGGCATGAAGGTGATGGGGGAGGGGCAGTTCACGCGGGCCGAAGACCGGGACGCCGCGATCAAGTTTGTGATGGGGCTGGGCGCGGTGGATGCCATCACCATCGGCTTCAAGAGCACGGCTGAAATCGACGAGGCGATCGAGCGGATCAACACGCACCTGAACGCCTGAGAGGGTGCTGAGGAAGGGCTTCGCAGTTGAGGTGGGCGTCACCTGGGGCCGGACTCTTCGATGGGCGGGAGCAGTCCGGCGGCGCGCATCCACTGTTCGCAGAGTTTCGGCCAGCCGGAGACCGGGTTGGAAGAGGGACGCAGGCCGTAGCCGTGGCCGCCCTTGCAGAAGACGTGGAGCTCGGCCGGAACGCCGTTCTTGTAAAGCTCGACCAGAAGGAGGGCGGCCTGGGCGCCGCGCTCTTTGTCGTCGTAGGTGACGGCGATGAAGGTGGGGGGCGTTTGTTCGGTGACGCGGACGAGCGGGCTCAGCTTCATCGGATCCTGTTTGTCGCCGAGGTAGGCGGGGTAGATCGGGATCAAGAAGTCGGGGCGGGCGCTGAGTTGATCGGCCGGATCGACGGGGGCGTAAGTCGATTCATCCCAATGAGTGCCGGCCATCACGGTCAGGTGGCCGCCGGCGGAGAAGCCGAGCATGCCGAGGCGGTTGGGATCGATGGCCCAGGAGGCGGCATTTTGGCGAATCAGCCGCAAGGCGCGCTGAGCGTCCTGGAGCGGAGCGCGGTGCGGATGCTCGGGGTGGCGGCGCGGGACGCGGTACTTCAGGACCACGGCGGCGACCCCGAGGGAGTTGAGCCAATCGGCGACTTCGAGCCCTTCCAGGTCCCAGGCCAAGATGTTGTACCCGCCGCCGGGAGCGATCAGGACTGCCGTGCCGTTGGCCTTTGAGGGCGGTGCGGGACAGAAGGTAATCGAGGGTTCGCTGACATCGGTCAACCGGATCACCTGCCTTTCCCCTTCCTTTGGAGGGACCTGGCGTTCGGGGCCGACGGGGGCGGTTTCGCCGGGGGCGCCGGCGGGCCAGAGCTTTACGGTTAGCTTGCCGGCGATACAGTTGGCAGGAACGACAATGAAGGTGAGAAGCGCGAACAGAGGGCGCGCGGAACGAAGGGCGCTGGGAGACATGGTGGAATCCTTTCTCGGTTGAAGAGGCGGCAAACTCCAATTTCGCACAGTAACTTGCTAGGGTAAAAGTATGGCGGCGACAGCGACGATGCTCGTGGCGCTGGCGGCGGTGTGGCCGGGGCCGGGCCGGGGTTCGGCGGAGGCGGTATGGCGAAACGGGACGACGCAACAGGAGGCGCCTGCGGCGCCGAAACGGGAGCTGTCGGTGCGCGAACGGGGCGACGTGCTGATGGTGCGCAAACATTACCGTGAAGCCATTGAGGTGTACGGCGAGGGCGTGGGGCATCTCCCGGCGCTGGTGGGGAAAGCCGGGCGCGCCTATCATAAGCTCGGCGAGTTCGGCCCGGCCGAGGAGCATTACCGCAAAGCGCTGGCCTGGGAGCCGGGCAATGTGGAGACATTGAACAACTACGGCGTGCTGTTGTATGACCGGGGCCGGTACTCGCAAGCGCAGCAGTACTTTGAAAGCGCTCTAAAGCATGGGCCTGAGACGGCGGCCGTTCATTGCAACCTGGGTACGGCGCTGTTCCGTCAAGGCAATTACGAGAAGGCGGCTCAAGCCTATGAGCGGGCGCTGAGCCTCGATCCGGACATCGTCGAGGATGGCGCCGAGGCGGCCGGGCCGCTGGAAATCAGGCAGCCGGACGATGCGGCACGGTTTCACTTTTTGTTGTCACGAGCCTTCCGGGAGCTAGGCAAGGAAGATCTGGCGGAGCGCCATCTGAGCGAGGCGCGGCAGATGGGCTTTCAAGAGAGGGAGCTGAAAGACCGGGGCCGGGGATTCTTCGACTGGCTGCTTGACTTGTTCCGGTAAGGCTCCGGCCGGGGTATTCGCGGTCGAAGCTGAATTCGAGATAGAATCATCGCTGCTGTGCGCAAGGAGCTTGGCGAGTTTACTGACCGGAGGGTCGCGTGATGAATAACGTCCATTCGGGCGCCAATCTGAATTCCCGCCGCGAGTTTTTGAAATCGTCAGCGGTGTTGGCGTCGGCGGCCGGATTGCGGGCCTTCGCCGCGGGCAGCGACATCATCCGGGCCGGGGTGATCGGGTGCGGCGGCCGGGGAGCAGCGGCGGCGATCAACGCGATGAAGGCCGACAAAGGGGTCCGGATTGTGGCCCTAGCCGACATTCGGCTGGACCGGATCGAGGAGGTGCGTTCGAAGCTGAGGGTCGAACAAGGCGCTCAGGTGGCTGTCCGAGACGACCACATGTTTACGGGCTTCGAGGCGTACCAGCACGTCATCGAGCTGTCGGATGTGGTGATCATCGCCAACGCGGCCAAGTTTCATCCGCTGCACATGAAGGCGGCGATCGAGGCGGGCAAGCATGTTTTTGTCGAGAAGCCGCATGCGATCGACCCGGCGGGGGTGAAGATGGTGCGGGCGGCGTGCGAGCTGGCCAAGCAGAAGGGCTTGTCGGTGGTCTCCGGGCTCCAGAGCCGCTACCATCCGGGCTACCGCGAGACGATCCAGCGCGTCCACGACGGGGCGATCGGCGACATCGTCGCCATTCAGGAGACGTGGCTGCGGCCTCCTTATGTGCTGCGCGAGCGGAAGCCGGGCATGACCGAGATGGAGCACCAGGCGAGCAACCAGTACCACTTTCACTGGCTGTCGGGCGACGACGTGCCGCAGACGCTGATTCACAACCTCGACCGTTCGCGGTGGGCGATGCGGGAGCAGTCGCCCGTTCGGGCGTACGGGATGGGGGGACGTTCGACGCTGCGCGGCGAGATTTACGGCAACGTGTTCGACCACCACGCCGTGGTCTATGAGTTTGGCAATGGGGTCCGGATATACGCTTACTGCCGCACGATCGACAACTGCTACAACGAGAATTCGAGCCTGCTGATGGGGACGAAGGGGCGGTGCGATCTACTGCAGTTGCGCATCACCGGGGAGACGAACTGGCAGCACCCGGGCCCGAAATCGAAGATGAACGCCTACGATCTGGAGCATGTGGCGCTGTTTGAGTCGATTCGGTCAGGCCAGCCAGTGAACAACGGGGAGTACATGGTGGCGAGCACGCTGACGGCGCTGATGGGGCAGTTCAGTTGTTACACGGGCCGAGAAGTCACCTGGGAGCAGATGGCGGCGTCGGACTACTACCATCCGCCGAAGCCGGAGGAGTGCCGGGCGGACATGGAGCCTCCGGTGAAACCCGGCCCGGACGGCATCTATCCGGTGGCGTTCACGCCGGGGGTGTCGGTGCTGCTGTAGTGCGGGTTGCTCATTCGAGGATGGCCTGGATGAGGCCGTCGATGGTGTAGGGCCTGGCTTCGGCGGCGACCTCGAGGCCGAGCGAGCGGGCGGTGGCCGAGGTAACGGGGCCGATGGAGGCCAGGCGGAGTCCGGCCAGCGCCTGCTTTCCGGCGGCGGCAACGAGGTTCCTGACGGTCGAGGAGCTGGTGCACAGAATCCAATCGGGCTTGCGGGCGAAGACTTCCTTGGCCTGTTCGGCGGCGTCTTCGGGCATCACGGTCTTGTAGGCGGGCAGGACATCGACGGTGGCGCCGCGGCGGCGGAGTTCCTCCGGCAGCAGCTCGCGGGCGGCAGCAGCGCGAGGCAGAAGCACGCGTTTGCCGGTCATGTCGTAAGGCTGGAAAGCACGGACGAGACCCTCGGCGACGAATTCATCCGGGGTGAGATCGACCTTCAGATGGAGCCGCTCGAGGGCGGCACGGGTGGCCGGGCCGATGGCGCAGATCTTTCCCCGGAAGGCTCGAAGATCGACCGGTGAGGTATCGAGACGCCGGAGAAAGAACTCGACGCCGTTGACGCTGGTAAAGATGAGCCAATCGTAAGCGGAGAGGTTGCGGATGGCGGCATCGAGCGGGGCGTAGTCGTCGGCGGGCCGGATTTCGATGGTGGCGAGTTCGACGACCTGGGCGCCGAGGGATCGGAGCTTGTCAGTGAGGGCGCCCGCCTGGGAACGGGCACGGGTGACGATGACGCGCCGGCCAAACAGGGGCAGCCGTTCGAACCAGTTCAGCTTCTCGTGGAGCCGGACGACCTCGCCGATGACGATTGTTGCAGGCGGCTTGAGCCCACAGGCGGCGATTTTTGCCGGGAGATTTTCGAGAGTAGCGACGAGGGTGTGCTGGTCGGGGCGAGTCGCCCAGCGGACGGCCAAGGCGGGGGTGGAAGGGGGCCGGCCGACGTCAATGAGCCGGCGGGCGATCTCAGCGAACCGCGTCAGGGCCATGAACAGGACGAGTGTTTCGGAGCCGGCGACCTTGCGCCAATCGATGCGGTCCACGTCATGACCGGTGACAAACGTAACGACGGAGGTGTGGTGGCGGTGGGTGAGGGGCACGCCGCAATAGGCGGCGATTCCCAAGGGGGTGGTGACGCCGGGCACGACTTCGAACGGGACACCGGCTGCGGCGAGGCACTCAGCCTCTTCCCCGCCCCGGCCGAAGATGAAGGGATCACCACCCTTGAGGCGAACGACTGTTTTGCCCTGGCGCGCGCGCTCGATGAGCATCCGGCAGATCTCTTCCTGGGAGTAAGTATGGAGGGCGCGCTTTTTGCCGACGTAGAGGCGCTCGGCGTGAGGGGGGGCAAGGTCCAGGAGGGCGCAGTTGGCCAAGTGGTCGTAAAGAATGGCATCGGCTTGTTCGAGGAGGCGGCGACCCTTCCAGGTGATCAGCTCGGGGTCGCCCGGTCCGGCGCCGACGAGATAGACCTTGCTCATCGGGAGCCGTAGACCTCCTCGAGGATCTCTTGGGCGCCGCCTTCCAGTAGGGCGCGCCCGACGGACCGGCCGAGGGCTTCAGCTTCGTCGAGGGCGCCTTGGGCGGAGCGACGCAGGCTGTTGCGGGCGTTGGGTGAGATTACGACGGCGGTGAGGGAGAGCGTTTCACCGTCGACTGTGGCGTGGGCGCCGACAGGCACCTGGCAGCCGCCGCCGAGTTCGGCCAGAGCGGCACGCTCGGCGACGACGGCGGCGCGCGTGGGCGGGTGGTCCAGGAGGCGGCAGACGTCGGCGACGGCGGGGTCATCCAGCCGCGTTTCGATGGCCAAGGCCCCTTGTCCCACGGCGGGGCACATCACCTCAACAGGCAACAGCTCGGTGATACGATCCTGCCATCCCAAGCGATTCAGGCCGGCGGCAGCGACGACGATGGCGTCGCAGCGGCCGGCGTCGAGTTTCCGCAAGCGGGTATCGAGATTTCCGCGCATGGGCTCGACCACAAGGTCGGGGCGCAGCAGGCGGAGTTGAGCGGCGCGGCGCAGCGAACTGGTACCGACCCTGGCGCCGGGGGCGAGGGCGGCGAGTTTGCGGCCGACGACCGCGTCGCGGGCATCTTCGCGCGGGGTGACGGCGCCGATAGCGAGTCCCGGGGGCAGAACGGTCGGCAGGTCCTTCATGCTATGGACGGCGAGATCGATGGCGCCGGCCGACAAGGCCTCTTCGATCTCTTTGGTGAAGAGGCCCTTAGCGCCGATTTTGGAGAGCGCCACATCGGTAATCTTGTCGCCGGTGGTCTTGATGATTTCGATGCGGCACTTCCTGCCGTGTTGCTCGAGGCGGGAAGCGACCCAGCGGGCCTGCCGGAGGGCGAGCTGAGAGCCGCGCGAACCAATAGTGAGCATTGGGTCAAGAATCCAGCCGGAAGATGCGCCGGATCGTTTCGATGGTGTCGATGCCGGCGGGGGCGGAGGCTTGGCGCCTCAGTTCAGAGATGGGGCCATGAGCGATCTTGTTGATCAAGCCGCGGGTGAGGGCCTCGACGGCCTCGCGCTGTTCGGGTGTCAGGGAGGCCAGCTTACCGTGCAGCCGGTCGAGCTCGGCGAGGCGGAGGCTTTCGAGCTGCTGCTGGAGGCTGACGATTGTCGGGGTCACCTCGCGGACTTTGAGGCGGGCGGTCATGCGCCGGACCTCTTCGTCGATGATGGCCTCAGCCTCGGCGGCTTCGGCGAAGCGGCTGCGGAGGTTTTCATCGACCACCTGCTGGAGGTCGTCGATGTCATACAGGAATACGTTGTCGAGCTGATTGACTTCGGGGTCGATGTTGCGGGGCACGGCGATGTCGATGAGGAAGACGGGGCGGTTGCGGCGAGCCTCGATGACGCGGCGCAGGTCTTCCTTCTTCAGGATGTAATGAGGAGCGGCGCTGGAGGCGATGAGGATATCGACTTCCGGCAGCGCCTCGCGAAAGCGGTCGTATTCGATCACCCGGCCCTGGAAGATTTCCGCCAGCTCGACGGCGCGGTCGTAGGTGCGGTTGGTGACGAAGATCTGCGAGGCGCCGGCGCGGCGCAGGTGCCGGGCAGCGAGTTCGGACATCTTCCCCGCCCCGACGATCATGACCGTCCGCTTGTCGAGGCGGCCGAAGATCTGGCGGGCGAGCTCGACGGCGGCGTAACTGACCGAGACGGCACTCTCGCCGATGGCGGTTTCGGTGCGGACGCGTTTGGCGACCCTGAAGGCCCGCGTGAGCAGGGCCTCGAGGATGCCGCCGACGGCGCCCTGGGCCTTGGCCACGGCATAGGCGGCTTTGAGCTGGCCGAGGACCTGCGGCTCACCGACGACCATGGAATCGAGACTGGCGGCGACGCGAAACAGGTGGCGGATGGCCTGGTCGCCCAGGTAGCGGTACAGATAGGGCGCGATCCAGTCGCGAGGAACGCGGCGGGCGGAAGCGAGGAACTCCTCGGCAAGTTGCGGCCCGTCGGCGCCGTCGTCGGAGGTGAGGGCGATCTCGACGCGGTTGCAGGTGGAGAAGATGAGACCCTCAATGACGCCTTTGCGGCGCTTGAGCTCGCTGAGGGCGGCGCGCAAGGAGTTGGGATCGAAATTCAGGCGCTCGCGCACTTCGATGGGGGCGGTTTTGTGGTTGAGGCCTGTGATCGAGAAATTCATTCTTATTGGGCCAGGACGGGCCGGAGCCCGATATGAGCCGCCCAGGTCAGCGCCGAACAGCAGACGACGGTCAGCACCAACACGGCTGCTTTTCGCCCGCGCCAGCCGGCATTGGTGCGAAGGAAGATCATCACCAGGTAGAAGCCCCAGGTAACGATGGAGAAGGCGACCTTGGAGTCGCCGATCCATTTGGTGCCGGACTCGATAAAGGCCCAGGTGGAGCCCGCCACGACCGACAGGGTGATGAATGCGAAGGCGAATCCCATGGCCTGGGTGATGATCCGGTCGAGCGTGTCGAGAGGGGGCAGCTTGCCAAACAAGCCTTTCCAGCGCTTCTTGCTCTTGAGGCGCCTTTCCTCGAGCAAGTAAAAGACGGACCCGACGGCGGCTAATAGCAGGGCGGCGTAACCTATAAGGACGAGCAACACATGGATGACGAGCCAAGCGTCGCGGACCCTCGAGTTGGTCCAGGGCGCCACCGGGACCTCGGTGGCGCCGACTAATGCCATGAGGAAGACGAGCGGGAACAGCACGACGGTCAAGCCGCTGAACTGGTAGCGCCAGTAAACGAACAGGAACAGCAAGGCGATCAGGAACGCACAAGCCGACATGGACTCGAAGAAGTTATCCAGCGGCAGGTGTCCAAGGGCGACGGTCCGCTCGACAAGCGCCACCATGTGGAGGATCACGCCTGCGCAGAAGGCGCCCAGCGCGACGGAAAAGAGCCGGGTTGGCTTATGCAGGGCGGTGAGAATGGCGTGGGCCAAGCCGACCGAGTAGAGAGCGACGGCCACACGCAGCCAAAATGTGCTCATTTCCTGGAGCAATGCCGGGGCCTTTCAGTTTCAGTATAACGTTCCGGCGGGCGGCGGGACTCAGTTCGGCGCGGGGGTAGTGACATGGTGATTCCCCCGAGGCGCCGTCACGATTGCCGGCGTGGCGGAGCCGGCGCTCGGCGCCACTTCTGTGGGGGGAGGCCAGCAGCTAGAGGAGTTGGCGGATGAGATCGAGGAAGGCGGCGCTGACTTTAGGGAGGTCATAGGCTTGGACATGGATTCGGCCGCAGTCACCGAGGCGGTGGCGGAGACTCGGGTCGTCGCGGAGGCGGGTCAATGCGGCAGCGAGCGCGGCGGGATCGGAGGGCGGCACGAGGAGGCCGGTGATCCCGTCGCGAACCACCTCCGGGGCCGCGGCGGCATGAGCGGCCACCACCGGCTTGGCAGCGGCCATCGCTTCGAGGAAGACGATGCCGAATGCCTCCTGGAGGCTGGGCAGGCAGAAGACGTGGCAGCGAAGATACTCTGCGGCGAGCTGCTGATGAGGGATGGTGCCGAGCCACCGGAGGCGGCGATCGAGGGCGAGCTGGTGAGCTCGTTGGCGCAGGCGGTCGCGCTCGGGTCCGTCGCCGACGACGCGAAGCTCGATGTCGGGGATGCGGGCGGCTGCCTCGAGCAGGGTTTCGAGATTCTTGCGGCGATAGAAGCGGCTGACAGTGAGCACGGTGAAAGACGGGCGAGGTCTGTCATCGCAGCGCTCAAAGCTCCGGCGCCAGGATTCAAGATCAATCGGCTCGGGCACGATGACGACTTTGTCGCGGGGATATCCGTAGCGGCGTTCGATGGTGTCGGCCGAATAGGCGCTGGGGGCGACGACAAGCCGGGCGCGGAAAATGTTGGCACGCTCGCAGGCGGCCTGCCAGCGCATTGAGAGCCGGACGAGCCCGGTCTCGAAACGCAGTTCGTCGGCGATGACGCCTTTGACGGAGACGACATAGGGGATGCCGGCCGTCCTGAGACGGTAGCCGTCCATATCGAAGCCGACGATGACATCGGGACGCGGAAGACCGAGCCCGCGCTTCAGGGAGCGGTTGAAGGCAAACCGGCGCAGGGTGTAGGGGGACCACTGGCGTTGCGGGCTGAGGAAACGGACGTCGGCACCTTGCCGGCGCAACCCCTCGGCCAGGGTGGCGATCGCGGTGAAGGTTCCGCTGCCTTCAAAGACATTCAACGGGGTGGCCGTGAGGAAGCAGACTCTCAGCAGCGACGAGTGCATGCGGCGCTTATTGTTGCAGTGGGAGTTCGGCGGCCGGTTGTTCGAGCAGCCGGCGCACTTCCTCTACGAGCAGGGCGAACGCCGCAGGGTCAAAGGTCCCGTTGTGACGCCAACGGACGCGGCCGCGGCCATCGATCAGGATGAGGTAAGCGTGATCGGGCTCGCTGAAGCCGACCCGGCGCTTCCACTCACTCGTGTCCCCGTAGACGGTGACCACGTTGCGGTGCAGGTCCGGCGGTGTTCCCTTTCGCATTCCCCGGTCAATAAAGAAGCGCCCCAAGCGCGCGACGCCGGAGATCATGGGTATTTCGTAAAAGGTGACGCGCGGGTTGTTCCCGAACGCCTGACGGAACTGCCTGGCCCACTCCTCGACGGGGAAACGCGAGTCATAGGTGAATCCGAGGGCCAGAAGGGCAATGCGGTGCCGGCAATCGGCCGGCAGGCTGGCCTGTTCCCCCGTCAGATAGTCTCCAGTGAGTTGGGGGAGCACGATGCCGGGTTGAAGGGGCATGGCGAAGGCGACGGCGACGGACAGTGCCAGGTGCATCATACACAGTTAGATGCAGCGCGGCTCAGCGGGGGATCACGAAGTCGATTTCAAAGACGTCGTAGGATGTTTGGCGCATGCCGAGGCGCTGGTAGGTCCGGCGGGCGGCGAGGTTGGCGGCGTCGACGTAGAGCCGCAGGCCGCAGACGCCCGGAGTGGTGCGGGCGCGCTCGAGGGTGTGCTGGTAGAGGCGGCGGAAGACGCCGCGGTTTCTGTGGTGGGGGTGAACGTAGACGCTCTGGATCCACCAGAAGTTCGCGTTGCGCCAGTCGCTCCATTCGAAGGTGATCATCATCTGGCCTACGATGCGGCCGCCGAGCTCGGCCAGGGTGTAGAAACCTTTCGAGGGGTCGGCGAGGACGGCGCGGACGCCGGCGAGCAGGCGGTGGGGATCGAGTTCGACCTGTTCGGTTTCGCGCGCCATGGCTTGGTTGAAGGCGGCGATGAGTTGGGCGTCGTCGGGGAGGGCCGGGCGGAGGCGAATGTCCATGGCTGCGGCGCGGTACGGACCGTGGTGGAACGGAGATAGAATGGCAGTGTACTATAAGACATTAATTTGATGAAAGCCCTGTTGGAATCCCTGAACGGTCAGGATCCGGAATGGGGGCTGGCACACTCAATCGATCCGGAACGGCTTCCCCAACACATTGCCATCATCATGGACGGCAACGGGCGGTGGGCGAAGCAGCGAGGGTTGCCGAGGGTAGCGGGCCACAAAGCCGGAATCGAAGCCGTGCGCGCGACGGTGGAGACGTGTGCGCGGATGGGTATCCGGGCGCTAACGCTGTACGCGTTTTCGATTGAGAACTGGAAGCGGCCGCGGAGCGAGGTGGAGACGCTGTGGAACCTGTTGCACACGTACTTGCGGCGGGAGTTGCCGAAGCTATTGGAGAATAACATCCGGGTGCGGGCGATCGGGCGGCTGGCGGCGCTGCCGAAGCAAGTCCTGCGGGATTTGCAGGAGGCGATGGACGAGACATCTGCCAACACCGGACTTCACGTGAATTTAGCCATCAACTACAGCGGGCGGGCGGAGATTGCGGATGCGGTGAACGCGCTGATTGAAGAAGCGCGCAAGCAGGGGAGGGTGGACGGCCTGAGGGTGGATGAAGAGGCCATCGGCAGCCGGCTGTACACGGCGGACTTACCCGATCCGGACCTGCTGATCCGCACGTCCGGGGAGATGCGGATCAGCAATTTCCTGCTGTGGCAGATCGCCTACGCCGAGCTATACGTGACCTCGACGCTGTGGCCGGATTTCCGGCGGGGGGACCTGCTACGGGCGGTGTACGAGTACCAGAAACGGGACCGGCGGTTCGGCGGCCTGAAATGCACGCCCGAGGTGGCTGAGGAGCGAATTGCGGAAGCCTTCGGGATTCCCACGCGATGAAGCGGGTCCTGACGGCGGTTATCCTGCTGCCTGCGGCGGTGTATCTGATTCTGCTGGGGCCTCGGTGGCTGGTGTACGCCGCCATCACGCTAACGGCGCTGGTGTGCTTTGACGAGTACCGGCGCTTGGTGGGGAGTTACGAACTTCGGACGCTGGGTCCGTTTGGGTACGCGGCGGGTGTGGTGCTGCTGTGGGCGCCGGCGTGGGAGGCGTCCGTGCTGACCGCGATGGCGCTGTTGGCGCTGGCGCTGGCGCTTCGGGCCGAGGATCCGCGGCGGGTGCTGCCGCAGGCCTCGGTGGTGCTGCTCGGAGTGTTGTATGTATTCGGGCCGTGGCGATGCGCGCTGGGGCTGTGGGAGGCGAGCCGGCATTGGCTGCTGTACGCGTGTGTGGTCACCTGGGTGGGGGACACGGCAGCCTTTTATGGCGGCCGCGTTCTGGGGCGTCACCAGTTGGCGCCAACCACCAGCCCGAAGAAGACGTGGGAAGGATCGGCGGCATCAGTGGTGTGCTCGGCGCTTTTCGGGGCGCTGT
>FWPU01004454.1_pt1 | contig 32581 bp, 29 predicted proteins | sample 2228361 | NCBI WGS metagenome assembly FWPU01 (sample SAMEA103939777, study PRJEB20133) | metagenome
TATCAGAGTTCTCACCCCCATCCCAACCTTCCCCCCTCAAGGTGGAAGGTTTTCTTTTATATTATTGCCCTTCTCAAGGGACATGTTTTCCTTTATATTTCAACTTGTTTTATTACATTTTTTCATAAAATTTTTGACATTATCAAAGAATGAGGAAAAACACACAGAAGTGAGAGATATCACGCTAATAAGAACATATTTTCACATGACGCTTTTTTTTGAGTAACCGGTCACTTTTCCTCTATAGCATAATTCTTTGAAATCAAAGAAGATTTTTATAGTAAGGATTAGATTTATTCTCTTAAAAATCAATGGGTATTGGAACAGGAATTGCTTTCACAAGATACAGGAGAGTTTGTTAAGGTGAAGCAGTCCTTTAAAGATTTGATACTTTTTATCTCAATCGCCTTTTTTATCCTCATTTCTGTGACCGCAGAGGCGCAGAAAGTAAGGGGGATTTTTCTCTACAACCTCTCCGATTTTACAGGAACGATTCCCTATAATTGGGCAAGAGTGGTTGCAGATAGGGAAAGAAATGAGATCTATGTGCTTTACCAGAATACATTGAGAATCTTTAATGAATCTGGAATGGAGGTTTTTAAATTCGGCGATGACCTTGACCTTGGCTATATCATCGATCTTTCTGTCGATAAGAGAGGGGACATCTATCTGCTTGCCCATAAAGATTCGAAGGGTGAAATCATCCGTTGCAACTTCAGGGGAGAGCCGAAATCAAGAGTCCATCTCAAGGATTTACCCAGAGATTTTTCAAGTTTTTCACCAAACCGGATGATTTATCATGACGAAAACCTCTATCTCGCATCCACAGGGGAGATGAGGATCGTCATTTCAGACCTTCAGGGAAATTTTAAAAAGGGCTATGACCTGATTCCCCTTCTCGAACGGGAAGAAAAGGATCGGGGAAACATGGAAATGATTGGATTCAGTGTGGACAGCGAGGGAAATATTCTCTTCACGGTTCCGACCCTGTTTCGGGCCTGTGTCCTATCCCCTGATGGAAGGCTCGACTGGTTTGGCAGACCTGGAAGCATCCCTGGAAAGTTTAATATTGTTGCCGGCATTACGAGGGATAGCCGGGGAAATTATCTTGTGGTTGATAAATTGAAGTGTACGGTCATGGTCTTTGATAGAAACTTTAGATTCTTAACTCAGTTTGGCTACCGGGGTCTAAAGCCTGGCAATCTTATTGCTCCCGATGATATTGCTATAGACGGAAGTGAACGGGTCTATGTAACTCAGAGCAGAAAAAGAGGGGTCAGTGTATTCAGGTTGACATACAATTAAATCTATTGTTTTGAATTCCTTCCTATGGGCTATGCCCTATGCTTTATGGGGTTAAAATTCGTGATGGAAATCGATCAGAAAGGGGGTGGTAAGGCAAAGAGAGAAGGCGAACGGTTAAAGTTAAAAAGATTTATGGGCAAGGGAATTTTAAAAAATTTTAACCTTCATCCTCCGAAAAAGGTAAACCCATTGTAAGGTGGGGGCACAAAGCCAACGGGTCCGATCCCACCTATCCTCCCCTTTATAGGAGAGGAGAAAGGAGGGGTTTCAGGATGGCCGGGTTGCCGGGGCTAAAAGATGAAAAAGAAAATCAAATCGAGGAGGATAAAATGAAAGTCAAGAGAGTAGGTTTGATTACACTGGCAATGGCCTTGATGATATTTGGTGTCATGGGCGTTGCCAATGCCTTTCACTCAGGTGGTGTTGCTGAATGTGAAGGCTGTCATAGCATGCACTCTCCAAAACCAGGAGGTGATGATTTACTTAAAGGGTCAGATGCAAGTTCGACATGCTTGAACTGCCATCAGAGCGCAAGCGATACAGGACCAACCAGTTATCATATCAGTACAGCAGATAGCCAATTGGGCCAAGGGACTCCCCTTCAGAGAACACCTGGTGGGGATTTTGGGTGGGTGAAAAAGACCTATACTTATACCTATAATAATAACACCTATACGGAGACTGGTGGTGGACACAATATCGTTGCAGCTGATTTCAATTATACTGTCGATTCTAAGAACACAACAGCTCCTGGAGGGACATTTCCATCATCTCAGCTCAGTTGTGCTTCCTGCCATGATCCCCACGGAAGGGGCCGGAGGCTTTCCGATGGATCTTATGCCACCACAGGCGCTCCGATCATTGGCTCCGGGTCGTATGACAACAGCCCGACCCCTGGTCCCGGGGAGGCTGTAGGTATATACAGACTTCTGGGGAGCCCGGCCTATTCAGGGGCAGGTTTTACAACCTATCCCATAGCGGTTTCGCCCTCGGATTATAACAGGTCAGAGGCTTCCACACAGACCCGCGTGGCATATGGACATGATGGTGACAATACATGGGGCAACTGGTGTGCTACCTGCCATGCTGATATGCACTCCAAAAATGGCTATGTCCATAAGGTGGATGAAAACCTTGGTGGGAAAATCGCGGATAACTATAATAAATATGTAAAATCGGGTGACCTAACCGGCAATCCAGATTTGGCATACCTTTCGCTTGTGCCTTTTGCAGAGGCTACCGGTGATTTTGGAACGCTTAAAAGCCATGCGAAAAATGACGATTCGTACCTCTACGGACCCTCTACCTCTGATAAAGTGATGTGCCTTTCCTGCCACAGGGCGCATGCAAGTGGGTTTTCGTATGCCCTCCGCTTTGACATTGGATATGAGTTCATGACATACGCCGGAAATTATATCGGGATGGATAATACGGCAATGACCTCACCAAGAAAACCCTTGCAGGCCCGGGGAAGGAATATGGCCGATTTTCAGGCTGCTTATTACGATCGTCCAGCAACGAAGTTTGCCACTTATCAGAGGGTGCTCTGTAACAAATGCCATGCAAAAGACTAATCCAACCCCATCTCTCTTTCGCGAAAGGAATGGAAAGGGGTAAAGGAAGGCAGAAGAGGGGCTGGTTATAAGACCAGCCCCTCTTCTTCTATTGAATTTGGAAAGGGAAGTGTAATACTATAAAGAAAGAAATCCATCATCATTCCCGGGAAAAAGCAAAGATGAGATTTTTTACTATGCGCTATGCTCTATGCGCTTTGCTGACTTTTGGATTGCTGGCCTGCCAGGTCTCCTTGTCCAGACTCAAGCCACCTCTTGAAGGAGAAGGTGAATTATATCTCTATCTTCAACCATTTCTGCAGGAGGCAGAGAGACTAAGATTCAGCATTGAGAATATTTTTGCTGTTACTGGCGATGGAAAGGAAATTCCTCTCGATATTCAGATGCGAGAAATTAAGAGCAGTGAGGCAAGAAGACAGCGTCTTCTGGCATCTGGTCGGCTTCCACCGGGCGCCTATGCAGGACTCTCGTTTAAAATCAAGAGTGCATTTTTAAGGATTGAAGAAGGAGAAATTTCGCTTCTTGTTCCTGAGAGGCCACAACAGGTGGACTTCCCATTCTCTATCGTCAGGAAAAAGGCCCATGTGGTTTTATTGAGCCTCATATATAGAGAGTCCATCTCCGGGACCCATTTCAATCCGGTATTTTCAGCCCTGATTCCGTCCAGGCCCATCCTCTACCTTGCAGGTTATGTGTCAAATACAGGCTCCAATACGATCACGGTCTTTGACAAGAGGCTTGGCCAGGTTGTTTCTATGATTGCGACAGGAAAGGGTCCTGCTGGAATGGCTCTTGACCAGAGGCTTCGAAGGCTCTATGTGGCTCTTTCCGGAGAGGATGCCATTGAGGTCATAGATGTCACTGGAGGGGAGATCATCAATAGAGTAAGGCTTGGGCAAGGGGACCGGCCAGAGGAACTATCACTTACACCGGATGGAAGATTTCTCCTCTCCGTGAATACGGGCTCAAACACGGTCAGTTTTATCAATTCCACTTCTCTCTTTGAATTGAGACGGATTGGTGTTGGAAATGGGCCTCAATCGATCCTGATTGAGCATATTACCGGAAGAAGGGCCTATGTCTTTAATCGATTATCGAGCACCATCACCATTATCGATATTCCAAACAAGGGGATCGTGACCACTCTCTCCACCCATCCAGGACCTCTTCGAGGGCAGTTTAACAGAAGGGGAGATCGACTTTATATCATTCACGAACTGTCCTCTTACGTGACCGTCCTCAATCCCTCGACCCTCTCCATTGAGAGAAGATTTCAGGTCAGACCAGGAATGAATTCGATCCAGGTGGATCCCAGGACAGACCTCATCTATCTTGGAAGGAAAAACGATCCCTTTGTTGAAATCTACGATCCGTCCTCTTTTGTCTCGGTTGATGCGATCAAGGCAGGGGGAACCATCTCCCATATGACCATCGATGGCGAAGAGAATCATCTCTATCTCGTAAATGAAGAGACGAGAAGTGTGATCGCCCACAATCTCATCAGCAAAAGGGCGGTTTATGAAATCGATGTGGGAGATAGTCCCTATTGGGTTTCGGTCATGGGGGAACGCTGAAGAGGTATAGAGCATAGGGCAGAGGGCATAGGGTATAAGGAGGGGACAAAAATGGCTAAATTTGGATTTCAAGATTTAAAATATAGCAATTGACCATCGAGATTGCTGACAAACTTCTTTAGTATATAGCGGATGACCTTTAATTATTTAGCCATTGGAAATTTGGAATTTATCTGGAGCTTGGAAATTGTTATTTAGAATATTAAGGGCTCTATGCCCTATGCTCTATGCCCTGTGGGGGTTATATTTATTGTTGTTGCCAACAGTAAGTGAGGCACAGGGGCTTCTTCAGGGGATCAGTGGCTTGATGGAGTTCAATTACAGTTTTTCTAATTCTAAAACGAAAGATGCGACAGGGGTGACCACCAAGACAAAGACAGGAAGTTATAACCCCCGTTTGACCCTGAACATCGACACGAAGATCTTTCCCAATTTGAGGCTCCATATAGGCGGAATTGCAGAATTGATCAAAACGGACTTCGAAACCGGGGGTGTCGATACGAAAACAACCTTCACAAGGGTTCGGCCTTACCTTGACCTCACTCTTGACACTCCTCTTTATACTGCAGGGGTGGGTTATATCATGAGGCAGGAGAGAACGAAGGCAGAGGGTTCTCCTTCTGTTTCCCTTGTCAATGAGGAATATAACGCCATTCTTGGATGGAGGCCGGAGGGATTCCCCACTTTAGAGCTGAGACTAAAGAGAACGAAGAATTTTGATGAAGAGAAGGTCATTCGGGATGATCGAGAGGATTCGATCCAGCTTATTTCGAAATATACCTATAAAGGACTCCAGCTCAATTACTATGGCACCTACCTTCACGATATGGACGACCTAAATGACCTCGATGTCGAACTCCTAACCAATAACGGCAGGATTGCCTATGGAGGTTCTTTTTTAAACCGCAGGGTGACGATCAACACCACCTATGATATTTTTAACCAGGAGATGAAGACGGTTTCTAAGGGGACGGGCTTCGTGACTCAACAGATATTTCCATTTGCAGGGCTGGCAAAGATTGATGATACCCTGCCTCCTGCTCCCATCACTCTTGATCCAACCCCGGGCCTGGTGGATGGAGATACGACTGCAAGCGCTGGGATAGACCTCATCTCAAACCTTCCTCTGGTGAGAAGACAGATGGGTTTCGATTTTCTAAATCCGGCCGAGGTGAACCGAATCCTGGTCTGGGTGGACAAGGAGATTACCGCTACGGTTGCCAGTTCCTTTTTGTGGGACATCTATGTGAGCGAAGATAATTTGAACTGGACGCACTGGACAGGGCCAATGGCAGCATCCTTTGGACCGTTTCAGAATCGTTTTGAAATCAATTTTCCTAACATACTTCCTGGAAAAAGATATATCAAGGTGGTAACAACCCCTCTTCTTCGAACGCCCCTGGTACCTTCCAATCTATTCGTTACAGAACTTCAGGCTTTTCTCAGAAGACCCGCTGCGGATATGGAGCGAAAGGTGAGAAGGACATCCCATCTCTTCAACCTTGATGCAAGGGCAAGGGTACTTGATAATCCTGGCCTGTTTTATGATTTTTACTATTTTTTCAACAGAGTTCTTCCACTGGATCAAAAACGATACAGTCTATCAAACGGCTTTTCGATTATTCATCGGTTTAGCCGGATCTTTTCCGGAACCGCAAGGGTGGCAAGAGAAGACGGTGAAGAAAATGAGGAGAAACGGATCGGCTATGTCTATCAGGCATCGATTACCGCCGATCCCCTGAAGACACTCCGCAACAGCCTCGTTTTAAGCGGGAGGGACGAGGAGATCGACGGAAGGTCCAGTGATACCCATTCCCTCTTCCTTTATAATTCGGCTCAGCTCTACCCGGGGATCGATCTGAACTTGAACGGGGGAGTCAATTTGAGAGAGGGAGAGATGGGCGAGAAGACAAGAGATATTGTTATTACCCTTGGAACGAATATCGTTCCTCATAGGACAATGAGTCTGGGCCTCAACTACTCGGATACGATGTCGAGGCACAGTGGAGAGGAAAGAGGGAGCTTTTCAACCTATACTAAGAGACTGGACTTCAATCTGAATTACGCCCCTTTCAGGAGTTTATACTTTCTTTTGCTTATCCAGATGATCGCAGAGAAAGGGAAGGACATCGAGACGATCCAGAATTACTCGGTCAACTGGTCTCCCTTTTCGGATGGAGCGCTTCAATTCAATGTTTCCTATACGGAAAACTTGAGATCTGAAGACCGGGCTAAAGAGAGAAACTTTATCCTCAGTGTGCGATTGAACATCACAAAACGATCTTATGTCGATCTTTCATATCAGTGTCTCCAGAGCGAGAGTAAAACAGGTCAGCAAAGTTCGCAGGTGATCAGCTCAAACCTGAAGATCTTTTTCTGATCTGAAACAGAGGTCAGATCGTGTTGACAGACCGGAGCCAAGTGAGTATAAATATTTAATCTTGAATCATGCGTGAAAAGTACTGTCGAATGACAAGATTATCACCAAAAAAACCTTGATAAAATGCCTCGGAAAAGTTATATAGGAGCCCTTGAAAACGATCCGCCAAAAACTTACCCTTTAGTTAGGTTTTTAGACCATGCAATATGGCCCCTAAAAACTTATTTTAAAATTCGACGGGAAAAATCTTACCCACTTTGGGGGAGTATATCTTATCCATCTTTTCTTCAAGCGGATAGAATTACGTCATCAGTTGTCTCAAAGACTAACACTTACTCAACGCAACAACCGCTACACTACTGCCGAGGAAATCTTGGCATTAATCTATCCAATCACTTTAGGCCTGGGACGAATCGAGACTACCCATCTCCTGAAACACAATGGAGCCTTCCAATACCTCACAGGACTACCTCCTTATCCCAATCCCACTACCTTGAGACGCTTTCTTCTCCGAATGGCACCCTCAGCCTTATCCAAGCTAAGGAGAGTGCACGACCGCTTTCTGCTATCCATGATTCTCAAGCCCAAGCCTCCTACCAAGGTTATCTTCGATCTGGATTCTACGGTCCTTATCCTCAATGGCAAACAGGAGATGGCCCGAATTGGTTACAATCCAAAAAAGTGGGGCAGACCGTCTTATCATCCTCTGCTCTGTTTCAATGGGATCACCAAAGATTTCTGGCATGGAGAACTTCGCTCTGGGGATACCCATACCGGCACTGGAGCCGTCGAACTCCTAAAGGCCTCCTTTGCCAAGTTATCCCCCTCGGTAAAGATCGTAATTATTCGAGCAGACAAGGGGTTTTACGATCACGAGACCAATCGAATATCTGGAATCCCAGAGAGCCCTTTTTGTCATTGTTGCCAAGCTTACGGGTCCAGTCAAGAGAAGAATCTCAACCTTGTCTTATCAAATCCATTCCTCCGCTCTGGAGATCGCGGAGTTTATGTACCAACCCATAAGGTGGAAAAGAGCGTATCGTTTTGTAGTGGTCAGGCGTCCTATTCCAGAAGACCCTACGGAGCAGCTCCTTCTCTTCTCAATGGGCAAGTACAGCTACCAGGTTCTTGTGACCAATATGAAACTGACCCCTCTCAACACGTGGAGATTTTACAATGGTCGAGCCGCTGTCGAACTGATTATCAAAGAACTCAAAGGGGATTATCCTTTAGGAAAAATCCCCACGAAACATTTTGCAGCCAACGAGGCCTATTTCCATACCCTTCTGTTCTCTTACAATCTCATCAACTGGTTCAAGCGGTTGTGTCTGCCAAAGGAGTTTCAAAATATGACGCTTAAGACGTTAAGGGCACGCCTCCTTTTGATCCCAGGTGAATTGGTGAAGACCAAGAATAAACCAACGTTAAAATTACCAGATAATTTCTTATATAAGAATGCTTTCGAATACGCCATAAAGAAAATAGAAAAATTGAAAACCTAACCTATAGTTTTCACGCAGGTTTCAGGTTTAATAGTCCAAGGAGGATATTATGGTAATCCTAAGAGTATGGAGTCTTTTATTCAAGGCCTCCGTCCTTTTAACTCTCCCTTTATTCATGGCCTGTGCTACCACAAATGGTGATCACTACATCGATCCGAACATGGACTTTGGAGCCATTAAAACGATTGCCGTCATGCCCTTTACAAACCTGACCAGGGACATGATTGTCTCTGAGAGAGTTCGAGATGTTTTCATTAACAGCCTTCTGTCCACTGGTGCGGTTTATGTTCTTCCCACAGGGGAGGTGGCCAGAGGAGTGGCCAAGGCAGAGATTCAGAATCCGGCAACGCCATCAGCTGAAGAGGTGGTGAAATTGGGGCAGGTGATCAAAGCCCAGGCAATCATCACCGGTGTGGTCAAGGAATACGGAGAGGTGAGGTCCGGAACGACCTCAGCCAATATCATTTCAGTTAGCCTTCAGATGATTGAGACTGAAACGGGCAAGGTGGTCTGGGCTGCCTCATCGACCAAAGGAGGCATTAGCATATGGGATCGTCTCCTGGGCGGAGGAGGTCAGCCGATGAATCTCATAACTGAAAGAGCAGTTCGTGATCTCATCAATAAGCTTTTTAAATAAGATTGAAATCATCATCTTGATCCTCTTCCTTTCTGTTTTTATTAGTGCAAAGGGGATTAGGGCAAAAGATCTTCTCGGAGGTAAGGATTTACTGAGGATTGCCGTTTACCCTGTTGAGAACCTGAGTGGAACATCCGGACCTTTAAAAGAGATTCGTCAGTCCTTTATTGAGAGGCTAAACCGAGAAGGGTCTCAGACCCTTAGTGATGAAGACCTTGAGAAATTCATGGCAAGGCACCGCATTCGATATACAGGTGGAGTGGATAGGCAAATAGCCAGGGCATTTAAGGAAGAGGTTGGAGTCGATGGGGTGCTCATTACCTCCCTTGAACTCTATAGCGAGGTAACACCTCCCAAGATCTCACTTCTATCCCGACTGGTTTCAACCGACCCTTCCCCTTTAGTCTTATGGATGGATGGCATTGGTCTGGCAGGAGATGATTCACCTGGCTTCCTCAGTCTTGGATTGATCGAGGAACCAAAAGTTTTAGTGGATCGAGCGATGCGATCGATGACAGACTCTCTGATTCTTTATCTTTCAGGCTTAACGGGTGAAGCGGGAGGTAAGGGTTTGAAGAAAAGGTTTAAACCGAAGATAGTCTATCGATCTTCTAACCTATCACTTGATAAAAAATATCTTGTGGCGGTTCTTCCTTTCTTTAACAGGAGCGAGAGAAAGTATGCAGGAGAGATCCTCGTTCTCCATTTTATCAGGCAATTGAAGCGGTTTGGCCATTTCGAGGTGGTCGAACCTGGCGTCCTGAGACAGGAGCTTTTGGGTTTAAGGGTGATCATGGAAGACGGTGTTTCACTGGCCAATGCGGATGCTATTTTTGCCATTCTCGACGCCGATCTCATTGTCTCGGGAAGGGTGGTCGATTACCAGGATTATCAGGGAACCTGGGGAAAACCAAAGGTCGATTTTTCCACAGTCATCATCGAGCGTACTAGCAGGCAGGTCGTCTGGGGGTCCAACAGTTATAATGAGGGAGATGATGGCGTTTTCTTCTTTGATAGAGGAAAGGTCAACACAGCGCATACCATGACCTCTCAAATGGTTCAGGCTATTGTAAAGATGATTGCGGAAGATCAAGCCAAATTAGAATTTCAATCAGGTAGAATGAAATAAGGGAAGAAGAGGAAAATAGAATGAAGCATCTTTTAAAAGGAATCACCTTTGTCCTCATGGGTTTCTTTTTGGCTAACCCCGGGCACAAGATATCTGCTCAAGACCTGCCTGTGGTGAGGGGGAAGAAGATCGTAGCCAGTGTCAATGAAGAGGTCATTACCCTGGATCAATTCAATCGGGAACTGGCGACCATCCGAAAGGAGGTGGTAGAGCCAAGAGGAAATGAAAAGGGAAATTCGAAGGGGCTTCTGAATCGCCTGATCAATACAAGACTCATTATCCAGGAAGCGAGGAGAATGGGACTGGAAGAGTTGAAAGAAGTGAAGATGCAGGTAGAGGTTTTCTCGAGAATTGCACTTCGCGAAGAATTGATCGAAAGGCAGATCAAAGGCATTAAACCTGATGAGAAATTAGTGGAAAAGGCTTATCAGGAATCGGTGAAAGAGTGGAAGATCAAAAGCATCCTCTTTGAAAAAGAGGAGGATGCGAAAAGGATGGAAAAAGGGCTAAAAGAGGGAAAAGACTTCGATCAGATGTTGAATACCTTTCTTAAGGATCGGATAGGTAAGGTGGAGGAGGGGAAGGAGTATCTGAGGCATAGGGATTTACTGCCGGAAATTTCGGGAGTAATTTTAAAAATGAAGAAGGGGTCCATCAGCCCGATTGTGAGGATAAAGTCGGGGTTCGTCATTTTCAGAGTCGAAGATTTTCGCTATCCGGATGACCCGAAGGTGAAGGAAGAGATCCGAAAGGAGGTCCTCCGTCAAAAGCAGATAGAGGTCATTCAGAAATATGAGAAACGATTGATAGAAAAATACGCAAAGGTCAATCGCACCCTCCTAAAACGTCTGGACTTCGAGTCCAAGGAGCTGGGATTTGATAAACTCCTCAAAGATAAACGCATTGTGGCAGAGATTAAAGGAGAGCGGTCCATAACCGTAGGGGATCTGGCAGAGTCCTTGAAACAGGATCTGTTTCACGGGGTCGATAGGGCGATTGAGGCGAGGCGATTGAACTGGAGGAAGGAAAAGACTTTAGAGGAGATGGTTCGGAAGAGGGTCTTAAGGAGTGAGGCGCTCAAGCTGGGAATTGATCGAACCGAGAGTTATCAGAATCGTGTAAGGGAGCATGAGGATGCTCTGATCTTCGGGGCTTTTATCCATAAGGTACTGGTACCTGAGATCAAGTTGAAAGAAGAAGAGATTCGAAAATATTACGATGAACATATCAAAGAGTTTACCTACCCAGAGATGATGAGGCTTAGAGGGCTCGTTTTCTTGAAGAGAGAGGATGCGGAAAAAGCTCTCAATCGTCTCAGGCAGGGAACGGACTTTCAATGGCTTAAGGCGAATGCTGAAGGTCAGGTCGATCCAAATACAAGGGGGGTATTGAGCTTTGAGGGGAAACTCCTGATGACCAGTGAGTTGCCCGAGCCTGCGCAGAAGGCTGTTTCTGGAGCCAGGAAGGGCGATATCCGGCTCTTTGAAAGTCATGAGCATCATTTCTATGTCCTGTGGGTCGAGGAGGTGGTTCCCTCAAAACCTCAGGCCTATGCTGAGGCGAGAGAGAAGATTGCCCGAAAGGTCTTTGACAATAAACTCAAAAAGGCCCTCGAGGAGTATACTAACAAGCTCAGGGCAGCCTCGGTTGTGAAAATTTACCTGAAAGATTAAAGGGAGAAGATAATGTTTCATATCACCCGTAGAGTCGCATTTTTGAGCCTTATTATCCTTCTGATTGGAGTCGGAATGGTCTTGTCGGTTTACGGGCAGATTCCTAAAAAGAAGACGCTCGGAGGCGAGGCTCCCAAGGGAAAGAGATTTATCCAGAAGGATTGCCTCGATTGCCATAAAAAGTTTGCCGATCAATACATGGGGATGAAGAATGTACATCAAGTGGTCAGAGAAAAAAAATGTGAAGACTGTCATCTCCGGCACGGTTTGGTTGCTAAATTACTTCTGAAAAAGGGAGGGAACGAAATCTGTTACCCCTGCCATAGCAGGGAAAAACTCGGATTAAATAAAACGAATGTTCACACCGCTTTAAAGAAGAATCCTTGTGTCTCCTGCCACAATCCACATGCCACCCAGACAAGGCATCTTTTAAAGGCTGAAGGAAATCAGGTCTGTTTTCAGTGTCATAAGAAAGAGGCCTTCGAGAAGAAAGTTGTTCACAAGACCATTGAGGAGACAAAGGGATGCATGGTTTGCCATCTTTCCCACAGCTCTGACCAAAAAGGATTGTTGGTGAAGCCTGAGATTCTGCTCTGTATGAGTTGCCATGATGCGACTAAGACTCCATTCAAGAAAGCCCATGGCGATTATCCTGTAAGCAATGCATCATGCTTGAGTTGCCATAATCCCCATACATCAGTCCAGCCGAAACTCTTGAAAGTGAGCACCCATCCGCCTATCAGAGAGGGATGCGATGCCTGTCATCAACCGGCCTCATCCTCCAAGCCTTTTGAAACCAGTGAGGAAAAGAACAAACTCTGTTTGAATTGCCATGAAACCTCAAAACTGGAAGCAGGCAGGAGAGTGGACCATTCCCCATTTAAAGAAGGGATGTGCGACTCCTGCCACCAGCCACACGCATCGGAGTTTCCAAAACTTGTTCTTAAAAAGGGGAATGAACTCTGTTTTGACTGCCATAAGGAGAAGGGTGAAAAGGTCTCATTCAATCATCAGCCAATCGCAACCGAGAAGGGATGCCTCTCCTGCCATCCTCCCCATTCAGCCAAACACAAAAATCTCCTGAATCAAGAAAGGGCAAGCCTGTGCTATTCCTGCCATTCAAAAACAAGGGAAACGCTGAAAGCCAAAGTTCAACATGCTCCTTTTGCTCAGGAAGAATGCCATTCATGCCATAATCCTCATGGCACCAATATAAAGGGTATGATCAAAGACAGGATGGACAAAGTTTGTTATGCCTGTCATACTGACGCGGAGGGAAAATTTTTAAAGACCTACATCCACAAACCAGTTCTTGATTCTCAGTGCAGTTCTTGCCATCTCTCCCATGGTTCGAGTGAGAAGAATCTTCTGAAATATGCAGGGTCTAAGATGTGTGAACAATGCCATCAGAATCTGATGAAAGAAGAGGATGCCATTTCCAATCATATCCCTTTTGTTGAGGGAGAGTGTCTCACTTGCCACGATGCCCACAGCAGTTATATCAAAGGAATGATTGTGAAGAAACAGGAGACCCTCTGTCTGGATTGCCATGAAATCTTAAAGAAAGGCTTAAAGGAGGGAAAGAGCAGGCATCAACCCGCAGTGATCGGAGATTGCACTCAGTGCCACAATCCCCACAAAGCCAGGCTCAATCGCCTGTTATTGGGAAGAAGCCCTGACCTCTGCCTAACCTGTCATAAGGAGCTGAAGGAGAGGATGAGAAAGGAAAAGGCTCATTCACCGGCATTGAAAGATTGCCAAAGGTGTCATCAACCTCATGCCTCAGCCCAAATGTTTCTAATGAACCAGGCGATTCAGCCTTTGTGCGGGGAGTGCCACGATGTCAAAAGGACTTCCTTCGGGAAAGCCCATCTGAACATAGAGCCATCGGTGATGAATTGTCGAAACTGCCATGAGCCCCATTCTTCCAAAGATCCGAAGTTCTTTAAGAGTGTCGTTCATGCGCCCTTTGAAGGAAGATCGTGTGAGGAATGTCATATTGTAACCAAATAGGGAGAGAGCAGAGGGCAGAGGACGGAGAGTAAAGACTAAAGAGACTAAATTAAAATACAAATACCTTCTTTTCCAAAGGGGGTTAGAATTCTCCTCCCTTTAGCAAAAGGGAGGTGGGGAAGGATTTAACGAACTGTGCTAATATACAAAAAGGATGGATAAAGCATGAAAATTCGATTTAAATTGGGATTCCTATTCTTGCTTGGTCTTTCTTTCTTTATTTTTTCGATTGCTGGAGCACAAAACAAATTCAAGTTGAAGCCGGAGGCCAGAGGGAAGCTCTGTCTGAGTTGTCATGAACAATTTAAAGATAAACTTAAGAACCAATTTGTCCACACTCCTGTCAAAGAGGGAGATTGTGCAGAGTGCCATAACCCCCATGCCTCTTCTCACGGAAAGCTTCTGGATGAAGACGCCAATAAGGTCTGTATGAAGTGCCACGAAGGCCTTTTACCCAGAGATCCAAAGAGCATTCATAAGGTAGTAATGGAAGGCAACTGCGTGAAGTGTCACGATCCCCACGCTTCAAATCATGAGTCTGTTCTCTTAAAAGCAGGCAATGAGCTCTGTCTGGAGTGCCATCAGGAGATCGGTAAAGCCATTGCCAAAGCTAAATTCAAGCATCCTCCCGTAGAAAAGGGATGCCTCAACTGCCACGCTCCTCATGCCTCTGACCAATCGAAAGATCTTCTGAAAAACGATCTGGTCTCCCTATGTGCAAGTTGCCACAAAACAGATAGCCCCGGGTTCATTCGGCAACATGTGAATTATCCTGTTGCTAAAACCAACTGTTCTTCCTGCCATAATCCCCATGGTTCGGATAGGGGAGGAATCCTATTTGTGAATGTGCATGCCCCAGTTGCCAACAGGCAGTGCAACCAGTGCCATGAGCCCTCCTCCTCTGCGGCACCGTTTAAGACAAAGAGGGTAGGGTTTGAACTATGCCGTGGCTGCCACAGCAAGATGATGAATGAGATTTTTGATAAGAGGAGATTTCACTGGCCGATCTTGGATCGAACAGGATGCTTTAACTGTCATGAACCCCACGCCTCTAAAAGAAAGAAGCTACTGCAGAATGATTTGAAGACCCTCTGTGGAAAGTGCCATTCGGATACGATGGAATTTCAGACGAGGCTAACTGGGAAGGAAGAGCAGGAAAAGACTGCAGCAAAAGGAAGAGTGATCAAAGGGGCTCTGACTCACCCTCCAGTTCAGGAAGGAAGTTGCGAAATCTGTCATGACTCCCACTCATCGGATAGCCCACTTCTCTTAAAGCAGGGTTCAACGATTCAGCTCTGCGAGGCATGCCATGACTGGTCAAAGCACACCATCCACCCCATTGGGGCAAAGGTGGTAGATAAAAGGAATAGGAACATCACGATGGATTGTCTGAGCTGTCATCGATCACACGGAACAGGGAATCGCTATCTTATCCCCTTTCCAACAGTGACCGATCTTTGCGTTCAGTGTCATAAACAGTACAAAAGATAGTTATAGAAAATAGCAGGAGCAAAGGATATAGGGCGGAGGTGAACCAATGATGCAAAATAGGTTTAAAAAGATAAAAGGTCCTAAAGGGCGAGGATCGGAATATAAATTTCATTATCCCATGATCCTAAAATTCTATTATTCCATCCTGATCATATTAATCATAGTAAGCCTCTTTTTTTTTCCGGGTCAGTCCTTCAGCGCCGAAGCTGTGAAACTGAGGCATATCCGGTCCATTTATGGGGATGAAAAGGGAGTGGGGTTCAAACAACCCGAGGCTGTGGCGGTCAATGGGAAATCCCTTCTGATTGTAGGAGACACGGGGAATGATCGGCTTCTGCGCTTCGCGCTTCAAGAAAAAGAGGTAAGATCTGGGCAGGAAATAAAAATCTCTCAACTGGCAAGCCCGATCCGGGTTCAACTAAACACCAGAGGAGAGATATTTGCTCTGGATGGCAAGAGAGGTCGCATTGCCCGTTTGACTCCGGATGGGACTTTTAAAGGCTATATGAACCCTGAAGACGTCCCATCCCCTTCGGCCTTCGTTCCGCGAAGTTTCAAAATTGATAGGAATGATAATCTCTATATCCTCGACATTTTTTCATCACGGGTTTTGGTTCTGAATGCTGATGGAAAATACCAGAAGCAGATTTCCTTTCCAAAAGAGTATGGCTTTTTTTCAGACCTTTCGGTTGATCCAAAAGGGAATCTTTTGCTGATAGATTCTGTGAAGGCCATGGTCTTTGAGGCATCGAAAGAGTCCAACAACTTTTCTCCTTTGACAAAGAGCCTGAGGGAACATCTGAACTTTCCAACGAGTCTCACGACGGACAGCCGAGGGATGATCTATCTCGTGGATCAGAACTGGGGAGGTATTGTCATTCTCGGGAGGGATGGTACCTATCTCGGCCGGCAGATCACCCTGGGATGGAATGAAGGACAGCTCTATTATCCCTCTCAGATATGTGTTACGGAAGATGGGGAGATCTTCATAGCTGACCGGGGCAACAACCGGGTTCAGTTGTTTACGCTTGTAAAATAGCGATGGTTTTACCTCGCATCATTCCATCCCCTTGCTTCTATCCCTTCTATTTCTCAACCCGTTTATCCGTAACTTTTATTTTTTAAAGATTTCCGTGATAAAAATAACTAAAGGAGTTATCCCTCCATTTTTAAAAGAGAACAACCTATGAAGTGTTATGTCTGTGGGAAACAGGATGTGGATGTTTTCAAGTTTCATTAAAATTAATCCCTTTTTTTGATTCTTCACCAGTTTTGCAACATCATAGAATATCTTGTCCCGTTGGTTCCTCCTCGACATGATATGATAAAAAACATTCTTAAACTCTAACTTTAATTGCCTCGCTATGTCCGTATTTTATTTAATTGTCAATATCAATCGTTTTTTGAAGGTTTGACCCCAAATTTTTTATGCAAAATCAAGTACCCGCCTCCTGGGCAGGATCGATCGCAATAGCAAGAGGGAATTTCGACACAGTCCCGATAGAGGAGAATGGAGACCTCTCGATGAAAGCATCTAAAATTTAGGTTTGAATTTAAATAGGCTCCCCCTTTCTAATTAATAGAGTCGATATTTTAAATTAGGAGGGTGAACCTGTATTGCGACACTCAAGTCAAAACATTTCTGAGGTCCAAAGATGTAGAGGTTTCATCCATCAAAAAACGACCTCACCATTTCCGGTATAATCGATTTTCTCTGACTGCTCCATATCTCAGTATCCCCCTTAAGCTGCCTCTCAAAGGGAAATTGGACTCTGATGCTCTTGTCCAACAGAGTCGAATCTGCCTCGGGCGTATTCGACCTCTTCCTTGAACGTTCCCATCATGTACCCTGTATCTGCATTGCCCTTCGGATTCTCATAAGATCTAAACTTCTGCTATCCCTCCAAAAGGGGGAACTCAATAAAATGTCCACTTTTTCAGAGGTCTCAAAAATTTTTCTTGACAAGGAAACAGAAATATTTTATATTGAAACTGATTCTCAATTACATTTATTTAAACCCATATGGTAGTGAAAACGAAATCCCAGTTCTTGGAATTCCTCAAACAACATGGGTTTAAGTGGACCCCAGAAAGGAAAAGGGTCTTTCAAGAAGTCTCTACCATGGAAGGCCATTTTGAGGCTGAAGAACTTACCTATCGGCTTCGAAAGAAGGGGAGCCGAATCTCCAAAGCAACTGTATATCGCACCCTGCCTCTTTTAGTCAAGGCCGGTTTTATCAAGGAGGTGATCCATGGAGAGAAACACCACCACTATGAGCATAACCATAAGGAGAATCAACATGATCACCTGATCTGTTTGAAATGTGGAAAGATTGTTGAGTTTGGAGAGGCGTCCCTGAGGGAGATCGAGGAGAAGATTTGCGAGAAGCATCAATTTCGGCCTGAAAAAATTGTGATTGAGATTTTTGGTTATTGCAAGAAATGCCAATAATTTTTTTATATTTTAATTGAGAATGAATCTCAATCGCTAAAGGAGAGCTTGATGGATATAGTTGAAAAAATTCTAAAGAAGTTTCAGGGCAAAGGATGCCACGGGCAGCCCGAATCCCAGACAGGGGGAGAGGGCCGGAAGATCGCCATCGTGGGCAGCCCCAATGTCGGAAAAAGCGTCCTTTTCCACAAACTGACAGGCACCTACGTGACCGTATCCAACTATCCAGGAACGACGGTCGAAGTATTCCGAGGGAAGGGAGCAATCGGTGAAGAGGATTTTGAAATAATCGATACCCCTGGAATGTATTCTTTCCTCCCCATCACCGAGGAGGAGCGCGTGAGCCGCTCCATCCTTTTGAGAGAGAAGCCCGATCTGATCCTTCACGTGGTAGACGCCAAGAACCTGGAACGGATGCTTCCACTTACGCTCCAATTTCTGGAGACCGGGTTGCCAGTGATTTTGATCCTCAATATGATCGATGAGGCAGAAAAACTCGGAATCCGGTTCGACCTTTCCTGCTTGAATAAGAGACTAGCCATACCGGTTGTTGCCACGGCCTCCACCACCGGTCAAGGCATCGATACCCTGAAGAAGGTGATCTCGAAACATACGGGGGAAGGGGCCAGGAGTTCCTTTCAATATGAGGAATCCCTGGAACAGCTTTTGAAGGAGCTGGAATCGAAGATCTGTGGTAACCATGCAATTTCCAGAAGGAGCCTAGCCACTTTGCTTCTTCAGGAAGATCCGGAAGCAAAGGGCCTGGTTCACGAGAAGAAGGAGAACGATACCAGTTCCATCGAAAGCATTATAAGACGCTCGAAGAGGCAATTTCCTCACCCCATCTCCTATGAGCTCGCTCTGGAGCGACAGAGAATCGCTTCTCGAATTGTCCATGAATCGGTTGTTCCTTCTGAAAAGGCAAGAACAAATTGGGTTGAGTGGCTGAGCCGGAGAATGATCTCACCCTGGACCGGAATCCCGATCCTCCTCCTTATCCTCTATTATGGAATCTACTGGTTTGTTGGGGATTTCGGGGCAGGAGTCCTTGTCGATTTTCTCGAAGGGACTGTTTTTGAAGAAACAATCAACCCCTGGGTCACGCAACTCATTGTCTCCCTTCTCCCCTGGAAAAGCCTCCAGGAGTTACTGGTGGGGGAATACGGGGTCATGACATTAGGGGTGCGTTATGCTGTCGCCCTCATTCTGCCTATTGTTGCGACATTCTTCTTCGTTTTTTCCATTCTGGAGGACACGGGTTATCTGCCGAGACTGTCGCTGCTGATAGACCGACTCTTTAAAGCGATTGGCCTGACAGGGAGAGCAGTGATTCCGATGGTCCTTGGTCTCGGTTGTGACACCATGGGGACGATGGTCACGCGAACCCTCCCGACCCTGCGGGAGCGAATCATCGCCACTCTCCTGCTTGCCCTGGCCATTCCCTGTTCGGCTCAACTTGGCGTCATCCTGGCTCTCTTCGAGGAAAATGCCGCAGGTCTCTGGATATGGCTCGGTGTCATTGCAAATGTCTTCCTGCTGGTTGGCTTTCTTTCGAGCAAGGTCATGCCGGGAGAAGCTCCTTCGTTCTATATGGAGGTCCCTCCTCTCCGGCTTCCAAAGGTATCCAATGTGGCGATAAAAACCTACAGCCGGGTCCACTGGTATTTTAAAGAGATCTTCCCGCTCTTCATCCTGGCCAGTATCTTTATATGGATCGGACAGATCACCGGAATCTTCGATCTCCTCGTTAAAGGTCTTGAATATCCAGTCAGGCTTCTCGGACTGCCGGACAAGGCGGCAGTAAGTTTTCTCTTCGGGTTCTTCCGCAGAGATTACGGTGCAGCAGGGTTTTATGACCTGAAGAGTGCGGGCCTGATTGGAGGAGCTCAACTCGTGGTCGCCTCGGTCACACTCACTCTCTTTGTGCCGTGTGTCGCCCAATTCCTGATGAACATTAAAGAGAGAGGGATGCGGGTTGGCTTTGGTCTTTCCCTCTTTGTCCTTTTCTTTTCTTTTGGAGTTGGGTATATCGTCAACGTGGCCCTGACCTCGCTGGGGGTGAGATTATGAAGTGCCCATTCTGCGGAGTTGAATTCAAGGAAGAAGAGGCCCAGAAGGGGTGTGCAGGATGCTCCCTGACAAAGGGGTGTCAACTGGTGCGCTGTCCCCGCTGTGGGTATGAGATGCCGCCCGAACTCAGATGGATTAAACGTTTTAAGATATTTCTGAAAAAGTTCAGAAATCAGGAGAGTAAAGCTCTCTTGAAGTCATGGAGGGAAAAGAGATGAAACTATCAGAAAGAGCTGAAGAAATCCTGGAGACGCTGTGGATCAGTATCGTGGAAGAGAAGAAGAAGACTCTTTCCGTCGGGCTGGCGGAGAGGGAAGAAGCGGTTGTAGAACTTCTAAAAGGCGAATATATCGAACTTTCTAAAGGAGAGGCCTCTCTAAAAGAAAAAGGCAGGGAGGAGGGCGAGAAGATCGTTCGGCGGCACCGTCTGGCGGAGAGACTCCTTGCCGATGTCCTTGATATGAAGAAAAGAATCATTCATGAGATAGGCTGTAAGTTCGAGCATCTCATCCTGAAAGAAGTTGAGGAGAATGTGTGCACACTTCTGGGTCATCCCCAGTTCTGCCCGCATGGAAAACCTATTCCGCCGGGGACATGCTGTAAGAAAGCGGCCAGAGAGGTGGCCCGGGCAGTTTGCCTTCTCAAGGACATGGAGACCAACGCCCGAGGAACAATTGCCTATTTAGCCACCAATGACAAGGGCAGGCTCCATAAGCTTATGGCGATGGGGGCACTTCCGGGTCTTCAAGTGACGATGATGCAGAAGTTCCCCTCTTATGTCTTTCAAATCGGTCAAAGCCAGTTCGCCATCGATCACCAGATGGCTGAAGGAATATACGTGCGGTTGGAAAAAGATTCTGAAAAGGAGTAAGGGATGAGAGCCGTATTATTCTTCATACTCTTATGTTTTCCAAATCTTTCTGCGTTTGGAAAGGAGATCTCGACAGGGCATGTTTCTGGTGAGGAAGTGAAACCTCTTGGGAATCGATGGAAGGTGGATGCCGGAGGTCAGGTTCGATTTAGAGGAGATTTTGCCTGGAACCAGAACTTTACCAATTTCACCTTTACCCCAGGGGAAAAAGAGGTTCAGTTTCTTGAAAGGACCCGTCTCCATGGGTCGGTTGAAAATTCAGCCCTCGGTCTGAAAGTTTTTGTCCAGCCCCAGTGGTATGGAAGATGGGGAGGAATTGACAAACGTTCTGAGATCGATCTTTACCTGGGATATGTTGAATGGGAAAAGATCCTAGGGTCTCCGATAAGTTTGAAAGCAGGCCGTCAGGATTGCTCATATGGCTCTACCTTCTTCCTTGGGCCGAACGATTTTTACAATGGTCTCAGCTGGGATGGACTTAAGGTAAGTTTCAACCCCACCGAACAATTCACTATTGATCTCATCGGAGTCAAAATGGCTAAATTGAATTCCGGTGATCCTAACATTTATCTTACTGGTTTGTATTCAACCTATAGCTTCGATAAAGAGAACTCTCTGGAAGGTTATCTCTTTTATAACAAGGGCGGGTTCCCATTTCTTCACAGGGAGTCCGAAGTTAGGGTCGGTCAGAAGTGGTTCACCTTAGGAGCTCGGTCTGCTGGGAAGATGAGGGGCTTTGACTATGAATTAGAACCGCAGATTCAATGGGGAGGCGTCAAAAACCCGATTGCCGATGGAAAGGACAGAGTTCGGGCCTATGGTGGGCACAACGACCTTGGTTATACCTTCAAACTCCCCTGGAAACCCCGTCTCTTCGCAGCCTACGCATTCGGGTCGGGTGACAAGGACCCGTTTGATGGAAAAGTCACACAGTTCCACGGCAACATCTTTAACGACAACTATCTGCTTGGGGACATGAGTCTCATCGCGGATATAAGTGGTGTGACGGTAAATGATATCCATTCGAGCGGAATGCATGTCCTGGTAGCAGGTATCTCTGTAAATCCTCTTTCCAACTTGAACCCTAATCTGGACATCTACCGTTTTATTGCAAGCAAGGGGGCTACGGGTTTCAGCAAGGACCTCGGTGTGGAAATAAACCTGATGGCCTCCTATAAGGGCATGAGAGGAATCTCTTTCCTTGCAGGGTTAAACCGATTTTTCACCGGCCGTTTTTTCGAGCAGGCCTCTGGAAGCAAGAGAGATATCGATTATGTTTATATCCAGGGGCAGGTAGAGTTTTAGGAAAACCATGCTTTTATGAAATTAATTTAAAAAAGGAGTCTGATATGAAACAAATTGTCTTGGCAGTTTTGGCGTTAGTGGTAATGATGGTCTCTTCTTCTGCTTCCTGGTCCGAAGAGGTTACATACAGAAAACACATCAAACCCATCTTTGATAACCAATGTTTGAGATGTCATGGGTCCGGAGCACCGGAGTATCCAGAATTCAAGGAAAATCAGAAAAAGTATGAAGGGATGATGAAAGGACCCAAGATGGATAGCTATGCCCACTTAATCTTCTTTATCGGTTGGCCAGATATGGGGGCTTTGATGCGAAGACTGGATGATGGTAAAAACACAAAGGATGGAAAGCCAGGGAATATGTATCAATATCTCGGAGCAACAGAAGAAGAAAGACAGAAGAACCTTAAACTTTTTAAAGAGTGGATTGGAACCTGGACATTAAAAAGGTGGCGTGAGATCAACAAAGAAGAGCTTAACAGGATAAAAATCAAGTATTGATTTTTAACAGGGGTAATGCTCCCTACATCTGTGGCACGTCACTGGAAATCGGGTGGAGAGTTCGACCGATTGATTAGATGTTCGGAGACATCCCTGCCCGATTTCTGGAATTCACCCATGCCTCAGAAAGGCATTACCCATAGAGAGGCTGTGTAGGGATGATCACTGGCTTTCGCCTATTGAGAAATAGGGGGTTAAAGAGAGCAATGGCTTATAAAAAAATTCAATAGTCCAGAAGAGTTACATTGAAATTTCTGATTTGACATCTCGACCACCCCCTCTTTAAATTTATCTTTATAAGATTTCATCTCCATAGGAGATCATGCTTGAGAAGAAATTGTCCTCAGGTGAGGAGAAAGATGGGAGATTGAATTACTTCGTGTATCCTTACGCGGAGGCAGACGGAAAGGTATTGGATGATCTGTTCGGGTTCAATTTAGGGTATGCCATCTCTTTTAGAGAATTTTAAATCGAAGAAAGGTTTAGGTGTATAATGGTTTTTTTCAGAAAGAAGAAGACCTTAACGGCGCTCTCCCGCACCTGCGGTTGAGCGGCTAAAATTGGTCCGACAGATCTGTCGGAAGCGCTAAAAGTATTGAAGCCTTCTCAGGACACAAATCTCCTGGTAGGTTTTGAGACCTGTGATGATGCAGCAGTATATCGTTTATCAGATAATCTGGCTTTAATCAGTACAGTAGATTTTATTACACCTCCTGTTGATGATCCTTACTGGTTTGGCCAGATTGCAGGAGCCAATTCGCTATCGGATGTCTATGCGATGGGAGGAAAACCGCTGACCGCCCTGAATCTCATCATGTTTCCGATGAAAAAGCTTGGTTCGACTCTTTTAAAGGAGATACTTCGTGGAGGATCGGATAAGGTCTTAGAAGCAGGCGCTTCCATTGCCGGTGGTCATTCGGTGGATGATAATGAACCGAAGTACGGCCTGGCCGTAACAGGAGTGATACATCCAGATCGCATCCTGACCAATTGCGGCGCAAAAGAAGGGGATGCCTTGGTTCTAACTAAGGCTCTGGGTACAGGTGTTCTGTTTAATGCGTGTCGTTCCAAGAAATTGCCCTGGCGTGACTTAGAAGAAATTCTTCCGGAAGTGGCTTCTCTCAATAAGAAGGCAATAGAGATTGCCTTAAATTTTGGTGTCCATGCATGCACCGATATCACCGGCTTTGGTATTGTCGGCCATTGTCTGGAGGTGGCAAAAGGAAGCGGGGTGCAGATCAATCTTTTCTATGATAAACTTCCATTCTACCCCCATGCACTCCAAATGTATCGAAAGGGCGAAACAACTGGAAGTAACAAGGCCAACAGAAAATTGGCCGAAGGATTCTTTAAAAAAATCAGAGAGCTTTCAAATGAGGAGGAAGAACTTCTCTTCGATCCTCAGACATCTGGAGGACTCCTGTTTTCTGTTCCTTCTACCGAGGCCGATCGCCTGGTCACTGAATTGAAAAGGGCAGGTATCAAAACTGCTGTTCAGGTTGGAGAAGTGGTTGCCAGCAACGAGCCTCAGGTATGTGTCCTTTAAAAGTCCACTTCATGGATTGAAGAACGGGGTGAGGTGCCTGATCTACAAAACTCCTCATAATCGATCAATTCCCGGATCTTTGGGTTTTCGCCGCAAACAGGACAATTCTTGTCTCTTCTTGCATCAAACTTCGAAAGCTCCATCCTCAGGGCATCGAATAGAAGGAATTTTCCAATAAGGGGTTCACCAATTCCAAGAATAAGCTTTAAGGTTTCGGTCGCCTGAATCAATCCTATGACACCTGCTAACGCTCCAAGCACACCAGCTTCTTGACACGAAGGGACCAATCCAGGCGGAGGGGGTGAAGGGAATATGCACCGAAGACATGGGCCTTCTCCAGGCTTGATAACCATGGCCTGTCCTTCATATTGGAAAAAAGCACCAAAGATTAAGGCCTTTTGAGTCAAAACACATGCATCGTTGACCAGGTATCGAGTGGGGAAATTGTCACTTCCGTCCACCACGATATCATATTCTTTAATAATCTCCATAATATTTTCCGAGGATAAACGCAAAGCGGATGGAACCACCTTCACATCAGGATTCATCCTTTGAAGACGATCCTTGGCGGCCATCGCCTTCCTCTTTCCAATATCCTCCGAAGAAAAGATCATCTGTCGATGAAGATTGCTCAACTCCACATCGTCTGAATCTACAATCCCCAGTGTCCCTACCCCTGCGCCGGTAAGATAAGCAGCTACCGGGGAACCCAGACCTCCGACTCCAACAAGAAGAACTCTGGATGCCAGAAGCTTTTCCTGTCCTTTGCCTCCGATCTGAGGCAGAATGATCTGACGGCTGTATCTTTCAATTTTTTCTTCATTTAGACTCATGTTAAACCCCCTGGATTTTTCCCCTTTTCCTGAATCGGTAAACGTTATTTCAACCGGACTTCCTCACTACAATCCGGTAAAAACCATCTTGTCTTTCGATATCAAGGATTTCATGCCCATCGTTCTTCAGACTTTGGGGGACATTATTGATGGATTCGCCTTCATCAAGGAAGACCTCTAGGACATCCCCGGGGTTCAGATTCTCCAGAAATAGTTTCGCCTTCACATAATTGATCGGGCAACCAGTCCCCTTTAGGTCCAAATGATGAGCGATAGGTCCTTCTACCCTCTCTCTTTTCTTGGGAAAATTGAAGGAAGGATCCATCTCATGATAGAGCTGATGGATATGCAATAGAAATCTCTTTGCATAAAGAAATTTCTCCCTTTTCTCTTCCATGCTCAATTCGCCATGAAGGCTTTTGAATATATCCTCTATGTTTGAATAATGGTCTGAGGCAATTCCTTCCTCTACAAACTTTTTTCTAAACAAGGAAAGGGCCTCGTCCTCATTTTTAGGATCTTGTCCCTTTACGACCAAAAGGGACCGACTTGAGAAAAATATGGCCTCCCTGATTTTCTTAGCAGAATAACTTTCTCTCTCCGCTTCTTCCAAAGCTCGATTGGCCTCCTTCAAATCAGATTCAATCATATTGATCACCCCTGCTCCACATTCTCCAGGGCCCAGGCCTTCCAGAGAAAATTCTTTCGTTCTGCCCCAGTCAATGTAAAAGTCTCGATTTTTGGAATAACCTGGGACATAGGAAAGAGCTTTTAAGATGGGAATGGCAATCTCTCTTGCCTGATTTCTTAAGAGGCCATCGATTCCTTGGGCCCCCTCTTTTTCATGGATCATCTCCTCAACTTTTTTAAGGAACAACCTCAGGAAATTCGGCACATTCCTCGCAGGAAGAGCTCCTATCTCCTGAGCCAGCCGGGGGGATTCCGCCTCTCTTTTTCCACCCAAAAGAAATTTATAGAACGGAACCGGTCGATGATCTACCCTTTTTACCATTCCATAAAATGAAAGTTTCCCCAGGGGGTGTTGTCCACAGGCATTGGGACAACCATTTATGTTGATCTCAAGATCTTTAAATATGCCTTTGCCTATGAATTCTGATTTAATCATTTCCTCTATTTCTTTTGCTAAACCGGGAGAGTTGCAGAGGCCTAAGTTACAAGTCAAGGCTCCTTTACAAGCGACCACATCCAAAAGGGTATTGGGATAAAGAAAATCCTTGAGAATTCCCTTTAACTTCAAGAATAACGGGTAGAGGTCTTGGTGATGAACCCAGCAGATAATAATATTCTGTTTGAAAGAGGTGCGAAATTCAATTCCTTTAAAATGGTTTTCAAGATCTGCAATCTCGGATAATCCTTTGGCCATAATATCTCCCCGCGGAATACGAAGCTCTACGCTTGAAAAGCCTTTCTGTTTCTGGGGACGGACATTGTATTCAAGAAAGGCCTTGAATTCCTCATCGTCGATTTTATGGAGTTCTCCATCCACTCCTAAGAATTTTCTATCAGAGGTGACATTTTTTAAAATGATCTTTTCGTTTTCTTTTAACCTATGAAGTTCTTTTTCATAAAGGTCTTTAAATTCTGCAATTCCAATCTTCTCAATCAGGAATCTTAAACGGTTGCGATGTTTATTCTTTCGATCGCCCTTCCAATGAAATACATTCTTTATCGCCTCGACGCAATAGCCTAACTCCTCCTCTGGAATAAACTCCTCCAGCAACTGCCCCATTCTGGGCTCTGCCCCCATACCTCCCCCTACATACACCTTGAATCCTCTTTGATGGTTTTGATTGTGGGCCAGAAATCCCAAATCATTGGCTAAACAACCTGCACAATCCTTAGCACAACCCGAGAAGGCTATCTTAAATTTACGGGGAAGATTATATGACGTATCCTGGCAAAGAAGATATTCACTGAGGGAGATCGCATCATTCTTGACATCGAAAAACTCTTCTGGACAGATTCCGGAGTAAGGACAGGAGGTGATATTTCTTACGGTATTCCCTCCCCCTCCCCTGGGGGAAAGTTGAACCTCTTTTAAATAATCAATCACTTCGATGGTATTCTCGATCTTCACCTCATGGACTTGAATGTCCTGACGGGTTGTAAGATGCACGATCCCATTACCATATTTTTGGGCCATATGGGCAATCGCCCTGAGATGATGAGGTCCAACCCATCCTCCTGGAATCCTGATCCGGATCATGAATGTCTTCCCGCCCCGGTGACTGTAGATTCCCCAGGGAACACGGATTCCTTTGAAACGGTCTGAGTTCATCTTTGAGGCCAAAAAATCATTCAGATATTTCCTGTAGTCTTCAATCTCTTTTCTTACCTTTTCTGGTAATTCAAACATTCTTATCCTCTACTTTAAATTTATCCTCCCATCACTCCTTCTTTTTCCCTGACGGGAGAGCCAAAGCCTACCAGCCGGTAGACAGGAGAGATGGGATTAGATTCCAGAGCAATATAAGAAATCTTCACCGTTTCCCCTATGAACATAATTGCAGGGGAGGAGATTTTATTATCTTCGATAATTTTTGATATATTTGACAGCGCACCATAGAAGACCCGTTGGGAGGGATAGGTAGCCTTTTCAACAATGGCCACAGGTGTCTCGCCAGGAAAACCCGCTTCGATTAAATGGCTTTGTAGCCTCTGCACATTTTTAACCGGCATATAGGCTACAATCGTCCCATCCTTAGGAAGCCTCTTCCAATCGGTTGCCTCTTTTTCTTTATCCATGTCCTCCTGTCCTGTTATTAAAGTCAATGAGGAGGCCAGTCTTCTATGAGTCAATGGAAGAAAGATAGAGGCTGCCGCCCCCAAAGCAGAAGTAATTCCCGGTACAACCTCAACGGAAATGCCTTGAGATAGAAGGTATTCAACTTCTTCTCCACCTCTGCCAAATACAAAGGGGTCTCCGTTCTTAAGGCGGATAACTTTTTTCCCCTGGTTAGCAAAACGAACCATCAACTGGTTGAGATATTGCTGTCGAAATTTTGATCCGTGAGCAGATTGGCTTTCTGGTGGACACAGGGATAGCACCTTGGCTGAGGTCCCTGAAAATCTGATCATTTCTTCTGGAACCAGGTAATCTTTAATGATTACATCGGCACTTTTAATCAACGCAAGAGCCCTGATGGTTAAAAGCTCTGGATTTCCGGGCCCTGCCCCTACCATATAGACTTTTCCCCCTTCCTCCCTTTTCCCTTCAAGACGTTTTCCTGAAATGACCCTGGTCATAAACTCAGTCTCGTGATCCTGCACAAAATTCCGTATCCTTGACGATATTCCCGGGCTGTTCCCATCTGTTGATACGGCGATCATAAAATCTCCAAAGGAGACAGTGGTAAGGAATATGAAATCAGAAGAGGAGGGATCATCTACCACGCACACAAGGATATTTTTCTCTCGTGCAAGAGTGGCTACTTCGGCATTGACCTCTCTCGATGAGGTTGCGGCAATGACAAGATCAGCATTCTCTAGCTCATCCTGAGAGAACATACGGTTCTGATACACAATTTTCCCTGAATTAGATAATTCCTTTAAATCATTGCAAATGGACGGGGATAAAACCGTTATTTCTGCCCCTGCCGATAAGAGTTTATGAACCTTCCTTGAAGACACCTTCCCTCCGCCAACGACAACCACCTTTTTCCCCTTAAGATTAATACCTATTGGTAAATAGTGTAGTTTCATACAATCTCCCTGCCATTCTTATAAACTTTGCTAAGGTTTGTGAAGCTTATTTTCATATTTGGTTGTAGGGTTCACCCTCCAAACGAGAGTCTTTTATTGAATCGCTGGCATCTTAAAAATAAATCCTCCGAACAAGAGATAGGCAAGAATCAGTGTCCAGGCCACATTAAAGAATTGGGCTCCAATAAAGGCAATGGCCGGTCGGCCTCCCCCCATGCTGAAAAGCTCTGTGAAACGGGTCTCAAGGCCAATGGAGGTAAAGGCCAGTGCAAACCAGACTGTCCTGAGTCCACTCAGTATCCCCTTGGTTTCTTTCACAAGGTCTGGATCGAGAAGGAAGGAGAAGACAAATGAAGCAGCCAGAAAACCAAGGACAAATTTGGGGAATCGTTCCCAGATTACTCTCACGCTTGGCCTTTCTCCACACTGTTTCCCCTTTCTCAAAGTCCACCAGACCGAAAGGACAAATGCGGCTACACCGATCAGAACATTTTGGGAGAACTTCACGATGGTACCCACCTTCATCGCTTTCTCACTAATGAGAGCGCCTGCTGCTACGACAGAAGCGGTTGTGTCGAGTGTTCCGCCAAGCCATGCTCCTGCGACAATCTCAGGGAGACCCAAAGCCTTGGAAATCCATGGTTCCAAAATCATCATTGGAACCGCAATGATCAATATGAGCGAGATGGCATAGGAGAGTTTTTTCTTATCACCCTGGATTGCTCCACAAGCTGTAATCGCTGCCGAGACACCGCAAATGGAGACTCCGGTGGCAAGTATAACTGAGAATTCATCATCCACCTTGAGTCTCCTCCCTAACCAGAAACAGAAATTCCAGACGATAAAAACAACCATTAGGGCCTGAACGATTCCTATTGCCCCGGCCTGAAGAATCTCGAAGAAGAGGATTCCAGCCCCAAGTACCACCAAGCCTGTCTTAATATAGTACTCGGTCCTTGCCGCTTCCTTGAGCCAGTGAGGCACACCGAGGACATTACTGATGAAGAGACCGATCAAAAGGGCGAAGATCACATACTCAAATCCCAGGTAATTAATTGTGAAATTTCCTGCGATGAACTGAGAAAGCCATGAAAGACCATAAACAGCTGGGAAACCTATTATGAAGTGGCCTACCTTTCCGCCCATTAGTGCTATCCCAATAGCACTGAGGACAAGAAGCGGGATTCCTATAAAGACTGATTTGAGGAGATTCTCTCTTGAAAAAACTTTACTGACAGAAGCCCTAGCCCCTTCCCTCAGCTTTTTACTGAGATTACTTCCCATTTTCTTGAGACTTGGGTCCTCGATTACCTTTACTGCATCCCCAAGTCTCATAGCAGTATTATGAATAGCTCCCCGGTCCCCTCCCTCTATTGCTGACCTCAGGGATAAGGAAGCCGTAAGAAGTTTCTCATCGCCTTTAACTTCAACCTCTTTGACGAACTTATCAACCATAGGCTTTGATTCAGCAACTATTGTGGCAAATTCGCGTTCTGTGGCCCACTTAAAATTCGGGATTTGAGGTCTTACCCCTAAAATTACAAGCACAATAATAAGAAACCCAAGCCAAACGGCCAGCCAATCTTCTGTTTTGAGAAGCTCATTCTTTAAAAGTTTTCGCATTTTCCACCTCCGTGAGAATTAGATTTTTTTCAAAAAAAAGAGGCTAAAAAGAACAAGTCCTTTTAGCCTCCAGTTGTCTGGTCAGCCCTTATTAATAGAAAATAACTTTCACCCCTCCATCACCCACTCCCTTCGAGGAGGGTAGGTTAGGGGGGATTATCCTCCACCTAATAGTTTTAAATACCCTTCCTTATCGAATCGGATCTTTTCGGTCTTGTCTATCTGCACCACTTTGGAGTCCTGGATATAGATCTGAACGCAACCATACCGAATACTCTTTAGCGCTTTTAAAATTTGCAAAAGGAGTTTTTTCTCACTTTCTTTAAAATCACCTATCTCTTGGACCACTTCAATTACTCCTTGATCCACTGATATGTTCTTTCTAATAGGCTTCTGGCTTAAGAAATTAAATGTAATACATTAACGTTTGATTCCTTTCTTCCTTCATGCCTCTTGTCCTATTACAGACATCTGCCAAAGTAACTCGATCCAAAATTTCTGTTGTTGCCCTTGCCACATCAAGCATTACGCTACGGATTCCACATGTGATTTCTTTTGGACAGTTTATATGATCGGTGCTCGCACACTCTAAAGGAGTCAAGGGCCCATCAATCAAACGAATAACATCACCAAGCGAAATCTCATCAGGAGATTTGCTTAAAAAATATCCGCCACCTACTCCCCTTCTGCTTTTTATAAAGCCTGCATTCTTAAGCATGATTAATATTTGCTCCAAGAATTTCTCCGGAATAGCTTCTTCACGGACAATATCATGGATCTGCCTTAATCCTTTTTTGTAATTTAATGCAAGATCCACCAGAGCTCGCATTGCATATTCACCTTTTTTAGTGATTTTCATGGGTTATCAACCTCAACCTAAAAATAGATAAAGTCTATAAAATCTATCAACATTATTATATATTTTACTAAATTTGTCAAGTTTTTTCTCTTTTGGGTTAGGACATCGGCACCAGGGTAAGGGACAAAGTGTTAAACCTTGGTTTCGGAGAAATAGGAAGATTATTTCGTAAATACCACGGATAGTTACATAAAGAAGATGGTAGATAAACTAAAAACACTGGGAAAATTTGACAACAAAATCTTCATCATTGTCTCCAACCACGGCATGACCGAAATGCCAACGGATCTGAAATACGCCAAAAAGTTCGTATGGATTGATGAATTGGGGAACAAGAACATAGAAATAATAGAAAGTCCAGCAGAGATGTCCTGTAAACTTAATCTGAACTTTGACATTGATTCCATGAATCCCGAGGATGGTGAAAACAACCGAAACGCCGAACTTGCCAACAACAACCTCCACATCTGGGAACTGGTGGAGGTGTTGAGAGGGTTACAAAAGAAGAAACCGGGGTTAAATTACAGGGTTCTGGCTCCAAAAGAAATTAGTGAACTATTTATAGACTCTCCTGTAATAAGATGGGGTCACCCATTTAAAATTGACAAAATGGGAGGGGAGGAACAGCAGTGGCGAGGCCATTAAGAATTGAGTATCCGGGTGCCTTTTATCATGTCACTTCGCGGGGAAACGAAGGAAAGAGGATATTCCAAAGGAATCACGATATGGAAAGATATCTGTCCTATCTTGAATCGGCTGTTGAGAGATATGGGGCAGTTATCCATTGCTATTGCCTCATGGGGAACCACTACCATCTTCTACTGGAAACCCCCAGAGGGAATTTGTCACAGATTATTCATCATATCAATGGGGCCTATACCACATATTTTAACATCAAAAGGGGTCGTTTCGGGCATCTGTTTCAGGGGCGATTTAAGGGAATCCTGGTGGATAGAGATGCTTATTGTAAGGAACTTTCTCGATACATTCATCTGAATCCAGTGCGAGCGGGTATAGTGGAGGCTCCTTCAGAGTATAGGTGGTCTAGTTATCGGTACTTTATAGGAGAAGAAAGAAGGCCTTATTGGTTAACGATGGGGGTTGTTCTTGGGGATTTTGGTGGGGAGGGGAGGAGGGGGTATCGGGGATACAGGGAATATGTGGAAGGGAGAGGGGCGGAGAAATTAGAAAGTCCTTTAAAAAGAGTGGTAGCCTCGACATTTTTGGGGAGTGAGGAATTTATCAACAGCATCAGAGTGCGATATTTGGGGGGAAAGAGATTGGATAGGCGGAATATTCCAGCGCTCAGGGGAGTTTTCAGGGGGCCATCTTTCGAGGAGATAGAGGGGGCGGTTGATAGGGTGTTAGGGAAAGATCACATTTTATATAAGAAGATGTGTATTTATCTCAGTCATAGATGGAGTGGGATGAAGCTTGAAGAGATTGGAAAGTATTATGGGATGAAGGGGAGTGCGGTCAGTCAGTTGAGTAGAAGATTGAATGTAATGCTTCAGGGGGACA
>FWPU01004456.1_pt1 | contig 32572 bp, 30 predicted proteins | sample 2228361 | NCBI WGS metagenome assembly FWPU01 (sample SAMEA103939777, study PRJEB20133) | metagenome
TCATTCGCAAAGCCCCAGCAGTTGAACCTGGCCCCATGCCACCTCAAAGATATCATCAATGAAATCGTTCCCTTTTTGATTAAAGAAATCGCGGATAAAGGGATCCAATTTTTAGAACATTATGATCCTAAACTTCCAAAGATTTACGTAGACAAAGTTCAGATGTACCAGGTCTTTCTTAACCTATTTCTCAATGCCATCCAGGCCATGCCCAATGGAGGAGAACTCAGAATTGAGGCCACCCCCCTCTTTCACCCCTCTGGGGAATCGAGACTGAATTTAGTAAAGATTGTGGTTTCGGACACAGGGAAAGGCATCCCTCCCCATCTCCTCCATAAGATCTTCGATCCCTTCTTTACGACCAAACCGAAGGGGATAGGTCTGGGTCTTTCCATCACCTACCAGATCATTAAGAAACATGGTGGAACCATTAAAGTGGAGAGTAAATGGGAGAAGGGGACCTCCTTTATTATAAATTTACCCGAGAGATTGGAGAGTTAAATTTATGAAACCCTCTATTTTGATTGTTGATGATGACGAAGTGATCCGAGAGACTCTATCCGATGTATTCAAGAAGAAAGACTATGAGGTTTTTACCGTAGGTTCAGGGGAAGAGGTGCTTCCCACCATTAAGAAAAATATCGTTGATCTCATCCTCCTTGACATGAGGCTTCCAGATGGGGACGGTCTTGACGTCCTGAAGAAGATCAAGGAGTTCGACACAGAAATTCTGGTGATCATCATGACCGCTTATTCGGATGTGGAGACCGCTGTGACCGCAATGAAGTCCGGGGCCTATCACTATATCAATAAACCCTTTGAGTTGGAAGAGTTAAAATTGTTGATCGAAAGGGGGTTGGAGACCAGAAGTTTAATTAATGAAGTCCGTAGACTTCATCGTCAACAAAAAGAGAGCGCAAAGAATAGTCATCTCTATGGAGTTAGCCCTCAGATCGAGTATGTGAGAGAGTTGATCGAGATGATTAGCAAAACGAATAAAACCTCTGTCTTGATCCAGGGGGAGAGCGGGACAGGTAAAGAGCTGGCCGCCAATGCGATTCATTACAATAGCAGTCGAAGCCATAATCCCTTGATGAAGATCAATTGTAGTGCCATTCCTGATACCCTGTTAGAATCCGAACTTTTTGGATACGAGAAGGGAGCCTTTACGGATGCCAAGAGTACCAAAAAAGGGCTTTTTGAACTTGCGGATGGAGGAACAGTTTTTTTAGATGAGATTGGGGATATGAAACCCTTCTTACAGTCAAAGATTTTAAGGGTCCTTGAAAACCAGACCTTCATGAGGGTAGGGGGGGAAAGGGAGATAAAAGTGGATGTCCGAATCATTGCAGCCACCAACAAAAACCTTGAAAAACTTGTGAAAGAAGGACAATTCCGCAAAGACCTCTATTATCGTCTAAAAGTGATGGTCGTTGAGATGCCTCCTTTGAGAGACCGAGTAGAAGACATTCTTCTACTTTCTAATCTATTTATTGAAGAAAACAATAGGGAGTTGGGTAAAAATCTGAAGGGACTCTCAGAAGATGCAAAAAGATTGATGTGCCAATATCACTGGCCAGGGAATGTGAGGGAATTAAGGAATGTCATCGAAAGGGGAATGATATTGGCTGATCAGGATTTTATCACGCCCAAACACCTTCCTTTCGAGATTCGGCAGTCCATAAGAGAGGAAAAAGAAGAATTGAATAAAGATTTAGATGAATTAGATGACCTTTCATTGGAGAGCGCAGAAAAGGCACACTTGAGTAGGGTTCTTAGCCGATTTGATTGGAATAAGTCAAAGGCTTCAAAAGTGTTGGGTATTTCAAGGGCTACATTAAGGGCAAAGATTAAGAGATACCAATTATCAAATAATTAATTAAAAATATTAAAGGCTTATTCAAAATCTCTAACATAATTTATTAAATTACAACAAATAATTATTAGATTTCAATAATTTTGGAAAATATTTTTCTTGACATTTATAAAATTTTATTGATAATGGATTCTATTCTTAAAATTTTTAATGAAAGGATTAGTCTTCAATGAGGGGATGAAGGTTGGCATAAGTTTTGCGTATCAAATTTAAGGATTAGGAGAAAAAATATGCTTTTTGGAAAAGGGAAGAATGTCATTGGGCTGGATATTGGGTCAAGTTCTATCAAACTGGTCGAACTGAATGAGGTGAAGGGGGGATATAAACTTCAAAATTTAGCCATTTCCCCATTACCTCCGGAGGCCATTGTGGATGGGGCCTTAATGGACTCGGTAACTATTGTCGATACCATACGAGATTTAATCTCCACCTGTAAGGTAAAGACCAAGGATGTGGTCACCTCTGTCTCAGGCCATTCGGTGATTGTCAAAAAGATCACCCTCCCCTTTATGACCCAGGCAGAATTAGAAGAGTCCATTCAGTGGGAAGCGGAACGCTACATCCCTTTTGATATCAATGATGTCAATATTGATTTTCAGATTTTTGGCTCCAGTTCCGAAAATCCAGATGTGATGGAGGTGATTCTGGTGGCAGCCAAAAAGGATATTATTAATGATTATGTTTCCATCCTCATGGAAGCAGGTCTGAATCCAGTCATCATTGATATCGATGCATTTGCCTTAGAGAATATGTTAGGCATTAATTATGAACTGGAGAAGGATGAGGTGGTGGCGATTGCCAATATCGGGGCAAGTATCACCAATATTAATATCATTAAAAATAATACGTCCGCATTCACGAGGGATATTTTTAAGGGAGGGAATCAGATCACCGAGGAGATCCAGAGACAACTCCACATTGACTTTGAGGAGGCTGAAAAGATCAAGATAGGGAGCAAGGTCGACATGGCCTCCCAAACCGTAATCCACAACATCATTAAGGAAGCCTCCGAATCCTTGGCCATTGAGATTGGGAATTCCTTAGACTTTTTCCAATCCACCACCACCTATGAAAAAATTGGGAAACTTTTTATCAGCGGAGGCGGATCTAAAATTAAAGATTTCGATATCGTTCTCCAACAGCAAATTGGGATCCCTGTTGAAATCATAAATCCCTTTAAGAAAATTGAATACAGTGAGAAAAATTTCGACATGGAATACCTTAGGGAAATCGGGCCGATTATGGCAGTAGGGGTCGGTCTGGCTTCAAGAAAGGTGGGGGACCGATGATCAAGATCAATTTACTGGTTGAAAGAAAAGGTCCAAAGAAAAAGGCCATTCCAAAAGAGTTCATTGTTCTCTTTCTCTGTATGGCCATTCTTTTGGCAAGTCTCATCCTCTTTAACTGGAGGATTGGAAAAGAAAAAGAGGATTTACTCAATAAAATCTCAAACACCAAGAGAGAGATTGCCCATTATAAATCCTTGACCGCAGAGGTGAATAAGGCTAAAGGGGACCAGAAGACTTTGCAAGAGAAGTTAAACGTCATCAATTCATTAAGGAAAGAGAAGGCCACTCCAGCAAAGGTTCTTGATGAACTGAGCACAGGTAAACCCGAGAAGATTCACCTCATATCCTTAAAGAAAGAAGGAACGAGGCTTGCGATCGAAGGGATTGCCCTGGATGATGAAACTGTAGCCAACTTTATGACCAACCTTCGGAAATCAAAACTCTTCAAAAATATCGAACTCATTGTCAGTGAACAGGTTGAACAGAGCAAGATTAAGTTGAAAAAATTCAGCCTTTCCTGCGAGATCAACCCTTAAAGAGAGAGGAAAAGCATGGCCCTTACATTCGATTCCCTATTAAAACTTCCAAAATCAAAAAAGATTTTAATCCTGGTGGCGGTTCTCCTGGTCATCACAGGTCTTTATGCCTATCTCTTCTACCTTCCGCATCGGGGAGAGATGGAAAGATTGAAGGGTGAATATGATAAGGTAACCCGAGAATTGAACGAAAGCCGTGCGATTGTTCGGGATCTCCAGAAATTCAGGGAGGAGATTGAAAAATTGAATAAAGAGCTGAATAAAGCCTTGACCCAACTTCCCAATGAAAAAGAGATCCCGGAGATTTTGAGAAACATCTCAAGATTGGGTAAGGAATCGAACCTTGAGTTTACCCTGTTCAAGCCCAAGCCCGAGGAGCCTCAGCAGTTCTATGCCAAAGTTCCCATCGAACTGGTGCTTGTAGGGAGTTACCATAACACGGGCATCTTCTTCGATAAAGTAAGCAAACTTCCAAGGATCATCAATGTGGTTGATTTCAATATGAGCAGGTTTCAAAAGGAGAAGGATCCGAAGAAAATAGGAACGGAAATCTTGGTGAAGACCTCCTGCCTGGTCAACACCTATCGGTTCATTGAAAAAAGGAAGGAGGAGAAAGTTGCACCCAAGACTCAGAAGAAATAGCCTAATGGAGGGGAAAAATGAGGTTTCACATCTTAAAAAGAGATAGGAGGGGTGGAAATCTCCTCCCCATTTTGGTCATGCTTCTTTTTTTAATTGGAGGGTGTGGTGGCTCTCCTCCCTCTTCTCTTCCACAAAAAAGTAAACCTTCTTTGCCGGAAAAAAAGGAGACTGTGAAGGTGGCTGAAAAAAAGGAAGAAGAGAAGAAGGAAGAGCCGGAATATACCTATAATCCTGCGGGAAAGCCAGACCCTTTTAAACCCTTCCTTCAACTCACCCCTGTTCGTGAGGTCTCACGCCTCCCTCAGACCCCCTTGCAGAAATATGAGATCAGCCAATTGAAATTGGTGGCCATCATCTCTTCTCCAGAGGGAAATATTGCGATGGTTGAGGATTCCGCGGGGAAGGGATATTTATTAAAGAAAGGGACACTGATTGGGAAAAATGATGGAAAGGTAACCAAAATTCTCAAAGATAAGGTGATCGTTGAAGAGGTCTATATCGATATTTTTGGTCAAACCAAAACCCATGAGATCTCAATATTACTCCATCGAATGGAGGAGGGAGGAGAATCATGAAATCGTTTTCGTTTGTGAAATTATTGGGGTTAGTGAGTTTATTGCTGTTTATGATCAGTTGCGCCACGGCGCCAACCCCTACCCCTGTGGCCCAGCCCAAGCCAGAAGTCACTCCTTCAGCGAGGCCTTCGCTTATCCAGAAGATAACGGTTCTCGAAGAGGAGAACTATACCCGGATTCGGATTGAAGGTTCAGAAACGATCCCTCCACCCTTTTACAAATTGCTTTCTGACCCCTTAAGGATTGCAATCGACCTTCCCAATGCAGACCTAACTCAAATCAAAGAAACGTTGAAAGTCCATAATGGGACAGTGGGAGAGATTCAAGGAACCCAGTATGACGATAAGGGGAGAATTGAGATCAGCCTTCTTCAAATGACCCATTACAATATTACGAAAGAGGAGAAAAATATTCTCATCGACGTGGAGAAGGTGAAAAAGGTTTCAGAGTTGAAAGAGGCAACCCCTGAAGAAACCACGATCAAAGAAAAGAAAGAGGAGGAAGCCAAACCCTTAGAGCCTAAAAAGGAAGAAACCTTGCCACCTCCTATTGTATCCCAGCCCTCCCCTCCTCCAATGAGTAAGGCAAAAGAGGTGATCGATTTTCAATGGGAAGATCAGAAAGGTCTCCTCGTCTTTAACATCATCGCAGATGGTCAGTTAGGTAACTATAATTCCTTTAAATTGGACTCCCCAGCTCGATTGGTCGTGGACATTTGGGAAGTGGAGACCCGATATCCTAAAAGGTCGCTCAAAGTGAAGGGCCCTTTTATTAAAGAGGTCCGAATTGGGAAGCATCCAGATAAATTGAGACTTGTATTCGATTCTTCAAAACCCCAATTGCCTTCCTACCAGATCAATCGAATAGAAGACCGATTGCTTGTTTTGATGGGAAATGTTCCCCCAACCCTCCAGCCTCAGATTTCCGTTGGGGAGAAGGCTTTGGAGACTCCTCCAAAGGTAACGGAGAAGCCCACGGTTGTTCAACCCCAGTCTGCGACAAAAGCCATCAAGCCTAACACCTTAAAGGAAATCAATTTTAAGCAGATGGATAATAAATCGAGGGTGATGGTTTCCCTTTCAGAAGAGCCAAAGTTTGAAACCCGACTGATATCCAAAGACACGATTGCCTTGGAGATTAAAGACAGTTTTGCCCCCAAACATTTATTGAGGGGGTTGGATACCAAAGAGTTCGATAGTGCGATCTCTTATATCAGCCTCAAGAACATCCGGGTAGGGAAAGGGAATGACCTTCAAATCCTAATCAAGTTAAAGGAGGAGGTCCCCTATGAAACGACTCAGGAAGGGACCACCCTTTTTGTGGATGTCGAAAAACCAAAGAAGCCCGAGGTAAAAGCGGAGCCCCCACCGCCTCCTAAGGTGGTGGCTGAAGTCAAAGAACTAAAGAAGGAAGAAGAAACCAAAAAAGTAGAAAAGGAGCCTCCTCCAGAACCTAAAAAAGAAGAGAAACCCTCTGTTCCCATCCCTCCTGCTCCAGCCCCCACCGCCAGGAAGATGGAACCAGAAAGGAGATTGTATGAGGAACCCCCATCGGAGAAAGTTTACACGGGCAGAAAACTTTCTCTCGATTTTAAAGATGCAGATATCAAGAACATCCTACGCCTGATCGCAGAGGTGAGTGATCTGAATATTATTGCTGGGGATGATGTCACAGGGAAGGTGACAATGAGGTTGGTGGATGTCCCATGGGACCAAGCCCTCGATGTCATCCTTCAGGCCAGGGCTTTGGGAATGCACCGGGTTGGAAATGTAATCCGTGTAGCCCCGTTGGAAACCCTGAAGAAAGAGGTTCAAGCAGAGTTAGAGGCTAAGAGAGCGAAGGAGAGATTAGAGGATTTGGTGACCGAACTTATCCCCATCAATTACGCCTCAGGAAAGGAGATCATTCCTCAGGTCAAGGGAATTTTAAGTGAGAGAGGGGATGTCAAAGTTGACGAGAGAACCAATATCCTCATTGTCAAGGATATTCCAAGAAATATCCAAGCGGTAAAGAATCTTGTAAAATCCCTTGATACCAAAACCCCGATGGTGATGATAGAGGCAAGGATTGTAGAGGCAAACCTAAGCTTCCAGAAAGAGTTAGGCGTCCAGTGGGGATTCCAGGCGACTGGAGGAACGAAGAGGAATGTGACCTTTGGGGGTGGGGTAGGGGGAACCGTGCAGGGAACCTCAGTTCGAAATGTGGTCAGCCTTCCTGCCATTGCGCGAACAGCCGTTCCTGGAGGGGTGGCCACTGCAGGGGTTCTTGAGTTCCTCCTCACCTCTGTCTATGGGTTGAGACAACTCGATGTGGCCATCTCTGCCCATGAGAATAAAGGGGATGTCCGTGTAATTTCCAGTCCGAAGATTGCTACGCTTGACAATAAAGAAGCCTCCATCGAACAGGGCCTAAGAATTCCCTATCGAAAGTTAACGACTGAAGGAACGGTGAGCACCGATTTCATCGATGCCAACCTGAAGTTAACGGTTACGCCCCATGTGACCAATGATGGGCATATTAAAATGAACATCAAGGCCAAAAGAGATGCCCCTTCTCATGAAGTGGTAGTGGAAGGAACACCCAGTATTGACAAAAAAGAGGCCATCACAGAGGTCTTGGTCAAAGACGGTGCGGTGGTAGCGATTGGAGGGGTTTACTCCATAGAGAAGACTGAAGGAACGGAAGGGATTCCTCTCTTTAGCAAGATTCCTCTTTTAGGTTGGCTCTTTAAGAGATCGACAAACGATGATAGGAGGAGGGATTTATTGATCTTTATCTCTCCAAGAATTGTTAAGGATAATACCTGAGGTGATGGGATTAACTCTTAAGCCCCTTGTTCATTTTTGAAAGACCAAGGGGCTTTTTTGTTGGGCCTAAAGAGACCAATTATTTCTTGAATCCGTGAGAATCGGTGTCTTATGAGATAGGCTCGAATCCCAGAGATTACCTCGATGGCTGTCTTTGGGTTAATGAGGTTGGCTGTTCCAATTTGAACTGCTGAGGCGCCAGCCAGAATAAATTCGATGGCATCCTCAGCCTTCATAATCCCACCCATTCCGATGACAGGAATACTAACCCTTTGACGGACCTCCCAAACCATTCTGAGGGCGATGGGCTTAATCGCCGGACCTGAAAGACCCCCAATCACATTTCCCAATTCAGGTTTTAGGGTATGAATATTAATGGCCATGGCCCTGAAGGTATTGACCAGAGAGACTGCGTCCGCACCTCCGTCCTCTGCGGCTTTGGCTATTAACGAAATATCCGTGACATTGGGTGATAGTTTAACCACCAATGTCAGGTCGGTCGATTTTCTGACAGCCTTGACGAGGCGGTAGGTCATCCTTGGATCGGTACCAAAAATAATTCCCCCCTGTTTGACATTGGGACATGAGATATTCATCTCAAGACCAGAGATTCCAGGGACTTCATTTAGGAGCCTTGATAACTCGACATATTCCTTCTGGGTATTTCCAAAAAAATTGATAATCAGATGGGTCTTAATCTTTTTAAGATAGGAGAAGTGTTTTTGGATAAACTCTTCATAGCCTGGATTTTGAAGCCCAATGGAGTTAAGAATTCCTCCTTCTGTTTCAAAGATTCGAGGAGGGGGATTTCCCATCATTGGCTTAATTGAGATGCCCTTTGGGATGATGGCTCCAAGATAGTCAAGAGGAATGAATTCTTCAAATTCTTCGCCAAAACCGAAAGTCCCAGAGGCAACGATCACAGGGTTTTTGAGTCGAATCTTGCCGATTCTGACAGAGAGATTTGGCTTCTGTCCGCCAGGGGCGGATCCAATTCTGTTGGAAACCTGCATCTTCCTAATCCCAGACAATCTCCTCGAAGTTAAAGACAGGACCCTCTTTGCAAACCCGTTGATAAAGTCCGACAGAGTCGGGTCCCACCCTGTGGGAGAGGTTTGGAGCCCTGGTTTTAACTACGCATCCCCAGCAGGCTCCAAATCCACATCCCATTCGAGCCTCTAAGGAGACTTGGGCGACAAACTTCTTCTCAGCCATCCGAAAAGAAAGATTTCTTCTCAGCTCTTTGAGCATTTCCATAGGGCCACAGGAATAGAGGTAATAGGGACCGCGATTAAACTTTCCCCTGAGGGTTGAAAAAAGATCGACCACAGTCCCATGAAACCCTTTGCTCCCATCCTCAGTGGCGATCAATAGATTTGAGGTCAATTTCTTAAATTCATTCCTGCATAAAATATCCTCTTGGGTCTTTCCTCCAATCAAAACATATAATTCCCTCCCTTTTAATCTTTCTGCCAAAAGATAGAGCGAAACAACCCCAATTCCCCCTCCAATGAGGATGATTTCAGAGGAATAGGAGTGGGGAGGGAGGGTAAATCCGTTCCCTAAGGGACCGATCAAATTGATTTTTTGACCCTCTTTCCATTCGGTCATCTTCTGAGTTCCTTTACCTACCACCTTGTAGAGGATGGCCAACCTTCCTTCAGAGGGGGATCCCCCTCGGGTGTAAAAGACGCTGAAGGGTCGCCTCAGAAGAGGGTAGGGTGGTTCGGAGGTTCTAAGCATAATAAATTGACCAGGTTTGATCCGAGAGGCAATCCACGGACAATAGATCTCCAGAAGATAATAGCAGGATTTGAGGTTTTTATTCTTTAATACCTTTCCGTTGAGTTGACGGGGCATTGGATATTCAAACTCTCCTTACCATCACCAATCCATCCCATCTCCCCCCTTCGTTAGAGGCAGATCCTTCCTTGGAGGAATAGAAATCTTTTCTTACCCCCAGGGGTTGATAGGAAAATAATTTGTAGAGATTGAGGGCCGGGTAGTTTGAGGGTTCAACCTCGAGATAAAAGGAGTGGATTCCATGTTGGCTACAGAAATCAATATAAAACTCCATTAATTGCTTTCCTATTCCTTGTCGTCGATGGTGGGGATGGACACATAGATGGAGTAGTTCTGATTCATCTTCCACATTTCGAAAACAGATCACCCCAATGGTTGAGGCAATGGGATTTCCTCCCAGTTTGGCAACAAAACAATAGGAGAGGGGATTAGCCATCTCCTCAAGAAACATCTTTTCAGACCAGGGGTTTAAAGGGAAGGAGGCAGAGATGGCCACAACCTCCGGAAGATCCTCCAAACCCATTTTGGCTATCGTGAGATGATTCAAATTCATTTTTTTGGGGTCATGGATTCTAACGAGAATCTAAACGGTTGAGTAATTCTTTTGCAACCCTTTTAATTTCTTCATCTTTGGAATGGTCGATGACAACCCTCCAGGCCTGCCTGGCCTCCTCTTTTTTACCCATCCTCATCTGTAGGATTCCAATTTCAAGTTGGGCCAGAAAGAACCAGGGGGATTTTTCCTTAAGATAGGGAATTGCATTTTGAAAGCTATAAAAGGCCTTTTCATATTTCTCCTGGGAGTAAAAGATCTCCCCTAATCCAAAATAGGCCTGTCCAAGGAGATCGAGAATATTCCCTTTTAAAACAATAGAAAAGTAGTGGAGGGCCTCCACAATATTTTTTTTCTTAAGGTAAAGATTTCCAAGTTGAATTGCCGCATTAAAGTATAAGGGATGGTTTGGATAAACCTCCATTATTCTTTTAAAGGCCTTTTCGGATTGATCCATCTCATTCCGAATAAAATAGAGATTCCCTAATTGGGTAAGGGCAAATAGGGTCCAGTGATCATCCTTATTGCGCTGAAGGATGGTTCGATAGGCCTCCAATGCCTGCTCGAAATTACCCAGGCGATAATGGCACTCCGCTTTGATGAAGAGGGCCTCATCCAAATGGGATGAGGTGGGGAATTCAAGTAAGAGGATATCTATATTGGTTATTGCATCCCTGAATTTATTTTCAAAAAAGTAGCCTTTTCCTATTTTAAAGAGGGCTTTCTCCCGATATCTGGTATTGAGGATGTTAAAGTAATAGGGAATGGAATCCGAGATACTCCCTTCCAGAAAGGCAATTTCAGAGTTTAGCCATTGAAGGAATATTTTTTCATCTTCTGCATGAGGGAGTTTCTGCAACTTCTGTGAAACTTTACTCGCTTCCCCCACTTCTCCCAACTGGGTATGGTTCCAAAAGAGTTGGAGGAGGGCCATCCCCCATAGGTCACGGCCCTGAGGTTTATCAAGGAGAGTACGGATTTCTTTAGCGGAAGAGGCATACTCTCCTTTTTCCAGAAACATCTCCCCCATCAAGAAATGGGTCGAGAGAAGTAAAGGGGAATCTTTAAACTGGGCCTTAAAAGATTGAAATATCGAGATCGCCTCATTGAGGTTTCCCAGTCGATATTCACAATATCCTATCCTCCAGTAGGCCTCCTGGAGAAATGGATTTTCTTTATAGGTCTCTATAAAAATCTTCCATCTTGACTTTGCCTCCTCCCATTGGCCTAACTTAAAGTAGGTTTCTCCGAGCCAGAACAGAGTAAATTTTAAATACTCCTTGGATAAAGATGTTGAGTCATCCAAAATCTTTTCGAAGTAGGAGACCGCTCGTTCAAAATCCTTCTGTTTATAGGAGGTGAGTCCTAACCAAAAAAGGGAAGGGATAAGAAGTTCTGGTTTAGGTGAGATTTGAGTCACTCTTTTGAAGTGACTTTCTGCCTGGTTAAATTGATTCAAACCGAAATCGATATGTCCTAAAAGATAGTAAGCATAATCAACCCATTCAAACTTAGGATACCTTTGGATGAGGGTGAGAAGATGGGTTTTGGCAATATCAAGTTCTCCTAAACTGACCTCAAGGACAGCCAACCAGAACAGGGTGTAATCCATCTGTTCAAACACTCTTTTCGAGTGGAGGATTTTTGAAAAAACCATCTTTGCTTCTTTTATCTTTCTCTGAGCCAAGAGGGTCTTTCCCAAAAGATAGGAGACATCATTCACCTTCTCATGGTAAGGGAATTCTTTCACAAATTGGTAAAACTGCTTTTCAGCAATTTCATAAAACCCATCCTGGAATGCCCCCTGGCCTACAAGGATTAATTTCTCCTCTTCCTTAAAATTTTTTGAATGGAGGATAGGTGCGAAAATCACCTCAAGGGCAAAGAATAAAAGAAGGATATGAATGGGGATTCTTATTCTCATTTTAGAGTTGATTTTCCATCTTTAAAATATTTAATTCCTCAGGGGTATTGATATTGATGAATGATTTCAATCCAGGGTCAAGGTCCCTAAATTGATCCTCCTCGATAATTTTAACCTTAACTAATGGGTAGAAATCTAAAATCTTATTTTTTCCTTCTTCCATGATCTTTTTGATTGCCCCCTGGCAATTTTTAGAATAAATGGCATGGAGGGGTTGAAACCCATCGCTTGTTTTAGGGAGGATAACATCTTCATTGTCGATCTGGTGAATTAAATATTGAATGACCTTCAAGTTTAAAAAAGGCATATCACAGGCCACACAAAATGAATATGGGTAGGAAGCAAAGAAGAGACCTGTATACAGACCGATGAGGGCTCCACGGTTTGGGATCAAATCTTCATAAACTTTTGCCTGAAGATCAGAAAAAAGTTCTTTTTGATTGGTGACAATGATGACCTCTTTAAAAAGTTTTTGGAATAAGGAATGAATTCGTTGAATTATAGGTTGACCGCCGATCTGGATGAAGGCCTTATTTTGACCCATTCTCAGGCTCTTGCCACCAGAGAGAATAATCCCAGAAATGTCATATAAGTTATTCAAGATATTATGTCTGATAAGATATATTCTGTTAACTTTTACATTTAGGCCTTAAAATATCTTTTCCAGCCTTCTTTCTCTTCTTTGCCCTTCCCCCGGCTTATCTCTTCAAATTCCCTTAATAGTTCTTCCTGTCTCTTCGTTAAATTTTTCGGTGTCTTAATGATCACCTGGACGAGTTGATCTCCCCGGCCAGATCCTCTCAATCTTGGAAAACCTTCTCCTTTAATCTTTAAAACCTCTCCACTATCGATTCCTTTTGGAATGGTTAAGGTTCTTTTCCCATTAAGTGTCGGAACTTCAATCTCGCCCCCTAAGGCCGCTTGGGGAAAACTAATTGGAACCTGGCAAATGACATCATCTCCATCACGGGTAAAGAAATCATGGGGCTCTAAATATATGAAGACATATAAATCTCCTGGCGGCCCACCCCTTTCCCCTTCCTCCCCTTCACCTCGGATTCTTAATTTAGAACCTGTATCCACTCCAGGAGGGATTTTTACCTGAATCTTATGGTTTTTCCTTATCCTCCCTGTCCCTCTACATTCTTTGCAAGGATGGGGAATAATCTTTCCCTCACCTCGGCAACGACCGCAAGTGGTGCTGATGGTAAAAAATCCCTGGGTCCGAGTAACCTGTCCTGTCCCTTTACAACTTGGACAATGCGTGGGATAGGTTCCTACTTCTGCCCCTGACCCACCACAGGCTTCACATTTGAGGGTCTTTGGAATCTCTATCTCGGTCTCCTTTCCAAAGGCTGCGTCATAAAAGGAGATCTTTAGGTCGTACCTTAAATCAGCCCCTTGACGTGGGCCAGATCTTCTTCGATGAGAAGTGCCAAATCCAAAGAAATCTTCGAAGATATCTCCAAAGGCTGAGAAAATATCATCAAATCCCCTGAATCCAGTAAACCCAGTCCCCTTCAAACCTTCGATCCCGTAACGGTCATAGATCTCTCTTTTTTCTGGATCCCGAAGAACTTCATAGGCTTCAGAGGCAATCTTAAACTTCTCCTCGGCCTCTTTATTCCCTGGGTTCCTATCAGGATGATATTGCATGGCAATCTTTCGGTAGGCCTTCTTTATCTCCTCCTCACTTGCATTCCGAGAGACGCCAAGAATCTTATAATAATCTTTATCGTCCATGGTGTTTATCAACAATATTTTTAATATAATCCTTTATTTCTCATAATCTTCGAGAATCTTTCCTGTTCTTCCCCTTTCAACGATTTCATCCATTTTGGATCCTAAATCCACGCCTAACTCCCGCATTCTCTTTTTTGCCCAGAGTCCAATATTCCTTGTATCTTTATAAAAACTATCGTCCCTTCTTTTTGAAGTATCAAAATCAGCCAATCTGGACTCCTCTGTCTGGTGGACCTGAAAAGAGGACAAAAGCCTCGTTAAACTCTTACTCCTGCAAAATTTACATTTTGCCTTTTCAACCTCTTTTGGGTTAAGGAATAAGAGGCTGAACTCTTTTCCACACTTATTGCATCGATATTCATAAATAGGCATAAATATTTATTTTTTTACTTTTTTCTTCCCTCCTTTCCTCTTGGATTGGCTTTCACTTTCTTTGCCTGATGAGTATTCCTCGGCCTCCTCGGTCAATTCCTCCGGAATATATATTTTATCACTTACATCGGGTAACCTGGAGAGGTATAACTCATACTCTTTCTGGGTAATTATTCCCTCTTTAAGGTTTCTTTCTATATTTCTTTTGTCAAATTTCTTGCCTTCGTCGATATGCATTTTTCTCTCGTTATTTAATAAGAAAAATTAGCATAAATTAAACCTTCCTTCAAGATTTTTTGTAACTCATTGTAAATTAAAGGGAATTTATATTTTTCAAATAAAAATGTACAAAATTGTTGACAAATTACAAAAATGTCTATATTAATAAGGCTTATAAAAACCTAAACAAAAATATTTGAAATTTCCCCTCACCCTTCCCCTCTCCCACTGGGGAGAGGGAGGGGGGTGAGGGTGCATAAAATGCTAGAAGAAAATTCTCAGACTTAAAGTGTAAAAATCTAAGTAAGGGACGAATATAAATGGATAAAAGAAGAGTTGTTATAACTGGAATTGGAGTAGTTGCACCCAATGGGATTGGAACAAAGGACTTTTGGAATTCGTTAGTTCATGGATATTCAGGTATCAAAATGGTGAGCCAATTTGATGTTTCTTCATACCCATCCAAGGTTGCTGGACAAATTGAAGAGTTTGATCCTACCATTTATATGAGCCCCAAAAGTGTAAGGAGGATGGACCGATTTTCTCAATTGGCTGTTGCATGTTCTAAGATGGCATTAACAGATTCTATGATTAATTTAGAGGAGGTAGATCGAAACTCAATAGGTTTAGCCGTTGGTTCTTCAGTTGGAGGGTTACCTTATGGTGAAGAACAATATTCTATCTTTTTAGAAAAGGGATTGAAAAGAGTTTCTCCTCTATTTAGTACCAGACTTTTTGTTGGCTCAGGTATAAATAATATTTGCATTGAGTGTGGGATTCATGGCCCTTGTTTTTCAATATCCACTGGATGCGCTACAGGTACTGACAATATCGGGTTAGCATTTAATATGATTAGAGAGGGGAAGTTAAATATGATGTTAACTGGGGCTGTAGAAGCCCCCTTAGCCCCATTTACTTTTGCTGCTTTTTCTCTAATTGGAATTTTATCAACCAAAAATGCCCCCCCTAATAACACTCCTAAACCCTTTGATAAATATAGAGATGGGATTGTCCTTAGTGAAGGGGGTGCAATATTAGTTTTAGAGGAACTTTCACATGCTTTAAATAGAGGGGCGAAAATATATAGTGAAATCATAGGGTTCGGTACAACACATGACGCTTATCACCTAACCCAGCCTGCACCCGATGGGAAACAGGCTGAATTGGCTATAAGATTAGCACTTAAGGATGCAGAAGTTTCCCCTAAAGACATCGATTATATTTGCGCTCATGGATCAGGAACAATTCTCAATGACAAGGTAGAGACATCAATAATAAAAAGAGTATTTGATGCTAATTCAAACTCGATACTAATCAGCTCAATAGAATCAATGATTGGTCATCCCCTTGGAGCATGCGGAGCCTTAAAAGTAGCTGCCTCTGCATTAGCCATTAACTATGGGATAGTACCTCCAACGATTAATTATGAGCATCCTGATCCCGATTGTGATCTTAATTATGTCCCAAATCATTCCGTTAGAAAAGAATTAAATTTTGTTGTCTGTAATTCCTTCAGCTTTGGAGGGAAAAATTCTATTATTGTTTTAAAAAAATTCACTAATTCCTCTAGGGATTAGAAAATTTTGTTTAGATCTCCGAAGAAAGGTATCCAAAGTTTTTTGATTTTATACGAAGAGTTGGATCCGCCTTTGGCGGAGATGGTCTTTTCTGGATTAATTAATTTTAAAAGATTACTAAACTACCATATTTATTAGTGCAATAAACTGACTAAAATGAATCCCCTTGCAATATCCGCTTTCTTTGCCGCTTTATGCAGTTTAATTCTGGCATTTTTTGTCTTCTTTAAAAAAAATAGAGATTTCGTTAGAATAACTTTTACACTATTAACATTAAGTTTCTTCATATGGATTTATGGTATCGGAATGGAAATAATAGCCCCTAATAAACAATGGGGTCTTTTCTGGAATGACTGGTTATATTCAGGTGCCATTTTTATTCCAACATTCTTTATTCAATTTATCCAATCTTATTTACACAAAATAAATAAAAGAATATTAATTCCGTGTTATTTTATATCGGTTATTTTTTTAATTTTTAATTTTACTCCTCTTTTTGTGTTAGATGTAGTGCCCAAAGGACAATTCAATTATGCCTCTGTCCCTGGAATACTCTTTCCGTTTTTCGTTTCTTATTTTTTCTCGGCTGTAATCTATTCATTTTATTTAATCGGTAAGGAGTTCGCCCATTCTATTGGGATAAGACGGAATCAATTTAAATTTCTTATTTTAGGAACAACGATTGGGTTTTTAGGTGGATCGACAAACTTTTTATTAGTATTTGACCTTTTTCAGAAGGCTCCCGTAGGGAATTATTTTATTTCTCTTGGCTTATTCATTTTTTTTTATGCAATTGTTAAGCATAGATTGATGGATATCAATATTGTTTTTACAAAAGGAACGACTTACCTCCTTTTGCTTTTATTGCTTTTTATTCCATCATCAATTCTAATTCTTATGGCTCAAAAGATTTTCTTTAAAGAGATCCACTACCTCTTTTCAGCTGTCACTATTTTTCTCCTTTTAGGCGTGGCTTTCATCTTCAACAAAATCAAACCTAAAACCGAAAAGGCAGTAGAACAACTTTTCTTCAAAAACAAATATAATTATCGTGATACCATTGGTCAATTTAGCAAGGCCATGGTCTCTATCCTTGATATTGAGTCTCTTTCCAAGAAGATCATCGAAACCATTACCCAGACCATGGGGGTGGAGAAGGCCTCGCTCTTCTTATGGGATGAGGAGAAGGGGGAGTATCGCCTTACCGAATCAAAAGGGGTTCCCCCCCCTACCCCCATCCTTTCAAGGGAGGACCCTCTGGCTCGATATCTTAAAAAATTTGGTGAAATTATTGTCCGAGAAGAATTGGCGAAGGGCACCAATATCCCTGAATTAAAAAAGGTCGTTGAGACAATGTCTTCCTTAGGAGCAGAGGTAAGCATCCCCTTTATCTCCAGGGAAAAACTGATCGGGATGATGAACCTGAGCCATAAGTTCAATAAAGAGATTTACTCCCAGGAAGACTTTGAATTACTCAGCGCCCTGGCCAATCAAACCGCCATTGCAGTTGAGAATGCAAGGCTTTATGAGGATTTAAAGAAATCGAAATCCTATATTCGACGGGCAGACCGTTTGGCTTCGTTAGGGACACTGACTGCAGGATTGGCCCATGAAATCCGAAATCCTTTAGTGGCCATCAAAACCTTTACCCAACTCCTCCCTGAACGATTAGAAGACGAGGAGTTTAGAAACCAGTTTCTCCCAATTGCCTCAAATGAAGTGGATCGAATCTCGGTTTTGATTAATGAACTGCTGGATTTTGCAAAACCTTCTGAACCAAAGTTTGAGTTTGAGGATGTTAACAAAATTCTGGATGGGATGATTCTTTTAGTGTCCACGGAATCCAGAAAGAAAAATATTCAGATCGTAAAAAATTTCGAAAACAACTTACCCCTGGTGAGCCTGGATCGGGAGCAGATGAAGCAGGTCTTCTTAAACATTCTCCTTAACGCTATTGAGGCAACCCCAGAAAACGGCCAGATTACGGTGAAGACTCGTTCTTTTTCTAAACCTGGGGGCGACCCGTATGCCCAAGTAGAGATTACCGACACGGGAAAGGGGATCCCAGAGGAGTATCTGGAGGATATCTTTAACCCCTTCTTCACGACCAAAAGCAAGGGAAGTGGATTGGGGTTATCCATTTCTACTCAAATCGTTCAGGAACACCGTGGATATATCTCTGTCGAGAGCCAGGTGAATAAAGGAACCTCTTTCTTTATCAATTTACCATTGAAACAGGAACATCCAAAGAGAAGGAGGACCGATTTTGAGAATCAAAAAGAAAGGACCGACTCTTTAGGGGTATGACCGATTACCACGCCTATCTTCAATCCCCGCTTCTTCCCTCTCAGGTGGTCAACCTGACCAAAAAGGCTGCCCACAATAGTGCTCCCATTTTAATCCAAGGGGAACATGGGACGGAAAAGGAACTGGTGGCAAAGATCATCCATTATACGGGGGATTGGAAGTATTATCGATTCTTCAAGATTGATTGCAGGATGCTCAATGAGAAGACGTTTTATCATCAACTTTTCCAACTATTTAAAGAGATCAATGATGGGGCGGTCCCGGCCACCCTCTTTTTAAAGGAAGTGGGGTATTTAGACCACCTCAGCCAGTTAAGACTCCTTGAATTAATGGAGGATGGGATTTTCCAGGATGGAACAGGAAAGAAGAACATCAAGAACCTCCGTTTTATCTCCTCCACCTCAGAAGATTTAGAAGAGAAAGTCACCCAGGGAAAATTTTCTGAAGACCTCTATTACAGACTCAAAACCCTATCCATTTCCCTCCCTCCCTTAAGGGAGCGAGCCAAAGAGATTCCTCAAATCGCCCAATTCTTTCTATCTCAGCATGCCCAGAAGATGAGGATAAAAAAGGTGGGGATTTCTGAAAGGGTTCTGAACCTTTTTCAGAGTTACTGGTGGCCCGGAAATCTTAGAGAGTTAGAACATGTGATCCTCCGGAGTGCTATTTTTTCTGATGGGGAACATCTTACTGAAAAGGACCTCTTTTTTGAAACAGAAAACGAAAGGAATTCCTTTATTGAATTTTTGAAGAAGGGCGAAATCAAATCCTCCTCCTTTAAAAAGAATCATCGCTTTGGAGAACAGACGACCAATCTTCTCTCTCTCTTCTTCATTGAATTGGTCCATCGAATCAAAAACCCACTGGTCTCCATCAAAACCTTTACCCAACTATTGAGAGAGAAGTTCAACGATAGGGAATTTAGAGAACAATTCTATCGGATTGTGACAGAGGATATTGAGAAGATTGACTCTCTACTCAACGGGCTCCTCAATTATATCCGGATCAACACACCAATTGAAAAGGCCAATACGGTTCATTCCATTCTGGAGGAGACCCTGAGGCGGCATGGGCCTCAACTTGAAGATAAAAAAATCAAGGTCTTTAAGAAATACGAGAAGGACCTTCCCGAGGCCATCATTCACGATGAACAATTAAGGTATATTCTCAATACCATTTTTCAATATGCCCTTCCCTCCATCCCTCCTCGAGGGAGCATTGGGGTATTGACCAAATCTATTTTACTTCAAAAAAAGACGGGAAACGATAAACCTCCTTCCATCCAGGACGGAGGATATGTGGAAATTCTCATCGTCTATACAGGGTTTAGGAAGTCAACCGAACCCTTTAAGAGTGTTTTGGGGATTCCCATGATAGAAAAAGAAGAGGCGATCGAATTGGAATTACGACTGATCAAGGAGATCATTCAGAAGAACCAAGGCCTCATGAATTTTGAGGTTGATGAGAAAAAGCCAAGGACATTAATTTCATTAAGGTTCCCTGTGGAAAGAAGAAAAGTGATCTATTATCAATTGCCCAATATTTAAATCCATCTTATCGAGGGAGCACAAATGAGAAAGGTCCTGATTGTGGATGATGAATTAGGGACAAGGGAATCCCTTAAGATGATCCTTAAGAAGGATTATGAAGTCTTTTTGGCCAAGGATGCTGAAGAGGCATTTGCCAAGATTAAGGAGCATAGCCCGGATCTTGTCCTTCTCGATATTCTTCTCCCTGACCTTGATGGGTTAAAGGTTTTAGAAAGGATTAAACAAAGTGATCCCGAAAGCGTTGTCATCATGATCACCGCCACCAAAACCGTTAAGACTGCTGTGGAGGCGATGAAGCTGGGGGCCCATGATTATATTACTAAACCTTTCGACCTGGATGAACTCCGACTTATCGTCAGTCGCTCCATTTCCACCAAGGCCCTTAAAGAGGAGAACAAACGTCTCTGGGAGGAGATTGACAAAAGTTATAGTTTTGGAAATATCATCGGGAAGAGCAAAGGGATGAGGGAGATTTATAAGATGATCCGTCAGATCGCCAATTCGAAATCCACCGTATTGATCATGGGCGAAAGTGGAACAGGAAAAGAACTAATATCGAGGGCCATCCATTATAATAGCCACCGAAAAAACTATCCCTTTATTACGATAAACTGTGCTGCCATTCCTGAAACATTGATAGAAAGTGAACTTTTTGGTCATGAAAAAGGGGCTTTCACCGATGCTATTCGAACCAAAAAGGGGCTCTTTGAGGAGGCAGATGGAGGAACCCTTTTCCTGGACGAAATCGGAGAACTCAGCCTTACCACTCAGGCAAAAATTCTCAGATTCCTTGAGGAGAAGGAATTTAATCGGGTCGGCGGATCGAAGATGATCAAGGTGGATGTCAGGCTGATCACCGCAACCAATAAAGACCTCCCCCAGTTGGTCAAAAAAGGGGGGTTTCGCGAGGACCTTTACTACCGAATCAATGTGGTTCCTATCATTCTTCCACCGTTAAGGGAAAGAAAGGAGGATATTCCCTTACTTGTTGATCATTTCATTAAGAAGTTCAACGAGGAAAATAACAAGAATGTAAAAGGTGTCCGACCTGAATCCCTTGAACTCATGATGAACTATGAATGGCCAGGAAATGTTCGAGAGTTGGAGAACTTGATGGAGAGGGTGATTGCCTTAACCACCAACGAGTATATTGAGCCTAAGGAACTTCCCTTTTCACTGGTCAATCCCTCCAAAACCAATGGTCTAAAAGAATCTATCCTTAGTGGTCAAATCCCTTTTCTAAAAGCTGAAGAAGAGTTTGAGAGGGAGGTTATTCTTGATGCCTTAAAACGGAGCAATAATGTTCAATCCCATGCGGCAGCCATCTTGGGGATAAGTAGAAGAATCCTTAAATACAAAATGGATAAATTGGGGATCAGTCTTGAAAGACCTAAACCTTCTTAAAAGAGACAAATTTGTAAATTGATGTTCGAATTTGGACAAATAGATTTATCTATAAAATCAATAATTTAAAATTCTTTTTGAAATGTAAAAATTGAAATTTCTCTCCTCACCTTAATTGATCCTAAACCTCAATCTTATCTTCCAGGATAATATTTAAATTCCTATTAAATATCAATCAGTTAATAATATTTCCGTTTAAAATTTTTTAGTAAAACCTGGCAAAGATTTTGCAACCATTAACTTTTACTATTTCATTCAATTCAATAAAAACCTATGGAAATCAAACCCAACTCCCCCAACATCCTTATTGTCGATGATGAAATCGGGCCAAGAGAATCACTTAGAATGATTTTAAAGCCCAACTACACCGTTTACACTGCGGATAGTGGTTATACAGCCATCCAGATGATTCAGCAGATCGAGATGGATGTGGTGACATTGGACCTCAAGATGCCTGGAATGTCTGGAATCGATACCTTGAAGGAGATCCGTAATATAGACCCGGATGTGATGATCATCATCATTACAGGCTATGGAACATTGAAGAGTGCCATTGAGGCCATCCGCTATGGAGTCTTTGATTACATTTCAAAACCCTTTAGCGTCCCGGAGATTATCTCTATTATGGATAAATCTATTCAACGAAGAAGGCTCAATCTAAGGGTAAAAGAGGTCTTAAATAAATTTTTGGGCAATACTTTGGTCAAGGAATCAGTGGCAGATTCTGACTTCTTCCTTCCACAGGAGATAAAAGGGATTTCCCATTTTAAATGGAATGATCTTGGGGATTCTGAGAACCAGAGTTGTCTGGAATTTGCCAAAGTCCTTGCGTATACCTTAGAAGAAAAAGACCCTTATACCTCAGGACACTCTGAACGGGTCTGTTACTATTCAGATTTCGTTTCTAAAAAGCTTCACTTACCTCCAAAGGATCGGAACGAAATACAGATTGCTTCCTACCTTCACGACATTGGAAAGATTGGAATTAATAATCGTTTCATCAATAAAAAGGGGATTCTCTCGGCTACGGATTGGGCAATCATTAAGCAACACACTAAAAAATCCATTGAAATTTTGGCCCCATTGAACCTTTCTCCCAATATCATTGCCTATATCCAACACCACCACGAACGATTCGATGGGACCGGTTATCCAGATGGATTGGCAGGAGAGAGTATTCCCTTGGGCGCAAGGATCATTGCGATCTCAGACTCTTACGACAGCATGACTTCGGAGCGGCCCTATCGAAAACCACTTTCCAATGGGGATGCGAAGAATGAATTACTGAAAAATGCAGGAAAACAATTCGACCCTAACCTGGTCACTCTGTTTTTAGACGTTTTAAAAGAGATGGATGAGGTCTTTTTGGTAAGAGATCATCTAAGAACCTCTCCCCTTCCCTACCACGTCTCAAAAGGAGGATAAATGAACCAACTGATCCGTTGCATCAATTGTGATGAGGTATTTTTCAAGACCCCTTATGACCAATGGCCGGAATATGAGATAGGGGCAGGGGGATCAGTGGAATCGGTCCGAAATATTGAAAAGGATGATCTTAAAGACTTTCTGATCCATCATCGGGGCCATCGTCTGGAAGAACTTAAAATCATTGAAGACTCCTTCGTGAGTGAAAAACCTTATCATGAACCAGTTAAAACCTCTTATTTCAGAGCCACGAATGGGAAAGAGAGATTCGTGATTAAGAAATTTAGAAAGAAGATTGGAGATCCCTTAAGATACGAATTAATCTATGGGGATTATACTCTAAAATGTGTGAACATCGATATTCAAGCAGAGGAGATTGTTCAGCAGTTAAAATCGGAGTGGGAGTCTCATCCTGTTCCCCAAAATAAAATAAACGCCTTTATTAAGTTGCTTCGCCACCTGGCAAAAACGGTTGACCTAAGGGATTTAGAAAGGGTCCAGGAAGAATCTCCCTCTCCCCTTGAAGTCTATTACAAACTGGATGACGTCAGTGTCGCCTATCTACTGAGAAATTGCAGGAGCCTATTTAAGAAGAAGGATTATGAGGAGATGGAAAGATTTATCCACCGCCATCGAGAAGATGGCGTCCTTCTATTGAAAGCCATTTATAAAATTCATATCACCGAAAAGGCCCGAGCCCAAGAAGAAAGAATTGTCCCGATACCCTCTATAAAGCCCAAGGTCATTGAAAAACTCTCCAAATCCTAACTCACCCGGAGAGAAAGTCTTATTGGGCGTCTCATAAGGATGGAAACGTAAAACCGTTTCATGGCTTATTTCTGGATTTCCGCCTGGGAGGGAATGACCCATCCTTTCGCCTCAATAATCATTTGAAAACTTTTTTAAAACTTACCATTTCAACCATCCTGTGACAAGGATTTAATTGAATTTCCATCGATGATTTTACGAACACTTCACAAATGATTCTTCCGTAACACTCTCTTTTTTAAAAATTGACATCTTTCCATTTTTCTGTTATTTTATCTTAAACGCTTTCCAAAAATTATCAACCGATGGTTACGCCAACCCTTAGCCATACTCTTTTTAATATTGTCATGTTTATTGATCTCCTGTGCTTCTTGGGATATCTCCTCTATACGACTTCTAAAAAAAGAACCATTGGAAGGGTATCGACTTCCCTGCTTGCCTTAGGATGGGTCATTCACACCATTGGATTGGTCCTACGCTGGTTTGAAACGCACCAGACAGGTTATGGCTATGTCCCTCTATCCAATATGTATGAATCTCTCATCTTTTTCTCCTGGGCCATTGTTCTTGTTTACTTGATCATCGAATTGATTTACCGGCAGAAGGTCATTGGGGTCTTGGTCACACCCTTTGCCTTTCTCTTCATTGCTTTGACCTCGATTATCCCAGGAGTGGAACCCCAAATTAGTCCTCTCATCCCCGCCCTCCAAAGTAATTGGCTGACGATTCATGTCACCACCTGTTTCTTCGGTTATGCCGCATTCGCCATCTCTTTTGGAATCAGTCTCCTCTATCTTATCCGTGAGAAAAGAGAAACCTTAACTTGGCTCCCCTCAATCTCTTTGCTTGATGAAATCAATTATAAATCGATTGTGATTGGATTTCCGATGCTGACGGTAGGAATTATTACAGGGGCTGCTTGGGCCAATTATGCGTGGGGAAGTTACTGGAGCTGGGACCCTAAGGAGACCTGGTCTCTGATCACCTGGTTTATCTACGCGGCTTTTTTACACGCCCGATTTACAAGGGATTGGAGGGGGAGAAAATCGGCCATCCTTTCCATTATCGGTTTTGCTTCAGTCTGGTTCACCTATATTGGAGTCAACTACCTTCTCTCCGGCCTTCATAGTTACCTTTGATCCTTTAAAGCGTATAAAGGTCTTCGTCATACATATGGACCCAATTCTTTTTTAAGACCTGGATCGCCTCTTCCATCTTATCGACCCCTACAATCAGGACGGTCTTCTCTCCTGTCCCAAGACAGGTATAGAGGTAGTTGACATTGATCGAGACCTCTTTAAGGGGTTTTAAGACCGCATTGAGGCCCCCTGGATGGTTTGGGGTTTCTACCGCTAAAACATCCGTGACCTTCACAGAATACCCATGGCTTCTTAAAACATTGACTGCCTTTTCTGGGTCATTTGCGACAAACCTCACGGCGCTAATATCTGCGGTATCGGCAACACTGAGAGCGATAATATTAATCCCATTTTCTCCTAAATAATCACTCACCTCTGAAAGCTTTCCTGGAGCATTTTCAAGGCTGACGGAAATCTGTTTGACAGGCATGGACTCCTCTCCTATTTTACTCAAAATAATTATATCCTAATATTAAAGCGGATCGATTAGACTTAAAGAGGTTTGGATTTTTCTGACCAAATTGGTCCTTGATTACGTGAAGCATCGTCTCTAATGAGACTAAGTTAGATTTTTTAATGAAGGCGCCTAACATAATGAGATTTGAGACCTTATCATTGGAGAGTTGTTTGGCCAGATCATTTACAGGAATCTCGTAGATCTCTAAATCTCCTCGGATAGGCTTTGTTTCAATCATGCTGGAGTTTAAAAATAGAGTCCCTCCGGATTGAATCTGGTTCTGGAACCTGAGCAACGAGGGGTTATTCATCAAGACTGCAAAATCAGGTTCAGAGGCTACTGGAGAGGCGATCTCTTCATTGGAGATGACCACTGTGCAGTTGGCTGTCCCTCCCCTCACCTCTGCTCCATAGGATGGAAGACAGGTGACGTTCTTCTCTTCATACATCCCGGCCATGGCCAGAAGGTATCCCATCATAATGACCCCCTGGCCCCCAAATCCAGAAAAGATTGTTTTAATGAGCATCTTTCCTATCTCCTGTCACATCTTTAAGGACACCGAGGGGAAAATGTTTAGACATAACCTCGTCAATCCATCGACAGGCCTCCACAGGTTCCATTTTCCAGTTGGTCGGACAAGGGGAGAGGACTTCGACAAGGGAAAACCCTTTTCCTTCCATTTGGACACGGAAGGCCTTTGCAATTGCTTTTTTTGTCCTTAAAATATTGGCAGGAGAACTGAGTGAAGTTCTCTCAATGTAGGCACTCCCTTTGGCCACAGCCAACATTTCACTAAGATTGATTGGATTTCCATCCCTCTTCTCCATTCTTCCCCCCGGGGAAGTGGTGGTCACCTGCCCGATAATCGTAGTAGGAGCCATCTGACCACCTGTCATCCCATAGACTCCGTTATTCACGAAGAAGGTGGTGAAATTTTCTCCCCGTGCTCCAGCATGGATGGTTTCTGCTGTTCCTATGGCTGCAATGTCTCCATCCCCTTGATAGGTAAAGATGATTCTATCAGGGAGGACCCTTTTCATCCCGGTAGCCACTGCGGCTGCCCTCCCATGGGAGGCCTCCCCCATATCGATATCAAAATAGAAATAGGCGAGTACTGCACACCCAGCAGGAGGGATGCCTATCGTTCTATCCTGGATATTCATCTCATCGATCACCTCTCCAATAAGGCGGTGAAGGATGCTATGCCCACACCCAGGACAGTAGTGGAAGGGAGTATTCTTTATCGATCTTGGCCTCGAAAATACCTTCCTCATTGAAAGGATCCCAATCTTTTCTGATAGTAGTAACTGGTTATGACCCTTGAGACCTCTAAGGGAGTGGGAATCACCCCTCCAGGTCTCCCATAGAAATGGACTTCCCCCATCCCTTCGAGAGAGAGTTTTACATCCTCTATCATCTGGCCCATGTTCATCTCAAAAACAATAAAGTGCCTTACCTTCTTTGTAAACTCCCTAAGAACCTTATGGGGAAATGGCCAGAGCGTGATCGGCCTCAGGAGCCCCACCTTTAGCCCTTCCCCTCGGATCCTCTTGATCGCACCCTTGGCAATACGCGCTGCAATCCCAAAGGCCACAACGATCAACTTTGCATCTTCTGTGAGATGGGCCTCATATCGAACCTCGTCTTTATTGATCCTCTCGTATTTTCTCATCAATTTCCAATTATGTTCTTCCTCTTCAAAAGGGTCTAAGATAAGTGACCTTATAAATCGACTGGGTCTCCCCTTTGCTCCTGTCAGGGTCCAATCTTTGGGAGGAAGTTTCTTCATTGGAATTTCGGGTGGAAGTTCAACTGGTTCCATCATCTGACCCAGCATTCCATCTCCCAGGAGGATCACAGGGATTCGATACTTATCTGCGAGGTTAAACGCATCGTAGGTTAAATCCGCTAATTCCTGACCGGAGTTTGGGGCAAGAACGATATTCCGGTAATCGCCATGGCCTCCTCCTCTTGTCGCCTGAAAATAGTCAGACTGGGAGGGAGCAATATTTCCAAGCCCTGGCCCTCCTCGAGACATATTTACAATGACTGCGGGAAGTTCCAATGCGGAGAGGAAGGAGATTCCCTCCTGTTTGAGGCTTATCCCAGGTCCAGAGGAAGAGGTCATTACCCTCGCTCCAGCCATGCTTGCCCCAATTACCATATGAATCGAGGCGACCTCACTTTCTGCCTGAACAAATACTCCGCCTTCAATCTTTGAGAGCCTTTCGGACATATATTCGGGGATTTCATTCTGGGGAGTTATCGGATACCCAAAATAGTACCTACAGCCTGCCCTTACTGCAGCCTCCCCTACAATATGATTCCCTCTCATTAAGATCTTAGGCACGATAAACCTCGATAGCGATCTCAGGACAAAAGATCGCGCATAAACTACAACCTGTGCACTTCTTTCCCTCTTTTTTGATCCCCTTCTCAACGAAAACCGCAGGATAATATCCCTTTTGATTCCTCTGGTCTGAGGTCTGGATCAATTTTTGTGGGCAGACAGAAATGCATAATTTGCAATCCTTACAGAGTTCTGAATCGATTTCAATATAGCCTGTAGGCAATCTTTCCTCCGAATATAGAGGTATGCTTAAAAAATTTTATCCCCCTTGTCAAGGTCAGAAATTACTTGACCTTAATTTTTAAATAAATTATAAAGTTTGATGTCTTTAAAATCAATTCTATGGAGAAGAAAATGACCAACTCCCTCATCCGTCTGGACCAAGAACCCAAGAATCTAATTATGATTGGTGGGAAGGGGGGGGTAGGTAAAACGACATGCGCCTCAGCCATCGCCCTCCATTTTTCTGAAAAGGGGAAGAAGACCCTTATCATTTCAAGCGACCCCACCCCTTCCCTTTCAGACATCTTTGAGATGGAGATTGGCGACCGTGAAACCCCCATTAAGAATGCAAAAGACCTTTATGGGATTGAGATCAGTTCTGAGGTGGTTTTGAAAAAATGGAAAGAGCGTTTTGGTCCAGAGATTTATGAGGTTGTCTCCTCTTTTGCCTCTCTTGATTATGATTTTGTCGATTATATCGGCGGAGCCCCAGGAATTGAAGAGGAATATATGCTTAATTACATTTTAGAACTTGTTGAGGGAGGTCAATATGATCTTGTCGTATGGGATACTGCTCCAGCAGGTCATACCTTGAGACTTCTTCATCTCCCTCAGATATTCTTAAGGCATCTTGAAGCAGCAACAAAATTTTATATGAATTTATATAGTTACTTCGAAAAGTTAAAGGAGGCTGTGAAGTTAAAAAAAGGCAAACGTTCTCTTCTTGAAATTATCAGTGGATGGGAGGATCTGGCAGAAAAAGTGGTTAATTTTATCCGAGACCCCCAAAAGTCAGAATTTATTATTGTTACCATCCCAGAGGCCCTTGGTGTAAGGCAGACTGAAAGGATCATTAAAGATTTTGATGAATATCAATTAGGGGTCAATTATTTAATCGTTAATTATGTCATTGAAAAAGCAGACTGCGAGTTTCATAGGGCTCGTAGTGAAATGCAACAGCATTACCTAAAAGTTTTAAGTGACCAATATTCCCATAGAATTAAGTTGATAAAAACTCCCCTTTTCCCCCATGAAATTAAGGGGACGGAGAAGATCAGGAAGATATCGGAAATCCTATTTCATCCAACATCATAGAAGGAGGAAGAAAATGTCCATTCTTTCCAGTAGAGCGAAAGGTCTAAAACCCTCCCCTACCCTCGCCATCAATGCGAAGGCTAAGGCCATGCAGGCCCAGGGAATTCATGTCATTAGTTTTGGGGCCGGCGAACCCGATTTTGACACTCCTGAAAACATTAAGCGTGCAGCGGTGAAGGCCATTGACGAAGGTTTTACAAAATATACTCCAGTGGGAGGGATCGATGAACTAAAGGATGCCATCATTCAGAAATTTCAAAGAGACAACCAGTTGACCTATAAGCGTTCTCAAATTCTGGTCTCCTGTGGAGGGAAACATTCTTTCTACAATCTGGCTCAAGCCCTTTTCGACCAAGGCGATGAGGTGATCATCCCTGCCCCCTATTGGGTCTCTTATCCTCCTATGGTGGAATTGGCTGAGGCCACCCCCGTGATTGTAAAGACCAAGGAAGAAAATGGTTTTAGGCTAACTCCAGAAGATTTAAAAAAGGCCATTACCCCAAAGACCAAGGCATTGATCCTCAATAGCCCATCCAATCCTACTGGAGGGGTTTATTACAAAGAGGATTTGGAAAGGATCGCAGAGATTGTTCTATCGAAGAATCTCTTTGTCATCTCAGATGAGATTTATGAAAAGATTGTTTATGATGAGTTTAAATTCGTAAGCATTGCCTCCTTGGGTGAAGAAATCAAAAACAGGACGATCATCGTTCATGGGGTTGCCAAAACCTATGCCATGACTGGTTGGAGAATCGGGTATACGGCTGGACCGGAGGAGATTATTTCAGCCATGAACAATATTCAGAGCCAGAGCACCTCTAACCCCACTTCTATCGCCCAGAAGGCATCCGTGGAGGCCCTCCTCGGACCCCAAGAAGATGTAGGAAAGATGGTGAAGGCCTTTAGCGAAAGAAGAAACTATATTATCGATCGGCTCAACAGGATCAAAGGGGTCACCTGTTTCAAACCCCTTGGAGCCTTTTATGCTTTCCCAAACTTTTCTTCCTATTATGGAAAATCTTATCAGGGGAGGAAGATCTCAAATTCGACAGAACTGGCAGACTATTTCTTGGAAGTAGCCAAGGTGGCAGTAGTTCCAGGAATCGAATTTGGAGACGATGCATTTGAGCGACTCTCCTTTGCCACTTCGATGGAAAATATTAAAGAGGGAGTGGATCGAATCGAAGAGGCGTTAAAAAAATTAGAATAGAGACCAAACACTTTAATTAAATGTAGTTTGGCAAATTTTTGTCATGCCTGCGAAAGCAGGCATCCAAAATTTATTGATTTTATCCGACAGAATCGGATCCGCCTTTGGCGGAAATTATTTTTACTGGATTCCCGCTTCCGCAGGAATGACAAAGTGTGGGTTTAAAAATATTTTATATTTCAATAAGTTATAATTTTTTGCTAAACTTCAGTTTAATTAATTTTTAAATCAGGTGACGATTTAGGGCAGTTTTTTTCAAAAAAATATTAGAGAAGCGTTCTATTGACTTGAACTAATTCCCTTTAATTTCGAAAGGTTAGGTTGATTTTTGTGATTTTAAATCCAAATTGGCAAAAAAGTTGCATTTTCCATTCTTCAGGAGGGAATTTAATGACCTTTGAAAAATGGATGGAAGATTTGGAAAAGGACCTATTTCTTCCTGAGGATGAAAGGAAAAAAGTTACAGATAAATATTTTGAGATGATGTATTTTGAAGATTTTGATGAGGAAGAATCTTCTAAATATCAAACGAAAGAAAAGTTAGTGAAATCTTTTTAAAATCTCTTCTCCCACTTTTAATCCACTCAATGCCTCCCCTTCCAAGCCAAGATATGGAAAATTCTCTTTTCCAGTGAAGTAGAGATTTTTTGCCATTTGGATGGGAACCACTCCATCCCTCCAATTGAAATCCACCGTAGCCTCATAGAGATAGTGAGGATAAGACCATCTTGACACCTGCTCAAGGCCCCATTCCCATTCAATAAATTCAAGATGGTCTTCAAGAAATGGGATGAGCCGCTTTAAATGGGTTAATACCCCTTCTTTGAATTCATCGAATAATCCTTGGTTCCATTTTTCTATAGAGATTAACCCTTCGACGGTAAGGGCCCTCTTCCCTTCCGGAGCCATTATTTCATCCTCCTTAGGGCTTAAGGAAAGGTAAAGAAGGTTTCCCCCTTCAAAAGGCTTTCCGAGATCGAAAATGGAGACTAAAAGATCTCTCATTCCAACAGGGATGACTCGGTCTTGGATTCCTAAAAAGATAGGGGTTAGAATAAAACGAGGTTGAATTCTTCGCTCAAATTTTAATATCTTCTTTCTTTTTTCCCCAAGAAGAGGAGCAAGACGGTGAAGTGGGGAATTAAAAATGAGCAGGTTAGAGTAAAACTGCCTCCCTCCCTCTTCCAAAGAAAGGGTCAGCCTCCTTCTCCAACCCATCTCTACTCTTTCCACCTCTTCAATCTCTTCTACCCTTCCCCCTGAATTGAGAAACCTCTTAAGGATAGTATCCTTAAAGATTTCTGAATCCGTTTGCCGTGCCAATTCTTCTGTTTCATCCTTTAGTAACTGAAACCCGAGAAATGAGATTGGAAACCAATCCGAATAAAAACTCCCATAAGAGATCAACTGGAGTTGGAGAAATTTCTTAAATTCAATGGAAAAGGGAGAACGCTCAAAAGAAAACCTATTTTTCAGCAACGATTTCACTCTCAGCGGAAAGGAAAGAGGCTCATCGGCTTTTGCACCCTTCAAAGAAGCCCTGATCTTCGCCAATTCCTCATAAAATTTCTCAATCTCAAAAATCTCTTTCGGAAACTCCCTTTTTAGTTCTCTCTTTAAAAGGGTCCAATCCGGATAAAGGTCTATTCTTGATTGAGGAAGAATCAACTGAAAAGAAACCCTTTCTTTCTTTCCCTTTTCATCCCTGGTCTCTCTTTTATCACCCATGGGAGGGAGGCCCAATCTTTGGGAAATGGTTTGGATAAGTTCAACCCTTAAATTTTTCTCAGACAGGCTTGAAAAGGGGACAAACCGATATCCTTCTTTTTCAAAATGAGGTTTAGCCCCCCTCTCCATGAGAAGGAGGACCAAATGGTTTTGCATGGAAAGTAACGTTCCAGCAATCAATCCCCCCAGGCCTGAACCCAAGATGATCACTTCGTATTCGTTGGGTTTTGGTTTCATCTCAAAGAAATTTTAACCCCTTAATTAGGGCGGAGGATGAGAATTTACTGTTAAAGATCAAACAAACTCAATTTTTTCCTGTTCCTTCTCAGACTTGACGACCTCCCCGATCACAAAAGCCTTCTCTCCCAAGATAGTTAATCTCCCCAATATTTCTTCGACCTCTTTGGATCTCACCACAAGGATCATCCCAATTCCATTATTGAAGGTTCGAAGCATCTCCTTTTCTGAAATATTTCCCTTCTCTCTCAAGAGCGAGAAGATGGGTGGAATCTCCCAAGCCCCTTTTTTTACAATGGCTTTACATCCTTTGGGAATGATCCTTGGAAGATTCTCTTCGATGCCCCCACCCGTGATATGGGCAATCCCTCCCAGATGAAAGTCTCTCACCAGGTTGAGAATCGTCTTGACATAAATTCGGGTTGGCTTTAATAGTTCTTCACCCAAGACCTCGCCCAGTTCATCTACTCTCTTTCGTAAATCCATTTTATGGATCTGGAGGAGTATTTTTCTCACCAGAGAAAATCCATTGCTATGAAGCCCGCTTGAGGCCAGTCCCACCAGTTTATCTCCGACAGTGATACTGGAGCCATCGATCATCTGAGTATCTTCAACAACACCCACTGCAAACCCTGCCAAGTCATATTCTCCTTTTTTATAAAATCCTGGCATCTCTGAAGTCTCTCCTCCAATCAAGGAACATTCAGCCTCATGACATCCCCTCACAATGCCTGAGATAACCTCTTTGGCTCTCTCAGGGTCCA
>FWPU01004457.1_pt1 | contig 32567 bp, 32 predicted proteins | sample 2228361 | NCBI WGS metagenome assembly FWPU01 (sample SAMEA103939777, study PRJEB20133) | metagenome
TAGTGAGCGCTAGCGAGCGATTCGAAACCCGCCCTCACCCCCAGCCCCTCTCCCAGAGCGGGCGAGGGGAGTTTTGACTCCCTTCCCCCATTTTGGGGGAAAGGCCGGGGATGGGGGAAACCTCATGGGAGAGCAAACCCGCAGTGTAGTGGGACATCTTTAAGACCCCTCACTTCGTTCGGGGTGACAGGGGTATGTTGACTTCGTTCGGGGTGACAAGGGTATGGTGACTTTGTTCGGGGTGACAGGGGTATGGTGACTTTGTTCGGGGTGACAAGGGTATGGTGACTTCGTTCGGGGTGACAAGGGAGCGGGCAGAGATGCCCGCCCTCGGTTACAGTGGACGGTTTCGCAGGGAGAGGACGAGCCTCCAACCCAGCGGCAAAGCCAAGGTTGCCAGCAAGATTTTGATCCCATCTCCGACCAAAAAGGGGTAGAAGCCGGCGGTCAATGCCTTATCGAAGCCGAGGAAAAGCGCAAGAACGGGCAAACCACACAGATAGATCAGGGCGTTGCCCAAGGCCATGGCAAGCAGGGTTTTCCCGACTTGCACCGTCCAACCTCGCTCTGCGAGGTATCCGACCAGATAGGCCGCTGCTAAGAAACCCAACAGATAGCCGCCGGTAGGACCCAATAACCTGCCAAGGCCGCTCGTTCCCCCGGCGAAAATTGGCAACCCGGCTGCTCCCTGTGCCAAATACGCCGCCACGCTGAGACTTCCCAGCCGCCGTCCCCCCAAAGCCCCGACCAGTAACACGGCAAAGGTTTGAGCGGTGATCGGCACAGGGCTAAATGGCAAAGGAATGGCGATTTGGGCGGAAAGGGCAATCAGCCACGAGCCACAGAGAACCAGAGAAAGGTCATAAACCAGCGCACTTTTGCGCTCATCGGGGCGAAATAGAGTTGTTAGGGTCATAGTTTACCTCGATGAAAGTTGAATGTTCTTGCTGAACTTAACCCCTTTTCGCCCTAGGCGTTGCTGGTCTCAATGGAAGTCTCAGCAGGTGCTTCTTCTTTGGGGAGCATCTCTTGCAGCACCGCTTGATCGCGCTGGAGGTTTCTCCAGCGCACCCATAGGCTGAGAATATAAATCACCATAACGCCAAAAATGAGCGCATAGCCGCCTATCATGTAGATGGTGGTCTCTGCCGGACCTTCTTGTAAAAGAGAGAGAGTGATCATCAAACGCTCCTTATAGGCTCAATTTGAGCTTGAGTTGTTCTACTTGATCAGAAAGCCGTCCAAGGCGCAGACGGTGCCACATCAGATCGACAAAGACAAAGGTAAAGGTAAACAGACTGAACAGGAAAGTGTGCACCATTTTGGGGGTCATATCGAATTGCCCTTCAGCGCCGGGTTGATTGGTGCCGATCACGACCGGGTGAATGGTGCGGAACAAGCGTGCTGAGAAGAAGGTCAACGGTACGCTGACAAAGCCTAAAATGACATACACCGCGCCGAAGCGGGCGCGTCGTTCTGGGTCTTCGATTCCCTGACGCAGCATAAGGTAGGCAAAATAGATCAACTCCATAATGGTGGCAGTGGTCAAGCGCGGATCCCATGTCCACCAAGTGTTCCAGATCGGTCTTGCCCAGATGGAACCGGTCGCAATGTTCAGGAAAATGAAGACAATCCCGATCTCCACAGCGGCAACTGCAAACATGTCCCACTTGCGATCCTTACTGCGCAGGTAGAGGATGCCGGCGATGGCTGCTGCCAAGAAGCTGAGCATTCCAACCCAACCGACAGCCACGTGATAGTAAAACAGCCGTTGGACGTTGCCCATCACCGCTTCCATGGGGGCGTAGATAAAGACCATGCCGATTGAGAACAGCAAGAGGATGACGGTAAGAAAATCTAGGATGGTTAAGGCTTTTGGTTTGGCTTGCATCTGACACTCCTTTGTTGCTCAAGAACTCATTCTTCGACTACAAAATCAAAAACCATCAAGGCGACGGCCAGAAAGATGGTGTCATAGACAATCAGCAAATTCAGCCATGGGCGGATAGACTCCATCTCAATCCCTTGAAGGAAACCCATGCTGGCTTTAACGGCAGCGATCAAAACCGGGATTGCCAACGGAAAGAGCAAAATGGGCAGCAGGACATCCCGCGTGCGGGTTTGAACAGTCATGGTAGCGAGTAGAGTGCCCACGGCTACGTAACCTAAGGATCCCAAGAAGACAACCCCAAGAAAACCGATCTGAAAGAGATTTGTATTATAAAGCACGCTGTAAAGTGGCAAAACAATTGCTTCTACGACCAACATAAAAAGCAGATTGGCAAACATTTTACCAAAGTAAATTGCGCTACGATCGACCGGGGCGAGCAATAACCCATCCATACAGCCGCGATCCTTTTCCATTGCCATGGAACGGTTCAAACCGAGGCTGCCGGCAAAAGCGAAAGTGACCCAGAGCACGCCTGCCGTGACGGTTTCGCGGGTTTTGATGTCCAACTCTAGGGCGAAATTGAAAATGAGGATCACCAGCAGGGCAAAGACCAACATGGCGGAGAGCAGTTCTCGGCTGCGCATCTCGCCGGCGAGGTCTTTGGCAATCACAGCAAGGGTAGCCCGTACGAAGGTCGTCAAAGCGGGGTGTTCTCCTTGAGGGGAATGGATGTACTTGGGTGGGCGTTGCTGTGTTGCACGGCTTGGCGGTAGAAAGCCAGCAGTTGGTCGGGGTCAAGTTGGTGGCGTTGAGCCGAAGCGACAATCACCCCGTTGGACAACACATCGAAGCGTGAGGCTAACTCGCTGACGCGCATCAAGTCGTGCGAAGTCATGACCACGGTTCGTCCGCGCGCCGCCACTTCGCGCAGGACGTTATCCAGCATGGCGCAGGCCTCTTGGTCGAGGCCGGTGTGAGGTTCATCGAAGAGGATCACGTCTGGATCGTGCAGTACTGCCCGACCGATGGCTAGGCGTTGTTGCATGCCTCTGGAAAATGTGCGCACCAAATCGGTGCGCCGCTCGTAGAGCCCGACCAGCTTTAAGACCTCCACAATGCGTTCTTCTAAAGTGGGGATAGCATATAAGCGGCCGTAGAAGCGCAGGTTTTCTTCAGCCGTGAGGTCTCCATAGAGTAAGGGCAAATGGGTGACGACCCCCAAACGGCGGCGCACTGCGGCAGACTGATTCGGCAGAGCATAGCCAGCGATGGCCACATCGCCGAGCGTCGGTTTGGATAAAGTTGCCAAGATGCGCAAAAAGGTCGTCTTTCCCGCTCCGTTGGGTCCTAAAATGGCGACAAATTCACCGCTTTCGACCTTGAAATCTAAACCGCGCAGGACGGTTTTCAATCCAAAACGTTTGACCAATTTGCGTACTACGATCATGGTGATAACTGCTTGGATGGATTAGGATTTGCTTTTGAGGGCTTTGAGTTTTTCTTTTAACTCGCTGCGGCGTTCGATGTAGGCTTCTTCAGGTAACCCTCCGCTTTGATAGAGATCATCCAACGCGATAATGGCGTCAATGACGGCATCTACGCTTTCAGGGTCCTTTAGAGCTTGCTCCTCTTCCTCGTCGAGTTCCTCGAGACGGGTGTGACGGTAAAACCAAATGCCGGCAAAAATGAAGGCTAAGCCGAAGACGATCAAGCCAACCATCAAGGATTGACGGGAACCGCCGCTTAAGGAAAAGCCGCTAGCCCCAGGCAATCCACTGATCGATATGCGTAATTCGTCGTCCACCGCTAGACTTCCCCCACTATACATGTGATAGATGGTTCCTTCGGCGTTGCGTTGGCCTTCGTCGCGCAACAGCGGACTGCGCACTTTTAACCCGCCTTCGGGGACGAGGACAACGACAGCGTCAATCGGCATTGAAACGGGTTGTACCAAGTCAAGTTTGCGGTTATAAGGCATGGTAAACGAGAACAGGACTTGATAATTGCCAACGCCAGGCCGAATGGACGCTGTGTCTCCAAAGCCATCTGGCGTTGCAATGTAACGTTCACCCAGCACGCTATCCTGAAATTGTAGGTTGCTGGATCCGACCGGCAATTTGAAGCGCACTGTTGGCTGACCGCTTTGCTCGGCGACCAGTGTCTTATTCGAGGTATTGGACATAATATAAAGCTGAACAACGCGCAGGGTGTTTTCGTCAAGCAGATCGAAGAAAAGATGTAAACGGTCGCACTTAATCACCGAAACATCGGTCGTTGTATCGTAGATGACGATGGGTAATTCGAGGGAAGCGTTTTGAGAGGGGGCTACGGCGACATCCGAGGCGTAAGTTGTGCCGCTATACTCCGTGTAAGCGACAAAGACGCGCCCTTCTAGCATTTCAACTTCATCGAACAGGAAGGTGTTGTCGCTTTGCAAGGTGACTGTGGCAGTGATCACCGGCTCGAAATTGTCGTATCCTTCTAGGGTGATCAGTAGGTTGGATGGGACTTCACCCCCTGAGCCATTGGAAACCCGCCCGCGTATGGTACCTTTCCCAATGATTGTTTCTCCAAAGGATGAAGGTGTTGGGGTGGCGGTATTTTCTGGGGTAGGAAGCGTCTCGCTGGGCACTTCGGTTAACGGTGCCGAGAGGGTGGCTTGGGTTTCTGCACTTTGGAGCTCTTCGGGCAAGACGGTGAAAGTCAAAGATTGAAGATACTCCACGATTGCCCAGCGTTGTTCATCGCTCAATTTGTCCCCAAAAGCCGGCATCGCCGGCGGCATGCCAAGGACGATGCTGGAATACAAATCAAAGGCGGACTTGGAAGCACTAAACGCTAGATCGGTCAGGTTAGTGGGCGGTTTTGCCAGACTCGTCGCCAGGGGACCATCCCCTTTTCCTTCTGCACCGTGGCAGTTGGCGCACTGCTCTTGATAGAGCTTTGCACCTTGTTCGATCGATTCGGGGGAGGTGCTGAGCGATAGGGAATAGGCAACCACATCCCACCGCTGACTGGCGGACAAACTCGGAAACGGCGGCATGAACCTTTCCAAGTTGCCGTTGGACACAATCATAAACCAACGCGCCGGGCTAGCTTGGCGTGCCACTTCTCGATTGGATAGCGCTGGCACCGAGTTGGGAAGCTGGGCTGCTCTGGGTCCATCGCCGTCGCCGTTAATGCCGTGACAGGGGGCACATTTTTCCTCGAAAGTGGCTTTTCCTTTGCGGGCATCGGGAGGAATTAGGGGATAGACATCTTGGAGAGAGCTTGCTATCTGGGTGCGCGAGATAGCGATATCGCTGGCACCCGGCGGGGGAGTGACATCGGCAGCCAGCGAGAAGGAACATCCTGTTAGGGCAAGGGCGATCAGTAAAAAGCTAACCCAAACCGTCCAGGGTGGGTTGAGGGGGAAAAGCCAATTGCGCTCAGCTTGTTTTCTCATTCTCCCTGTTCCATTTCTACCATGAGGGGGGTGCCGCATTTGGAACAGAAGCGGTCGGATTGTTGTGCAGGCTTGCCACATTGCGGGCAAAAGCCGGCTGCTTTCTCGGTGCGTTCTCGGCGTCGGTTTGCGATCAACGCTTCGATCTCATCGTCAGGAGAAGCCTCTGGAGTCGCAGGGCGCCGTGGTTGAGTTTGCTGGCGGAACGGTCGCGAAGGCTCTTTAGAGGTGGTTTGTTGTTGGCGCAAGGCGTCGATCTGCTGGACGACCTCGGCCGTTTCAGCTAGCAAAGCTGCTCGTTGGATTGGGTAATCGGCAGACGGAATCTTCCCCAACGTGTGGTCGAAATCCAGTTCCTGGATGGCGTTCAGCAAGCGTTCCTGTTCGGCAAGCAGGTGAGAAAGGGTATGCTCTTCTTGGGTGACCGGTGTGGATCGATGCAGCAAGAAGGGGCGGGCAAGGTACAAGATCACCAAAAGGAGAATACCCAACAGCAAAAAAATTGAACCGATGTCCATGGGTTGCGTCCTCTTTTACGGCTGAATCAAGGGATCGATCACCGATTTGATTTGCGATAAGGATCGAAATGGCCCGATCTGCACATATTGCAGGATGCCGTCGCGGTCGACAATGTAGGTTTCGGGAACACCGCGAATGCGGAAGGCTTGGGAGATGCGTGTCCCTAGATCAGGCCCGTTTGGATAGGTGATCTCAAATTTTTCAAGATAAGCCCGCGCTTCTGGTTCGGTATCGACGTAATCGACGCCTAAGAAGATTACATCGCCTCTCGATTGGTAAAAGCGCCATGCGGCTTCTAAATCGGCGGCTTCTTGCTCACAGGGTTTGCACCATGATGCCCAGAAATTGATCACCAAAACTTTTCCCCTCAGGTCTGCGGAACGGATAGTCTCGCCATTAAAGGTGGTCAGGGTGAAGTTGGGAATGCGTTGCCCAACCGTCACCGAGCCTTGTTGGGTGCGCAATAAGCCGATGGCGAGGATGACCAGCAGGGCAAGAACCGCCAGCCAGGCAAGAATCCGTCCCCACCGCAGGCGGCTCACGGTTGGGGTTGTTTGTTCTTGAGTTGAGTGTGTTTCTTCCATAAGCCGTGTATAAAAAGCAATCTTTCGAAAAGCCTCTTCGGCTTATCGGTTTTTTAGTTCCTCTTCGATGCGTTGTACTACCTCAGCCGGCAAGTTATCGGGTTGGATGGGGGAATCGGGCGAGACGGGTAGCGGTCTTTTCCAGCTTCGGAAGGCTTGAATGAGAACCCAAATGCCAAGCAGAATGGCAGCCGGGGGAACGACATAGACCAGCCAGTTAAGTCCCCTCGCTGGGGGAGTTGCCAATACCCGATCTCCATATTGATCGACAAAATACTGGCGAATTTGTGCTTCATTCCATCCTTCAGCCAGTTTTTGGCGAATCACATTGCGCCACTGTTCACAGGCTTGCGTTCCGCAAACATCGAGAGGCACGTTCTCGCAGACCGGGCAGTAGAGGGATTTGGCAATGGCGTTGACCTGATCATCGGTGATCGAGCTCGGATCTGCAGACTGTGCTAATGCCCTTTCGCTCGGACTGCCTAAGCTAATCAGGAATGCGCTTAGCAAGAAGATCGACCAGCATAAGTTAAATAAACGTTTCATGCTGCCACTCTGAAGGAAACTAAGAAGTCTTGGCTGCCAAGGGGGCTCGTTTCTTTGCTCGCACGGTCAGCGGACTTTCTTCTCTTTCGGGCCAGGCCGCTACCAGTGTGCCGATGATGAACACAAAACCACCCAGCCACAACCAGTTGACCAAGGGGTTATGATACACCTTAAAGGTCGCTCCTGCAGACGAGATCGGCTGCCAATCGACCAACAGGACGTAGAAATCCTCTTCCATCGTGCTGCGCAAGCCCGGGATGGTCATGGGCTGCTGGGATTCATAGTAGTAATCGCGGCGAGGATACAACTCTCCCACAAAACGGCCGTTTTTATAAACACTCACTACCGCTCGGGCCACATTGCGCCCGTCAGCCGTGTCAAAGACGGCAAGCGACTCAAACCGCATGGTATACGGTCCTAGAGTTAACTCTTGGCCTTGAGCCAAGGTGCCCTGGGTCTCGGTTTGGAAGAGTTCGATGCCAATGATGCCAATTGCCATCAATACAACGCCGAGGTGAATGATGTATCCTCCATAGCGACGGCGGTTTCGGCCGGCTAAATTCCAGAAGGCAAGCAGTAAGGATTCGCGCCGGCTGCGCGAGCGGGCGATGACGGCTCGACCGTACTCGTAGAGAGTGACACAAGCGACAAATGCAGCCAGCCAGAAGCCAAGCAGCGCTGCCCATTGGCGGACACCCAGCAGGATAGCTACGACCGGCGCAAAGAGAGAGACAAGCGTCGGTTTCCAAACTGCTCGTCCTAAGGTCTGCACGGTGGAATGCCGCCAAGCTGCCAGTGGGGCGATGCCCATCAGCAGCAACAGGCCGGCGAAGAGCGGTGCTGTAGCCCGTTCATAGAACGGCGGTCCAACAGTTACTTTTTGACCGGTGACAATTTCCGAGATCAGCGGGAAGATCACCCCCCAGAAGCAAACTACTAAGATGCCCAGGAATAGCAGGTTGTGGAGCAAGAAGAGCGCTTCGCGCGAAAGCAGAGAAGTCATGTGTAAGTCGGATTTCAATTCCTGCCAGCGATGAAGCAATAGGCCCAACGAAATGACAAAGCTGGCGCCAATGTAAATAAAGAATAGCGGCCCAATGGCACTTTGGGCAAAGGCATGGACAGAAGATAAAACTCCCGAACGGGTCAAGAAGGTGCCGAAGATGACCAGATTATAGGTGAGGATGATCAGGATCATGTTCCAGTGTTTCAACATGCCCCGCTTTTCTTGGATCATGACAGAATGCAGGAAGGCTGTGCCGGTCAGCCAGGGCATGAAAGCGGCAATTTCGACTGGGTCCCACCCCCAATAGCCGCCCCAGCCGAGCACATCATAAGCCCAGCGTCCGCCGAGAATGAGTCCTAGAGAGAGGAATAACCAAGCGACTAGGCTCCAACGGCGCGTGATTTGAATCCACCGATCGTCGGTGCGTCCGGTAATCAACGCTGCAATCGCAAATGCAAAGGGGATGACGAAAGAGACAAATCCCAGATACAACATCGGCGGGTGGATGATCATGCCAGGGTGACGCAACAGCGGATTCAAGCCTTTGCCATCGCTCTGATAGTAAGGGATAGCCCCGTCGGGGGCAAAAAAGGATTTGATGGCGAAGCCGCCAGGCAGCAGCCACAGGCGATCAAAGGGATTTTCGACAAACAGAGTCAGCCCGACAAAGAAAGCTAGGGTCACTAACGAGACCACAACAACCCAAGGGAGAAATTCCCGATCGCGTTTCCAGTTGCGCAAGGTCACCGCGCTGGCAAAGGCGGACATTAGCCAACACCAGAAGAGCAAAGAGCCGGCTTGTCCCCCCCAGAGCGCGGTAATGCGCAGATACAGCGGCATGCTGTTGCTGGTCACCGAAGCGACATACTCCACTTCATAATGCCCGTTGACCAATAGGTAGATTAAGCTCAGGCTGGAGAGGGTCAGCAGGGGAAAGGTCAGCAACATGGCGTTGCGGGCGCTGTCAACCCAATCGGGGCGCCGGCGACGCACTCCCCAAATGGCGGCGAAGATGCCGTAGAGGGAGAGTAGAAATGTGATGGCAAGAGTGCCGTAACCAAGGTCGGTGATCATCCTAGCTCCAATCTGTCTGGTGAGGCAAAGCGATTACCCTTCACTTTGTTCTGGTAAGGCTTCTTCGTATTTGGTAGGGCACTTAAGCAGCAATTCCTCGGCATAGAAAATGCCGTCCTCGCCGAGTTTTCCGGTCATGATCGCTTGGGCTTCATCGCGCAGCAGATCCGGCTTAACGCCGTGGTAAACGACTTGCAAACGTGGTCGGGAGGGATCGGTGACTGCAGCATGAAGCACAGCAGCCAAGCCGCCTTGGGCTTGGATTTCTTTGTTATCGCCAGGCACATGGGCGACGGTGAAGGTGAGAGTCAGCGTTTGGGGATCGTATTGAATCGACTCACCGATGACGGCGCCGGAAACGCGCAGGTCGCGGCCAAGCACTTGAGCTCCTTTTTCTTCTAATTCGGCAACGGTCATAAAATATTGTGCGCTGGCTTGCGTAGAAGTGATGATCAGATAAATCACCGCCGCAACAATCAATAACCCACCGATGAGAAATTTCAGCCGATTGGCTGGGACATTTGTGGTTGAAAGCGTCTGCTCCATAGCGTTACCTCCAAAAGACATTTTCACAAGAGGATCTTTCTGTTCCAAACATCACAAGTTTAATCGAGAATTCGGCAAATAAGATTAACATTATCTAAGATCGAGCGGATATTTGAGTACCATTTTACCAGAATCTGTTAAAGACTTCTTCCTCTTTCCCGAAATTTTCGGCATAAGGCAGCGCATGTATCCGCTTTACGAGGGCATGTACAAGGCAATGTGCCAAAGGTAAGCCTGTACCTGTATTGCGTTGGATAAAGATGACAAATGTCACTTGATTCTGGATTTATCCTTTGATAAACTGACTGCAAATTGAACTAGCAGATGCAGGTGCGCCAATGCCCGGATGCATGGCGCAGAATGGGGGAAGCCGGTGACCCAGATGGGAAGTCCGGCGCTGTCCCGCAACGGTAACGCACGCGAGGCGAAGCCCGAGTACCCGCCTGTATCTTGCTCGTATTCTCCCTCGCGGTAAGGGAGGCCGGGCGTTCTGAGCGATTTCCCCTACGCACAGATACCTCCAAAGCCTCCCGCCCTACAAAGGGCGGGTTTCGTTTTGGGAACAGGCCTCCTCCGCAGGCTGACGGTTCATCGTTTTATCTTTACCTGACGGAGGCAAACATGCACACCCAAAAAATTTCTCTTTTCATGACAATCGTTTTGGTTTTGTCGTTGTTGGTCGACGTGACCGCTTACACCACGCTGACCAGTGTCTCTGCGGCTGAAAACAGCCCTAGTGCTAGCAATAGCATGAGCGTGGTGGTTCAGTTTTCGACCGTTGATCGCCTGATCCGCAAAGTGTCGTTTTCGACTTCAACGATTACGGGCTTAGATGCGCTGTTGGCCAGTGGTTTAGATGTGGTGACTCACACTTCTAGCTGGGGAACTGTGGTCTGTGCCATTGAAGGGGTGGGCTGCCCAGCAGATGATTGTTTTTGTGCAGGTAACAACTTTTGGAATTACGAATATTGGGACGGCACTGGCTGGCAAAGCCACTCGCAAGGAGCTGGTAGTGCCAACCGAGGTGATGGTGCTGTTGACGGTTGGCGGTGGGGTGAATGGGGTGGTCCCGCGATCGTCCCCTATCCCCAATTGGAACGGGCGTGGGATGCCCTGCAATGGCTAAAAGACCAACAGAACACGGATGGAGGCTATGGATCGCCGAGCAGTGCAGCTTCTAGCTCGGTGGAGAGCTTGTTAGCCATCGGCGCCAACCACTACAAAGCAGCCCAATGGAAAAAAGACAATAACAGCGTCTCCCTGCTTGGATACCTGATGGCAAATGGTTCTTCATTTGCGAACAGTGGAGCGGGGGCAGCGGGTAAATTTGCGGTTGGGGCGAGTGCTGCTGAATTGTGTTTACCTTTTTTGGCTAAGACTCCCCCTGATTTTTATGATTCAACGACAGGCCAGTATCATTCGGGTGCCGGCCCGCACGCATGGGCGATGTTGGGCACCGCAGCGATCAGTGAGACCATTGCGACAGATGCTGTCAATTATCTCAAGAGTCTGGCTTTACCCACAGGGGGTTGGGAGTGGTCGAGCGGTTGGGGGGCGGATACCAACACCACTGCTTTGGCAATTCAAGCGTTGATAGCCGCAGGGGTTAGCCCTAGCGATGCAGATATCGTCAGCGGCTTGAATTTTATCAAGACCGCTCAAAATGATGATGGTGGATTTACCTATGACCCCAATTCGAGCTGGGGGACCGACTCGGATACCAATTCGACTGCCTATGTGCTGCAAGCGATCTATGCTGTCGGAGGAGACCCCACCTCAGCCGCTTGGCAGCAAAGTGGAAAGACGGCTTTCGACTTTTTGGCGACCGTTCAACAAAGCAATGGCAGTTTTGAATGGCAACCAACTTTTGGCTCAAATTTGCTTGCCACCCAACAAGTTATCCCAGCCCTTTTAGGCAGACCAGCGCCTTATACTCAACTTGTCGTCGAGGCTTGTAAGACGTACTTTATGCCGTTGGTGAGTCGGTAGGTAAGGGTATAGACTTCTATAAATTTCGAGAGACGAGCATGGAAAACAACCCTCGCCCCTTTGACAAGAAAAAACGCAGCTTACCGAACAGCTTATTGCTTCCTTCGCGGACAGGAAAAGCTGCCGCTTATTTGAGCCATAAACAAAGGGGTGAGGGCAGTAATGCTCACTGGTTTTTCTTCTTACCATTAACCCTTCTGATTAATGTTATTGTCTTTCTCAACCCTCGGCTGAGCTATGCCCAAACGCCCATTCAGGTAGGGTTGGTGGTGCAGTATGCGTCCGGCTCTGTGGAGACAAAGTGCGTCACCCTGACGTCGCCCGATCCGAGCGGTTGGGATGTGCTGGTGGCTGCCAGCGTGAACGTGGTAGGAGCGTCGAGCGGGATGGGCATGACGGTTTGTGCTATCGGAAGCGTGGGGTGTCCAGCGAGTGATTGCTGGTGCAAGTTCACCAGCGGCGAAAACTTGTATTGGTCTTATTGGCATCTGCGCGGCAACCGCTGGGAGTATTCCAATTTAGGCGCCAGCAACTATAAAGTCAAGGCTGGGGAGGTAGAAGGGTGGATTTGGGGAGATGGTCGAACTGCCCCGCCCCGTTATACCTATGATGAAATCTGCGCTCCATCGCCGACGGCTACCTCAACTTTCACGCCGTTACCGACTGCCACTTTTACCTTAACAAGCCTACCATCGAGTACCTTTACTTCGACTTCTGTTTCAAACGCCTCGCCAACCCCCCGATCCATCACTGCCACACCGTTGTTCTCACCGACCCCTGCAGTGACGACAATGCCAGCGCCAACCGCAACCCTGTTTTTCTCACCCACCCCTGCAGCGACAACATTGCTGGCACCAACCGCAACGACACCAGCGGGGACACCGCTTCAAATCCCTTCTCGCACCCCCTCGCCAACGATCACCTTGCCCTTTGGTGTCCTCTTGGCGGCGACAACCCAAGCCCCCTCACAAGTTGATCCATCTGCTTCCGAGATCAACCCAACCGAGCTGAGCTTTGACCTGCAATCCATCGCCCTGACCGCCACGGCTGCTGAAGCAAACCGACAGGTCGAGCAAAATGAAGGCATGGATCAACTTGATCAGAACTTCTCCATGCAAAGCTGGGGGATGAATGGGCTGAATCTTGCCTATATCTCATTTTTCGCCATTGTTGGCGGGCTGTTGGTGCTTTTGTTGGTCATCTCGCGACGCCGAGGTGCTTCATGAGACGTCTCCGCTTGGAACGACTGCTGAGCCATTCGGTGATCGCTGCCAGCACGCTGCTGGGGTGCCTTTCATTCCTATATCCCTTTTTCTTGCCCAATTTTGAACAGACCCCTAGCCCGGCTGGTGTGCGTCTCAGCGAGATGCCTTTGACCATGACCTTGATCCTCGGCTTATGTGTGATTGCGCTGCTTTATGAATCCCAACAAAGCGCAGCCAATGCCCGTCTAGTGGCATTGATGGGCGTTCTGGTTGCCTTGAATTCTATCTTGCGCTATGTCGAGTTGGCAGTGCCAGGACCGGGTGGCTTTAGCCCAATCTTCTTCCTGATCATTTTAGCCGGTTATCTCTATGGGGCAAAGTTCGGTTTTCTGATGGGGGCGATGACGTTGTTTGTCTCGGCGATCATCACCGGCGGGGTAGGTCCTTGGCTGCCCAGTCAAATGTTCACCGCTGGTTGGGTGGGGATGAGCGCAGCCATCTTGTCGCCTTTGACCCGCTCTTTGGGTTGGGAAGAGAAGCGCGGCGAGATCGCCGTGCTGGCGATTTTCGGCGCTTTTTGGGGCTTGTTGTATGGTGCGATTATGAACCTTTGGTCTTGGCCGTTTTTGATTGGACCGACCGATCAATACTGGCAGCCGGGCATTCCCTTTAGCCAGACTTTAGCTCGGTATGGGATGTTTTATTTGTTGACCTCCCTTGTCTGGGATCTAGGCCGTTCGTTCGGCAATGTTTTGTTGATTGGTTTGTTCGCCCCCGCTACTTTGCGGGTGTTGCGCCGTTTTCGCGAGCGGTTCACCTTCGTCTACGTAGCGACGGAGGTTTGATCCGATGCCAGAAGGACACGCGCCCACACCGTTTCATGCATGGGTATGGCTAACTTGGATGACAACGATCTTACTCTGCGTCTCGGTGACGCGGAATCCTCTCTACTTGGTGGTGGTTTGGTTGTGTGTGGCGACCGTGCATGCCGCTGGAGGCATGGGGGAGTTAGCAGGGGGAAACGCTCCCTTTCCTTTCTGGCTCAGCTTAATGGTGGTACCGCTCGGTGCAGTGTTCAATGCTCTCACCGTCCGTGTCGGTGAAAATATCATTTTCTCCATTCCCGGCAATGTACCCTTCCTAAGCGGACGCGTGACTTGGGAAGCGTTGGTTTATGGGGCGACCAACGGTTTGGGCTTGAGCGTCATCTTGTTGGCTTTTTGGGTCTTCAACCGTAACGTCTCAATCCCTTCTTTCATTCGTATGTTGCCTAGGGCTTTCCACTCGGTAGCGATCGTGGGCTCGATTGCGATGACCTTTATCCCTTTTTTGCAGCAGCAATATCAACAAATCCAAGAAGCCCAGGCCATTCGGGGCAATCGCCTAGCTGGTTTTCGAGATAAACTTGCCTTGCTGATGCCGCTCTTGATCACTTCGCTGGAACATGCCTTTCAGTTAGCCGAAGTGATGACCGCACGGGGTTTTCTGCAGTCATCCGCGGCTTCGAACCAGAGCAGCCTCAGAACGGCTTTTTTAGGCGGCTTTGGCTTGCTAATCGGAGGGTGGTTGTCACGCTTTTGGGGGTTACCAAGCTGGGTGGACAATTTGCTTTTCTGGGGTGCTGTCCTTCTCTTTGGGTACTTATTCTTTTTTGCTGCTCGGCAGGTGCGCTACACGATCTATCGCGCGGCGCGCTTCCGCCCCCGCGATGCGCTGGCAATGAGCGGCGTTTTGCCTCTTGCCGGGCTTCTGCTGCTAAATTTTATCTTTGCCGAGCGAGAATGGCTTTCTTACACCCCCTATCCAGTTCTCCGTGTACCTCCTTTTGAACCGTTGATTGCTTGTGCGTTATTAGGTATTCTAACTCCCTTGCTCGTGGCGGCTTTTCGAGGACATGATCCGCTTTCGTGAGGTCTCCTTCTCTTACCAAAAGCCGCCCGAATGGGTGATCCGCCAGGCGAATTTTGAAATCCCGCCGGGCAGGTTTTGTTTGGTATGCGGAGCCTCCGGCAGCGGCAAATCCACGCTGTTGCGCTTGATCAATGGTTTAGTGCCTCACTTTAGCGGCGGCTATGTTGAGGGAGAGATTGCTGTTCAGGGAGTCAATCCTATTCAAGCGGGCCCTGCCCAAATGAGCCGACGGGTGGGCTTTGTCTTCCAAGACCCGGAAACTCAATTCATCCTGGATAATGTCGAAGATGAGATTGCCTTCAACTTGGAAAATGCAGCCGTTCCCCCTGCTGAGATCAGCCAACGCATTCAAGAGGTCTTACAAGCGATTGGAATTGAGCACCTGCGCCATCGCCGTTTAGCGAGCCTTTCGGGAGGTGAGAAGCAAAAAGTAGCCATCGCTACCGTCTTGTCCCTGACCCCGTCTATTCTAATTTTGGATGAACCGACCTCGCAATTGGATGGTCAATCGGCAGAAGAAATCTTGACGCTTATTCAACACCTTGCCCGACAACGTGAGCTAACTATCTTGCTTGCCGAACATCGCCTCGATCGGCTGTTGCACTTTGCCGATATGCTTGTCTACCTGCCTGGTGATGGACGGCCTATCCAGTCGGGCGATCCACGTCGCGTGTTACTGGAGATGGAAATAGCGCCGCCGGTGGTCCAACTCGCTAAACGCTTGGGGTATCATCCCTTGCCGCTGAGCATTGCCGAAGGGCGTCAGATGATCCATGCGTTGGGATTGGATCGGCTTGATCATCACCATTCTCAAAATCGTGAGCAAGAATCTAGCTCTGAGTCTAGTTATCCGCTTTTATCTGTTGAAGAGGTGAGCGTCGCTTACGGGACAAAGCCAGTTTTATCCAAGGTCAATTTCCAGCTTTTTCCCTCCCAACTCACTTGTCTGATGGGGCACAATGGAGCGGGAAAGACTACCCTTCTAAGGGCTATTCTCGGCTTGGTGTCTTTGCGTCAGGGAACCATCCGTTTGCAAGGCAAGGATTTGGCTGCTGTCCCCACCCATGAAAGGAGCCGTTATATTGGTTATCTGCCTCAAGATCCCAATGCGCTGCTGTTCGCTGAGACAGTGCAGGAAGAATTGATGCTGACCCTTCGCAATCATGGCTTGGCTGAAGATCCAGAGAGGGTCAACGAGTTATTGCAAAAATTGGGCTTATCGGCTTCTGGAGGGCGTTATCCGAGAGATTTGAGTGTCGGGGAGCGCCAACGGGTTGCGCTAGGCGCTATTTTGATCACCCAACCGCCGCTGTTATTGCTCGATGAACCCACGCGAGGTTTAGATGAAAAGGCAAAAGCCGAGCTGGGCGATTTATTGCGGACATTGAAGGAAAAGGGAAAGACAATCTTGGTGGTCACTCATGATGTGGAGTTTATGTTGAAGATTGCCGATCAATTGCTGGTCCTGAAGGAGGGGGAGTTAATTGGCGATGGCTTCCCGCCAGAGGTCTTACGCACCACCGCTATCCGGCCGGCGCAACTCCTGCAGTTGTTTCCCCAGCAGAACTTCAGCGGCTTGGAACAGGTGTTGGCAGCTATTGACGAAGTTTGGTACCGCAGGCACGACAAAAACGGTCCCCAGCCAGCGCTCGTTTTCCGCAGTGATGGCAATAAACCGCGCCCGCCGGAATGACTTCCTGCGGCTCGACCACTACTCGCCTACGGCGCGGGCGGCTGGTGCGTTTAGGCGGTTTGACGCTTTGAGCTTGCCAAAACCACCAGGCAACTGCACCGACGATCAAGAAAACACCCAGTCCCCCCAGCAGCCAAGGGATGAAATTGCGCGCCGCCGGGATGGTTGAAGCCGCGCTTCCCATCGGAGCGCTGGGTTGCACGGGGATACTTTCCGCTGTGAGGGCGTCGCTGGGTTTTTGGTACTTGACACTCACCTCGAAAGTTTGCCCGACGGCTAGGGAATTCACTTGGGTAACATAGTAAGTGAGTCCATCTTTGCCAACGGCAACGTTGGTGGTGTTGGGGGTGATTTTCATCTCGGTTGCGCCGAGTGGTTGTTGAATTTGGATGGTCAAGTCCTCAACGGCATAATCTCCCGTCCACTGGTAATTAAATGTGCGTTGGAAGCCTTCTTTTTTGAGGGTGGGATCGTAGTATTCGAGCTGGATTTCAGGCATGGTGGAGGTAAAGACGATTTCACTCAACTCCCCAGTCACAGTTCGAGTGTGGGCGATCGTAATCAGTGACCCGTCTGCCTCACGAGTGGCTAAAGCGTTAAGCTCGCCGGCAGCACTGGGGATGCGCAGGCGTAATTCGACCGGTAAGGTGACCTCACTCGGCAGGGTAATATGATAAATGACCAAAACCGAGGGGCGATCGTATTCCGGCCAGATATCCACTTCAAGGGAGCGGAAGGTAATATCGCTTGGCGTTTGCGCTTTCACCGCCAGAAGGGGTGAGCATACCCACAAAATCAAGAAGCTCACAACGATTAGACGAATTCTATGCATCCCAATCATGCTTCCCTCAATCTTACCATGAGCTGAGGGGAGCGGAAAGGTTGACCTTTAGCCGATTTCAGCCCGCAGACACTTTGCCAGTTCGCCAAAAGCAGGGGAGTACCGAATCTCATCGTTACGCGGGCGCGGTAGATAGACCGGCAGGTCGAGTCGTAGTTTACCGGGTCTGGGGGTGAAGACCAGCACGCGGTCGGAGAGATAAATGGCTTCTGGGATGGAGTGGGTGACCATAACCACGGTTTTGCGCCGCGCTTGCCAGATGCGCAGCAGCTCATCGCCCATCCTTTCGCGAGTCAAGGCGTCTAAACCGCCAAATGGCTCATCGAGCAACAGGACTTGAGGGTCATGAACGAGGGCGCGTGCAATGGCTACCCGCTGTGCCATGCCGCCGGAGAGATCGCGGGGTAAGGTGTCCTCAAAGCCACCTAAGCCAACCAATTCAACTAATTCCATTGCCCGTTGACGCGCTTCGGCTTGCGGCACCTTTTGTAATTCTAAGGGCAAGAGAATATTTTGCAACACCGTGCGCCATGGCATTAGATTGGCTTTTTGAAAGACAAAGCCGATTTCTCGACGTGGTTCTTTGAGGGGTTCACCGTAAAAGGTAACTTCTCCGTAGGTGGGCGACAAGAGTCCGGCTAAAATCCGCAATAAGGTCGATTTACCGCTGCCGGATGGCCCTAGAACACAAACAAACTCCTGCTCTTGAACGCGAAAGGAGATGTCCTCGATAGCCCGCAAGCCACCGTTGCCATTGGGAAAGGTGACGCTGAGGTTGCGTACTTCCAGCGCCACGCGAGGTTCGCTTGTCTCAGCCGCCAAGACGGTGGCGGTCGTGATGGTTGCAGAGGTTTGGTGTGCCATGGCGGTTCCTTTCAAGGGGAGACAAATTGATTCGAGAAGGCTTGCTCTACCGATAGGGTTTGTTGAAGCAGCCCCATCTCTAAGAGTAAGTCATGCATATTTTGCCATGCTTGCGGGTACGAGGTTCCCATTTGCTTTGCTTGCCAGTATTCAATGGTCGCCCGTAAGATTTCGCGTTGGACACGTTCATCGCTCTCAGTAAGGCCTGGGATGTATTTGGTACAGATTTCATAAGCTTTATCTCGGTTTTGAATCACATAGCTCATGCCGCGCAGGATGGCGCGCGTCATTCTGCGCACCAACTCTGGGTTTTCGGCGAGGGTTTTCTCATTCGTGACCAATCCATTGGATGCCAATTGGACATAATCGGCTACTTTGAGCAGGTCAACCGTGTAGCCTTGAGCAGCCAATTGGATCGGTTCGTTATTGGCGTAGATCACCACCGCTTCATCCTGTCCGCTAATCAGGGCTTCCACTTGGTTGTAGCCGATGGAATCTAAGATGACCTCGGCTTCACTCACGTTCCCGACTTTCATCAGGGCGCGCAAGCCGATGTAATTTGCCCCAAATAACCCAGGCAAGCCGATCTTTTTGCCTTTTAGATCGGCAGGGGTTTGGAGGTTTTGATCGGGGAAGGCAACCACGCCAACGGGGTAATCGTGGTAGTAAGCCATAACATAGACAACCGGTAAGCCTTGGGCGCGGGCGAGAAGAATCTGTTCCCCGGAGGCCATGGTGAATTGCAGATTGTTAGCTCCGACCAAGGTGATTCCGTCGGTTTCAAAGCTGTAATCAAATTCTATGGCGATATTTTCAGCCGAGAAATAACCGAAATCTTGTGCTGCGTAAAAAGGCGCAAACTGGACATTGGGAATGTACCCCATCGGCAGTCGCACGTGGGCAACTTCGGGTTGAGAAGCCGGCGGAGCCGTGACTGTTTGGGTGCAAGCCGCAGCGAGTGCGCTGAGGGCAAAGAGGACGGTGAATAAAAATCGACGCGGCATGTAGATCTCCTTATGGATTAAGATTGGCTTCTTCTTGTCGTTTTTGCCAAGTGAGAAGTCGTTTTTCGATTAGGAAAACAGTGGTGTAGAGGGTGAGTGCCATAGCGATCAAAGTGAATACGGCGACGAAAACCAGCGGGGTATCAAATCGTCCGCGTGCGACGTTGACCAAAAAGCCCAGACCGCGATCGGCACCCACAAATTCACCCACTACGGCGCCGATCACCGATAGGGTGGCGCCGATGCGCAAGCCACCGAGGAAGACCGGCAGGGCAGCCGGCGCCTCCAGATGGCGGATGGTTTGCCAGCGATCCGCTTTCAGAGAGCGCATGAGGTCGCTCAGTTCTTCCGGCACAGAGCGCAAGCCGACAATGGTGTTGACCAAAACAGGGAAGAAGACAATCAGAGCGCAGATGAGAATTTTTGAAAACAAGCCTGGCCCGAACCAGATGACCAACAGGGGTGCAATGGCTACGATGGGTATCGATTGGCTGGCAACGATATACGGAGAGAGCATGCGTTCGAACCAGTGGGATTTTGCCAGCAGATAACCCAATAAGGTTGCCGTGATCACTCCCAAGCTAAGCCCACAGATGACCTCGAAGAGGGTGTAGGCGCTGTGGCGTACTAGGCTACCATCCGACAACACTTGAACGAAACGTTGTGCAACCAAGATAGGAGCGGGCAGAATAAAAGGCGGCAGCTTCCAGATTTGGGTGGCAAAGTGCCATAGGGTAATAGCTACTCCTAAGGAAATCGCCACCGTCACCGCGTGTTGGGTGCGGTTGAGCTGGCGTTGAATAGGGATGCGTCGGGGTATCTCGATTAAGTTCATCGTTTTCTCATCCAAAACCAAAGCCCCGAATCAACGCGATTCGGGGCAAGAGCCAAATAGACAGAACCTATTTTCCAAAAAAAGCCCGAAAACTAATCGTTTTCGGGGCTTTTCGCACGCCGGTGGTGGTTTGGTGTTTGCGGCGCGCGCAACTGTTGGAATCAGTCATCCTTCTTTCATCCGGACTATACCGTCGGCTTCGGAGTTTCACCGAATCGTGCGCACTGCTGCGCTCGCGGGCTTTACCGCCGATCGGGAATTGGTCTTATACGACCCCACCCTGCCCCGAAGGTTTTTTTAATTGTCATTTTGATTATAATCAGCTCCAACCTTCAAGTCAATGTGAATTTTGTCACTTCATGAAAGGGGGGAGTCATATCCTTATAAGGCTCTATGGGCTCATGCAATCATAAGATGGTGCGCGAAAACCGGCTACGTTGCTCTCGCTGAAGCCGGTTACGCTGATTTAACCGCCTCGTCCTCGCCAGCGGGGGATGAACATGGGCACTTGCTGTTGATACTTGAGATAAGCCTCGCCAAATTGGGCAACCATTTTGCGCTCTTCCAGCCAAGCACCGATGACGAAATAGAGGCTCATGCTCACGTTTAAGGCAAACAGGTTTTGGGTCATGAGCGGCATCAGCCAGAGAAAGACCAGCCCGGCAGTGTAAATAGGGTGACGTACCCAGCCATAGAGCCCGTCCAAGGTCAGATGATTCGATGAAAGTGAACGATTTCCGAGCAGGGCATCCAATCCCAAAAACGGGATCAGTCCGCTTTGGGCTAATCCCACGCCCATTACCCCTATCGAAACCAATTGGATCATGCCACTGACCAAAACAAAGGGAAACGGGATCGTGTACCAGACTCGGTCGGGCAGCCACACCAACAAAGCTAAAATGGGTAAAAAGGTAACGCCAGCGATCAAGTTATACAGCAGTCGATACCAGCGGAAGAGATTTTCGCCAAATCGCCTGCGGACACGATCCTTGAACCACAGCGATGCCAGAAACGAATGCAAAATGCAATAGCCCACACAGGCAAAGAAGATGATGAAAGTAGACTGCATCTCTTTTACTCCGTCATCAGGATGTCCCGTATTGCGCCGGCATATTCTTACGCTATGATCAGGCGGCGGGCGAGGATCGGATCGACTCTGAAAACGCCCAATTGCGTGCGGATACGCTTTGATTTAGCCATTGAATGACCTCGTTGGCAACGCGCATCGCTCCCAAGGTGACGCCGGCAGTGGATTGACCTGGGAAGATCGAGTCGCCGACCAACCAAACGTTGGCTAAACCTGTCCATGGAGCTCGTGCTCGGAAGAGCGAGGTTTGAGGAAAGCCGCCCACCATCCCCAGCGGGCGGTGGGTGTAGAACTCAAAGGTATGCGGGGTGCCGGGCAAGGAAAGCCGAATCGCTTGGCGGATGCTTGGGATGGCGATCTCGGCAGCGCGCATCATGCGCTCGGTATATTCCTCTCGACGTTCTTCATAAGCGGTTTCCTCGATTTGCCATGACGAGATTGCCGTGTGGGTTGAAAGCGTGGCGGCACGCATTCCCTGGGGGGCGCGGCTCGAATCTTCAGGATGAGAGAGGGAGATAAAAACCGAATTCCCCTCCCCTAACGGCTGCGCAGCATCGACGATGACTTGGAAGTGGTCGGCAGTTAAGGAAGGAAGCTGGGACGAATCCAAGCCGAGGTAAAGGGTAAAAGCTCCCCACGTGGGAGAGCGGCTTTGGATTTCACGTTTGAGTTGACGGGGGGCGCTTTTGCCGAGTAATGCTGCCAAGCCCCACGGGGTCAGATTGGCGACAAACGCATCGGCTTCAAAGGTTTGCTTTTTGTTGGTGGTAACCCTGACCCCAAAGCCATCCTTGACTTCTAGATGTTCGACTTTCTGGCGATAAAGCAAATTCATGCCCCTTTGGAGTCCCCATTGGGCAAGAGTTTGGGCTAAGTTGCCAATGCCGCCGAGGACATGATTGACGCCCCGCCGTGGCAAATCCAAGGCAGCACTGCCATACAGGGCATTGGTAGCGTGGGCAAGGCTCTGAGCGGAGATCAGCAACTGCGCATCGAGAAAAACGCGCAGGATAGGCGATGCCGAGGAGGGCAATAAACTCGCCATATTGCGCAAAGCGTAGGGGGCAGCAAGCAAGGTTGTTGGTTGCAAAGCACGCAAGAGGGCAACCGAGTCTTTCAGAGAGCGCGGCGGCCAGGGAAAATCTTTTGCAGAGATGTTCCAAGATTGCTCAGCGAGCCACTCTTGCTTTTTCCAGAACGAAGCGCTTTCGGGAAAGTGACGGTTGATCTCATCCCACCATGCATCTCGGTCAGCCCATTGGGTGATTGCTTGATCCTCAACGTAGGTAATCCAAGCTGGGTCTACCGGTTTAACTGGCCATTCGATTCCCAGCATCTCAGCAAGGCGAGCGTGAGGCCCACCGAGTGAAAACCCACCCGCTAAGGTCGCCCCAACATCGAAGCGAAATTTCTGATGATAGAAGGTGCCTGCACATCCACCCGGATAAACATGCGCTTCGAGGACGGTCACTCGATAACCAGCCTGTAGCAGTAACACCGCCGTTGTCAATCCGCCAATCCCGGCGCCGATGACTACAATGTGAGGGGTGCGCTTGGCGGTCATGTGCCTGCGGCTCCTTGCTTGGCTTTGCGTTCTAACCAATAGCGGGTGACCCACTGGCGATACAGGAATAAGATCCGTAAGGCGAACGGAGAATACAGCAGTCGTGACAAAAGGCCGCGCCAACCAGCGGGAAGATCATACTCTATCGTTTCGGTAATTTGGGTGGTGTGTGAATCAATAGCTTGAAAAGCGTGGCGGTGCTTCCAGAAACGCAGCGGCCCGTGGATTTGGGTATCTGTAAAGCCCTGCAAGGGATCGACGTCGGTGTGCAAGGCGCGCCAACGGACAGGGAATGGCCCAAACCAGAGGGTGAATTCAGCAATTGAGTTCTCAGCCAGGGGTTCGACATGGTGAAATTGAACCCAGATGGGTGGGGGTGTGAGCCTGCGTAGAGCCAACGTACTACGATGAAACTCGGCAACAGCCTCTAAGGGTGCTCGAACCATAAAACGATGCGTAAAGCGATTCATGAGCTCTTCAATCCTTTTCGCTTTTAGGAATTAATCTCATAATGTTCACCGATATAATCTGATATTGCATGCAACGCCTATAGTATAGTCGGATTGATAAGAAAGAATTGCTAAAGTTTTATCAGAATCTGCCGATAACGAAGTAGAGGTCGTGTCGGTTATGAGCGATTTTGCGTCCGTAGGTTTCAATTCGGCTACCTTTACCCTGAATGGGTTGCAGGAGGCGCGCGCCGAGTGGCAAAAATGGTTGCAGGAATCGCAAGGAAACACATCATATAACGCTCCTGCTCAGACCTTTTTGCCTACGCAAGCAGTTCAAGAGCCTCGTGCTCCCCGAGAAAACGAAGAAAAGTCTGCCGATCAAACCCCGTTCGGACAAAAAGAGCTGAGCGAGCAAGACAAACAAGCGTTAGCTAAGCTGAAAGAAACCGATCGGAAGGTACGCGCCCATGAAGAAGCGCATATTCGGGTGGGGGGAAATTTGATTCGCAGTCGGGCGCAGTACTCGTATGAGATGGGACCCGACAAAAAGCTGTACGCCGTTAGCGGAGAGGTCTCAATCGACACTAGCCCGGTGGAAGGGGATCCAGAAGCGACCATCCGAAAGGCTGCTCGCATCAAAGCAGCCGCTCTGGCTCCGCCAGACCCCTCGCCGCAGGACCGCGCGGTGGCTGCAGAGGCAGACGTGATGGCAATGCGTGCCCGCCTAGAGCTTGCCCGGCAAATGAGCAATCAAAAAGAAAGCGTGGGGACACGGGTTAATCTAGCGATCTGAGAATCCTCTCACAGAAAAACCCGATAGACCGCTCGAATCATTTCTGCCGATATCGAAAATCGCAATAAGGAGCGCCCTCCATTATGGTCTGGGTACGCGTCAATTGAATTTCAGGGTTGAAACCCTCGATCAGCGCTTGATCGCGACTGCAAGAAAGCAGGCTGCCGAGTGTTTCCATGCCCAAGGCTCGATACATTTCTGCATAGCGGCAGCGGTGTACGTTGAACGAAAACTGGTCTTCGGTTTGAGCTAAGACCTCGATTTGCATCGCATCATCTTTTTGCCAGTTAGCCAGAGATGCGGCAAAGTGCGCCAGCGAACAGCCACCCATCGCTTGAGCTAATTCTTTGCCTTGTTGATGGGCGACTTGGATGATGACTTGGCGCAAAATAGCAAGGGTACGATCCCAGCCAAGCTCTTGGGCGAAAGCCTCCACAATCGGCTTAAGCAGGCGAGCTTCAATCTCGCGCCGTTTCAGCACCCCAATGGCGTTCAAGGTGTCGGGGGGGAGGTCACTCATTGGCTTCCTCTGTATGAGTCGCAGGGAAAGGAAGAGATTGTATTTTGATGGGGAGGCATAAAAGCGCTTCTTCCCGCGCAACCCGACCGCAGGAGGTGCATAAATAAAGAGGAGGCAGGATCAGCTCTTTGAATTCGTTGAGATGCTGATTCAGATAGCCTTCCGCCACCATTAAGCACAGGGTTTCTCGAATAGGTTGCATTGCTTCACCTCGTAAGGTTAAGATGTTGACCGATAAGCCGGCACTTCTAGAGTGGTTTCCCCATCTTGAATTCGGTAATAGGGTTGCCAAGCGATACCGAAGAACTCAACAAAACAATCTTTTTTGAGTGGCAAAATTGTCTCTTGGCGCTCTTGGGTAACCATTGCTGCCCAGCGTTGGTTTATTGCTTCGAGAGCTTGGGCTTTTTCTTTTTCGGTTGCGGCAATTTGCTCCTTCAACAAGGCGATCGTTTTGATCGATTCCTCGACCTCGGCTTTCGCCTGCGAGGTTAATCTGCGTTTGGTCAGCGAGGAAGAAACCCGCCGTGAGCTGCGCCGTCCACCCAGCAGACCAAGCAGATTTTCGGCGTGCGTGCCGACTTCTTCCATGCGCCGCAGATTGAGCTTTTCCTTATCCGCTTCAAGTTCCTGTTCCTCGCGCGCCAGCTTCACCCGTAAGGCTTCGATTTTCTTATCGAAGGTTTGGCTGACCTTCTGGTTCTCTTCATCTCGCTTACGACGCGCAATTTCGCTGCACTGGGTGCGAAATTCAGCTTCGCTCATCGGGGGGACACAGGCGACTTGAAGGGCATCATTAACTTTGATGGTCAGCGAAGCGTTGCGGAATGCCCATTCCAACCAGTCTTTTTTCATAGCGGCAATTAGCTTGGCATCGGAAAGCGGGGCTTCCAAAGGGGCAAAGCGGGCATCGGTGGCCGCAGGTTGATCTGCCGAGCGCAAGTCCAGCGGCGGGGCAAGGTGGTCCTCCCAATGGATAAAGCCGCGCCGATCGGGCGTGTACACTTGGATAGCTGTGACGCTTTCGGTATCCAAGCCATACTTTCGGTTCACATAGCGAATGCGGATTTGTCCCATCAAGGTAGGGCGGTAGACCAACGTGGCTTGATGGCTTGCCGAGCTGCTCGCGCCGGCTCTTTGTAAGGCTTGGGCAAGGCTTTCTTGGACAGGGAGGAAGAGTTCATCAACAGCGGCTGGGGCCGGCGGTTTGGTTGCTGAAAATGGCTCGCTTTTTATGGCTTTGTGCCCTGTGCTAGCGGCAGTTGCCTGATCAATAGATTTGCCTTCACTCGCAGGTTTTTGAAAAGCAGAGGCTTCCGAAGCCTTTGCTAGACGATTCAGGGCAGGGATTTGAGCTCGGGTGAGCGGTCCGGCTAGGTAGTTCATTGCCCAACGGGTTTGGAAGAGCAGTGGGCCTTTGGCATGCACGTTGTGCATCAGGAAAACTCGCTTGCCTAATCCTGAGATAAGCTTGTCGTAATCGCTGCGATTCATACCGCCAGGTACAGCGCTTTCCAAACCATCTAACAAGCGTTGTTTGTCCTGATCGGTTTGGAGCTTTCCAATACACCAAGTGCCAGCGTTGGAGAGGGCTTTGTAATCGATGTCAACCGGGTTCTGGGTGACCAAAATTTGGGCAACCCCAAAGGCACGCGCTTGCTTGAGCATGCGCAGGATGACCGTCTTGGAGGGAGGATTGCTCACTGGCGGCAAATATCCGAAAACTTCATCGAAGTAAACAATTGCCCGCAACGATCCGCTGCCGGATTGGGCTCTCATCCAGCTCTCGACCGCCGTGTAAAGCAGAGTGACGAAGAACATGCGCTCGGTTTCGCTGAGATGAGCGAGGTAAAAAATGCTGTGGCGAGGACGTCCGTCTTCTGCATATAGTAATTTTTCGATTTCGAGTGGCTGACCTTGAATCCAAGTCTGGAAACTGGGCGCAGCGAGGATGTTATTGAGCAACATGGCAAGCGCAAAGCGGTCTTTTTGGGGGAAGAAAGTATCTACATCGAAGACCCCCAACTTGTTGAAGGGTGGGGATTGGGTTTGTAAAATGAGCTCGCTCAGGGTTAGGTCTTGACCGCTCACCCAAGCGTGTTCAAAGATATTGGAAAGCAAAATGTGCTCACGGGAGCGTAAGGGATCGGCGTCGGCTAAACCGACTAAGCCGAGCAGAGCGGTTACAGTTGCGGAAATCTTTTCTCGCAGTGCTTCTCGGTTCTCGTCCCAGTCGAGGTCAGGTGCCTCGAAGGAAGTCAAGATATTGATTGGGATGCCGCTATCTGAACCTGGCGTATAAACGGTAAAGTGAGCTGCTTGGGATAAAGCCGCTAAACGCTGGGGTTCGATTCCCCAATCGGCTAATCCTTGCTTCCAAAGTGCGGCGGCTTCCTGAGCAGCTTGCTGTACGGTCTTTCCTTCCCGTCGCGCTAGGTCGGCGTTCACCCATGGCTCAAAGTCGGCTGGTTCAAAATTGGGAAAGTGCAGTAAGGCATTGGTCATGTCGCCCTTGGGATCGAGGATCAAGGCAGGGATACCTTGTAAGGCAGCCTCTTCCAGCAAACAGATACACAAGCCGGTTTTTCCCGAACCGGTCATGCCGACGACAAAAGCATGGGTGGTCAAGTCGTCTGATTTGTACAAAAAGGGTTGGTCAGTGGTGGTGTGGGTTTGAGCATCCACAAGGCGACCAAGATAGAATTTCCCATCCGTTGGCATTCACTTTACTCCCAAAAGTTAGATTTCTGCTAGGTTCTATCCCTCATCCACAAAACAAGTCTTGGTGTAAGCATCGGGGGGTTGCCTCTCGTCGGAGAGGACACTTTGAAACTGCACAAACCTCTCTCCAGTCATACGACGCCTAATGGTTTATAAACTCTGATCCAAACTACGGTAGGATCCATAATGCAAGTACTCCCAATTCGAGTTCGAATTGTACTGATTTTACTTTGTCGCGACGGCTTGCTTCGAGGGCAATGATCAGGAATTCGGCGAAGGGACGCACATCCGACGCCGATTGAGTGATGGGTAAGAAGTCCGTCTTTGGACCGTTCTGCAACGCTGGGGGTTCTTTGAGCAAGCGGATGCCGCTGGATAACATCTCTTCCAAGTCACAATCATAGGCGGGGATGAAAAAGCGGCGCGGTTGTGCCCAAAAGCTGACCGCCTCTCGATCGCTGTTGCCTACTCGGTTATAGGACTGGCGAACTAGCTCCACTTTTCCCTCGGCTACCCAAAAGGGACTTCCTTTTTGATTAGGTGACAGATTTGCCGAGAAGTTGATCTCGCAGGGGATCAGCTCCCCAGTGTCGGAAAGCGCCATGCTAGCGCCGCAAGTGCTACAGAGCCAAGCGACCTCATTCTCTTGTGCTGGAATGGGCATTGCACAACGAATACAGTTCAGGGGGACGAGTTCGACAGGTCGGGTCATCGGGTTAATTCCGAGATGGTCTGCAAGAGTTGCTGCGGTAGAAAATCAATTGCCGAAGAGCGCTTTTTCCAGCGATATTCGTATTCCTCACCGTAGCGAAAAGCCCGATAGGCGGCATACATCACCGAGAAACCGATCAGCAGCGCGATACCGCTGAGGACGATCAAGCCATCGATTTCATCAGCACCTTGCCCAAAATACAAGATCAGGGTTGGGATGTCAAAGGCGATCAATGCACCCAATGCCATACCCCCGATCAATACTGCAGCGCGATAAAGAGTGTTGCCGGGTGCTTTGCCGTATAAGATCTGCCCGCGGTTGCCATCGATAGCCACCTGATACGCCCGCCCTCGGTATAGATAGCGTAAAATCCATACCGGATAGTAAACCAAACCAAAACGGCGGCGGACAATGCGAACAAATACTTGGGAGATGCGATCGAGGCGAGCAGCTTGACTCACTTGAGCTTGGAATTCCTCTTCTGCCCGTTGCTGCGCTTCGCTGACCGAACCAACCGCTTCAAATACCATGCCGGCGCGGTGGATTTCGTCTTCGTCATAGGGTTCGAAAGGTTTATCTTCCAACGGAACGCTTTCAACACCGAATTCTCCGACATCGCAAGCTGCCTCGTTCCAAGTAACATCTTGGACGAATTGCACTTCGCGGGGTTCGTAACGTTTCTTGTCACCGCTACTGACCTGTTTCTGTCCAAACACCCAACCGAGCACACGTCCCCAGGTTGTGTAAAAGGGAAGGAAAACCAAAAAACTTTCTTCGAGGCTAGCGAGGCGAGGGGCGTTGCGGGCAATCGCTGCATGCGAGGATAGAAAGCGTTGCAACATGGTTTCCGCTTGCTCCCGTGAAAAATCGACCGCAACCTGATACTGCAAAACGCCTCGCTCGCCGCGCACAATTGATCGCTGTTGGCAATAGGGACAAAGCACCAAACGCTGTCCTTGCGGAATTCTCAGCATTCCACCGCATTTTGGACAATTGAGGCCATGTGTGATTGCTTGATCGTTCATATTTTGGCTGCAATCCAAGCTGCAACAGCAAAGAGGATTGGGGCAATGACCAAACCAACTCCGCCGCAGATCAAGAAGCCGAATCCCATCCCAACGGCACCGCTTTGTAAGGCTCCCATGGCAGGGAAGGTGGCGAGGCAAAGATAGATCAGGGCGGTTATGCCCCCAATCAATAGATAAGGAGCTTCTGCTTTTGCCGGAAAGAGGTTGGCAAAAACTTCACCGTTGGCACCTTCGACGATAGCGGTATACGTTCGATCGTTGAATAAGTATTTGAAGGTGTAGATAGGGACGTGGACGAGTGACTTTTCGATGCTCTCATCAGTTGGGGTTATGTCTTGACTCAGCCACTCTAAGGCTGTTTCGAGCGGCACGGTGGGCGGCTGGGCAGTGTGATCGATCTCAGGGGTGGATTTGCGCAGATCGCCGGCCGGAATTTTGAGATGTTTGAGTTCGCTGATCGAAGTGGCGGCAGCAGGCAGCAGCGATAGACGGTCTTCTCCACTTGGCATCTTGTGTTTGAACAGCCACATCGGGAAATAGCTAAAGCTGCCTTCGACGATGCGGGCTTTACGGTCGAGGTCCTTGACTGTTTGGTTGCCGGCCATCCAGCGCGCTAGGGCGCGGCGAGCTTGACTTTCGTCCAGCGTAGGAGCGACATACCAGTGAAAGACAACTTGGCTTTTATCTAAGAAAACGGTTGAAGTGCAATAGGGGCAGGTGAGGAAAATTTGGCCGGCGTCAGGGTGAAGTTCGCCGCCGCACTGGGAACATGACACCGTCGCCGCGGGTGAAAGGCTTTCCATGCGTTGATTATAGCAGAAGGCAAGCGATTTGGGCGGATTCTGACCAAAGTTGTCCTAAAGGTAGGGCAATAGAACCCTCCTGCAAAGAGGAGCTTTGCAGGAGGGGGATGGTTTTATGGTTTGACTAGGATGGGGATAAAAACGCTGTAGGAGTAGCCGTTTGGATTAGAACTCTGACAGCTCTGATCCCCTTGAGGGCAGAATGGCGCTGGTGTTGCAGCAGTAGGTGTAGGGCTAGGCTCTGAGGTAGGTAAAGGAGTGTTGGTAGGTAAGGGTGTCGCTGTAGAAGTGGGTGGGATAGTAGGCGTAGGGGTAGGCTCTGAGGTAGGTGTAGCAGTGTTGGTTGGCAAGGGTTCAAGAGTTGATGTTGCAGTGCTCGTTGGTGAAGATGTAGGCGTTGTGCTGGGGAGCGGCGTGTTGGTTGGCGTTGGCAACACGGCGCCTTCGTTGCAATTGGAGCGCAAAACTTGTTGTCCGCGGACGTAATTCGATGTCCAGGCAAAAAGGTGATCGTTAAACACGGCAAGTTGGGAATGTACATTTTTCGTGTCGGTCAAACCGCTACTTCCTACTTGTTCCCAATCGACCATGCCGTTGCCCTGAACTGTGCCCGAGGTCCTCCACAGTTGAAAGCCGCTGGTGTTGCTCACAACTACATATAATCCGCCAGCATAAGTGACTGCTCCGTCAACGATCACGGCGTTGTTTGCAGTGCTGCCGTTGATCCCTTCCGGGCTGACCTGCTGCCACGTACCTGCATCTCCACTAGGGCTACGATAAATAATGATCCCGCCATTGGAACCGCGGCTGGCGATGTAAAGATAGCCGTTCAATTCACCCAAGATGTCCACACGATTGAGATAAGCGGGTAAACTGATAAAGACTTCTTCCCATTGGGGGGTGCCGCTCAAATCGTACGTGCGATAGAGTTTGCCGAGATCATCGGTGTTGCTGTAACGGGTGGCGCCGAGATTTTGTACACCGAAATAAAGGGCGCCGTTGTAAACATAGCCTGACCAAATCTCGACGGTTTTGTCATCGTACTGAGTGCTGCCAAAGCCGCTGATGTTCTTTTGCTGCCAATTCAAACCGTCTTGGGTGCACCAAACTTGGGCGCCACGTAACCAATTTTGCGTGCCGCCGCACAGCCAACCATTGAAGACTTGCATATCCTTGAAGTTTGTGTTCTGAGCGCTGCCGAAGCCGGCGCCGATGTTGATCAACGCATCTTCCCAACTGTTGGGATTACCCGTAGCGCTACGAAAAACACGTGTCCCGTACGTGCTGCTGCCACCATTGGCGGTGCTGGCATACAGATAACCGTTGAAAACGGCTAAACTATCGATGTGGTCGTTTTGGGTGATGTTTGTAACCCCAAAAGGATACCCTTGCGGATTGGCGGCGACTTCTTCCCAGTCGGCTTGGGAGCTGGGAACGGTGACACCAGCTTTGGTGCGCCAGATGCGGGCTCCCATCGAGTTATCGGCTTCCATGCCGAGATAGAGCTGTCCGTTGAAAACGACCACTTCGTAACCCTCTTCGGAGCTGAAGGTGCCATCTGCACCGCCACCGAGGCCAAAGGCTGAGTCGTTTACTTGAACGAAAGGCTGACAAGCGGGTAAGGTATTAGAGGGGTTGGCTGCCTGAGCTGATGGTAGGGGTAGGACAGAAAGGACGAGAGCAAAGATCGTAAAAACACCAAAACCGCTCAACAAACGACGCAGAGGTCGCTTGAACGAGGGTTGCGATGGATATTCTTTGGGTTTGTTGGTCTTCATTCGATTGTCGCTCCAAACAAAAACGGGCTTGGATAGCCAAGCCCGTCGAATGGAAACAGACAAACAAACAACATCCACTACTTCGGTAACCTGGCTATCCTGGCCGGCAGGGCCGGCTGTAGATCCATGGCTTTGCGTCCCCGGCTTTCGCCGGGTTTGCCTTTATCGGTCTGGTCTAGATTGGTAAGGTGCACGGAAGCAAATGAGCCTGGGGTTTGCCAGGCTCATCGAATGAAGACGCACTATAAACATCGCTACCATTCGGCAACCTGGCTGTAATGGCAATCCGAAGATGACGGTAGACCCATGGCTTTGCGTCACCGGCTTTCACCGGTTTTGCCTTTTCGTGCTTGAGCTTATCCTAGCAGAAAAGCGAAGCTCTGTCAACGGATTTACCTCGCAGAACTGTTAGGTGGGAGTATAGGAGAATTTACAAGATTGTTTGGGGAAAATTTCCGAGCTGTCTGAGTGAGGCAGGCGAGAGCACTTTGTGGCAAAGGCTTGCTGTTTGACACGCTAAGCTGTCAAGCCGTTTGCTTTTCGGGCGGATGCGGCTACTCATGTCAGACACTGTCTCTAATCCTGTCACACGTCCCTCCCATGACCTATTGGATGCTCTCCCGCCTCATTTCGATCGCTCTCTTCTTTCATGCCGACCCCCTCCTGTTTTTCCAAACGCTTTCTCCTGTCAAGCCGAATGTTCCCTCCTGTCATGCCGACCGTCTTCCTCCCTGTTATGCCGAACGTTCTCTCCTTGTCATGCCGAACGCTTTCTCCCTGTCATACCGAACGCCTCCTTCTGTCATGCCGAACGCAGTGAGGCATCTTTAGGATTCCTCAGTCGCTCCGCTCCTTCGGAATGACACGGGGGTGGGGCTGTGCTCGGGGTGACATGGGGTCACGGGTTGAGTAGCGGAACGAAGTGGAGCGGTTCGAAACCGCTGGGATGCGCCTGTCGAAACCCTGCCCGCTGGGTCTTGATACGGCGGGGAGAACACCCGCCTACTCGACCCGCACCGACCCCCGCGGGTTGAGTAGCAGGTGCAAGTGAGCGGTTCGGAACCCAAGCGGACCCCCCTCAATCCCCTTTACAAGTATAGGTTTTTTGGGTGGAGGCAACTCAAAGGAGTGGCGCGGGGACTTGCTCAAAATGGCA
>FWPU01003289.1_pt1 | contig 32542 bp, 30 predicted proteins | sample 2228361 | NCBI WGS metagenome assembly FWPU01 (sample SAMEA103939777, study PRJEB20133) | metagenome
GTACAACTACTTCGACCTCGACGTGGTGGAGGCGCCTCACGGCCGGGCGCCAGCTGTGGCTACGGGCGTCAAGCGGGTCCATCCGGACAAAATCGTCTTTGCCATCCAGGGAGACGGGGATCTGGCGGCCATCGGCACCTCCGAGATCATCCATACGGCCAACCGGGGCGAGAACATCACGATCATTTTCGTCAACAACACGACCTATGGCATGACCGGCGGGCAGATGGCGCCCACGACCCTGCTGGGCCAGGTCACGACGACGACTCCCTACGGCAGGGATTTCCGTCAGGACGGGTATCCGATCCGCATGGCAGAAATGCTGGCCACTTTGGAGGGGTCGGCTTATGTGTGCCGGGTGGCGGTGGACAAGCCCGCCAATCTGATGAAGGCCAAGAAGGCCATTCGGGAAGCCTTCCGGATGCAGAAGGAGGAGATGGGCTTCAGTTTTGTGGAGGTTCTGTCCGCGTGTCCAACCGACTGGAACTTGAGCCCCCTTGAGGCCTGCAAGCGGGTCGAAGAAGAAATGATCCCGTATTTCCCGCTGGGGGTCTTCAAGGAGAGGAAGATCGCGGATCACCTCTGAAGGCCCAGGAAATCGTCCTGGTATCGAAGGCCCGCAGGAACCAGGGGGACGGTGTTCGATGTATCACGATGTGATCGTTGCCGGCTTCGGGGGGCAGGGCGTGCTTTTCGCGGGAAACCTTTTGGCCCAGGCCGGCGTGGAAGAAGACTACCAGGTCACGTTCATGCCCGCCTACGGCGTGGAGATGCGCGGAGGCACGGCGAACTGCAATGTCATCCTTTCCACCGAGGAAATCGGATCGCCCGTTCCGGACCGTCCTTGCTCCGGTTTGATTCTGAACGAGGCTTCCCTCGATCGTTTTCAGCCCATCCTTCGAACCGGGGGCCTGCTGGTTTTCAACCGCTCGCTGATCCCCGCGGAAAAGGTGGTGCGCCGTGACGTTGAGGTCCTTCCGGTGCCTGCGAACGAACTGGCTGCGGAGGCGGGAAATGCCCAGCTCGCGAGCTTGGTGGTTCTGGGTGCCTTCGTGGAGTGGACCGGGGTGGTTCGCAGGGAAGTCATGCCGAAGGCCATGGAGGCCATGCTGTCTCCCAAGGCCATAGAGAAGTTCCTGAGGCAGAACCTCGCTGCCCTGGAAGCCGGCTATGCGTGGGGTCGTGAGGTTCGGCAGCAGAGAGGGGGCGCGTAGGCGACACACGGCGGCGCGTAGGCGAAAACCGGCGTCCTTCGGGGGACGGCGCGGGGGGCGTCAGGAGCCGAACGCTCGTAGACGACGGGGAGAGGGCCATGGGGAACAAAGGGCATGAAGAGTTCGTGCAGGTCGGCGAGAAAATCAAGAGACTCCGGGAAGACAAGGCGGTCTCCCTCCAGGATCTTTCCCAGAGAACGGGCCTGTCCGCGGCCGTGATTTCGCAAATCGAGAACCACTTGATTTCGCCGCCCCTGGGCACGCTGGTGCGGATCGCCAAGGCCCTGGACGTGAGGCCGGGCTGTTTTTTCGACCAGCACGCGGACAAGGCTTTCACCATCGTCCGAAAGGACGAGAGAAAGCCGGTGAGCCGGTTTGCCTCCAAGAAAGGCGTGCAGTACGGGTACTCCTACGAGTCGCTCGGGTACGACATGAAAGACCGGCACATGGAGCCTTTCCTGGTGACGCTGGAGCCCACGACGGTGTCAAACCCCAAGCCCTCTTCGCACGACGGAGAAGAGTTTCTTTTCGTCCTGGAAGGGGAAGTGGAAGTCACCCTGGGAGAGCACAGCGACGTTCTGCATCCCGGAGACGCGGTCTACTACGATTCCAACATCCCGCACCTGGTGGCCTCCAGGGGAGGGCGCAAGGCCCTCCTTCTGGCTGTGATCTATTCGGGTTCCTGACCCTGCGGTCCATGCCCTTCGGAGGGAGTCGTTCCCCTGACCGTATCCGGCCTTCCATAGATCTCCCGAACCTGGCCGCGCAGGATCTTTCCCACAGGACTGGCAGGCAGGGAGGAGGCGATGACCACAGACCGGGGTTTCTTGTAGCCGGCGATCTTGTCCCTGCACCAGTCGATGACCTCCCTTTCCGACAGGTTGGCTCCTGCTTTGGGCACGACAACGGCTCGCACGGCCTCGCCCCATTCCTCGTCCGGAACGCCGATCACGCAAGCCTCGCCAATCCCCGGGTGAGTGAGCAGCACGTCCTCGACCTCCTGGGGGAAAATCTTTTCGCCGCCGCTGTTGATGCACTCCTTCTTTCGCTCCACCGTGTAGATCTCGCCGTCCGGTCCCCGGTAGGCAAGGTCTCCCGAGCGAAACCATCCGTCCGCACTCAGCACTTCCCGGGTCTTGGCCTCGTCGCCGAAGTAGCCCTTCATGACCGTGGGGCCCCGGTAGCACAGCTCCCCGACCTGTCCGTCCGGCACCTCCTCTCCGTCCTCGCCCACAATCTTGACCTCGAGACCGGCCAGGAGGCGGCCCACCGAGCGCTCCCGGACGGTCTCCTCTTCGGCATCCACCTTGAACGTGGTCACGGGGGCCATTTCGGTCTGCCCGAACCCGTCCAAGACGAGAGCGTTGGGAAAGGCGGCCAAGATCCGCCGCTTGTACTTCCCGGGCATCGGGGCGGCGCCGGTAAGGGCCACCCGCAGAGACTCGATGGGTTTGGGCCTTGCCTGCCAGGCCTCGAGCACCCGTTTCCACAGGGTCGGCACCAGGAAGAGCCAGGCAATGCCCTCTCTCTCCACCAGATCCAGGATTTCGTCAGGCTGAAAGTCCGCGCTTCCGGGAAGGAAGACCGTGCCTTCCTGGTAGAGCCAAAAGGTCAGCCAGAAAGCGTAGCTGGCGAGGTGAAACAAGGGAGGATAGAGGGCCAGGGACTGGGGCGGGCGGTGCGACGGCGCATGAAAGTTCGCGCGGGCCATCTTGAGCCTCCAGAGGGGAGAACCCTGGACCTGCAGGTTCCCGGACAGCAGGAGCCGGGTCAGGCGGGGAATCAGGGCGAACCGCCCCCTCCAGGTGTAGGAAAGACAGGCCAGTTCGAGGACTTGCCGTAGGTCGCCTTCTGTCCGGATCCGGATGCTCAGATCGGGGGAAGACGCCGCTCCGAGAAAGATCTTGATCTTTCCCTCCCGGACGGCGAGCGTCAAGGGAGGAATGCGGTGGGGCGAAGCTGTCTCCAGTTCAAGCACGACCACGGGTGGCTGCCGAGCGGCCGGATCCAGGAGGGAGGCCGCGGGCGAGGCGATCTGGGAAAGCAGGGCCAGGAGTTTTCTCTCGAGTTCGGAATGCGCATACGCGGGAGACTCCAGTGCCGTGACGGGGGGGAGGAGCTGAAGGAGGAAGTGAAAGATCCCCTCCTGGTTCGCACGGAAGTTCTCGTAGGAGAGCATGACGCCTTTGGGCTGCCCCGTGGTGCCCCCTGTATAGATGATCACCGCTGTGTCCTCCGGCGCGACATCGGCCTTTGGGCACCTGCGATTCGACGTCTCGATGAGTTCCTCGTAAGACAGGAAGGGGTGGGGGAGGTCCTTTCGGCCGGAACAGATCCAGGTCAGGGGTCTCGAGAGGGCAGCCGCGGTCTTTTCCACCACAGGGAGCGCGGCGGCTTGGAAAAGCAGCCACCTCGTTCTGGAGTTCTCGAGCACGTATCGAAGTTCCGTGGCCGTGTACCGGAAGTTGACAGGGACCGGCACGGCCCCCAGCGTCTGAATGGCGAGGTTGGTCTCGATGAACTCGGGCTGGTTGAAAAACAGGAACGCGCAGGTGTCCCCCCTGGAGACGCCGAGCCGATGCAGGGCCGCGGCGAGTCTTTCGGTTCTGTCGTCCACCTCTCGCCAGGTCATTCTGCGGTTTCCGGATGCGAGGGCCACTCGGTCCCGTGGCAGGTACCGGGCCTTGAACTCTGTGGCGTGCTTGAGAGGGGAAATCGCCATATCGGGCCTCCTGACGCCGCTCGGGATCTCAGTCGCCGATGATCTTGACCAGGACGCGCTTGCGCCTGCCTCCATCGAACTCGCCGTAAAAGATCTGCTCCCAGGGGCCGAAGTCCAGTTTTCCCCGGGTGACAGCGACAACGACCTCCCTGCCCATGATCTGTCGCTTGAGATGGGCATCCCCGTTGTCTTCTCCGGTCCGATTGTGGCGGTACCGGGAGACCGGTTCGTGCGGAGCGAGAGCCTCGAGCCATTCCTCGTAGTCCTTGTGGAGCCCGGGCTCGTCATCGTTGATGAACACCGAGGCCGTGATATGCATGGCGTTGACGAGACAGAGCCCCTCCTGGATGCCGCTCTGGGACACGCACCTCTCTACCTGGGGCGTGATATTCACAAAACCTCTGCGGGTCTTCAGATGGAACCAGAGTTCCTCGCGGTACGATTTCATGAGGTGCCTCCCGGGATGGGTACGGGTCCTTCCTAGCATGTGCGAGAGGGCCGAGGCAACTTGCCGCGGATCCCGAGGAAGGCCCTGGCTGGATTGCAGGGTTCGGCTTGATCCTCTAGTCTGTGGCATGAGAGAGTTCAGGGCGTCCGTCTGGCGGGCTTCGACTTCTGGCAGAATTCGTGTTCTGGGGAGGCGGTCCATGAAGGACTTCGCGGACAAGACTGCCTTTGTCGTCGGAGGATCGAGCGGGATCGGGTTGTCCACGGCGAGGATGCTCTCCGCAGAAGGGGCCCATGTTCTTCTTCTGGCCCGGGGAAAAGGCCGGCTGGAGCGGGCGACGGAAATTCTCCTCTCTGCCAGGAAGGATCCTGGACAGAAGGTCGGGTGGATGCAACTCGATGTCTCGGACCGGGACATGGTCCGTGCGGTGCTGGCGCGGGCGGTGGAGGCCTTCGGGGTCCCGGACCTCCTCGTGAACTGCGCCGGCCGAGCGTATCCCCGGTACTTTGAGGAAATTTCCTACGAGCAGTTCGAGGAGACCCTGCGGATGAATTTTTTCGGGGTGTGGCACACCGTCGCCGCACTGGTTCCCCGGATGAAAGAGAAGGGCGGCTGCATCGCGAACGTATCCTCCATGGGGGGACTGATCGGCGTGTTCGGGTACACGGACTATTCCGCGTCGAAGTTTGCCATCGTCGGCTTCTCGGAAGCGCTGCGAAGCGAGCTGAAACGATACGGCATCCAGGTTTGCGTCCTTTGCCCGCCTGACACGGATACACCGGCCTTCCCGATCGAGAACCTCACCAAGCCCGAGGAGACCAAGGCCATCTCGAGGACCGCAAAGCTCATGTCCCCTGACGATGTGGCGGCCGCCCTGCTGAAGGGCATCCGGAAGGGGCGGTTTCTCATTTTGCCCAACCTCGAAAGCAGGCTCGTATGGCTTGCCAGGCGCCTGTTTCCGGGCCTGCTGGACTTCGCCATGGACAGGGAGATCCGGAAGGTTCGGCAGAGGAGGCCTTGAGGAGGCTCTGCCGCAGGACCGGGGCCACGAAACGGGTCGAGCCGGAGGGGGCCGCGAAGGCTAGGCTGCCGGTGTCCGCGCTTCGACGAGGGCATCCATCCTCTCCCCTGACCGGATCTGACGGACATCCCGGAAACCCGCTCTTTCGAGGCTCCCCCTGACCTCTTCGAGCGTATAAGTGTCTCCGCGGCGCGTGCTGACCAGCATGTTCAGGGCGAAAAGCGCTCCTCCCGTGGGTTTCGTCCGAGAGGGGTCCATGATGTAGTCTCGGATGAGGAGCGTCCCGCCCGGCCGGAGGGCTCTGCGGATCTTCCTGTAGAGGGCGTCGTTCTCCTCGGGGCCGTTTTGGTGGATGATCGCCGACAGGAGGGCCAGATCGCACCCGCCCGGGAGTTCGTCCTGATAGAAGTCGCCGGCCACAAGTTCCACCCGGTCCAGAAATCCTTCTTCGCGGATGCGCTCCTCGGCCAGGGGAATCACTTGAGGCAGGTCGAAGAGCACAGCCTTGAGTTGCGGGTTTCTCTCCAGAAAAGCGATTGTGTACGAACCGGAGGCGCCCCCGATGTCCAGGAGCCTCTCAAAGCGGGAGGCGTCGTAGGAGGAGGCGATTTCTCTGGCCAGGGCCCGGCCGGCCACGTGCATGGCTGCGATGAAGTTCTTTTGGTCTTCGCCCTGGAAGTCGGCTCCGGCCGCAGGGTCTTTTCGCCCTCCTTGACGCACCGCCTGCGTAAGGTCGCTCCAGAGGCGCCACTGGCGGTTCATGTGAAGAGCCATGGGCAGGACCGTTTGTGGATGGTCTGAAGAAAAGAAAACTCCCATACCGGTGGTGCGGTAGGTCTGGTCCGCCTTTTCCAGCAAGCCGAGGCTCGCGAGGCAATCCAGGAGCCGCTCTGTCGCCCGTGGATCCAGCCCGAGGGCTTCAGCGGCCGCACGGGCCGTGGCCGGCGTTCTGTGGACGAATGTGAACAGGTCGAGTTCTGACGCGGTCAGGATCGCACGAGACCCCATGAAGGCCGCGACGGCCTCCAGGAGGGCGAAGGGTGGCTTGTCCATGGTGCATCTCCTCTCGCAACGATTGCGCTGTAAGGAACGAGACTTGACTCCGCCTTGCCCGGCCCCGGGCGCGGGATGCGGCAAGACGGGCTAGAGGACCTGAAGAATTTCAATCTGGCCCGCGCTCCCGGCCTTCTGGGCTTCTGCGAGAGCCTCTCTGCTCCCCATGACGACCACCTTCCCCTCGACCCGCAGGGCTTCCAGGTACTGCGAAAAGGCTTGGAAATCGCCGCACCGGGACGAAAGAAGCTCTTCCCGCATCTTCTGGCGTTCTTCGTCCGAGTCCCCCGCAAGGTGCCGGGCCATGGAGCTGAATCCCCTGGCGTCGGGCAGTTCGTGGGCGTCCAGCTCCCCGACGGCTCCGATGATGCTTCGGACAAGGTTCTGCTCCCCGGGGTCGTTTTCTCTCAGGAATCGGGCGGTGTCGTCGAAGATCCGCAAAGTGGCAAGGAGGTTGGGGTCCCGGTAGGAGAGCAGGGCAAAGACGCCGGAACGTCTGTCGAAGGTGCAAAAGCCGCCGTAAGCTCCTCCCTGGACCCGAACTTTTTCCCAGAGCCATGTGGTGCGCAGGTATCGGGTGATGGCGAGGGCAGAGCCGTGATACCGGTAGCCCAGCGCGTAGAGGTTGGCCGCCTTGCCCACAAAATTCACCTGAGAGGGAACGGCCAGGCCCTCGGCGACGTCTCTGGCGTTCGCTTCCCATCGGGTCCGGGGAAGGGAACGGGAGGGAAGATCCTCCACAAGATCCCTGAGCCCCGGGCGAAACCGCTCCCAGTCCGAACGGGCCGCCGTCACGTTGCAGAGCAGGCCCTCCCGGGTCACGAGGCGCTGCCGGATGCGTTCCAGCGCTTCGAGCACCTTTGGCCAGTTCTTGTCCACTTCTTCGGCCAGGTGCCTGAGAAAAAAGAGGTAGCTGATTCCGCCGGTCTGTTCGGCGACCCATCCGGCTTCGTGAAATCGGGCCCCCAGTCTGGTGCCGACAAACCCGTGGCCGGCCGGGACGAGCTGGGCTTCCATGCCCGCCTTCTCTTCCAGGACCATCTGGCGGAAGCGTTCCTGATCGTCCAGGCGGGCCGACAGAAGAAGGTCTTTTAGAATCTCCAGAAAGTCCCCTGCGCGATCCGCCATGGCCTTTCCTCTCAAGAACAGCCTGGCGGCGGCTTGAGGCTTGCCGCAGACTGGAGTCACGAAGGTCGTGGGATAAATCCCCCCGGTCGTGCGGCCGATCCGCTGGAGGAGGCTCACGAAGTCCTCTTTGTCCGTGCCCGTCTCCACGAGGGCGCGTCCGAACAAGGGAATGTAGGGCAGCAGATCTGCCTCCAGAACGTGCAGATCCATGCCTAGGTCGAGGTAGAGGATGCCGCTGGTGAAAAGGTCGTGGAACAGGACCGTGGATCCTGCCAGGTCCTCGGTCTCGCAAGGGGTCCTGCGGTTCTCTCGGGGAAGGTCGGAGAGTTTCAGCGTCGGAATCGAGGCCAGTGCTTCCGGAGGATCCGGGGTTTCCTGGATTTCCTTTAGGCGACGGGCCTCCTCGCTGATCTGCCTGAGCCGTTCCGGTCCGAGGGAAGCCCGGATCCGCCCGAGTTTTTCCTTTTCGGCTGCTTCCTGGCGGGCGGACAGGCCTGGTTCGGGTCGAAGGGTGAGGGTGGTTCGATGGCTGTTCTCGAGGAACCACTCGCGAATGCAGGATTCGAAGTAGCCTCCCTCTGCGGCGTGTTTCCTGATGGCGGCAAAAGGGGCTTCGAATCGCAGGGGCGCCAGGGGGTCTCCTTCGTAAAGCCATGTGGAAAGAGACCTGAGCAGGAGAGCCAGGCCTCGGGGATAGCTGCCCGTGTTGTTTTCCCGGAGGCGGAATTCCACCGTGTTCAGAGAGGCCTCGACGGTCTTGGGGGAGATGCCGTCTCGCGAGAGAGCCGCAAGGGTTTCCAGGACGAGTTCCTCGATCTTCGTCGCATCCTGTTCGGAGGTGCCCTTGAGGCCCGTCGACAGATACATCTGTCGCAGTTCGTTCTCGAGCCCCACGCCGGCCAGATCCTCGCCCAGGCCGGAATCGATGAGGGCCTTGCGCAAAGGCGAGGCGGGGGTGCCGATCAGGATGTGGGCAAGGACCGCTGCGGTGAAGTAGATCTTCGGATCGAGGGTCTCGGGTAGGAGCCAGTTGACCGTGACCATGGCGCTGCGCCCGCTCCCGGTCATCCCCTGGCCGGGGTCGTAGGGTCGAACAAGGCGCACAGGGCTGGAGAAGCGCGGCTGGAGGGGAATCTCGGAGGAGGGATCGTGCCAGTCAAAGTCCTTCAGGTACTCATCGAGAACACAAAGCCGTTCTTGGGTTGCGTCGTTTCCGTAAAAGAAGATTCGCCCGTTTGAGGGGTGATAGTAGCGCCCGTGGAAGAGCCGAAAGGCCTCGTACGTGAGGTGAGGAATCTGCGACGGATGGCCTCCGGAGTCAAGGCTGTAGGGAACGTCGGGGAAAAGGGATTCCTGGGAGTACTGGGCCACGAGCCTGTCCGGAGAGGCATAGGATCCCTTCATTTCGTTGTACACCACTCCGACGATGCGCAGGCTGCCGTCGGCTCCGTCGATTTCGTAATGCCAGCCCTCCTGCTGAAGGGTCTGCGGGGTGATCAGAGGGTAGAAGACAGCGTCCAGGTAGACATCCGTGAGGTTTCGAAGATCCCGGAGGTTCTGGCTGGCCACCGGATAGCACGTCTTGTCCGGATAGGTCATCGCGTTCAGAAACGTTTTCAGGGAGCCCTTGAGAAGCTCCACGAAAGGCTCTTTGACCGGATACTTGCGGGAGCCGCACAGAACGGCGTGTTCCAGAATATGGGGGGCCCCCGTCCCATCGGACGGCGGTGTGCGAAAGGTGATCCCGAAGACTTTGTTTTCGTCGTCATTCTCGATGGACAGGACCTGCGCGCCGTTGCGTCGGTGGCGGAAGAAAAAGGCCTTGCCATTGACTTCCGGAACAGCGGCCTCCCACAGAAGTTCGAAAGCGCCCGAATCCATCATGGCTCCTCCAGATCTTGCTGCTCGACCGGCTCAGGCTGCATCCCGGTCTCCGGAGAAAAAGGCGATCAGCCGTTCCGCCACTTCACGGGGTTTTTCGTGGAAGAAACTATGCCCCGTCTCGGGGATGATGCAGAGTTGCGCATTCGGAATCGCCTCTGCCAGGAGCCTGGAGTTTTCAGGAGGCATCATTCTGTCTTGGTCTCCTGTGATGACCAGGACCGGCCGCCGGACCTCGGGAAGGCGCTTTCTCACATTGAAGACGCTCAGGGCCCGGAACTGGGCCGCGGCCCCTTCCGGCGTGGGCACATAGCGGGCGCCCACCCGTATGAACTCCTCGATCTTGTCCGGGTGTTCTCGGACGAACCGGTCGGAATAGAGAACGGGGATCGCTCTTCTGAGTTTTTCCATGGGCGGGACCGCCGGATCCGCAAACGAAGCCAGGGCGTTCATGATGTCCGGGGACGGCTGGACCGCGTGCCTTCCCCCGTGGGAGGTGCACCCCAGGGCTGCCTTGAGAACCCGCTCTGGATCATCGAGAAGGATCATCTGGGTAATGAGGCCGCCCATGGAGACGCCGAAAAAATGCGCCTTCGGTATGCCCACGGCGTCCAGGAGCCCGACAACGTCGGCGGCCATGTCGGCAATGGTGAAGGGTTCGGCCGGGAAGGTCGTTTCGCCCACTCCACGGTTGTCGAAGGTGAGCACCTGGAACCTGGACACCAGGGCCGAGACGACCGGGCCCCAGACCTCCTTGGTCATGGTGAACCCGCCGATGAGAACCAGGGGCTCTCCGGTGCCGCGCAGGGTGTATGCGATCTCCACTTCGTTCACTCTTGCCCTGGGCATGTCATTTCTCCTGCTGTGTCCTCCCCGGGGTGCTGCTGCACCCGAAGCGCAAAAGACCCGTACAGGGGCGGCCCGGATCCGGTTGGAGCGTCTGCCCCGGCGCTTCCTCCCCGAGAAGTCAAGGTTTTGAAAGGAGGCCGCCCGTCGCCGGATCCTTTCTGGCTACATCCACGATTCCAAAGCGAGAAATCCTCCTCTCCTCGGAGAGGATCCTGAGCCCTCTTTCGGCCAGGGCTGCCAGGAACTCTTCCCGGTCGAAGCGGCCCTCCTCGGGGTGTCGGACGAGGCGCTTCATGAGAAAGTTGGCATAAAGAGATGGAAAGATCTCTTCGAAGTAAAAGTAACCTCCGGGCTTCAGGACTCGTTCGATCTCACAGAGACACCGCCGCCAGTCGAGCACGTGATGGATGATTCCAAAGTCGATCACGGCGTCGAAACGGGCGTTGCCGAAGGGGAGATCCTGCCCGTCCGCTGTCAGGAAGACGACCCGCCTATCGGAGTCCTGGCGCGCTGCAGAAGCCGCCTTGCGGACCAGAGCGTCTTCCAGGTCGAAGGCGACGAGCTTGCGAATCTCCAGGCGCCTGGCCGCGATCCGGGCTCCCCGGCCCAGGCCGCAGCCGACTTCGAGCCCTCTCGAAAGGCGCGGCCGGCCCGCGATCCGGATCCAGCGGGCCACATGGCGAAGCTGGATCAGGACCCGGACCGGGCTGTAGATAAACACCCGTTCCGGCCAGTTCATGAGCATCCGTTCCCGGTCTGAGGTCGCCATGCTGTACTCGCCCCCCTGAATCAGAAAGGCCCCAGAATCGAGCAGGCCGCGAGGACAAGGCATCCCAGGGGAAGGTAGCTTGACCGGTTGAAGAGTGTGGCGGCAGACGCCGGTCCGGGGTGGCGGAAAAGGCCTCGCGCGGGCTCCAGAAGAAGTTTCCAGGACAGCAGGGCGACGCCCACCGGATAGATCCAGCCCACGCCGGAGCCGGAAAACCAGAAAACCGCAATCCCGGCCAGGGCCGCCATGGACGATGCTGCTGTTGCAAGAAAGACCGAATCCTGCATGCCAAGAGCCGTCGCCACGGTGCGGGCGCCGACCTTCCGGTCCTCTTCCATGTCCAGAATGTCGTTGGCCACGTTCTGACCGCCCACTTCCCATGCGGCCAGCCACAGGACAAGAATCGCCAGGAAGCCGGCCGGCGGATCCGGCCGCACCGCGTAGGCGCCCACAAGCCCTCCGGATGCCTTGACCAGGGCCGCGGGAAGAATTTTGAGGGGGGTGACGGTGAGCAGCTTGCAGTAAAGCGTTTCCAGGGCCGCGACAGCCAGAAACAGCAGGGCGCAGACCGGGTTGAGCCACCAGGCCCCTGCCAGGGCAAGGCCCGCCCAGAACACAAACCAGAGGAGTCCGCTCCTCAGGGAGAGGAGCTCGCGGGCGATCGGGTGCCTGACGAAAATGCCGTCGAGATCCTGTGGATTCGACAGCCGTTCGTTTCCTGCCAGCCTCTCCCTGTCCACTCGATAGTCCACGAGATCATTCAGGGCGTAGACGGCCGTGTATCCGGCAAAGGCGGTCACGATGCCGACGAATACAACCTCCACGGGCGGGAACGCTCCCAGGAGGAGAAGTGCAGCAGTCGCGGGCGTGGCCATATCGAGAAGCCCGTGGGGGGTTCGCGAAAGGCCGAAGAAAAGCCGCCAGGTTTTCTCCGGTCTTGCCTGTCGTCCGCCGCGCCCCTGCGCGCAGGGCGCCGAAAAACAGGATTGCGACATGAAGGGTCTCTCCGGCACCAAGGGCCAGGCGTCCTCCGAAGACTTTTTTGAAGGAGGATTCCCCGGTGCCTGATCGAAAGGCCCTCACTGAACGGGAGGGCGTCTGTCTCTGTCTTTGCCGCCGTCGACGATTCTGTACTTCCTCTGCAAACGTTTGAGCTTCCATTTGAGATAGAACTGGTGGATCCCCCTCACGTGCCTCCAGCCTCTCAGGTAGAGGTAGCCGACGACAAGCCCGCCGAGATGGGCCAGATGGCTGACACCGCTGCCGGGCAGCGTCAGGGTGGAGTAGAACGTGAGGGCTCCCAGGATCAGGACGAAATGCTTGGCCCGAATGGGCAGAAGGAACCAGAGGAAGATCTGGCGTTCGGGAAAGAGAAGCCCGTAGGCAAGGAGGATGCCGTAAAGGGCACCCGAGGCGCCGATGGTGGGCACAGGGCTGGAAGGGGTGAGCAGGATCACGCACACCGCGGCTCCGATTCCGCAAAGGAAAAAGTAGCGCAGGAACGTTCGTTTGCCCCAGACCCGCTCGAGCTCTCCTCCGAACATCCACAGGACGAGAAGATTGAAGGCCAAGTGAAGAAGGCTGCCGTGAAGGAAAAGATAGGTCGCCGGCTGCCACAGAAAGCCCCGGCGCAGAACGAGGAGCGGAACGAGGCCGAAGAGGTTTTCCACGTACAGCCCGAAGAGCCTGTGCAGGACGGCCTGAAGGAAAAAGACGACGGCCGTGGCGATGAGAAGAGCCTTCACCGCGGGCGTTACAGGGCCGCCGCCCAGGGCAAAGGCTCCTCCAAAAGAAGGGGGCCGATAATAGGATCTCATGGCAGGGTCTCCCGGGGCTCAGTTGGGCGCGACCAGGAGCGTGATCCGGTCCTCCGGGATCTGGAAAGCCCGGTGAATGAGGGTCCGCATCTCCTCCAGTGCGGCCGCTTCTGACGCCTTGCCCCGGCTCCATTTGGAAAGCCCGTCCTGATCGAGCAGCACGGTGACCGACAGGTCGGTCACCCCCTGGATCTCTTTTTCGAAGCCCGGGTCGAAAAAGCGGATGTTCACGTTCGTGATCACCGTGTTGCGGCCGATGGAGGTGGTCAGCCGCTGGACCAGTTCCCCGATTTTGCGGTTGTACTCCTCTTCCAGGGAACGGGCGAGCTCCCTTTTTCTCTGGATGATCTCCGGAGAGAGGGACTTCTCGAGGATCTCCATGCGCTTCAGGCCCACCTCACGGTCTTCGGACTGGAGATCGATGGTCAGGCGCCGGTCCTGGGCCTGCGCAAAGCAGGCTTCGGGAGCGGCCCCCTGGACGGCCGCCCAAAAGACAAGGAGACCGGCAAAGAAGAGGCCGGCCATGCCGGCGCCTGCGAGACTTTGTCCCGTTTTCATCGCAAGTCCTCCCCTTCGGGCAGTGGGGACTCCCCGGATCTTCGAACATCGGGCCCCGGGTTCCTATCGGGCTGCGGCTCCTGAGGCTGTTCTTGCAGGGCCGTCTGGAGCAGCTTGAGGAGCTGCATCCTCAGCGGCCCTTCCAGAGAGGCCTGGACCCGCTGGTCGATCTTCCGGTTGATCCATCGTTCCAGGGTCTCCTCGATCCTCTGGAAATTCTCGAAGAGAACGTCCACGATTCTGCGGCGGAAGTAGACGAAATAGATGAGAAGCGTAAGTCCCATTCCACCGAGGACGTCCAGGATGTAGTGCTGCTTGATGAGAACCGTGGAGGCGGCGATCGCCACGGTGAGCAACAAGGTCAGCACGCCCCGCACGTGATGCACCTCTAGGATGGTCAGGGCGGCCAGGAGGGACATGGCGACATGCATGCTGGGGAAGCAGTTCCAGGGCTTGTCCGCGCGGTAGACGATGCCGAGAGCCCAGGTGGAAAAGGAGTCTTCGGCGAACTCGGGCCTCTCGATGGTTACGGGGTAGATCAGGTACGCGACGTAACAGACGAACATGACCGTGATGTAGGCCAGGGAGAAGATGCGAAAGAAGTCCCGGTCCCGAATAAACAGAAAGGGCAAAAGAAAGGTGGGGTAGATGCTCAGGTAGATCCAGACGAATTCCGGCTGAAAGGGGATCCTTCGCTCCCATTCGAAGATATACAGCGTATGGACGGGCCTTCCCTCGGTGAAATGGGAGACAGCGAAATACCCTCCTGCCCACAGCCCGAACATGAGCAGACCCAGAAGAAGCTGTTCGTTTTCCTTCCAGAACCTGGAAACGATCGCTAGGCTCCTTCGGACGAAGACGTCTGCGAGCGGCTGGCTGCCGCCCGCCTGGCGGCGAGAATGCTGACCAGCACGGTCAGAAGAGGCACGAGAACCGTTACGGCGACGCCCTTGGAAAGGTAGGTGAGATCCACCGGAAAAAACATCTCCTCGAGGAAGGTCACGATGCAGGAGACGATGAGGCCGACGAGATAATAGAAGAGGACCCAACGCAGGCGGTTCTCGGACCAGGTGATCATCCATTCCCTGGGTTTCTTTTCGATGGTGAAGAGCTGCATGATCCCCGGTTCCCCTGGGTTCTTCTGCCTACGCATTCTAGGGGGGCGGCCCCGGGGAGTCAAACCCGCGACTGGACTCGGCAGGAGAACAGGGCCCTTGCAATCGGCCGTGGAGGCAAGGTAAACTCGCTGTGAATCCTTTCGGGACAGTCCGATGCTCAGCATCGGGCGGAGTTTGCGTTCGGCGAGCCGCGCCCCCGTAGCTCAGGAGGATAGAGCACAGGATTCCTAATCCTGGTGCCGCGTGTTCGAGTCACGCCGGGGGCACCAAGTCCGATCCGCCGTTCGAGGCCTGCCGCTTTCCAGAGAGAGTCGACGGGCCTTTTGTGTTTCCTGCCCGTGTGCCTGGACGAGAGGAGAGGGGGGCTCGAAGGGACGATCTGGCAGGTGTGTCCCCTGAGAGCCGACCGGCGAAGTGAGGCGATACGTGGACGGATCTCTCGAAGGCCTGGAGCCCAAGACGCTTTGGATCCACTTCCAGGAGATCTCGGCGATCCCCCGGTGTTCGGGGAACGAAGAACGAGTCCGAGCCTACGTTCTTCGCTTTGCCGAGAAAGAGGGCCTTCCCTTTGCCGTGGACTCCGCGGGCAATGTGCTTGTCCGCAAAGGGGCTCAGCGCTCCTCGGAGGGTGCGCCCTGTGTGGTCCTTCAATCTCACCTGGACATGGTTTGCGAGAAGAATCTGGATACGGTTCACGACTTCCAGAGGGATCCGATCCGCTTGGTGCGGGCGGGCGATTGGCTCGCGGCGCAGGGCACGACCCTGGGCGCGGACAACGGGATTGGCGTGGCCGCGATGCTGGCCGTCCTGGAGGACAGGAGCCTGGTCCACGGGCCTCTGGAGGCGCTTTTCACGGTCGACGAAGAGCGGGGGCTCCGCGGGGCGTCGCGGCTCGAGGAAGGCTTCTTTTCAGGGCAGATTCTCCTCAATTTTGACAGCGAGGAGGAAGGGGCCTTTGTCGTCGGCTGCGCGGGCGGAGCGGACACGGTCTTTCGGGTTCCCGTCCGGAGGCAGCGGCGCGCACGGGGCCTCGGCTTCGAACTGAAGGTGGCGGGGTTGAGGGGCGGACATTCCGGGATCGATATCCACCAGGGCAGGGGAAACGCGATCAAGATCCTTGCCAGGACTCTGGCGGCCTTGCAGGAGTCCATCTCGATCGAGATCGTCTCGCTCCAGGGAGGGGACAAGCGAAACGCGATTCCGAGGGAGGCCTTTGCGCAGATTCTGGTGAAACGTTCGGATGTTGAGAGGGCCGAGCGCGTCCTGGAAGAGATTTTTGGCGAAATCCGCTCCGAGTACGGTCCGATGGAGCCTGAGATGCGCTGGGAGTTCGCTGCCCGGGAGGTTCGCTCGCAGCCTTTGCAAAGAAGGAGTCAGGACCTGGTTCTCCGTCTGCTTCGCATTCTCCCCCATGGCGTGCTGGCCATGAGCAGAACCATGCCGGAACTGGTGGAGACCTCGACCAATCTCGCCAGCGTCCGGACAGACTCCGACCGGGTGGAAATCGTGGAAAGCTCGAGAAGCGCCAGGGGAGGAGCCTTGGCAGAGGTGAGGGGCTCTCTCTGCGCGCTGGGCAAACTCGCCCGATGCGAAGTCGAGCAGCCGGAAGGCTATCCGGGCTGGCCTCCGGAGCCGGATTCTCACCTGGTGAACACCATGAAGGCCGTCTACCGAGACCTTTTCGGCAAGGATGCCCAGATCAAGGCGGTCCATGCCGGACTCGAGCCCGGGGTGATCGCAGCCAAGCGACCGGGCCTGCGCATGATTTCCTTCGGCCCGGATATCCGGGACCCTCACTCGCCCCGCGAGCGGGTCCACGTTCCGTCGGTCGAGCGCTTCTGGAAGCTTCTGGTCGAGACTTTGCGGCGTCTGGCAGGGCCGCCCGGCTGATGCCCTTCAACTGCCGCCGAGAAGGTGCCGCGCCAGAAAATCACCTTCGAGCCGCACAACCCGCTCGAACCATTCCCCCACGTAAACGTCGAAATGCCCTGCCGGCACCCGCTCCAGGGTTGCAGCCGGCATCCGTGCCGCGGTCCTTGCCACGGCTTCCACGGGAATCAGCGAGTCTTTTTCGGCTGCCACGAGAAGAGCCGGGCACCGGACCCGGGCGGCGTAGGAGATCGGCCTGTAAAGCGGAGCGGCCAGGAGAATCCGGGCCGGGCATTCGTTCTTCCAGGGCGAGTCCGGCGGCACGAGCGCCTTGTAGCCTTCCAGGGCGTCCGGCTTGTTCATGGCCGCGAAGCGGTCGGGCGAGCTGACGACCGGGATGCAGTAAGGCTCGCGGCGCGTGACCATTCTTGCCAGGTCTCTCAAACCCGCCGCCACAGCCCGCAGGGAGTACCCGAGTCCGAGGGTGCGGAGCGTGGCGGGCCCGTCCACGAAGGGAACCTGGGCGACGAGGGCCGCAATGCCGGGCTGCTGCGCGGCCGTGACGATCACATGCCCTCCGGAAAAGGAAGACCCCCACAGGGCGATTTTGTCCGTGGCAACGGCCGGCAGAGAACGCACGTGAGAAACGGCGGCCTCCCAGTCCTGGAGGTGGCGGAAGGGGTTGACGAGGTTGCGTGGCATGCCTTCGCTTGCGCCGAAGTTTCGATAGTCGAAAACGAAGACCGCCATGCCTCTCGATGCAAACCGCTCCGCAAAGGCCGGCAGTCCGAACGTCCTCTCTGCAGCGAATCCGTGAGCCATGACGACGACAGGCGGCTTTGCGTCGCCTCTGGGGCGATAAAGCCATCCCGCGCACCGGACGCCCTGGCTCAGGAAGTCGGAATCCTCGCGGGTCCAACCGCTTGCGGCTGTCTCTGTCGTGTTCACGGAGTTCTCTCCTTTCAAGGCGTCTCGGGGCTCTTGCGGACGGGAAAGTCCGGGTTCAGGGGACACGCTGCATTGAGGCAGTTGGGACACCCGCTCAGGAAGAGGTGCACGATCCAGAATAGGAGGAAAATCACTCCGTACACAATGCCGAGCAGAATGTTCCTGTCTCGAACAAGGATGAAGACGGGCACGGAAATCCGCAGCAGGTAGGAAAGGGTTGCCCACACGAGAGACGCACTCCCGAAAGAGGGCTGCCGCTTTCGAACGAAAAGGTGGACGCATTCTCCCTCTGCCGGGATCGGACAGGCCCTGCCATAATAGACGCAGCCCGCGCAGGTGCCGCGGTAGATCACCCCATACGACAAGCCCCACGCGAGCCCATAGATCAGCAGCTCCTCCGGGCCTGCGTTCAAGCTGATCCACAGCCCCAGGGCGAAAAAGACCCCAAGAAGGAAGACCGTGCCCGCTCGGTCCCGGAGACCGTACGCTTCGAGACGCTTTTTCCTCTTCGGTCTCATGGCAGAGCGAATCTTAGGACCATGGACCCTGCAGGGTCAAGGGCCTTTCGAGACTTTTCCGGCTTTGTTTCTCGTGAGAGCGGGCTGGTCTTGCCTCTGCGCCTGTTCGGGCTAGAATGATCAAGGGACCCGCCCGGTGCGGAACGGCCGGCCTGAAGGGGCCTTTCTTCAGGAGCCGGTCCATGGGTGTTGTTCCCCGACCGTTCCTTGACAGGCTTGCACAGGCGAACCTAGTATCGACAGCGAGCCCGGGGTGTCGGCCCGCACGTGCAGGCGGTCGGGAAAGGGCAGTTCGGGGTTTCAAAATCCACCAGAGTCAGGAGCAAGGAGAACCAGAGCATGCCGAATCGAACATCCAGGGCGCCGAGCGAGCGGCTTCCGGAGGCGGTAAAGGTGCTTCTCTGCACTGCGGGTCTTGCGATCTTTGTCGCCGCAGGCTGCCAGGGGAAGGCAACGCAGGACGCTCTCATGGAACTGAAGGAGGGTCAGAAACAGATCCTCGAGCGCCTGGACCGGATGGAGAAGGGTCAGCAGCAGATTCTCTCCTCTCCTATCTTCGCCAGACAGCGGCCTCAGATCGATTACAGCAAGATTTACGACATCCAGATCGGCGGATCGCCGGTCCGGGGGGCTGCGGGCGGCAGGGTGACGCTCGTGGAGTTCTCCGATTTTCAGTGTCCCTACAGCCAGCGTGCCCAGGCGGTGATCCAGCAGCTCCTGGAGGCCTTTCCGAACGACCTGAAGCACGTCTACAAGAATTTCCCGCTGTCTTTTCACAAGCGAGCCATGCCGGCCGCCCAGGCGTGTCTGGCTGCCGGGCTTCAGGGCAAGTTCTGGGAAATGCACGACCTCGTCTTCAGCAATCCCCAGAACCTCGAAGACCAGGATTTCAAGGCACACGCCCAGAAGCTGGGTCTCGATATCGCCCGGTTCGAGGCCGATCTCCAGTCCGAGGCGGTCATGAAAAGAATCGAGGCCGACACGGAAGACGCCAAGAAAGCGGAAGTGATGGGAACGCCGACCCTGTTTCTCAACGGGAAGCGGGTCGCGGATCGCTCCTTCGAGGCGATGAAGAAGGAAATCGAGACTCTGCTCGGAAGTGCGGAGAAGGGGTCTTGACGAATCCGGGGCTCTGCAGGGCTGTTCGTCGGAGGGCTCACCCCGGACGTTTCCGGCGTTGGTGGGGTTGTCGGCCGGTTCGGCGGCCGGGTCGACGGGGACAGGGGAGCAGCGTCAGCGGAGGAGCGGCGCGTTGAAGGTCATCATTGTGGGCGCCGGCGAAGTCGGCTTCCACATTGCCAAGAAGCTTTCGCAGGAAAACAAGGATGTCATCCTTGTGGAAAAGGACGAGACGCGGGTCCGGCAGGTCCAGGAGCTGCTGGACGTGCAAGTGCTTCACGGAAAGGGAAGCAGCCCGAGCGTGCTCAAGGAGGCGGGCCTCGGGTCCGCCGAGATTCTCATCGCCGTCACGGACAGTGACGAGACCAACATCGTCGCCTGCCTGATCGCCCAGACCATTTCGAAGAACATCATCCGCGTGGCCAGGCTCCGCGATCCGGAGTACCGGGGGGAGACCGGCCTCATCGACCAGAGCGCCCTTCGGGTGGACTTGGTCATCAGCCCGGAAGAAGAGGTGGCCAAGACCCTTGCCCTGCTGGCCGACACGCCCGGGACGTCGGACGTGCTCGAGTTCGCCGACGGCCGGGTGAAGCTGATCGGGCTCAAACTGGAAGCCGGCAATCCGATGGTTGGGAAGCGGTTGATGGACCTGCGCGCGGAAAGCGCAGAGGAAAGGATGCTGGTGGCTGCCATCTACCGGCAGGAGTCCGTGATTGTGCCCAGGGGCGACACGCGCATCCGGGAGAACGATACGATCTTCATCGTCGCCCACGCTGGTTCCGTGCGGCAGCTCCTCAAACGTTTCGGCAAGGCGAGCGAGCCCACGGAACGGGTGCTCGTCGTGGGAGGAGGCCGCATCGGGGAGTGTGTGGCGAGACGGCTCGCCTCCAAGGGGATCGCGACCAAGATCATCGTGCCGGACCGTGAGCGGGGGCAGCATCTGGCCCAGCTTCTGGATCGGGTGGTGGTGCTCCACGGAGAGGGGATGGACCAGCGCCTCTTGGTGGAAGAAGGCGTGCGCGACGTGGACATGTTCATTGCGGCATCGGACGACGACGAGGACAACGTTCTTACAGCTTTGCTGGCCAAACGGCTGGGGGCACGCCGAGTGGTCTCCCTCGTGGACACGACCGAATACATCCCTCTGGCTTCCACGATCGGCGTCGATGTGGTGTTGAGTCCGATGTTGGCCGCGGTGAGCGCGATTCTCCAGTTCGTCCGGCAGGGAAAGATTCTTTCGGTGAGCACCCTTCGGGAAGCGCTGGTCGAAGCCATCGAGTTTATCGCCATGGAGACCTCGGAGATCGTCGGCAAGTCCCTGAAGGACCTGTCCTTTCCCAAGGGCGTTCTGGTGGGTTCCATCGTCCGGGGATCCGAAGTCATCATTCCCACGGGAGACACCAAAGTCGAAGCCGGAGACAGGGTGATCTTGTTCGCCCGTCCGGAAGCCATCAGCCGGGTGGAAAAGGCGCTCATGGTCCAGTTGGAGTACTTCTGATCCATGGATTTCCGGCTCGTCGGCCGCCTCCTGGGCTTTCTTCTGGTTTGCCTCTCCCTGACGATGCTTCCGCCCGCCGGGGTTTGCCTGTTCTACGGAGAGCCTTACTGGCGGACGTTCGTGTCGAGCGCCCTCCTCACCCTTGTCCTGGGTGGGGCGCTCTTCGCTTTTCTCCGGCCGGAGCGGAGGGAATTCAGCCACCGCGAGGGCTTTGCCGTGGCCGGGCTGGGGTGGCTGCTCGCCTGTCTGGCGGGTTCTCTGCCCTACCTGCTGTCGGGTGTCCTGCCGAACTTCGTGGATGCGCTGTTCGAGTCCGCCAGCGGATTCACCACCACCGGAGCCACGGTCGTTTCGGACGTTGAGGTCCTGCCCAGGGGGATATTGTTCTGGAGGAGCCTCACCCACTGGCTGGGGGGAATGGGAATCATTCTGCTCTCCGTTGCCATTCTGCCCATGCTCGGCGTCGGAGGGATGCAGCTCTACCGGGCCGAAGTTCCCGGCCCCGTCGTGGACAGGCTCAAACCGCGAATCCGGGAGACGGCAAAGACCCTCTGGATTGTCTATGTCGGCATTTCGGCGCTGGAGGCGTTTCTGCTGTGGCTCGGGCCCATGGACGGTTTTGAGGCGATCTGCCACACCTTCGGAACCCTTGCCACAGGGGGGTTCTCGACGCGGAATCAGAGCATAGGCGCCTACCAGAGCGCCTATGTGGAATGGGTCGTGATCCTTTTCATGTTTGCGGCAGGTGCGAACTTTGCCCTGCATTATCAGTTCCTGACCGGCAGGCGGGGGAGCTACTTCCGGGATCCCGAGTTCCGGTTCTATCTGTACTTGCAGATCTTCTCGGGGGTCTTCTTGTCCGCCCTGCTGGCCTTCGGCCGGAACGAAGCCCTGTCGAGCGCAGTGCGGCACGCGGTTTTCCAGGTGACCTCGATCCTGACGACAACCGGATACACCACTGTGGACTATGAACAGTGGCCGGGGGTCGCCCAGTATGTCCTCTTTCTGCTCATGTTCGTCGGCGGCTGCGCCGGATCCACGGGGGGAGGCATGAAATGCGTCCGGCTTCTGCTGCTTCTCAAGCAGGCCTATCGGGCGATCTACCAGCACATACACCCCCACGCCATCTCCACGGTCAAGCTGGGCCACAAGACCGTGTCCGAAGAAGTCGTGCAGGGGGTTTTGGCCTTTTCGGTCCTGTTTCTGGCCGTGTTCGTTCTGGCCGCAGGCGCGCTCAGCGCGTTCGGCATGGACTTTCGGAGCGCCATGGCGTCAACCGTTGCCTGTTTGGGAAACGTGGGGCCGGCACTGGGCGTCACGGGTCCTGCGCAGACCTACGGACCTCTGTCCCAGGGAGCCAAGGGGATTCTGGTCTTCTGCATGATCCTGGGACGTCTGGAACTTTTCACGCTCGTCGTTCTGTTTCTGCCGGAATTCTGGAGGAAATAGGGGCTCGAGGCAGGCTCGGAGAATGGCCGAATTCTTTCTGGAAGCAGGCGTCGGGCTGGTTGTCGCATGGGCTCTGCTTTTCTGGGCCGGGCGGATCTTCAGGCTGAGGTACGGCTTCGACCCCGGATACCAGGAAATCCACCTGGTTCCGACGCAGGACGGAGGAAAGGTTTCCCTCTACCGGTACAGGCCGGACCGAAGCGGTCCGGCCCGGCCGGTCATCCTGTGCCACGGCCTGGGGGCGAACCGGTTCAATTTCGATCTTGGGCCGGGGCGTTCTCTTGCCCGGACCCTTCAGCAGGCCGGTTTCGATGTGTGGTCTCTGGATCTGCGGGGGAGGGGAAGAAGCCGCGGGGTCTGGCAGGAGGGCTCCTGCGGATACAGGAAGCCCTGCTTTTTCGACGACTACGTAGCACAAGACGCGCCCGCGGCGATCTCCTATGTGAGGCGGCAGACCGGAGCCGAGCAGGTCCACTGGGTCGGCCACAGCATGGGGGGGATGGTTCTCTACGGGATTCTAGAAGGAGAGAGGGCCTCGGAGATCGCCTCCGGTGTTGCTGTCGCTTCCCCAGGCCGGGTCGTTCCGCCTTTCCGACTTCCTTTCCGGAGGGCCGTCCATTCGGCGCTTTGCCTCCTGCCGGGGCTCCCTCAGGCCTTTTTCGCACGAGGGCTGGCTCCTGTGCTCGCCCGCCTGACGTTCGCGAGGCTTGGGTCCCTTTTTCTGAATCCGGCCAACGTGGAGAGGGAAATCCTCCTGAGGGCTCTGTGCTTTCTGGCCTCGGACGTGACGAGGGGGGAAATCCTCCAGTTTCTCCTGTGGTCGGACGGCGGAGAACTGCAGGCGATCCGGGGCAGATTTTCCTATACCGGAAACCTGGGTGCCATCGACAGGCCTCTCTTGCTCGTTGCCGGGGTCCGAGACCGCCTCGCCCCGCCCGACCTTGTGCGAGAGGTGTACGAGCGCGTTTCGTCGACGAGGAAGAGATTCGTCCTGCTGGGGAGACAAAACGGCCAAAGGCACGATTACGGGCACGGGGACCTGCTCATGGGGAAATGGTGCTCAGAGGAGGTCTTCCCACACATTTTGGACTGGCTCCGAACAGCGGACAGACAGAGACCGGACGAGCCCTTAAGTGCGGGCGAGGCCGCTAGAGACCTTCCCGGGCCAGCTCCTCGATCAACCGCTTCTGCTGCCGGGTGAGCGCCTTCGGTATGGCGATGCGGATAACCACGTAGAGGTCCCCCCTGTCCGCCCCCCCCATGGCCGGCATCCCGAGCCCGCGGAGCCGAATCTTGGCTCCGGCGGGTGTGCCGGGCGGTACGCGCACCTTTCGCACGCCGTTCAGGAGGGTTGGGACCTCGATCGAACCGCCCAGCAGGGCCTCGGACAGCTTGATCTCCTTCTCGTAATACAGGTCGTTCCCTTCGGGACGGAACAGGGGGTGGGGTTCCAGCCGGACGGTCAGGTAGAGGTCGCCGGCCGTATTCCCCGGGCCCGGCTGCCCCTTGCCTGAGAGCCGAAGCTTCTTTCCGTCCGAGATGCCGGCTGGGATCTTCACGGAAACCGTATCGCGCCGGTCTCCGTGGGATATCGTAATGGTCTTGACGGCTCCACGGGCCGCTTCTTCGAGTGAGACCGCGATTTCGGCCGACACATCCGCCCCTCTGGGGGCCGCCTGGCCGGTGTCGCCAAAAGGCCCCGAGCCTCCGAAGAAATCGCCGAAGCCGAAACTCTCGGCTCCGAACGGGGAGGATGTGCGCATCCGTTCCGCCCGTTTGGACTTGGACCTGCGCATACCGCCCAGGAATGTTTCGAAGAAGTCGCCTCCGGAGAATCCGAAATCCCGGAGAATGTCACCGAGGTCGAAGCCCCGGAAGATGTCCTCCTGACTGAAGCGCTGATGGAACTGGGCAGACCCGAAGGTATCGTACTGTCGCCGTTTTTCCGGGTCGCTCAGGACGGCATAGGCTTCGCTGATTTCCTTGAATTTCTCCTCGGCGGCCTTGTCCCCTTTGTTGCGGTCCGGATGGTATTTCAGAGCGAGCTGCCGATATCTTTTCTTCAGTTCCTCGGGCGTCACGTCCTTTCCCACGCCGAGGATCCGATAGTAATCCTTTCCCGTTGTCATTTCGAAAACATCCTTTCAAGACTTCTGGCTCAACCCCATGGTTTGACCCTGATTTTCACGTAGAGATCCCCGCGCCCGTTCCGGCCGCCGGAGCGGTTTCCCATCCCCCGAAACCGGATCCAGACGCCGTCCCGCACCCCGGGAGGGAGGCGGAATCGGATTCGCCTCCAGGCGGAATCCTGAAGATACGAGACAGCCACCGGACTTCCTGCCACGGCGTCCCGGGCGGATAACCAGAAAGTCCACCGTATGTCCGCCTCCTTTCGGCATCTGTCTGTCCGCGGTGCAGAAGAGTTCCGCAGGGGCAAGGCGGACAAGGCAAGCAAGCGGCCGGCGAACCGGGGAATGGCGGCGCCGGAGAGCATTCGCTCCCGCTTCAGGGGCATGGCCTCCTGCAGCGAAAGTCCGGCGGCCAGGCTGTTCCCGGCGCGCCTTGCGGTCCGGAGGGCCCCTAAGGCCTTCCGCAGGGGCCGCGGGGGCTCTCTTTCCAGGAACAGGCGTTCCAGGGCTTGAGCACGCCGTGCGGCAGAAGGGCCCCCCAGCCTGCGACAGAGTAACACCAGTTCCCGGTAAAGATCGTATCGTCTTCTCGTCTCCGGGTTGCCGAGGACCGCGTAGGCCGCGCTGAGCTGTTTGAATCCTTCCTCGGCGTCGGCTTTCCCGGGGTGTCTGTCCGGGTGGCTCTGGAGCGCGGCTCTGCGGAAAGCTGCCTTGATCTCCTCGGCGGAGACTTCTTCGCCCACTCCGAGCACCACATAATAGTCCACGTCCATCAGGTTCCACGGCCGGGAAGCTGGGAGAAAGGGCTCGATCCCGCTGCGTGTGCTACAAGGTAAGGATATTCAAACGAAATTTCAAGGGTCTGCCTTTTCCTTCCCTTGCCCGGCCATCGGGCGATGGGAGGCATCCACCCGGTTGCTCGGGGCCCTGGCCGACGAGGGGCACCGGGCAGGTCTCCGGGCTGCGGGAGAACACTGCTCCGGGTGGTGGCAGGGGCGGGTCTTTGGAGGTGACCCTTGCCTTTTGGCCGGGGTCTGTGTTAGCTACCTGCTGCCCGGGTCGTGGCCTCCCGAACGGCAGGGTTCGCAGAGGAGAGACGACGCTGGAAGGAGGGATTCCCCATGTGCGGACGGCGATGTGGACTGAGTTGTGCTCTGGCGGTTCTTTCTGCCCTTGTCCTGGTCTCGTGCGCCCAGAAACCTGCGGGGGAGCAAGAAAAAGCGGACAGGGCAGGCCATGGGGCCGTACTGGCGAGAGTGGACAAGCATGTCATCACCGAGGGCGACTTCCAAAGGGAGATCGCCTCCTTGCCGGAATACAGCCGCAGGCAGATGGAGAGCCCCGAGCAGAAGAGGAAGCGCCTCGAGAGGATGATCGACGACATTCTGCTGCTGGAGGAAGCCGAGCGTCGGGGGCTGGATCGGGATCCGGACATCCTGGCCAAGGTGGAGAGGTACCGTCAGCGCTTGCTGACGGAAAAACTGTATCAGCAGGTGGCCGAGGAGAGGGGGAGGATAGACGAAGAGGAGATCCGGTCTTACTACGAAAACAACAAGGACCAATTCTCCCAGAAGGAGAGGATCCGAGCCCGCCAGATCTTGATTCTGGTTCCTCCCAACGCCCCGCCCGAAAAGGAGAAGGAGGCGGAGGCCAAAGCCCGGGAGGCGCAGAGCCGCGCCAAGAGCGGCGAGGACTTTCTGGGTCTGGCCAGGCAATATTCGGACGCTCCGGACCCGGTTCGGGCCAGCGAACTGGGCTATTTTTCGAAAGGCCGCATGCCTCCCGAGTTTGACCAGGCGGCCTTTGCCTTGCAGAACCCCGGCGAAGTCAGCGACGTGGTCCGCACGAGGCTTGGATTTCACGTTATTCAGCTCGTGGATAGACAGCCGGCCAAGGAACAGCCCCTGGAGGAGGTTCGGGACCGGATCGTGCGGGTCTTGAAGTCCCAGAAAACGCGCGACGTGAGACAGAGCTTGGCCGCAGAACTCCGCGCAAAAGCTCAGATCCAAATCGAGGAGACCTTCCTGAAGGAGGCCGAGGGCACCCAGGCGGCACCGGGACCGGCGCAGGAGGCGGAGCCTGCCGAGAGCCCCCAGCCGATCCCGCCCGTGTCCCCCGGGGAAGAAAACCCTGGCCCCGAGCCGCAGCAGGAACAGAGATGAACCGGGCTGAATCGATGTTCTCCGGATGCGAGGGGCTGTGGCTTCACGAGGACAGGCTTGCCAGGAAGTCGGGAATCACCTCTTCGGCGTCCGGAATCTCCCGGATGAGGAATTCCCTCATCTTTTCCAGAATGCGGCTTTCCAGCTGACGGGTTCTTTCCTTCGTGATTCCGTACCGATCTCCCAGCTCCTGCAGGGTGAGGGGGTGTTCGGCCAGCAGTCTCTCGTCGAAGATCTCGAGTTCCCGTCCCCTGAGGGTCTTACGGAATTCCCGGATTTTTTCCATGAGGATCTTGCGAAGCTGCTCGTCTCCAAGCCGGTCGTCCAGAGGCCTGGAAGGGGCCGGCAGGAGGTCCCGAGCCGTGGTCGGCGAATCGTCGTCCCGGAGGGGCTTTTCCAGGGAGATCTCCCATGAGCCGAGGCGCTGGTCCATTTCGATCACGTCCCGTTCCCGGACCTGAAGGCGCTCAGCGATGAGCCGGGGGCCGGGTTCGTAGCCCAGCCGGTCGAGTTTTTCCTTTTCCTTGTACAGCTTGAAGAACAGCTTTCGCTCTGCCTGGGTCTTGCCGATCCTCACGAGCCTCCAGTTGTCGAGAATGAACTTGAGGATATACGCCTTGATCCAGAAGGAAGCGTAGGAAGTGAGGCGGACCCCCCGGTAGGGATCGAACTTTCGAACGGCCTGCATGAGCCCCACATTCCCTTCCTGGATGAGGTCGAGAAGGTTGTTCATCCAGGATTTCTGAAACTCCAGGGAGATCTTGACCACGAGCCGGAGGTTCGAAGTGACGAGCCGGAAAGCCGCCTCTTTGTCCCCGTGCTCGTAGTAACGGACTGCGAGTTCGTGTTCTTCCTCCGGCGTGAGAATCGGATACTGACTGATCTTGGAGAGATACAGCTGGAGAGCGCTCGGCCGGACCAGCGCGCTCTCAGGCGGGTGCTCCATCCCTTCCGGGATTTCGGTGGGCACGGGCAAAGATCCGGTCGGATCCCAGGGGTCCGCGTCCTGTCCCGGATGGACCGTGCGGCTCCGTTCTCCGGCTTCCTCTTCCTCGGGTCGGGAGGCCATTGAGTTCGTTCCTTGACGATGTCCTACGGCTCGAAATTGATGCTAAAACGATTTACCCCTGAAAGCAACCGAAAGAGGCCTTCTGAAGGGACCGGTCCGATTCGACGGGAGCGGAGAAAACCAGAGGTGAGAGTCGGTCCGGCCGTCAGAACAGGGGTCTTTCCGCTGCGCAGGGCGCGGACCGGGCCGTCTCGATCCTCTGGAGAAAAGGCGGGTGGGAGGCATACAGGAGAACCGCGAGGGGATGGGGGGTCACGTCGCTGTGGTTGATCCGCGCCAGTTTCACATGCGCCGAGACAAAGGCTTCGGGATCGCAGAGGATCTCCAGGGACTTCCGGTCTGCCCGGACTTCGTCCGCCCGCTTCGAGGCAAGATGGATGGGGTTGAGAACCTCGAAGGCGACGAGGAAGACGAGGAACAGGATCGGCAACCCTGCCACGTCTTCCGGCTGGCTGTAATGGAAGCGGCGGACCCGAAGGCCGAGGCGCAGGAACAATTGCGCCGCGGCCAGGATGAGGAATGCCGTGAGGGAGAAAGCCAGGTAGTCTCTCCCCCTTGAGCTCTCTGCGCCATGGCTGAGTTCGTGGGCCAGGATCATGGCGATTTCCCGGGGGGTGAACTGGTCCACGAGGGTGTCGTAAAGCACGATGCGGCGGGTCGGGCCGGCGCCCGTCAGGTAGGCGTTCGCCTTGCGGGTGCGCACGCTTGCGTTGACAACGAGAATCTCGCAGTCCTCGATGCCCTGGCCGCGGGCAAGCTCCTCGACCCGACTGCGGAGCTCTCCCGGCGGCAGCGGTCGGAAGTCGCTGTAGAGGTGGGCCCGGAAAGGAGCCAGATAGGCGTAGCCCAGAATTCCGACGCACAGCCCGGCCCAGACCAGGAGCCACCAGTGTCTGCCGGTCCGGCGGATGAGGCCATAGATCCCGAAGACCATGCAGGACATCACTGCCGTTCCCACCAGGAGACTCTTGGCGTAATCGGAGAACCAGAGGAGAGGCCGGATGGTGGACACGCCCTCTTGATGTTCCAGCACGAAGGATCCCAGGAAAGACTGGGGCAGGAAGACGAGCCTGAGCAGAAGCACGAACAGGATCGTGTAGACAAGAACCGAGACGCCTTCGTCGTTGCCGTAGATCCGGTTCGGCACCCGGGCCAGACGTGCCAGGACGGGAAACCGGGCGGCAAGCCTTCGAATCCCGGAGCTCCGGGAACACCCTTCCAGGATGCGAAGGGTAAGGCTCTTGAGGAACTTGTTGAGACCGAGCAGCAGGAATGCGACGTAGAAGATCGCAACCGACCCCAGGCTGACCAGGTGCAGCAGGAGCCTTCGTGCATGGTACTGCTGCCAGCGGACCATCTCCTGATCGCTGAAGAACGCTCGCAGGAGGGCGAGATCTCGGGATGACGGCTCGTGCGCAAGAATCGAACCAACCCCTTCCGGGCCGAGTGGCTCGGAAAGACCTGAGCAGGCCGCCAGCAAGAGACTCAGGGTCGGCACAAGAGCCGCCGCTGCCCAAAGAGAGGCCAGCCGCGGTCTCTTCAGGGGGGGCGGGCGGGTCTGCGGGAACAGGGGGGGCGCGAATGCCATGGAAGCCTCCGGCGCAAAGCCCTCAAACTCCTTTGCCGTCCGCCCGGGATTCTTCCCTTGTAAAGCCTGTCGCCGGCCCGTTGTCAAATGGCCCGTTGTCAAATTGACCCTCCGGAGAGCATTCGTTACAATCCCTCTGCCGGTCTTCCCCGCCTGTTTTCTGCAGATTCCGTGGAGAGCGAGGATGAGCAAGGAGCGTCGCAGCCGTCAGATCCAGGTGCGCTTTTCCTTGCTGTCTTTCCTGGGCCTTTTGCTCTGCTGGGCCATGGTCACCGTCTTCGCGTTCTATTTCGGCACCGTCGCAGGCCGGATGGCAGAGGTCCGCGACGGTCTCCAGAGAGCGGCCCGAGCCGAGAGGATCGCTCCTGCAGATACGGGAATCCCGCTGAGCTTTCCGGACCTTCTGTCGGCGGCAGACCCTCGCCACGGGAGCCGCTCGGGAAAGTCCGGTTTCGAGCGGGCGCCCGCAAGCGGCGCCGACGAGGGAGCGCCGTCATCGCCCGGGCAGGCCGTCCAGGGATCGGTTCACGGCCAGCCCTCGAATGGTGAAGGGGGAAAGGAGGAAGCGGCCGGCAGCCCTTCCGGCGCAAGGGCGGAAAAGGTGCTCCAGATCGGCGCGTTCCGGGACCGGCAGCGAGCAGAGCGCCTCGTTCTTTCGCTCCGGAGCAAAGGATTCCCGGTGTATCTGGCCTCGTCGGACCCCGCGTCGAGCCAGGACCCGAATTACCGGGTTCTGGTGGGGCCCTTCTCGGACCCTGCCGAGGCCATGCGGGCCAAAGAACGTCTGGAGAGTCAGGAAGCGTTGGAGCGTGTCCTGGTCCTCAACAAGCCCCCCTCCGGAGAGCCTCCTCCATGACACCCCTCGTTCCATCCCGCTCGGAATTCGAGAAACTGGCTAAAAAAGGAAATTTGGTGGCTCTTTCCTGCGAGATCCTGGCCGACCAGGACACCCCGGTTTCTGCGTTTCTGAAACTCTCAAAGGGACGACACGGGTTCCTGCTGGAGAGTGTGGAGGGCGGGGAAAGGTGGGCAAGGTTCAGTTTCCTGGGGACCGGTGCATCCTCGGTGTTTCGAAGCCGCGGCCGGTTCGTCGAAGTTCTCGAGCGGGGCAGGGTGTCGTTTCAGGCAGAGGTGGACAATCCGTTCGAAGCGTTCCGGTCCCACATGAAGCGGTACAGGGCCGCTCCCGCCCCCGGCCTGCCCAGGTTTTACGGAGGAGCCGTGGGATACGTGGGATACGACACGGTACGGTTCTTCGAGAAGCTGCCTGTCCGGGCCCGCAGAGTTCTCGATGTCTGGGACATGTACCTGGTCACGAGCGAGCGCCTGCTCATCTTCGACAACGTGCGCCACACAATCCAGGCTGTCTCGTGCTGCTATCTGCCGGATTACAGCGGCGTTCGGGAGGCCTATGAGGCTGCGGCTGAGACGCTTTGGGCCACGGTTCGGGAACTTGGCCGCCGACCCAAAAAGGGAACCGGCGGCATGGGAGTCCGGGGCAGCCCCCAGGGCAAGGCTCTGCGCGTGCGGTCGAACATGAGCCGGCGGCAGTATCTGGAGGCGGTCCGTCGTGCCAAGAAACACGTCAAGGCCGGAGACATCATCCAGGTGGTCCTCTCCCAGCGGCTCCAGGTCCGGGAGGTTCTGGACCCCTTTGCGCTCTATCGGGCTCTGCGCCTCGTGAATCCGTCTCCCTACATGTTCTACCTCCAGTATCCGGACTACTGCATCGTGGGCTCCTCCCCCGAGGTCCTCGTGCGGGTCGAAAAGGGCCTTGTCGAGGTCCGCCCCATTGCCGGCACCCGGCCCCGGGGAGAAGATCCTCGGACGGACAGGAGGCGCGAGGAGGAACTGCGCCGCAGCCAGAAGGAGATCGCCGAACATGTTATGCTGGTCGATCTGGGTCGCAACGACGTGGGAAGAGTGGCCGCTCCGGGGACGGTGCAGGTGGAGGAATTGATGACGGTCGAGCGGTATTCCCACGTCATGCACCTGGTATCGCACGTGAAGGGCCGGCTGGCGAAGGGCAGGGATTGCTTCGACGCGTTCCGGGCGTGTTTCCCGGCCGGGACCCTGACCGGCGCGCCGAAGATCCGGGCCATGGAGATCATCGAAGAGCTGGAACCGCACCGCAGGGGTCCTTACGGAGGAGCCGTCGGGTATTTCGGCTTTTCGGGAAACATGGACATGGCCATTGCCATCCGGACGGTTCTGGCCATGCCCGGCGAAGCTCACTTCCAGGTCGGGGCAGGCATCGTTGCGGATTCGCGGCCCGAAAGCGAGTACCAGGAGTGCATGAACAAGGCGGGCGCCATGATCAAGGCGATCCAGATGGCCCGGGACGGACTCCGGCTCCCGGCGAAACCTCGGTCGGGATGACTCCATGCTTTTCATGATCGACAATTACGATTCTTTCACGTACAACCTCGTGCAGGTCTTTCAGGAACTCGGCCAGACCGTCACGGTGCGACGAAACGACGACGTCCGCGTGGAGGAGATCGAGCGCTGCAGACCGGACTATATCGTGGTGTCTCCAGGCCCGGGCCGGCCAGAGGCGGCCGGCGTTTCCCTGGAGGTGATCCGCCGGTTCTCCGGCCAGGTCCCCATTCTGGGCGTCTGCCTCGGCCACCAGGCCATCGGAGCCGCCTTCGGCGCCAGGATCGTGCAGGCGCGAAGGCTCATGCACGGCAAGGTTTCCCGGATCCGGCACGACGGAAAAGGGATCTTCCGGGGCATCGAGAATCCGTTTACGGCCACGCGCTACCACTCTCTTGCTGTGGCCCGGGAGGGGCTGCCCGGCTGCCTGAAGATTACGGCCCGTTCCGAGGACGGCGAAATCATGGCCATCCGCCATCGACGGTATCCCCTGGAGGGTGTACAGTTTCATCCGGAGTCGATTCTGACTCTCCGGGGCAGACAGATCCTTGGCAACTTCCTGACCTGCTACGGCCCGCGGGGTCGTGGCGCCTGAGTGGAGGACTTCCATCGTGCATCTCAAAGACCCTTCGGCCGGCGGCGAACGCGCCTCCCTCCTCGATTTTCCCCGGATGAAGAGAATTCCTCCCTACGTGTTCAGCATCGTGGACACGATGAAGATGCAAGCCAGGCGTGCCGGAGAGGACATCATCGATCTGGGGATGGGAAATCCGGACCAGCCGACCCCGCAGCACATCGTGGAGAAAGTCGAAGAGTCGATCCTGAATCCGAGGAATCACCGCTACTCGGTCTCCAGGGGCATCTTCAAGCTGAGGCTGGCCATCGTGGACTGGTATCGAAGGCGATACGGCGTGGATTTCGATCCGGACGCCGAGGCCATCGTGACGATCGGCGCCAAGGAGGGCCTCTCTCACCTGGCCCTGGCCACGCTGGGGCCGGGCGACGTGGTGCTCGTGCCGGATCCGAGCTATCCGATCCATATGTACTCGGTCGTGATCGCCGGTGCGGACGTGCGGAGCGTGCCCATTTCGCCGGACCGGGACTTTTTTGAGGATCTCGCGAGGGCGGCCCGGGACACCTGGCCCCGTCCCCGAATGATGATCCTGAGCTTTCCCCACAACCCGACGACCCGGGTTGTGGACAAGGAGTGATCGGAAGAGCACACGTCTGAACTCAGTC
>FWPU01004463.1_pt1 | contig 32533 bp, 35 predicted proteins | sample 2228361 | NCBI WGS metagenome assembly FWPU01 (sample SAMEA103939777, study PRJEB20133) | metagenome
CCGAGGAGCGGACCGAAGAGCGGCTTGGCCGGATGGAGGAAGTGGTAGAACGTCTGGCCGCCGCCCAGGCGCGCACCGAAGAGCGGCTTGGCCGGCTGGAGGAAGTGGTAGAACGTCTGGCCGCCGCCCAGGCGCGCACCGAGAAACGGGTCGAGGAGCTGGCCGCCGCCCAGGCGCGCACCGAGCAAACCATCGGGCGGATGCAGGACCGGTTGGGGAGGCTTGTCGGACGCCAGCTAGAACAGGACTACCGAGACAAGGCCTATGCCTATTTGGGCCATCTCTTGCGCCGGGTGCGGGTCGTCTCTGTGCAGGAGATTGAGGATCGGTTGCAAGCCCATCTTCCGGAGGATCAGCTCTTCGACCTGATCCTTCTGGACGTGCTGGTGAGCGGGTGGCCGCGGCAACAGCCGGATGCAGAAGTGTGGCTGGCAGTAGAGGTCTCGGCAGTGATAGACCCGTACGACGTGGAACGAGCCAAACGGCGAGCGGCGGCACTGCGCCGCGCCGGCTACCGGGCCATCCCGGCTGTAGCCGGGGAGCAGGTCACTGTCGAAGCTGAACAGGCAGCGCGCGCCGACCATGTCCTGTTGCTCCAAGATGGGCGGGTGCAGTTCTGGGAAGAAGCCCTGGCCGACGCCTTGATCGCCGTGACCTGATCGTCGGCCTTGACACAGAAGCAAAATGAATGTGATAGATGATCTGGTCAAGGCCAACGTGCGGCAGGAAACCGTCCTGACCGTCGGGGCCTTTGATGGGGTGCATCGCGGGCATCAGGCGCTGATCGGGGCGATAGTAGCCCGCAGCAGGGATACCAACCGGCTGGCAACGGTCGTCACCTTTCATCCCCACCCGGTGGCCGTGCTGGCCCCTGACCGCGCCCCAACCAGCCTGACCACGCCGGGCGAGAAGGCAGCCCTGTTGGAGGCCCTGGGCGTGGACCTGATGGTGTTGCTGCCCTTCAACCATCAGATGGCAGCCACCCCGGCCCGCGACTTTATGCAGTTGCTGAGCCGGCATCTGCGGCTACGGGAACTATGGGTCGGACCCGACTTTGCCCTGGGTCGAAACCGCGAGGGCAATGTGCCCCGTCTGCGGGAACTGGGGCAGGAGCTGGGCTACGAGGTGCGGGTGATTCAGCCGGTGACCGGCAGCGGCGAGGTGATCTCCAGCAGCCGAATCCGGGCGCTGGTGCGAGAAGGCGCCGTGGAAGAGGCAGCGCGTTTGCTGGGGCGCTACCCCAGTCTGTCGGGCCAGGTGGTAAGCGGTGCGCGGCGGGGCCATCGCCTGGGCTTTCCCACGGCCAACCTGGAGGTCCGGACAGAACGGGCAGTGCCGGCCAATGGAGTCTATGCCATATTTGCCCGGCTGGGCGAGGAACGATACCCAGGAGTGGCCAACATCGGCGTGCGGCCCAGTTTCGACGGCGGACACCGAACCATCGAGGCCCACCTGTTTGATTTTGATCAGGATATCTACGGCTGCGACCTGGTGATCGAGTTTGTGGCCCGGCTGCGGGATGAGCGCCGCTTCGAGGAGATTGACGAATTGATAGCACAGATCGGGCAGGACAAAGAGGCTGCCCAGCGCATTCTGAACAAGCAGCCGCCAACGCACGGCAAGGGCGACGCGGCCTGCCGGTATCGCTACCGCGAGCTGGAGCACACAGCCGACCGCGCCTTACAGGTGTGGGCTGTGGGGCTGCCAGAGCTGTTTGCCGGCGCGGCAAAAGGAATGTACAGCCTCATGGCCGACCTGGAGGGCCTGGTGGCAACCGAGTGGCGGGAGGTCCGCCTGGAGGCCTGGGATCGGGAGACGCTGCTGGTGGCCTGGCTCAACGAGCTGCTCTTTTTCACCGAGATGGAGGGGCTGCTGTTTGTGGAGGTCCGCATCGAATCGCTGAGCGACACAGCTCTGGTGGCGCAGGCGGGCGGCATCCACGCCCCGGCGACCAAAGCACACATCAAAGCGGCCACCTTCCACAACCTGGAGATTGTCCAGGATGGGACAGAGTGGTCCACTGTCATCACGTTTGACGTTTGACGTTTGACGCTTGACGCTTGACGTTTGACGCTTGACGCTTGACGTTTGACGCTTGACGTTTGACGCTTGACGCTTGACGTTTAACGCTTGACGCTTGACGTTTAACGCTTGACGTTTAACGCTTGACACTCAGGTTTAGCCGAAAGGAAAGGTTGAACCCTGGAAAGGACAGCAGGATGATCAAGAAATCAGATTTGGTGCGCATCAGCGAGTATGTGTGGGAAGTGCCCAAGAGCTTTCGATCGGACATGAAGGTGCCGGCGCGGATCTATGCCAACGAAGAGCTGTTGGAGCTGGCCTTCCGCGACAAGACGCTGGAACAGTTGGTCAACACAGCAGCCATGCCGGGCGTGGTCAAGCGGGTGATGGTCATGCCCGACGCCCACCAGGGCTACGGGCCGCCCATCGGCGGCGTGGTGCCGACCCGCTACCCTGACGGTGTCATCTCGCCGGGAGCGGTCGGGTATGATATCAATTGCGGCGTGCGGCTGATGGCCTCGCACCTGGCTGTGGAGGAGGTAAAAGGCGCGATCAACGACCTGATCTCGGCCCTGTACCGCAACATCCCCAGCGGCGTGGGCGAGGGAGGGGGCACGCGCAAAGTATCGGGCCGCGAGATGGATGAGGTGTTGCTCAAGGGAGCGGCCTGGGCGGTCAAGGAGGGATACGGCCAGCCGGAAGACCTGGAGCGGTTGGAGGAGGGGGGTTCGATGCCGGGCGCCGATCCTTCGGCGATCAGCGCCAGGGCCAAGCAGCGTGGCGGCGGACAGGTGGGCAGCCTCGGTTCGGGCAACCACTTTATTGAACTTCAAGAGGTGGTAGAAATCTATGACGAGGCAGCAGCCCGCGCTTTTGGCCTGTTCAAGGGGCAACTGGTGTTGCAAATCCATTCCGGGTCGCGGGGTCTGGGGCATCAGGTATGCGACGACTATGTCCGCGACCTGCAGGCGGCGGTGAAAAAGTACAACATCCAACTGCCCGACCGGGAGCTGGTTTGCGCGCCGCTGGATTCACCGGAGGGCAAACGCTACTTTGGGGCGATGGTGGGGGCGGCCAACTTTGCCTGGGCCAACCGGCAGTGCATGGCCCACCTGGCACGGCGCAGCTTCGAGGAGGTGCTGGCCGGCAAGGTCAAAGACTTTGATCTATACACCGTTTACGATGTGGCGCACAACATCGCCAAGATCGAAGAGCACGTGGTGGACGGCAAAAAGATCAAGGTGTGCATCCACCGCAAGGGCGCGACCCGGGCTTTCGGTCCAGGCCACCCGGCAGTTCCGTCCGTCTACCGCGCCGTGGGCCAGCCGGTGTTGGTGCCGGGCGACATGGGCACCGCCTCTTATGTGCTGGTGGGCACCGCCGAAGCGATGGAAGAAACGTTTGGCAGCACCTGTCACGGCGCCGGCCGGACGATGAGCCGTGCCGCGGCCAAGAAAAAGATCCACGGTGGGACGTTGCGCCAGGAACTGGAGGCACAGGGCATCCATGTGCGGGCCGGCAGCATGGCCGGCCTGGCCGAAGAAGCGCCCGAGGCCTACAAGGACATTGATGCCGTGGTCGAGGTGGTACACGGCGCCGGGCTGGCGCGCAAAGTGGCCAGGATGCGGCCGCTGGCGGTAATGAAGGGGTAATGGCCCAATCAGCCAGGGAACCCGTTTCCCCACAGGAAGCGGGTTCCTTTGTTAAAGGCATCTTCTCAACCCGGGACAACCGCTTCCGGGTGACGGTAACGGTAGGTGGACAGAGAATCTGGGCCCATCTGCCCAACTCGGGGCGGCTGGGCGAGCTGCTGGTGCCAGGCCGCCGCGTGCTGCTGACGGAACGGCCGGGCATCGGCCGCAAAACCGGCTACGACCTCAGCCTGGTGGAGGTAGATGGGCGCTGGGTGTCGGTGGATGCCCGGCTGCCCAATGCCCTGGTGCGGGAGGCGCTCCAGGCCGGACGGCTGGCCCCTCTGGCAGGCTACTCAACCGTGCGCAGCGAAGTGCCCTTTGGCCGCAGCCGATTTGACTTTTTGCTGGAAGTGCCAGACAGGCCCCCCTGCCTGCTCGAAGTCAAATCGGTGACACTGCTGGTAGATGGGCTGGCCTGTTTTCCCGATGCAGTCACGGCCCGGGGAAAACGACACGTTGAGGAGCTCGCCGCGGCTGTTGAGGCAGGCTACCGGGGGGTGATGGCCTTTGTCGTGCAGCGGGATGACGCCCAGGGCTTTCGCCCCCATGACGAATCGGACCCGACCTTTGGTCAGGCATTGCGGGCGGCAGCCCGGCGTGGCGTGGAACTCTATGCCTATGGCTGCCACGTCGAACCAGGGCAAATAACGGTGGACAGCGCCTTGCCTGTCTATCTGTAGGGGTCGCGCTCTCTCCGACCTGGAATAGCGTTGGCCGCCGATCTCGGAGCGAATCTGAAAACCACCACAGGGCACCAGGGACACTCAACCCCTGGCTTTGCTGTCTGCTATCTGAGAAGCCAACTCCTGGAGCGCTGTGGTAACAGCCTGTAACTGGCCCACCACCTGCTCGACTTCTTGCAGCCACAGCTTGATGGTCGCTTCATCAGGGCAGGGAGCAGGGGCAGGTTGCGTTCGTTGCTGGCACACCTGGGCATTGCGCACGGCAATGGCCACATACTCGGCCAGGCCGGTCAGCCACGCCAGGTCGGCCTCGGCAAAGGCCGGTTCGCCGGCGTGGCGGGCAGCGACCAACACCCCCCACGTCTTGTTCTGCCAGCGCAGGGGAACGGCCATCGGGGGCCCTAAAATCTCGCCGGCAATGTCGGTCAGAACCGGATCGGTCTGCGATCTGGACAGCATCATGGCCTTGCCTGACCTGAGTACCTGCATAGCCAGATCATCGTCTATTGCTTGGTCGAGGATGCGCACGTGGCGGTCATCCGGCCCTCGCGTGGCATATAGCCGCAGGTTTGTCCCCTCTTCATCCGCCAGGAACAGGAAAACGTGGTCGGCGCGGGTGACATAGATGGCCGCTTCTACAGCGCGGCTACAAACCCGCCCCATATCCAGGTGGCCCACCAATGCTTTGCCGACGCGGTTCAGAATGTTCATGTCGCGCACCCAGCGTTCCACCTGCCGCGTCAGGGGGATTGTATCCTCCGATTCGGGTGCAGGTGGCGGCGCCGGTTGGCGGCCGGCCAGGGCTTTTTGGATGGCCTTGAGCATTTCGGCGGCGGTAAAAGGCTTGACCACGTACGCAGCAGCCCCAAGCTTTATAGCCTGTTGAGCCACCTGTTCCGATCCATAAAAGGTCATCAGGATGACCGGGATATTCACCTGACGCTCCCGCAGGGCGGTCAGGATCTCCAGGCCATCCATCTTGGGCATGTTCAGATCCAGGATCACCAGGTCGGGCTTGTCACTCAGAATGCGTTTGAGCCCTCGCTGGCCGTCCATCGCGGTCATCACCTGGTAGCCATTGGGCTTGAGCACCTGGTTGGCCAGAAAGACAATATGCTCCCGGCGGTCTTCGATGATCAACACGGTTTCTCCGGCCATAGCACCTCCAATTTTTCAGCGAGGTTTCGCCTCAAACCGACAAGGAATAGAACCGAGACAGGCACCCCCTTCCAGGCAGCGTTTCTCCAGGCCGTTCTGCCTGTCGGGTTTCAGCCCGCCCTCCCACAGGTCAGCGCAATAGCGCCTCCAGTTCATCGAACGCCACCCGCGAAGTCAGGTCCAGGCTGAGGGGGGTGACGGCCACGACGCGATCCACCAGCATGGCGTGAAGGTCAGAGTCGGGCTCCAGTGTGGCGCGATCGATCGTCATCTCATAATCCAGGCGGCGCTTCTCGTTCAGGGCGCGGCGGCCGCTGGGCAGCGCCCGATAGTAGCGTTGCCGCGAGAGCCGCGTTACGCGCCAGGGGGTATCGGGTGTGGCGGTGCAGGGCACTTCGACCTTCAGCAGGTCCACATCGGGAGGCATCTGCCGGGCCAGCATCCGGGCGGCAAAGCGGGTGGTAAAGTGGGCTGCCGCTGTAAAATCTACCTCGTCCGAATGGTGATAGTGATACTTTTTTTCGGTTTCCAGGCTCACGGCCAGGGCGGGTACCCCTTCGTCAGCCGCCTCCAACGCCGCGCCCACCGTGCCCGAGACGGTGACACCCGAACCGACATTCTCTCCAAAGTTGATGCCCGAAACACAGAGCGCAGGCCGGCGGGGCACCAGCTCTACCAGGGCATACAGCACCGCCTGGGCCGGCGAACCATGGATGGCATAAGCCGGCACCCGGCGACCGTTGACCTGATACGCGACCTCGTAGATGGCCCCATCGTTAAAGGTTGACAGGCTGCGGCCCGCACCCGTCTGCTGCTCGAACGGCGCCGAGACGACTACATCGCCCAGCTCCAGCGCGGCACAGACCGCCGCCCGCAGGCCGGGTGAGTCAATGCCATCATCACACGTCACCAGAATCAAAGGCCGATCGTCCAACGCCACAGGGGCCGTCTCCCTCACCCAGGATCCGGCCCCATTATAGCAGACTTGGGCTATTTATGCACGTTTGCGTTGGCGGAGCGTCACAAGTCAGTAGGACAACTCCTGCGGAGTTGTCCTACTTCCCGAGGGTCGGCTTCTGCACCCTGTATGTCCCCAGGATGTTACGCTCTCGCGTTGGCGTCAGTCAGGCGCGGCTGCAGCTATTTCTGACTTTCCAGCCACCTGCCGACAATGGCATACCGAAAGTCGTGGCCCCCCAGGCAACGGGCTGCACCCCATAACCCGTAAAGGATCGTCAGGCCCCAGATGGCCAGAGGGACGACCATCAGCACCAGTCCGATCCACATGCCGGCAGGCGGCGCGTTCTGGTACGCTTCGGGGCGGGCCATGAGCGGCGGAATAAACATGATCATCCACACCACACCCCAGCAGCACCAGACCAGCATGGTCAAGAGAAAGGTCACCGCCTGGTAAACAAGAGCCTGGAGTGCCTGAAACGCGGCATAGGCCGACTTTTCCTTCTCGATCAGCCAGATCACCAGAGCAGCGACAATGCCACCGATGCCGTTGGTAAAGATGCTCAGAAGGATACTGCCGTGTGCCAGGCCGGCCATCACCTTCTCATCTTGCTTGAGCATTACCTGTTCACCCATTTCTTCCTCCTTTCAGGTTCTTCCTCACGCCCATCTGCTATTGGAATAGTTTAAGGATCGAATCTACGACATACATAGCAAATCCACAGACCAGCGGGCATCCAAAAAAGAGCACCAGAAAGGCAATGATCCAGATGGTCTGGCGTGCCTTGCGCGACAGATGCTTCAGGCTCAAGAAGGTCAAGATGGCGGCTACTATCCCCGCCCAGTCAAGGCCGCCTTCGTCGGGCCGATAGGTTGGGATAGGTTCGGCTGTTTGGGCTGGGGCCATCTCCCTGGTCAGCGACTGCCCGCAGCCCATGCAAAAGCGCGCCTCAACCGGATTTTCGTGCCCGCATTCGGGGCAGAACCGCATACTCATGGCTTTGATCTCCATATTACTGTACGTCTGTCCCGCAAAGCGGTTTCTACTCGTAGCGCAGCGCTTCGATTGGATCGAGCCTGGCCGCCCGGTTGGCCGGCAGCAAGCCGGCTACCAATGCCACCCCGGTGCTCAGGGCGATGACGGCCAGGATCAGCCACAGCGGAAAGGCCGAGATATTAAAGCCCTTGTAATCCTTCAGGAAGGTCAGGTGGGCGATGACATTGATAACCTGACCCGCGATCCAGGCAATGACGACCCCCACCACCCCGCCCCAGAAGCCGATGCTGCCGGCCTCGACGGTGAACAGCCAGCGAATGGTCCCCTTGCTGGCACCGACCGCCTTCATCACGCCGATTTCCCGCGTCCGTTCATAGATGGCCATGATCAGGGTGTTGATAATGCCCAGCGAAGCGACGGCCAGGGCGATCAACCCGAACACACTGAGCACGGCCTGGATGACGCGAAAACCGCTGGCCAGCGAGCTGGCCGATTCCTCGGGCGTTTCGGCCACATAATCCCTGGGCTACGGCATCCACCTGCTTCGGGTCATCCACATAGACCGACAGGGCATACCCCATATCCTTGTCGGTATAGGCTTCCTCATCCTCGTTAAAGTAGCGGCCTATCTCGATACCCTGGGCCAGTGGCACTGCTACCTCGGTGCTCAGGAGCGACTCCTGGAAAACACCCACGATCTCAAAAACATAGTCCCGCCCCTCCAGTTTTTTGGAACTAAAGAGGTTCATCTGATAGCCCTGGGTTACGTGGATAGTGATCTTTTTGCCCAGAGCTTCTCGCGGGTCATCAATCCCCCACACATTCAGGTAACCATAGGCAACAACCGCCACATCCCGCTCGTCCGGCTGAAAGGCCCGGCCGGCGATCAGCTTGCGCTGGCTGATTTCATAGGGGGGCGAGGCATTGAGCTGGACCTGGTACCGTTTTTCGTCGCCCTCCAATTGCACCCAACTGGCCATGACGATCACGATCGGATCCACCGACACAACATGCTCCACCGCCCGGATTCGCTCTACATCCTTGCTGGTGAACTTTTTGAGGCTGATAAAGGGGTTCTGTTGCCCTTCCTGAACCTCCTGGGGAGCGCCCAAGCCGCTGGCGCTGAGGAAAATGCCTCCCACGCTCTGGTTCGTTTTGGGTTCTACGCTGATGAGGCCGGGCACGCGGATAGCGGTGAGCTGCCCGGTCACATATTGCTGCAAGCCCACCCCCAGGCTGACCATCAGTGCCACCAGAACCGTCCCGATAACCACGGCAAAGATGGTCAAGGTGGCGCGCAGCTTGCGCTTCCAAAGGTTGGACATGGCAATGCGGATGTAATCTGTGAATCTCATGGATCTAGCTCCTATAGAACGTTAAACCGCAAAATGTGAAAAGTAAACCGCCAATCACCCCATTCTGCAATTGGCATTTTACGCTACAATGCGCCCGTCGCGCAGGGCGATCCGCCGCTCGGCCAGGGCGGCCATCTCGGGATCGTGGGTGACCAGGATCACCGTCAGGCCCCGTTGGCGATGCAATTGGTCCAGCAGGCCGACGATCTCGCGGCCGGCAGCCGTATCCAGGTTGCCGGTCGGTTCATCGGCCAGGATGTAGGCCGGCTCGGTCACCAGGGCGCGGGCGATGGCCACCCGCTGCCGCTCGCCACCAGATAGCTGGGCCGGCTTGTGCCGCAGGCGGTCGGTCAGCCCAACGGCCTCCAGCGCCTGCCTGGCCCTGGCCTGGCGCTCCTTAGGCGGTATCCGGGCAAAGATCAGCGGCAGGGCAACATTTTCCAAGGCGGTGTAGGTGGGCTGCAGGTTAAAGGTTTGGAAGACAAAGCCCACCCGCCGGTTCCGAAAGGCTGCCAACTCCCGGTCGCGCGCCTGGCTCAGGTCCTGGCCATCCACCACCACACTGCCGCCGGTTGGCGTGTCCAGCCCGCCGACGATGTGCAGCAGCGTGCTCTTGCCGCTGCCCGACGGCCCAACTACGGCCACGAACTCGCCATCGGCGATGGTCAGGGTGACGTGGTTGAGGGCGTGAATCTCTTCACTGCCCATTTTGTAGGTGCGAGTAACCTCTCTCAACTCGATCATCGTTATGCCTCCTTGAAAGCGCGGACCAGGTCCTTTAGCCCCGGCCGCTTGCCATACATCAACAAGCTAGTGCGGAATATCTTGGCTCCAGCCCACAGGCTCAGGGCAATGCTGACCACCAACAGCACCAGGCTGAGGATGATCTGCCCGGTCGGCACCTGCCCAAACCCCAACCGGATAAGCATCATCACCGGTGCAGTCAAGGGGATGTAGGTAAAAACCACCGCCAGCGGCATGTTAGGGTTGGTAAAGATAAACCCAAGCACCATCCACGGCAGGGCAGCGGCGAAGGAAAAGATGCCGGCGATCTGCTGGCTTTCGCGTTGCGTGGTGCCCATCGAGCCGGCGACGGCAAACAGAACGGCGTAGAGCAGATAGCCCAACACAAAGTAAACCAGGCCCAACACTACGGTGCTGAGGCTAATATTGATCGCTCCCGTTAGTGCAAACAGGGTCACAGCGGCCATCAGCAACAGCGCACCTGCGCCGAACCAGACGAGCACCTGGATCAAGCCCACCGCCCCCAGCCCCAGGATCTTGCCTGCCAGCAGTTGGGTAGAGTTAATAGATGAAAGCAGAATCTCGATGATCCGCCCCTCCTTTTCCTCGCTCACGCCTTGCAGCAAAAAACCGGAGGTGGTAAAGAGGGTAATCACGAACAGGATGGAAAAGAGATAGGGCACCACAAAGTCGCCGATCCAGCTAAAGGGATTGTCGCTTTTCACCTCTCCCTGTTCATTGATCGTCACCGCCTGGATGGACATCGGCGCGCGAACGCGGTTCTGGACGACCGGGTCCACCCTGCCGACCAGGAGGTGCTCTACCAGAAAGCCACGGATCTCATCGTTATCGGCAGCAGCAAAGGTTGAAAAACCACCGCCGGTGCCGTAGAACACGACCTTGCCCGTCTGCAAATAGTCAGCCGGCACCAGAAAGTAGCTATCAATCCGTTTGGCCAACAGGTCGGCCTTGGCTAAAGCCTCGTCGGAGTAGGCGATGAATCGCCCCTGGTACTGGGGTAGAGGGGTGCTGAACAGCCCGCTCTGATCCACATAACCTTCTGATTGGGCACAAACTGGGACTCGAAAAAGCGGCCGACCTCGCCGCCAAAAGCCGATCCCACCAGCAGGGCTACCAATCCCAAGGCGGGGATGAGCAACGTCATCAGGATATATCCCGGCCGGCGCAGGTTCACCCACAGCTCCTGACCGGCAACCAGCAGAATCTCTTTCATCGGGTTCCCTCCACCACACTGATAAAGATCTCCTCCAGAGGAGGTGTGGCCACTTCGAAACGATGGATAGCCACGTTCGCCGCCACCAACTGGCGCAGAATGGCCTGAGGTGATGACTCTTGTTCCAGGACAAGTTCGTAGGTATGGTTGTGCTGTTCCACCCGCTGCACGCCGGCCAGCCCCTCCGGCAAGCCATCGCACTCGAGGATCACAGCATGTTCGGCATAGCGGGCCTTGATCTCGGCCAGGGAGCCATAGAGCACCGCCTGGCCGTGATTGATGAGCAGAATGCGCTGGCACAACTCCTCCACCTGATTCATGTCGTGGGTGCTGAGGATGACCGTCTTGCCCCGCGCCTGCTCCTCCAGCAAGATCGTCTTGAGCAGGTCGGTGTTGACCGGGTCCAGCCCCTGGAATGGCTCGTCCATGATCAGCAACTTGGGGTCGTGGATGATGGCGGCCAGGAACTGAGCTTTCTGGGCCATGCCCTTGCTCAGCTCTTTGATCCTGCGCTTGGCGTATTCTTCCAGGCCGGCCCGTTGCAGCAGGGCCGCAGCCCGCCGCGTCGCCTCTTTGCGCGGCATCCCTTTGAGCGCGGCCAGGTAGGACAGGCACTCCAGCAGCCTAAAGTTTTTATACAGGCCGCGCTCTTCCGGCAGATAGCCGACGTGGGCCTTGCTGGCTTCGGTCACCGGCTGGCCCATCAGCCTGACGGTGCCGCTGTCGGGTTTGAGGATGTCCATCAGGATGCGGATGGTGGTTGTCTTGCCCGCGCCGTTGGGGCCAAGCAAGCCAAAGATCTCCCCTTCGGCTACGGTAAAGCTGACACCATCCACGGCTCTAACATGGGCATAGTGTTTGACCAGGTTTTCGACTTCAATCATGCGAGTGCTCCTAAACTGCAGCGGAGGCTGCAGCCGCAGCTCCCTGCTGGTAAGTGTAGACCAGGTAGTAGACAAAGACTACCAGGTCGGCATCTACAGAGCCGGTGAGGGACAGGTAGGCGCCTTGTTTCAAGAGGCCACGTGGTCGGATCTCGACCAGCCTGTTCCCATCGGCGTCAACCAGAAACCACCCTTGCTTGAGAAGGCCTTCTTGCTTCAAGGTGTATTCCTGCCCATCGAATTGAATGACCATGTCGCTACTAAGCAAGCCGCGCTGATTGGCCGTGCCCCGCACCATGTCCCCCTCGATCAGCTCGTGGCGACTCTTTAGCCAGCCTGGTTTCTTGATCAACAGCTTGCGCCCATCAGCAGCGCGAAACCAGGTCCGGTATTTGAAAGCCGGAAAGACAAGCTCCCCCAAGATTTCGCTCTCCGTCTCGAAAAAATGGTGGGTGGTGAAGAAACCGGAGATCCTCACCTCGATTTTGTCGGACGGACAACTGTTGTGTGCCATGTTGTACATTCTCCTTTACTGAACCTTTGATTCAGGTGACGATTGGCCGAGCGCGGCCATGCCCATCATGCCCCCCAGATTCATGGTGTCTACCGCGCTGGAAGGGACGATGATCATCGCCCCTTTCTCCTTCAGCCCCTCGAACAGCATGTTCATCGCCCGCAGATGGAGGGCGGTGGGGTTGTCGGCGTAAGCGGCGCTGGCCCGGCGGAAGCTCTCGGCGATCTGCTCCTCGCTTTCACCCAGGATGACGCGCGCCTGGCGCTCCCGCTCGGCCTGGGCCTGGCGGCTCATGGCATCTTCCAAGGCCTCGGGGATAATGATGTCGCGGATTTCCACGCTCTGCACCGAAACCCCCCAGGGCGTAGTCCGGGCGTCAATAATCTTTTGCAGATCGGTGTCCATCTTAGCCCGGCCCACCAGGATGTCGGCCAACTCCATCTGGCCGATGATCTCACGCAACGCCGTTTGAGCTGCCCAGGCGATGGCCGTGCGATAGTCCTCGACCTCCAGGGCGGCCTTTTCGGCATCCCATACCATCCAGAACAGGACCGCATCCACATCCACCGGCACTGTATCTTTGGTCAACGTCTTTTCGGCGTTAAAGGGGGTGACCATGACGCGGTGGTCAATCCAGCGCGGAATTGTGTCTACAACCGGGATGATCCAGAAGCGACCGGGTCCCTTGAGCCCAATAAATTTGCCAAAGCGCAGGACGACGGCCTTTTCCCATTGATCGGCGATCTTGAGAGCAAACAGGACATAGATCGCCACCAAGCCACCGAGGATGATGAACAAGGCTACCCAGCCATCACTAACCTTCAGCACCTCACCCATGACGACGCCAAGGGCGATAGTGATCGCCAGGATGACGAAAAAGGCCATCAGTGATACGCCATTGACAGACTTGGTCTGCCGGTCGGTCCAGCCTGGTGATTGAACACGAAGAGGCTGTTCTCTATGTTGTGCTCTCGTTGCGATTGGTGCCATTTTGACCTCCCCTATCATTTTTCGGCTTGCGCCGTTTCAGCGAGTTGTTCCTGTATGACGTGCTCGATCTCTTGCTGGCTGTAACCCAAGGCCAGGGCGTTGTGGATTATCTGGCCGATCATGCTGCGCAGTTTGTCCATCCGCAGCTTTTGGATCTGCTCCTCGCTCAGCCGCGAGGTGATGAACGTCCCCCGCCCCTGTTGCGTCGAAATGATCCCCTCCTGATCGAGGATGATATAAGCTCGCCCGACCGTGTTGTAGTTAATGCGCAAATCGGCGGCCAGTTGGCGCATCGTCGGCAGTTGTTGGCCGGGCTGAAGCTGCCCATTGACCACCATCTGCTTGATGCGGTCCACCAGTTGCATATAGATCGGCACACCGCTTTCAAAGTCAATCTGAATATCCATACGTCCCAACTGCAAAATTGTTTCAATCCATCTAGGACAATTATATGAATTTGGGGCAGGTTGTCAAGTTGGAACCCTGTCAGGAACCTGACGGATAGTTGACTGCCGGCGCGAAAACGGCGGGCACAGCTTTGTGCTGTGCCCGCCAGCCTGTTTCTCATCGGTCCAGGCGGTCTCCAGACCGCTTCTCCTCGCCAGCTAGGTTGCTTGGGGCAAAAGATACAAACAATCTTCGAGGAAGCGCAGGCGCACCGTCTGCCCCTCGGCGTGGATCGTCGAATGGCGGGGGTCGTGCTTGGCCAGGGCCAGGAGATGGCCGGCCACCTCAACATCGTACTCGATGACGTTGCCCAGGTAGGTGGCGCGGCGGACAATGCCCTCCACATGGCTTTGGAGCGGATCGATCTCGACCATTTCAGGGCGGATCAAAAGGGTCACCACCGAACCTGGCCCCACGTCGGCCTCTGGCGCGGCGACGGTCAACGTGGTACCCAACGCCTCGATGACCAGTTGCCCGGCGCGTCGGTCGCGGACCGTGCCCTCTACAAAGTTAGCCCGCCCGATGAAATCGGCCACAAAGCGGGTCCGGGGGCGGCGATATATCTCGGTTGGGCTGCCGATCTGCTCGATCCGGCCCTCATTCATGACCACGATCCGATCAGAGAGGGTCATTGCTTCCGTCTGGTCGTGGGTGACATACACGGTGGTGATGCCCAGCCGCCGTTGGATGCGCCGGATCTCGGTGCGCATCTGCTCCCGCAGTTTGGCATCGAGGTTGGATAGCGGCTCATCCATCAGCAAGACCTTGGGCTCCATGACCAGGGCACGGGCCAGGGCTACCCGCTGCTGCTGCCCGCCGGAAAGCTGGTTGGGAGCCCGGTTCTCCAGGCCGGTCAGCTCAACCAGGGCCAAGGCCGAGGCCACCCGGTCGCGGACCTGAGCCTTGGGCAACCGCTGGACGTTCAGGCCATAGGCCGTATTCTCGAACACGTTGAGGTGAGGAAAGATGGCATAGCTCTGAAAGACCATGCTCATGTTGCGCTTGTGGGGGGGTTCCTGGTTGATAACCTGGCCATCGAGGCGGATGGTCCCTTGGGAGGGAAATTCAAAGCCGGCGATAAGCCGCAGCGTGGTCGTCTTGCCGCAGCCCGATGGTCCCAGCAAGGTCACCAGCTCGCCCTTTTCGATCTCGATGTTCACGTGATCCACGGCGATCACTTCGCCGCTGCCACCACGGGCGGGAAAGATTTTGACGACATCTTTGAGCACCAAATACATAGCTCACGCTCCCAGGGAAAGGTCTACCTCGCCACGCCCGCCCAGCAGCTTGTTAACGACCAAATACAACACGCCGATGGCTATCAGTACCAGGACGATGATGGTCGTCGAATAGGCGGCGGCGATGCTGACGCCCCCTTGTTCCCACTCGCTCAGGATGCTGGCCGTGACGATGCGCCACCGGGCGCTGACCAGGAAAATGATGGCCGACAGGCTGGTCATGTGCCGGGTAAAGCTGAAAATGAGGCCGGCCAGCAGGGCCGGCATAATGAGCGGCAGCGTCACCTTGCGGAAGGTGTATTGCGCATCGGCACCCAAGATGTTGGACGCCTCTTCAATGCTTGGATCGATCTGTTGCAAAGCAGCCACACAGGCCCGCACCGAGGCAGGCAGGCTGCGCACGGCAAAGGCGGCAATGATGATATATGGGGTACCCACCAGCACCAACGGCTTGCCCATGAAACAGATCGTCCCCACGAGGCCCAACAACAAAGCCGTCAACCCCAGGCGCAATATCCCCTTTTCCTGTTCTACAGCCAACACCGAGACGAAGGTGTAGAGAATGGCCAACAGAGGGGTGGGGGTCTGAAAAAAGACCTGAATGTGGTCAGAGAACTGGAAGAGAGCGTTGCTCCAGAAGCCACGGGGGATGGCCCGGCTCAGATTGGCAATGGGATGGGCCAGATATACAATCCCATCGGCAGCAAAGAGGTAAAGTCCCAGCCCGATCAGGAGCCAGCCGGCAGTTTTGTGGTGACGCCAGAGCCAGAGAAGCAGGCCCAGGCCAACGTAAATTCCACCTAACGCATACATCATCCCCGCTGCGGTCAACAGATTGTAGAGCCGGCTAAGGCCAAGTCCCAGGGCAGTCCCCACGGCCAACACGATCCACTGTTCCCGCCGGGTGTTCACCGCCGTCCGCGCCAGGAAAAGCGCCAGCAGCGCGAACAGGATGCCCACAACAAAAGTGGGGGGCGTGCTGAAAGCCAGGACAAAGCCGATGCCCAGGATGGTACCGGGCACAGCCCCCCCAAGGTTCGAGATAAAATCCACCGCCTCTTTGCCGCTGAATCGCTTGCGGACCACCAGGAAAGCGATCACCATACCGGTCAGCCCGGCGATGGGGGTGGCAAAGGCGCTCAAAAAGGTGGTGTCCAGGATTGATTCCACACCACGGGTGAGCATCAGTTTCCACCATCCCAGCGTGGGCGTATAGTCCACCCCCCACGCAGCACTGAACGAACCAACAACAATCGCTGCATAGAGCACGATGATCAGGAGGCAAACGAGGTAGGTCGTGATGATGAAAGGCCAGCGGATCCAGGCCTCCTTGACCAGGATCTGGCCGCCGGTGGGTTTGCCCGTCACCGAGACGTAGGAGCGGCGTGTGACGTAGTAGCGTTGCACCAGAAAGACAAGAAATGTCGGGAAAAGCAACACGAAAGACAGGGCTGATGCTTTCTGGTAGTCATATTCTCCGGCCACGGCCAGGAAAATCTGGGCCGAGAGCACCGTGACGTTGCCTGAGATAAAAAGCGGATTGCCCAGATCGGCCAGCGATTCCACAAACAGGAGCAGAAAGGAACCGGCGATGCCGGGGATGAGCAGGGGTAGGGTCACGGTCCGAAAAATGTGAAACTTGCCGGCCCCCAGACTGTGAGCCGCTTCCTCCATGCTGGGGTCAAGGCGCTCCAACATGGCCCGGATGATAAGATAGGCGATCGAAAAGAAGGTGATGACCTGGACGAACACCAGTCCATCCATGCCATAGATGTCGTTCGCTCCGGTGGGAAAGGTCATGCCCAGCAGTTTGCGCGTCACCAGCCCGTTGCGGCCAAAGAGCAGGATAGTGCTCAGGGCGATGGCAAAGGGCGGCGAGACGGTGGGCACCAGGGCCAGCAGGTGGATCAGCCCCTTGAAGGGCACATTGCAGCGAACCAGAGTGTAGGCAAAGAAAAAGCCCAGGATGGTGCCCAGGGTAGCCGTCAGGACCCCCATCTTGAGCGTATCGAGAAACACGCGCCGAGAAAAAGGGCCATAGTAGGAATCGAAGTAGCGGCCAAAATGCTCCAAACTGAGGCGGGTGTACCACGGCCCGCTCCTGTCGGCGTCCAGAAAGCCGTTTGAGACCCCACGGAAAAGTGGGTAAACGACAAAGATAAACAAAAAGAGGCCACAAAACAGCAAGCCGATCATCAGCACCGGATCGCGGGCGATGAGAGCGAACTCGCGGTAGCGGCGGCGCAACGCCCGCCGCCAGCCTCCTTCCTCCCCACCGGCCATAGTCCGCCTGGCGGCAGCCATCCTAGTTCTCCTCTAGCAGGATGGGCAAGGGGGAATCTCCCCCTCGCCCATCCTGACAGAAGCCGGTTATTGCTTCAGGTTGTCCGCAGTTGCGATCTCGTTGGTGAACTTGTCCACAAACTCTTTTTTGTGTTCACCGGCCCACTGGAAGTTGTAATCAATCAGCTTGACCTGAAGCAGCTCAGGGTGTGAGAGCTGCACGCCGCTGACCGTCGGCGCCTGATAGGCGTGGTATTTGGGCCCCAGGGCCTGGGCCTCGGCCGTGAGCGCCCAGTCAAACCACTTTTTCGCCGCGTCCAGGTGCTTGGCGCCCTTGATAATGCCCATGCCGCCGATCTCATAGCCGGTACCTTCTGCAGGGAAGGTCAATTCCAGCGGCAGCTTGTTATCCTCGATCTCGTGGACGATGTCATGGGAAAAGACGATGCCCACCGCCGCTTCCCCCTGGCCGACGAACTTGGCCGGTGCTGCGCCACTCTTGGTGAATTGCAGGACCTGACCGGCGTACTTTTTCAGGTACTCCCAGCCAGCGCTTTCCCCCTTGATCTGAAGGACGGTAGCCAGAGCGGTATAGGACGTGCCGGAAGTAGAAGGGTGAGCTACCAACACCTGGCCGGTGAACTCGGGCTTGAGCAGGTCATCCCAGGAGCGAGGCGGCTGAACGCCGGGATGGGCGGCCAGCCAGTCCTTGTTCGTGCAGAACCCCAGCGTACCGACATAGATGCCAACCCAGTAATTGTCCGGGTCTTTGTACTTGACCGGGTCCAGGAGGTTCTTGTAATTGGGCGAGTTGTAGGCTTCTAGCAAGCCTTCCTGCTTGGCCGCGACAAAGCTGTCGATGGGCCCTCCCCACCAGATGTCAAAGGTGGGGTTGTCCTTTTCGGCCCGCAGGCGGGCCAAGCCCTCTCCGCTGGACATGCGGACATAGTTGACCGTGATGCCATACTTGGCCTCGAACTCCTGCTTCATTCCCTGGCACCATTCTTCCTGCGGGGTGCACAGGACATTGACCTCGGTGCTCTCTTTGGCAGGGCCGCAGCCAGCCAGCCCAACCATCAGGCTCAGCAAAATCAACAGGGATACGAGGGAAAACCTTTTGCGATTCATATCACTTTCCTCCCTTGGAAAATCTATGTGCTGTCAGTCTCTCGACCGGGGAATGGCCGGTCCCCCGCTCGTTGAACGCAGGCGCCTGTCACCTCCTCCCGATATTCTGATTTTCCCTCCTCAGACAAGGTGGGAAAGAGAGCCGATCTATTGCCAACCGCATTGGCCGGCCCACTAATACGCCGGCAGACTGCGTTTGATGACCTCATAGTCCTCCAGAGCCTTGCCTGCCCCCAGGGCCACGCAGGCGATAGGGTTGTCGGCCACGTAGCAGGGCACGCCGGTCTCCTTGGTCAACAGTCGGTCAAAGTTGCGCAGCAGCGCCCCCCCACCGGTCATGACGATGCCCCGGTCAATCACATCGGAGGCCAGCTCAGGCGGCGTCTTTTCCAGCACCGCCTTGACCACGCCCACAATAGCTGCCACCGGCTCGGCAATGGCTTCGGTGATCTCAGCCGACGTCACCTGGATGGTCTTGGGCAAGCCTGACACCTGGTCCCGGCCCCGTACCTCCTTGCGCAGATCCTCTTCCAAGGGCAGGGCGCTGCCAATGGCGATCTTGATCTCTTCGGCCGTCTGCTCGCCGATCATCAGGTTGTATTTGCGTTTGATGTAGCCCATGATCGCCTCGTCCACCCGGTTGCCGCCCACCCGCACCGAGGCAAACTCGACAATCCCGTTCATAGAGATCACCGCTGCTTCGCTGGTGCCCCCGCCAATGTCCACCACCAGGTTGCCGGTAGGGGTATGAATGGGCATCCCGGCGCCCAGAGCGGCAGCCAGCGGCTCTGGGATCAGATAGGCCTCCCGTCCACCGGCCTGGATGGCGGCGTCGTGCACAGCCCGACTCTCTACGCTGGTCACTCCCACCGGCACGCTGATGGCGATAAGCGGTTTGAACAGGCGAAGGCGGCCGACCACCTTCTCGATAAAGTAACGCAGCATCGCCTCGGTTACCACATAGTCGGCAATCACCCCATCGCGCAACGGCCGCGCCACCTCGATCGTTTCCGGTGTGCGGCCCAGCATGTCCCGCGCCTCGCTGCCCACGGCTACAATTTTGTTATCATTGACCGCAATGGCCACGACCGATGGCTCTTGCAGGACGATCCCTTTGCCTTTAACCCAGACCAGGACGTTGACTGTGCCCAGGTCTATGCCGATGTTTTTTGTTAGCATCTATCACCTGATTTTAGGGATTTACGATTTACGATTGACGATTGACGATTGACGTTTGACGTTTGACGTTTGACGTTTGACGTTTGCCGTTTGCCGATTGACGTTTGCCGATTGACGTTTGCCGTTTGCCGTTTGCCGTTTGGTCGCGCTCAATCGGCCATCCTATTGGCCGGTGAGGGGCCGCTTGCCCTCCCGCCGGCTTCTGTGCCTGGCCACCTTGAGCCGGACGGTCGAGCGGCGCAGGGCCGCTTCCGCCCGGGCAAAGTCCACATCTTCCCGCCGCTTTTGGGCCATGATCGCCTCGGCTCGCTGCCGGGCCGCCTCGGCCTGGGCGATATCAATCTCCTCGGCTCGCTCTGCCGAATCGGCCAGGATGGTTACGTGGTTGGGTCCCACCTCCATAAAGCCCCCACCGATGGCGATAAACTCATCCTCCTGGCCCGACCGACGGAGGGTCAACTCGCCATAGGTCAGGGCGGTCATCAGGGGGGCGTGGTGAGGCAGGATGCCCAATTGCCCCTCGATGCCAGGGGCGATCACCATATCCACATCGCCCTGGAAGACAACACGTTCGGCGGTTATCACTTCGCAACGCATGTTAGCCAGCCCTCAGCTTCCTGGCCGCCTCCACCGCTTCGTCAATAGTGCCCACCATGCGGAAGGCCTGTTCCGGCAGATCGTCGTGCACCCCCTCCAAAATCTCCTTAAAGCCGCGCACCGTTTCCTGGACCGGCACATAACGGCCCGGCTGGCCGGTGAACTGCTCGGCCACGAACATCGGCTGGCTCAAGAACTGCTGGATTTTGCGGGCGCGCGCCACCACCAGTTTGTCTTCCTCCGACAGTTCATCAATGCCCAAAATGGCAATAATGTCCTGCAGGTCCCGATAACGCTGGAGCACGCGCTGCACCTCACGGGCCACGCGGTAGTGCTCTTCCCCGACGATGCGTGGGTCCAATATGCGCGACGTAGAGGCCAGGGGGTCCACAGCGGGATAGATGCCCATCTCGGCGATCCGCCGCTCCAGGGCGATGGTCGCATCCAGATGGGCAAAGGTGGCCACCGGGGCCGGATCGGTGTAATCGTCCGCCGGGACATAGACCGCCTGCATCGAGGTAATAGAACCGCGCCGGGTGCTGACGATCCGCTCCTGCAGCTCGCCCATGTCGGTACCCAGAGTAGGCTGGTAGCCGACGGCGCTGGGCATCCGCCCCATCAAGGCCGAGACCTCCATGCCGGCCATAACGAAGCGGTAGATATTATCAATGAACAGCAGCACGTCGCGGCCCTCATCGCGGAAATACTCGGCCATGGTCAGCCCGGTGAGGCCCACCCGGAAGCGCACGCCCGGCGGCTCGTTCATCTGACCAAAGACCATGGCTACGCTGCCGATGACGCCCGACTGTTGCATCTCACGCCACAGGTCGTTGCCCTCGCGGGAACGCTCACCCACCCCGGAAAAGACCGAGAAGCCCTTGTGCACGGTGGCAAAGGTGCGGATTAGCTCCTGGATAATGATCGTCTTGCCCACACCCGCGCCGCCAAAGACACCGGTCTTACCCCCCCGCGTAAAGGGGGCGATCAGGTCAATCACTTTAAGCCCGGTTTCCAGGAATTCGGGCCGGGTCACCTGGTCCTCAAAAGAAGGGGCCGGGCGGTGGATAGGCCAGTAGGCTTCGGCTTCCACAGGCCCGGCGTTATCAATCGGTTCCCCCAAGACGTTAAAGATGCGTCCTAGCGTGGCCGGGCCGACCGGCACCCGGATCGGCCCCCCGGTGGCCAGGGCTTCCATGCCCCGGCGCAGGCCATCGGTGCTGTCCATGGCGATACAGCGCACCCAGTCATTTCCCAGATGCTGCTGGACTTCGACCACCAGCCGACTGCCATCGCGGGGGATCTCGATGGCATCATAGATGTCGGGCAGATCCCCGGATGGAAACTCGACATCTACCACAGGCCCCATAACCTGCACGACTCGGCCTTTGATCCGTTCTGACATCAATCCTCCTCAGTCTAGACCTGTGTAACAGCGACTTTCATTCCTCCCCCGGCACGACCAGGCAGGTCAATGTATCGCGCACCCCGGCTGCCGGGCGGATATTGTTCATCACCGTTTTGAGAATCTCATTGGCATTGCTGGCTTCAATGCTGACGATCAGATCGTAGGGGCCTGTGATCATCTCCACCGATTGGACGGCCCTGCTTTTCCGCAGAGAGTTATAGATCACATTGGTCAGCCCCGGTGCTGTTCTGATCAAAACATAAGCTTTTACCGCCATTTCATCGCCCCAACTTCGCATCCCCACTATCCGGCCTGCAGGCTACGCGCCTTGACCAGGGCCTCAGCGCCACCCACAATGTCCAGTATCTCTTTGGTGATCGCCTCCTGGCGGGCACGGTTGTAGGTCAGGGTCAGGTCATCCAGCAGCTCCATAGCGTTGTCGGTGGCGTTGCGCATGGCCACCATACGGGCCGAATGCTCGCTGGCCAGAGATTCCAAGGCGGCCTTGTAGACCTGCAGCTCCGTAATGCGGGGCAACACCGCATCCAGAATAGTGCGCGGATCAGGTTCGTAGATATATTCCGTTGCCATGGATGCTGTTTCTATCTCCCGATGCTCGGAGATAGGGGTTTTCCCCAGGTGCAGCGGATGGATCGGCAACAGTTGCCAGACCGCCGGCCGCTGGACCATAGTGTTGACAAAGTCGGTGTGAGCCAGATAGACGACATCGAATGCGCCGGAGATAAAGGCATCCATGGCTGTGCGGGCAATGGGCGTAATGTCCAGCAACCCGGGTTGGGGCGGAAGATCGGAGAATTCGGCAACGATCTGCTGCCGCAAGCGCCACATGGCGTCGCGCCCACGTTTGCCGACTGTGATCAATTTAACAGAATAGGGCAGCTCTTGGATAAAACGCCACGCCGCCTGGATGATGTTGTGGTTGTAGCTGCCGCACAACCCTTTGTCGGCGGTGATGAGTACCATGCCCACCACGCGGATCTCTTCCCGGTGCTGCAGCAAGGGGTGGAACGTCTCGTCCACCCCACGTTGCGCCGCCAGGTGGGTCAGGATCTCCCACGCCTTTTGGCTGTAGGGGCGGGTGGCCAGCACCTGTTCCTGAGCGCGGCGCATGCGCGAAGCAGCCACCATCTGCATGGCCCGGGTTACCTGGGATATATTTTTGACGCTCCGGATCCGTCGTCGGATAGCTCGCGTGCTGGACAATTTACAGCTCCTTATAGGCCAGGATGGTCCTGATTACTCACTTTTGGGCTTGGGCGCAAAGACCAAAGCCCACTTTTCACTGGGCAGGCTAATGTCCACACCGACCGGCTTGCCGTTTTGATCCTCGCCGGTCTTGCGCACCACCCGCACCCACCAATAGACTATCGCCGGTTCATGCTCAGGGGGTGGATGAAAAGGTGCCAGGAACGCCCCTTCCGCCAGATATTGCGTGTCTTTGGTGTAGATATAATCGCCATACCATTCCTGGCCGGTTGCCGTCGGAGGGCGCTCCATGTGCAGGTGATATAGACCTTCAGAAAAAGATTTGGATTTGTAAGCCGTGAATAACTGATACGTAAACAATCCAACCTCACCTCCAACTGGACAATCCGCGCCAAATTGAGTAGACTTTACTCCAGCAACTGCCGATGCAGATGAATAGAGGAGGTGAGCATGAGGATCGGGATTAGCTTGAAGTCGGAAGCCTGGGAGAAGTTGATCGAGCACTTGCGTCAGGCGTATGCCAAAGGGCAGTTGCGGTTGGTAAAGCGGATTCAGGCATTGTTGTACGTTTTGGATGGCAAATCTCCAGAAGAAGTAGCGATGATTCTCAGCTTGAGTGAACAGAGTGTATACAACTACGTCGCAGCCTTCATTCTGAAAAGGTTTGATAGTCTGGTCTATCGGCGTCCGCCAGGGCGTCCTCCAAAATTGACGAAATCTCAAAGAAAGGAGTTGAGTAGGCTGATTGATGAAGGCCCTGAGGCAGCAGGGTACGACTGTGGGTGCTGGACCACCGGGCTGATCCAAGACCTGGTTCTCACCCGCTTTGGCGTGGAGTATCATCCGCGCTACCTGGCCGAGCTGTTGAAGACCATGGACTATTCCTATCAGAAAGCCCGGTTTGTCTCTGACCACCTGGCTGAGGTAGCGGAGGAGCAGAAAGAATGGATGGAGAAGACATGGCCAGCGATCCTGCGCTTGGCCCAAGAGAAAGGGGCGCTGCTCCTGTTTGGTGACGAGTGCAGTTTCGCGCAGTGGGGTTCGTTGAGCTACACCTGGGCTCGTCGAGGGAAGCAGCCCACCGTCAAGACCAGTGGCCGGCGCCAGGCCTACAAAGTGTTTGGCTTTATCGAGTACTTCAGCGGGGCGTTCTTTTACAAAGCACATGCGGGCAAATTCACCTCAGAGAGCTATCAGGTTTTCATCAAAGAGGTGCTGGCAAGAACGACAAAGCACCTCATTATTATCCAGGATGGCGCCAAGTATCACACCAGCAAGGCCATGCAACAGTTCTTCGCTGCTCATACTGACCGCATCACCATGTACCAGCTTCCACGCTATTCACCTGACTTCAACCCCATTGAGTATCTGTGGCGCAATGTAAAGAAACAAGCGACCCATCTGCGCCACTTCCCCACCTTCGCCGACCTGACCAAGAAGGTGGATGAGAAACTGCGGTACTTTGCCAATCTCCCCGATTCGATCAAGGGACTGATGGGCAAATACTGCGAGACCCTGGGAGCCGAAGCCGTTGCATAGTCATCCAAAATCTTTTTCTGAAGAGCTATAGTATTCATCCTCCGCCAGGGTGCCTACCGAGGCCCACTTGAGCAACACCGTGTCCTTCCAGCCAACCGGTCGGTAGGATGGCGGGTCCAGCAGGACAGGGGCCTGATATTTGAGCGTCTCGGCTCCCGGCGTATTTGTTGGCGCCGGTAGCCGGGGGGTGGGCGTGGGGGTCGGCGGCGGCGGCGTTGCCGTTGGTTTAACGGTCGCCGCAGGGGCCACGGTCGCCGTTGCCGGCATGGCGGTTGCCCGCTCTGTCGGCGTGGGCGAGGCTGCCTTGACCCGCGTCGGTGTAGCGACAATAATCCACGGCGTCTGCGTCGGTAGCACCTGGGGTGTGGGAGTAAAGACGATGATCCAGGGCGTCTGCGTGGGTGGAGGCTGCGTCGGTGTGGGTGTTGCCCCACAGCCCACCATCAGGCCGGCTGCCACACTGAACAGTGCCAGCATTCTGGGAATTTTGCCCATCTTGCCCCCCGTTGCTGTCAGAACCTGCGTTTAATACGCCCCCCGCGCTTTGAAATCTCGGATGGCCTGGTTCAATGCCTCCTGAGTTTCATCGCTCAACCTGGCGCCGGTAGCAACGGTCTGGACCAGGTCGGGATGGCTGTCCTTCACGTAGCGGAGGAACGCAGCTTCAAAGTCGCGCACCTTGCGCAGCTCCACGTCGTCCAGAAAGCCGTTGGTCACCGCGTAAAAGATCATGACCTGATCGGCCAGGGGTACGGGGGCATACTGTTCCTGCTTGAGCACCTCCTGAACCCGCAGGCCCCGTTCTAGTTGGCGGCGCGTGGTCTCGTCCAGGTCCGATCCGAACTGGGCAAAGGCAGCCAGCTCGCGGAAAGAGGCCATATCCAGGCGGAGCTTGCCGGCGACCTGTTTCATGGCCGGCGTTTGGGCTGCGCCCCCCACCCGCGAGACCGACAGACCGGCGTTCACGGCCGGGCGGATGCCGGCGTAGAACAGATCGCTTTCCAGGTAGATCTGCCCATCGGTGATGGAAATCACATTGGTGGGGATATAGGCCGACACGTCACCTGCCTGGGTTTCGATGATGGGCAGGGCGGTTAGCGAGCCGCCGCCATAGTCGGGATGCATCTTGGCCGCCCGTTCCAACAGGCGGGAGTGCAGGTAGAACACATCGCCGGGATAGGCCTCGCGGCCTGGCGGCCGGCGGAGCAGGAGCGACACCTGGCGATACGCCCAGGCATGTTTCGACAGGTCATCGTAGATGATCAGGGCATCCTTCCCCTGCTCCATAAACTCCTCGCCCATGGCGCAGCCAGCGTAGGGAGCGATATATTGCAGCGTAGCCGGTTCGGAAGCCGAGGCAACGACCACAATCGTGTGGTCCATCGCACCATATTGCTCCAATGTGGCGACGACCTGGGCTACCTGGGCCAGCTTCTGGCCGATAGCGACATAGATGCAGATCAGGTTCTTGCCCTTCTGATTGATGATGGTGTCCACGGCCAGGGCGGTTTTGCCGGTTTGCCGGTCGCCGATGATCAGCTCGCGCTGCCCCCGGCCAATCGGCGTCATGGCGTCAATGGCCTTGATGCCGGTCTGCACCGGGGTGTCTACACTTTTGCGGGTCACCACGTTGGGCGCGATCCGCTCGATAGGGCGATACTTGTCGAAGGGGATGGGGCCTTTGCCGTCAATCGGTTCACCCAAGGCGTTGACCACCCGGCCAATGAGGCCGCTGCCTACCGGCACGGAGACAATCCGCCCTGTGCCTCGCACGGTGTCTCCCTCTTCGATGCCGGTATAATCGCCCATAACAATGATGCCTACATTGTCGGCTTCCAGGTTGAAGGCCAGGCCCATGACGCTTTCATCGCGGCCTGGTTTGGGCGGGAATTCCACCAATTCCATGGCCACCACCCGGGCCAACCCATCGGCCCGGGCGATGCCATCGCCCACCTCGATGACTGAACCGACATCCATGGCCTGAAGAGGGGCCTCGAACTCTAGAATCTGCTTTTTGAGGATTGCAGCGATGTCTTGGGCTTGTACAGGCATTCATGCCTCCGTTATGCTGCCAGATGTTCTCGCAGGGCCGCCAGCTTGCCGGCGACACTGCCGTCAATCACCTGGTCGCCGACGCGCAGGTGGATGCCCCCGATCAGGGCGGGGTCCACGTGGAATTGGAACTCCAGGCTGGGACCAAAGCGCTCAACCAGTTTGGCGCGCAAGAGCTCCTGCTCGGCGCCTGTCAGGGGCACGGCGCTGGTTACGCGCGCCACCTGCAATGCCGGACGGCGGCGCACCAACCGGTCGAACTCGACCAGGATGGCATCGAGCTGGTCGAGCTGCCCGGCCTCCAGCAAGGTGCCCAAGAACTTGCGAACCCCATCGCTCAGCCCGCCGGCGGTGGCCCGGTCCAGCAATCGGAGCCTGTCGGCCACCCCGGTCGCAGCATCGGCGACGGCAGCCCGCAGTGCGGCATCCTCCCTCAGCGCTTTCTGGACATCGCCCAGTTGTCGGGTCCAGGTTTCGAGAGCCAGATCATAGATTGCTCGGGCGTAATCCTGGGGTCGGGCTTGCGTGCTCACTGGAGTGCCTCGGTCTTTTCCAGGAATTCGGCGATAAGCTGGCGATGTCGCTGTTCATCCAGCGAAGCGCCAATGACCTTCTCCGACACGGCTATCACCAGGTCGGCAACCTGCTGGCGCAGTTCGGCCATTGCCAGCTCCCGCTCGCGGCCAATCTCTTCTTTCGCCTTCTCAATCAGGGCTCTGGATTCTTCACGGGCCTTGTCCAGGATCTCCTGACGGGCCTTCTCACTCATCTGAGTGGCCTGGGCGATGATCTCTTGCCCTTCTCTCCGGGCTTCGGCCATGCGCCGCTCAAACTCCTGCTCCATCTCGGCTGCCCGTTTGGAAGCCAACTCTGCATCCTCCAGCCCCTTTTTGATGCGCGCCGAGCGTTCGTCCAACATGCGCAAGATCGGTTTGTAGGCTACCAGATAGAGCAGCCCTGCCAACAATGTAAAGTTGACGATCTGGGAAATCAGGTACCCCAGATTGATGCCTAGTGCTTCCAAGCGTCAACCTCCTACGATTTACGATTTACGATTTTCGATTTACGATTTACGATTTCAGGTTGCGTTGGTCCGATAGAAAAATCATAAATCGTAACCAAATCGAAAACCGAAAATCACTGAACGAACTTGATGATGAGCGCCACAACCAGGGCATAGATGCCGATGGCTTCGGTAAAGGCCAGGCTCAGGATCAAGGGCACAAAGATCGAATCCCGTGCTTCTGGATTGCGCCCCAGGGCCTCCATCGCCTTGGAGCCGATCATGCCCAGGCCAAGGGCAGGGCCAATAGCCCCCACAGCAATCGCAATGGCCGATGCCAAGAGCCGCATAGTTTCAGCTTCCATTTGTGTCAGTCCTCCTCAAAGATTTGCATTTTAGCTTTCGATCTGTCAAGCGTCAATGTTCCTCTCCGCCATGTCCGCTTACGCCAATGACAAAGAAAGCGACGGACAACATCATGAACACTAGGGCCTGGACAAACCCCACAAATAGTTCCAGCCCGTAGAAAGGTAGCGAGACAAGGTAGGGGATCAGGAAACTGATCACGCCCAACAATACTTCACCGGCAAAGATATTGCCGAACAGACGGAAAGAAAAAGAGATGATCTTGCCGAACTCGCTGATGGTTTCGATCAAGCCGACAAAGATGTCAATAATGCCCATAAAAAACGCGCCGATACGCCCTATGCAGCCCAGGCCCGGCTTGGTGAAAGCCTGGACCACGCGGCCTACCGCGATAAACTTGCCAAAATAGGGCAAGCCGCGGGCCCAAATTCCAAAGAACTGGGTCAACGCCACCGATACGATGGCCAGGGCAGCGGTGGTATTCATGTCGGTAGCCGCTGAGCGGAACATGGGTGCCAGCTTGTAGCGGTGAGCCTCGGCGCCGCCTTCCTCGTGACCCTGCTCTGCCCTTACCCACAAGCCAATGCTCTTCTCCTCGTTCAACCACTTGACCGGTTGGCCATGCTCACCCTCATGGACAGGTTCCAATACCCCCCAGCCACCATAGAGGGGGGTCAGGCCCAGCCAGTTGGAAACCAGGAGAAAGACAAAGATGGTCATCACTACCGGAAAAAATCGGCGGGCCCACGTGCGCCCGGCTGCCCCTTCTACCAGGTTATAAAGGGCCTCGATGAACAGCTCCAGGGCGCTTTGCCATCGGCCAGGCACCAGCTTGATCTTGCGGGTGATGAGCCACGAGCCCAGGATCAAGATCGCCATCGTGAGCCAGGTCGCCAGCAATGTATTGGTGATCGGAAAGCCCAACAGGCTAAAAACCGGTTCGGCAGGAATCGAGATTTCAGGGATTGTGACTTTGGGGATGTTCAGAAGGGACAAAATCACCAACACGGCAGTCACAATGGCTACCGGCACCAGAACTTGGCGAGATAGAAGCTTTGACACTATTCTGGTTCCTCCTTGTCCTCTGCCTCTCGTTGTTGCACCGTGCCGCCCCCCTTGGCCGAGGAAAACGCTCGCAATGTCATCCGAGCCACCCCTACCGTGGCGGCGAGGATGCCCAGCACTGCTCCTGCCAGGCTGAACAGTGGGGTGGTGTCCAGCTTTTTGTCAAGCCAGATGCCGGCCAGCAGAGGGATCAAGAGCGAAAAGAGCAGAGTCCAGCTCAAGCTCAGCGCCAAACTCAAGGCCTCTCCCTTTTTCATTTGCAGCTTCCTCCGCTGCCGCCCATGTGCACACAATTATGGCCAAGGTGAAACAACCCACACCCCGTGGCCTATTCTGACGGCCCGGTTGTTGCTTAATTCTACCACAAAACGCCGTACAAGGCAAATTCCGCTGCGGCCAGTCTATGCAGCGATTCACAGCCATACCCCCATATGCATCAACTTAACGCCTCCTGCTCCAGGTCTAATAGGAGTTGGTAAGTGGCTGGCTTACTCCGCCGTTTGTTCTGTCGGCAGGAGGTGCGGAAAGATAGCCGAAACAGGTCTATGATTTCTTTTATGCCCTTTCCTTGTCGCAAGGCGAATGCCAGGGGAAGGGCCAACTTCTGAATGGCCTTGACTGCTTTGAGAAGGCTGCGATCGGGGAAACGATGCCATTCGGTGAGCAATATCCAATGGGTAATCACCAATCCGATACACTTGGCATAGATTTCGCTCAAGATACGCCACGGGTTGCGGCTGCGCCATTCGTCTACCAGGGCATGGCTTTTCCACACCTTGAAAAGTATTTCCACTTGCCACCGCACGGCCATCAAGACGAGCGCCTCTTCGGGACTCAGCATCTCGGCCGGAACATTGGTCAGCAGAATGGTCCAACCCGCCAAAAAGAGCCTCTCTTTGGTGGGGGTGGTTCCTTTTTTGCGGGCATACTCTTTCAACTGCCTACGGCGTTGATCGGCCACCTCCTGGGGTACACGAAAGGCGATAAGCCGCGCAGGCAGCCGCTCCTCTTTGCCTACCAACACCGACAGCTCGCCCACTGTATGGACCTCGTTGCTCAGCCAGAAAACCAGGTCCAAAGGCTGCCCGTCCGCTGTGTAGAGTTGGGTACCGACTTTGTAGCGGGTGAGAAAGTACTTTCCTTCGTCATGCCGCTGGCGCAATTCCTTCAGGCTGAAGTAACCCAGGTCGGACAACGCCAGACTCCCCACCGGTTCGGTCTCCGGCCCATAAGGGGTGTGGCGGTCGTGCTCCCGCCCCGCCTGGAGGGCCGGACCTTCCACTTGCCCCGTGGTGTAGTTCAGACGCACCTGAAACTTGATGGCGGCCGTATCGCCGTTACTACCACCGCAGCCCGGCCACACGTCCTTCAACTCGGCTGGGAGGGAGATGAAACTGCTATCCCGGACATAGACGCCGTTGAAACGTCGCAGAATCGGGACCGCTGTCGGGGTCACGTTGTCCACCGTCTGCTGAACCGCCCTTTCCAGAACCTGCAACAAGAATTGGGCAGCCCTCTCGTTGAAACGCTGCTCAATTCCTTGGGGGCTAATCGGGATGCCCAGAAAAGCGGCGTTCTGGGTGATGTCGGTGTAACTCAGTTGGGGATTGGCCAAAGATCCCCACACCATAACCTGGACAAAATCGCCGCCGCCGAGTTTCCTTTGCCGCTGCACAAACCCAATCTGCCGGGCGAGCGCGTCTGCTTCCTCGCCCAGTACCCGCATGAGGTTTTGTTCAATTTGAGAGGCCATGTCCGTGGTCATTTTCACATCTCCAGGATAGATTTAGCACTCTTATAACTGAAAATAACCGCGTTGGCAAGTCTAAAATTGATGCATATGGGGCGACGCGCCGCGTCGCCCCTACGTCGTTGTCATCCACAATCCAAATGATGCCGTGGACGTGATTCGGCATGACTACAAATTCGTCGTCGAACAATTGCACGTACGGGCGCAATGCGGCAGCGCGGAACCATTCCTCGCGCACCATTTGACCATATTCGTTCAACCGCATTTCGCCGTTCACCACCTCGCCAAACAAAAGGGCGCGGTCCTGGGTGACGATGGTGACGAAATACGCCCCGGCCTGGCTGTAATCGTACCCCTTCAGGCGGATGGAGCGGCGGTTGTGGCGGCTGGACGCCTGCCCATATTGATCGTAGGTCATAAATCTTGCTTCTCCAGAAATCGCTCCACATCGTTTACCCGCGGATCAGCGCGTGGCGTATCCGGCACAATGTTGGGGTTGTAAGCGACCCGACACCCAACGGCCTCCATCCAGGCGAGAACAGCAGATTAGGCAGTGAATTCGGTGAAAGGCGCGTTCATGGCTCTTCGGCTGCTGATTGGAGCTTCTGGCTAAGGTATAGTCCAAGTTTTCCCAACAACTGGATCAGCACCCGCACCTCTTCCTCTCGAATGCTTATCTTTCTGCCCACAATCGCATTGATGTCGCCCGACTTGCGGACGTATTCTTCGTCTACTACTCCCATTTTGTGGACGATAAGATGCCGCTTCTGAAAAGCCAGGATGGCTAATTTCCATTCGTCGGACGTCAGTGCATCCGCAAGATCAATTCCGAAAAGATCCATAAGAGCCTGCCTTACTCGATTCAAATTCTGAAAAGACAACGCCCTAGCCCTGCCTGCATCTGCCGATTTCTCAGATTGAATCCAGCACAGTTCACGCCCGAATCCGTCGAATGCTGAAACGCAGTCCTCCAACGCATTTTCGATCAGTCTCTCGGCAACCTCCTCGCCTGCGCTCGTTGCTAGATCTAGCATCTTCCCAGCCAGCTCAAGGTTCTTATCGAGGATTTGAAGTGAATTGTGCTGACCACAATCCGGGCAGAAAGCAAAGAGACCATAGACCGAGTAGCGAAGCGTACACCTAGAGCAGGTAACCTCCGTTTCGAGTTGCTTCTCCCTATAGTAGCGGATTGGTGTTGGACGACCCGGCTTGACCTTTAGCGAAACACCAATTCCAAACGGCTTTCTTGGCTTATGGTTGAGCTCTAGTTTCTTGAGGTCTTTGTAAAGCGCCTTGGTGACATCCCTAATAGCGATTGATTTTGCGTATTCAATCTGTTCTTCGGTCCAAAAATGGTCATGATCTGCAACATGCCCGCAGTAGGGACAATGACACGGAAGGTTCTTGCCCTTGAGTCCCGTACCAAACTGAACTTTGAAGTATCCCTTGCAGTTTGGACACTCGCGGCCAGTAAAGCCACTCTCGTCAGTTGGAACTGGGATAGTAATTCTGTTACCGAGACGTCGAAGATGATCCATTAGACACATCCATCCATTGTTTTACATCTTTGACCCGTATCTCGCCGCGGATGAGTTTGGGCAGCAGGGCATCGCGCAGGGCGGCCAGGGCGCGGGATTCGCCACGACAGGCTAGGCTTCGCTGCAACAACGGTTCAGCTTCTTTTTCAAACACCTCAACCAAGTGATGAGGGGGAAGAACAACAGCGAGATTTAGCACAGCTTCCACTTGTGCGCGTTGGTGGCTCTTTGATGTACCGGTAACTAGGGATTGAAGCTCTTCTCGAAACCGCTTCGACCTTGCGAGAGAATAGACATAGCCGCGTGAGAACGGCGGCTTCGCCAGCAGTACGAGAAACTCAGTAGAGCAAACAGACTGCGCGCTCGGCCGAATATCCACTAGCCAGACGCGCTCGATTTCGGGATTGAGCTTAGTGCAGCCTTGCGTTAGTTCGTTCCGAGTTTTTCTTCCAGCTTCTCGACTGTGTAAGTCCAGCGGATTGGC
>FWPU01004466.1_pt1 | contig 32527 bp, 22 predicted proteins | sample 2228361 | NCBI WGS metagenome assembly FWPU01 (sample SAMEA103939777, study PRJEB20133) | metagenome
AACGAAGCCAATTCTTGGTCCAGAGAGGGAGCGGGAACAGGAAGGGGGTTGTGTGGAGTGAGGCTGTGATCATACGGAAGGGCGGAGGCCCGGGCTGCGGGCGGCGACTCCACCGGTATTGTACGATGCCGGTTGGCGAGCCGGCGGGCTGGGTGTCTGCAATTTGTTGGTTTTTGAGGGGTTGTGAATTTGCCGCGGTGGTGATCGGGGAAAAGGAGGCCGGGCGGTCGCTGCCGCTCGGTTGCGGGGCAGAGCTGGTATGTTCGCTAGCGGCAATTGGCCAGCTATCCTCTGTTAAGTCTTCCTACGCAGTCGTCTTGGCGTAGAATGGAAGGTCTTCAGTTTCTATGAGCGTCTTCGATCTGCACGCGAGCGTGGTCCAAGACTACCGGCGGTATGTCCAGAGTTTTCTGTCGATTGCCGATGACCGGATTCGTCAGTTCGTTGAGAGGAAACTACTCGACGAGAACGTTTTCTGGCCTGATGCGCTGCTCCAATTGAACCCCTCGTATCGGCTTGCTCAGACAGTCGATGACCTGGCCGCGGAAGGCACGCTCGTGCCCGCCACCGCAGCGATATTCCGCACGCCCGCGGGTGTGCCGATCCAGCTCTACCAGCATCAGTGCGACGCGATCATTCGCGCTTCCAAGAAGCAATCGTACGTCGTCACGAGCGGGACCGGCTCGGGCAAGAGCCTCACCTATTTCATCCCGATCTTCGACGCCATACTCCGCGGAAACACGCAGGACCACAAGGTCTGGGCGATTGTCATTTACCCGATGAACGCGCTGGTAAACTCGCAATTTGAGTCTGTCACCGACCTCGGAGAGGCGTATCGCGCGCGCACGGGGCAGCCGATGCCTGTGCGATTCGAGAAGTACACCGGTCAAGAGGACGAGGCCACTAAGACCCGCATCCAGCAGGAGCGTCCCCACATCCTGCTGACGAATTTCATGATGCTGGAAATGATGCTTCTGCGTCCGCAGGAGTCGGCCTTCGTGGACAAGACAACCTCAGGCCTCCAGTTTCTTGTTCTCGACGAACTGCACATGTACCGCGGGCGGCAGGGCGCAGACGTGGCCATGTTGGTCCGGCGCCTGAAGGAGCGTTGCGGCAACCTCGATCTGCTGCACATTGGCACGAGCGCAACGATGGTAGCCGACCGGTCTGTGACAGGTGTCGAACGCCGCACGGCGGTGGGCGAGTTTGCGGGCAAGCTGTTCGGGACCTCTATCACCGAGGCCAATGTGATCGAGGAGACGTTGGTTCCGGTCTCGACCTACGGCCAGCCAGTCACTACGGATGATCTGCGCAAATCCATCGAAGCGCCGCTGCCCGTGAAGGGCGCTGACCTTCTCGCCTCTCCGCTGGCATCCTGGGCGGAAACGACGGTCGGCATCGAGAAGGACGCCGAAGGCGTCTTTCGGCGGAAGGTCCCCCAGAGCCTGACTCGGCTGGCCGCGGCGCTCTCGGAGTCGGCAGGTGTCCCGGTAGGTGCCGCAGAAGAAAAGGTCAGAGAGCTGTTCCTCGCCGGCAGCCGGATCAAACAGGCCGGGGGAAGCACTGCTTTGGCCTTCAAACTTCATCAGTTCATATCGCAAGGACGCGCCGTCTACGCCACCATCGAGGACCGGGCAAACCGCTTCTTGACGCTGGACGGGCAGTATTACGCACCTCCTTCACCGGAGGGATCGAAGCGCCTCCTCTACCCGTTGCTCTTCTGCCGCGTCTGCGGACAGGAGTACTACAGGGTCAGGTACGAGGACTCGCAAAACATGATGAGCCCGTGGACCGAGACCGCGTTTGAGGATTCCGGCCAAGATGGCCGGCGCGGCTATCTGATGCTGCCCCCGTTGGAGCCTTTCGACTGGTCGAACGACGACCTGCCGCCCGAATGGCTCGAGGCCAATGGCAAAGTCCGCCGGAACTATCGCAACCGCGTCCCGCGCTCGCTCCATGTCCAGCCTGACGGCACCGTACTTCAACAGCCCGGTCAGCATTCCGTCAGGGCGTTCTTTCAGGACAGCCCATTTCTCATCTGTCAGTCCTGCGGCGAATACTACACGCTTCGGGACAGGGATTTCCGCAAGCTGACGGGATTGTCGAATGAGGGCCGCAGCTCGGCGACGACAACCCTGGGCATTTCCGCGCTCGACCACGCCGAGAAGGCTGGGATTATTGGTCCGGCTCGCAAATTGCTTAGCTTTACTGACAATCGTCAGGACGCCTCGCTCCAGGCAGGCCACTTCAACGACTTCGTCCTGGTCTCCCTGCTCCGCGCTGCGATCTACGATGCGGTTGAGAAGCATGGCGAACTTCGGCACCACGACATCGCCGACAAGACCGTGGCCGCGCTCGGACTGAAACTCAGCGACATCGCCCAGAATCCGCAGCTCGATCCGGACTCTGCGCTTGCCGGGACAACCTGGAGGGCGTTCCGCGATCTCGTTGAATATCGAATTTATGAGGATCTGCGCCGCGCCTGGCGCGTGGTGCATCCGAACCTGGAGCAGTGCGGCCTCCTGCGAGTTGAATACGAAGGGCTGGAAACCTGCGCCAAACGCGACGACCTGTGGGCGGGACTGCCTGAGATGGCGGCACTCACTCCACAGCAGCGCGTTGAGCTACTCACGCCGTTGCTCGATTTCGCAAGGAAGAAGCTGGCCATCCACGCCAGCAGCCTCCGCGAGGTTTATCAACAGCAGTTGCGCCAGCGAGTGAACCAGGTCATCAACGAGCGTTGGTGTTTCGACGACTCCGAAGAACGCCTGCGTAGCGCGGATCGGCTGATTCTCCCGGATCAGCCTGCGGGGCGGCTCTCGGGGATTAGTCTCGGTTCGCGGAGCCTCGTTGGACGCTACCTGCGCCGCAAGCTGGCGATCGGGCACTATGAGGACTTTGTTCGCAAGCTCGTTTCGGTGCTGGTCAATCAGGGGCTGCTGCGGCGCGACACCGAACGCGGAGTCGAGTTCGTCCAGTTGGAATCGGCCGTTCTGGTTTGGAAGAAGGGCACCGGCGATCCGCCGCCGCCCGATCCTATCTACTCGCGCCGCGCCGTGAGCGACATCTTCATCAAGGTCCAGCAGAGCGCCAACGAGTACTTCCGCGAGATGTACCAACTCCGCGCACGCTCCCTGCGCGACGTGGAAGGCCTCGAACACACCGCCCAGATCAAGTACGAAAACCGGCAGGAACGTGAACGGCGTTTCCGAACGGGCGACCTCAAGGTCCTGTTCTGCTCGCCCACCATGGAACTGGGTATCGATATCAGCGACCTTCAACTCGTGCATCTGCGCAACGTTCCTCCGTCACCGGCGAGCTATGCACAGCGCAGCGGGCGGGCGGGCCGCAAAGGCGATCCGGCGCTCATCGTGACGTACTGCTCGGCCATGAGCGGGCACGACCAGTATTTCTTCCGCCGGCGCGAAGAAATTGTCGCTGGCTCCGTGCGTCCCCCACGGATCGACCTGTCAAACGAAGACATGGTTCGGGCCCATATGAACGCCGTCTGGTTTGCGAAAGTGAACCTTAAGATCGAGCGTTCCATGGAAGAGTTACTCGACTTGCAGCGGGAGGATCTGCCGCTAAAGGACAACGTGAAGGCGCAGATCCAGCTTTCGGAACCTCGCGTTGCGGAATGCATCGCCGAGGGGCAACGAATCCTTGCCTTGTGCAGCGCCGATCTGGCTGATGCGGCCTGGTATCGGACGGATTGGCTGGAGGACACCATCCGGCATGCCGCGATCGCGTTTGACCGGGCACTTGACCGGTGGCGCCAGCTCTTCCAAGCGGCTACCAAGCAGCTCCGCGATGCACAGCAGCAGGAAGCGACGGCGCTGGACCCGAAGGTCCAGACCGAGGCGCGCCAGAAGGTTGAGGAAGCTAAACGCCAGCGGAACCTGCTGATGAATCTTGGAACCACGCGGCAGGAATCCGATTTCTACCCGTATCGTTACCTGGCAAGCGAGGGGTTCCTTCCCGGCTACAATTTCCCACGCTTGCCCATTCGTGTCTATATCCCGCGTGAAGAAGGGGAGTTCATCAGCCGCGCGCGGTTCCTGGCAGTCACCGAGTTCGGCCCTGACAACCTTATCTACCACGAAGGCGCCAAGTACCAGGTGCACCGGTTCTGGGTCCCACCCGGCGGACTGGGCTCACGGCGCACACAGGCCAAGCTTTGCAGTGTCTGCGGGTATTACAACGCGAGCACGGACGACCGCTGCGACGGCTGCAAGAGCGTGCTCGACGGCTCCACGAGCCTGTTTGTTAACCTGCTCGAAATGCCCAACGCGCGCGCGATTCGCCGCGAACGAATCACATGCGACGAGGAAGAGCGGGTTCGCCGCGGATACGAAACGTCCACGCACTTCCGCTTCGCCAGTGTGGCGGGCGGTCAGAGCCGTACTGTCGAAGCGAGCATCGGCAAGGACCCGGCGCAGCCGCTCATGCGAGCGGTCTATGGTCCGCAAGCGACCCTTTACCGAATCAACCACGGCTGGAAGCGGCAGGCCGACGGGTTTGCGGTGAATTTGGCGAACGGTGAGATTAACCCGCAACCCGCGGGCAATGGTCAACAGCCGGCCAACACCCAGGATTGCGTCAGATTGCGGCTCTTCGTCAATGATACCGAGAACATTCTGCTGGTCTATCCGCCGGCTGAGATTCAGCAGGATGACCGGGCCATGGCGTCGCTTCAATTCGCGCTGCAACGGGGGATGGAGCAGCGCTTCCAGATTGAGGAAGCAGAACTCGCTTCCGAACGCATTGGGTCTGGTGACCGCCGGGCGATTCTCTACTGGGAAGCAGCCGAGGGCGGGGTCGGTGTCCTGCGGCGCATGGTGGAAGAGGCGGATTTGTTCGCAGCCGTCGCATCCGCCGCACTGGCGCGCCTCCACTTCGACACCGCGGGCGATGACAAGAACCTGGACTGCACCCAGGCCTGCTACGAGTGCATCCTCTCATACAGCAACCAGCAGGATCACCGGTTGCTCGATCGGCACCTCGTGCGGGATTTGCTCCTCGAGCTTGTCAATTCGACGACCACGAAGCGGCATGGCGGAAGGGACTACGAGGCTCACTATCAGTGGCTCAAGAACCTGACCGACAGCCGCTCCGAGTTGGAACGGCGTTTCATCGAACACCTGTACAAGACGCGGCGGGACCTGCCTGACGAGGCTCAGAAGGCACTCACCGAAGTCAATACGATCCCTGACTTTTACTACGACGGCCAGCACGCCTGTATCTTCTGCGATGGCACACCTCACGACGCCCCGGCGCAGCGGGAAAAGGATGAAGCCGTCCGCCGCGTCCTTCGCGACCATGGTTACCGCGTCATTGTGATCCGCTACGACAAGGACATGGAAGAGCAAATCGCCGCCTACCCGGATCTGTTCGGGTTCGGTAAGCAGGGAACCGCGTAATATGGCCGCGATCTCGGTGGGCTCGATCGTGAAGTGCCGCGGCCGGGAGTGGGTGGTCCTCCCATCTGCGGATGACGAGTTGTATGTCCTTCGGCCGCTGGCCGGCAGTGAGCACGAAACTATCGGCATCCATTACCGCCTGGCGACGCTAGGCCTGGACCGGATCGAGCCGGCGCACTTCCCACTGCCGAATCTCGACCAGGCCGGCGACGCCGTAAGCGTGGAACTCCTCTTCAACGCAGCACGGCTAACGTTGCGGGACGGCGCCGGGCCGTTCCGCTCGCTCGGCCGCATCAGTGTCCGTCCGCGCCCCTACCAGTTCGTTCCCTTGCTGATGGCCCTGCGCCTCGATCCCGTCCGGATGCTCATCGCCGACGACGTCGGAATCGGAAAGACGGTGGAGGCGCTTCTGATCGCCCGCGAGATGCTCGACCGTGGCGAAAGCACTCGCATCTGCGTCCTGTGCCCGCCATACCTGTGTTCGCAGTGGCAGCAGGAACTGTGGGACAAGTTCCGCATCCAGGCCGTCGTGATCCGCTCCGGCACCATCAGCCAGTTGGAGCGCGAGCTCCCGAGCGGCGATCACAGCATCTTCGGCTACTACCCGCATATCGTTGTGAGCATAGATTACGCCAAATCCGATGCGCATCGGGCCAACTTCCTCCAGCACGCCCCCAAGTTCGTCATCGTCGATGAGGCCCACGGGGCCACCGCGGTGAGCAGCGCCGGCAAGGGCCAGCAGCAACGCCACGAACTGTTACGGGATCTGGCCAAAGACGCTTCCCGGCACCTCGTGTTGCTGACCGCCACACCGCACAGTGGGGTGGAGGCCGGCTTCCTCTCGCTGCTCGGATTGTTGAAGGACGACTTCCGAAATGTGAACCTGGCGGCGATGAAAGAGGCCGAACGCATCGAACTTGCACGCCACTTTGTGCAGCGGAAACGGGCAGATGTCGCCACCTGGCTAGGTGAGGAAACGCCTTTCCCCAAGCGCGATCCGGACGACAGGACGTACACCCTGTCCGCCCAGTACAAGCACCTCTTCGAGGGCGTCTACGGGTTCAGCCGTGAATTGGTCCGCAGCGGCGAGACCTTGACCGGATGGAAGCAGCGCATCCGTTTCTGGACCGCGCTGGCTCTGCTGCGGTGCGTGATGTCGAGTCCGGCGGCCGCGATCGCCGCCATCGGCAAACGCCTGGCGACCGGCCAGACCGAGGCCGCCCACGACGATAGCGAGTACTCGCCCTATATCTTTGAATCGGCGGATGACGACACTGTCGACGTTCAGCCCGGCCACGTTGTGGCAGAGGGCGAGGCGCAGCTTGCCGATCCCGAGCGCCGCCGGCTGCGTAATTTCGCGCGCCAGGCGGAAGCGATCAAGGGTACCGACGCCGATACAAAAATCGTCGAGTGCACGCGGGTCGTGGCCGGGATGCTCCGCGAGGGTTACCACCCGATCGTCTGGTGCCGCTACATCGCCACCAGCGACTACGTTCGGGATGAGCTGGAACGGCGGCTATCAACCACTTACCCAAATATTCGCGTCCTGTCCATCACGGGCGCGCTTGCCGAAGACGAGCGCCGCGCGCTGATCGACGACATCGACCCCGTGAAGCACGGGCGCCGGGTGCTGGTTGCCACCGACTGCCTGAGCGAGGGAATCAACCTGCAGCGCCTGTTTAATGCCGTCATCCATTACGACCTGCCCTGGAACCCGAACCGACTCGAGCAGCGGGAGGGCCGGGTGGACCGCTTCGGTCAGCAGTCCAGGGTGGTCAAAGCGGTCCTGTTCTATGGCCGTGACAACCCGGTGGACGGCGCCGTCCTCGATGTTCTGTTGCGCAAGGCGCGTGAGATCTACAACACGCTCGGCGTTCGTGTTCCCGTGCCCGTGGATTCGGAGACGGTGGTGGAAGCCGTACTGAAGAAGCTATTCGCTCAGCCCGATCTCCAACTGAGCCTGTTCGAGGTGGACGAAGTCAAGGACGTTCACCGGAAATGGGAGCGCTCCGCAACTGAGGAGAAGGCCAGCCGGACGCGTTTCGCCCAGCATGCGATCAAACCAGACGAGGTGCAGCGGGAACTCTCGGAAACAGACGCCGTGCTCGCCGATCCTGGTACCGCGCGGCGATTCCTGGAAAACGCCGCCCAGCGGGTCGGCCTGTCCTTGCGGCGTGCGGATGACACGCTCATCTTGAACGGCTTCGGTAACCTGCCGGAAGCCGTCCAGTGGGATGCCCCGAAGACGGAGGAATGGCGAGTGTCCTTCCACACCGCCCCTCCCGAGGGGGTTGAGTACATCGACCGGAACCATCCGTTCCTGCAATCGCTCGCCGCATGGCTCATGGAGCAGGCGCTGTCAGGTGACCCGGAGTCGGCGGCGCGCCGCTGCGGCGCCATCCGCACCACGGCGGTTGCCGTCCGGACCTGGCTTGTTCTCTGCCGGTTGCGGTACACAATCACGACTCCTGGGGCGCCGGATCTGCTGGCTGAGGAGGTCCAGTGCTTCGGCTTCTCTGGATCGCCCGGCCCCAAGCCGACATGGCTGCCGCCGGGAAACGCGCTCGAGCTGCTAAAGACGGCGCGTCCCGAGACGAACATCTCCCCGGGCGAGCGGCGCGAAACGGTGGAGGAACTGCTGCGAAACTGGGACGCGGTGCGCGAGGCGCTCGCCCCACTGGTGACGGAACGCGCTAAAGCGCTCGAGACAGCTCACCGCAGGGTTCGCGCCTCCGTTCAACTCGCCCGGCGCGGTATGAGCGTTGCCAAGCACTTCCCGCCTGACCTGCTGGGTGCTCTGGCCCTTGTGCCGGTTCCCAAGGGAGTGCGGCCGGAGCCGGAGGCGACAAGATAATGTCGGCCAAATATCCCTCATTGCGTGTCGAGGGCGGCTTCCTGGGCGCTGAAATCATCGACGACATCGCCGAAGGCAAGGCCGCCGGGCAGAAGCCACGCGACTTCGGATTCACGGATCAGACACATCTGTTAGACGAGATTTCGGCGGCGTGGTCCGACGCCCGCGGGTTCTGGCAGAGCTTCCGGCGCCGCGCGGAAACGCCGCAAGAAGGCGAGACCGGCGTCAGCTTCACCCGGGCGCAGTGGGCGATTCCGTTGTTCAGTGTCCTGGGCTACGATCTGGCGCTTCAGGACCGTGCCGCGGAAGCCGACGGCCTCACCTTCGCCATCTCGCACCGCGCCGGTGCGGGCGCAGCGTCGCCGCCCGTCCATGTGGTCGGGGCCTGGCAGTCCCTCGACCGCCGTGCCGAATCGGGACGCCCGCGCCTGGCGCCCCACTCTCTGGTTCAGGAATACCTGAACCGGACGGAGAATCTGTGGGGCATCGTTACGAACGGCCGCACGCTGCGGCTGCTCCGCGACTCCCAGTTGATCCGCCGGCAGGCGTACCTCGAGTTCAATCTCGAAACGATGTTCAACGGCGAGCATTTCGCCGACTTCGCCTTATTCTTCCGCTTGCTGCATCGCTCGCGCCTGCCGCATCCCGATGCGAAGCCGGATGCCTGCCTCCTGGAGCAGTGGTACAAGCAGACGATCGAGCAGGGCGGACGCGTTCGCGAGCATCTTCGTGAGGGAGTCGAAGACGCAATCCCCGCGCTGGCCAACGCCATCCTGAGGCATCCCCGGAATGCGGATATCCGGCAGGCGGTCGCAGGCGGCAAACTGAAGCCGCAAGCGCTCTACGAGGAGCTTCTGCGCCTGGTGTACCGGCTTCTCTTCCTGATGGTCACCGAGGAGCGGAACCTGCTGACTTCGAATGCGGTCTACCGCGAGCGGTATAGCATCAGCCGGCTCCGGCGCCTGTGCGAGAATCGCCACGGCCGCAACCAACATGTGGACCTTTGGGCTGGCCTGCAATCGACGTTCCGGCTCTTCGCCTCCGAAGAGTTCGGCCGCGTCCTGGAGGTTCCGCCGCTGAATGGCGACCTGTTCGACCTGACCAAGACGCCCCACTTGGACTCCGCGACGATCACGAATGCCGATTTCCTGAACGCGCTTTGGAGCCTCGCGATGTACCGCGAGGACCGGCGGTCGGCGCCTCGCCGGATCAACTACTCTGCGCTCGATGTTGAGGAGTTGGGCAGCGTCTACGAGAGCCTGCTCGACCTCCAGCCCGTGTTCAACGAGGAAGAAGGCAGGACGGTATTCTCTCTCATCAAGGGCACCCAGAGGAAGACGACCGGATCCTACTACACGCATCCGGAACTGGTGGACGAACTCGTTCAGAGCGCTCTGGCGCCGGTGATGCGGGAGCGCCTCAGCACCGCGCGTACGCCCAAGGATAAGGAGAAGGCGCTCCTGGGAATTACCGTCTGCGACCCGGCCTGCGGCAGCGGTCACTTTCTGCTGGCCGCCGCGCGCCGCCTGGCGCGGGAACTGGCACAGATCCGCGGAGGCGAAGAGGAGCCAAGCCCGCGCGAATACCGCCGCGCCCTGCGCGACGTGATCGGGCACTGCATCTACGGCGTGGACCGCAATCCCCTGGCGGTTGAACTGTGCAAGGTCGCGCTGTGGCTGGAAAGTCACGCCGAAGGCAAGCCGCTCAGCTTCCTCGATCACCGCATCCTCTGCGGCAACTCGCTCGTCGGCGTTCGAGACCTGGGAGTCCTGAAGGACGGCGTTCCCGATGATGCCTACAAGCCGGTCACAGGCGACGACAAGGACGTCGCCAAACAGGTCAAGAGGCAGAACAGGCGCGAGCGCGCGGGATTCCGGATGCTCGACTTCACACCAGCGCAGGACGTCATCGACCTGACGGCCGCGCGCAAGGAGCTCTTTGAACTGCCGGACGATACGCCCGAACAGATCCGGAAGAAAAAGGCGATACTGAAACAGGTGCGCGCCGGCCGCAAGTACGCGGCGGGTCGCCTTGCTGCGGATCTGTGGTGCGCGGCATTCTTCGCTGAGCTCACGGAGAAGAACTTACAGGACAAGGTTATCCCGACAACTGGAGCCGTGCTCAATGCCTTGGAACAGCGCGCGCCCTATGGCCCGATGGCGGGACTCGCGGCAGAGATAGACTACCGCGTCCGCTTTTTCCACTGGCCCCTCGAGTTCCCGGAGGTGTTCGCTCGCGGTGGATTTGATGTGATCCTGTGCAATCCACCTTGGGAGCGGATCAAACTCCAGCAGGAGGAGTTCTTCTCCAGCCGCGATCTCGCCATCAGCCGCGCGCCCAACAAGGCCGCGCGCGAGCGGCTCATCCGCGAGCTTCCCAACACAAATCCAGCACTCTGGCGCGAGTACAGCCTGGCATTGCACGACGCGGATTCATTAAGCCGCTTCCTGCGTGCTTCTGGTCTCTACCCGCTCACGGCGCGCGGCGATATCAACACCTATTCAGTTTTTGCCGAGCGCTTCACGGCACTCGTACGCGCGGAAGGCCGCGTCGGCGCGGTGCTACCCACTGGAATCGCCACTGACGACACCAACAAACTCTTCTTCGCTCATGTCGCGACCAGTGGCCGGCTGGCGGCTCTCTACGACTTTGAAAACCGCCAGGCACTCTTCCCCGCTGTGGACAGCCGTATGAAATTCAGCCTGGTCACCATTCGCGGCTCCGCTCTTGCCAGATCCGAACCGGCCCACTTCGCCTTCTTTCTTACCCGCGCTGAGCAGCTCCGCGATCCGCAGCGAGTGTTCCCCTTGACACCGGAGGACTTCGCCCTCCTAAACCCCAACACCAAGACCTGCCCCATCTTCCGGACCCGCGCCGACGCTGAGCTGACGCGGAAGATCTACGAGCGGGTTCCGGTGCTGGTGAACGAAGCGACCGGCGAGAACCCCTGGGGCATTTCATTTCTGCGAATGTTCGACATGTCGAACGACTCGCACCTGTTCCGCACGCGCGACTGGCTCGAGGAGCGCGGCTTTCGGCTCTCGGGCAACCGTTTCGTCAAGGGTGATGACGTGTACCTGCCGCTCTACGAGGCGAAAATGATCCATCAGTACGATCATCGGTATGGGACGTTTGAGGGCGTCACTAACCGGGACAATGTTCAGATCCCAACGCCCTCATCCGCGCAGCATGAGGACCCAACCTACGCGCCGCTGCCCTGGTACTGGGTCGCCTCGGAAAATATCGAGGCCAGCGCGGGCTGGCTACGTGGCTTCCGTAAGACCGCTCGCGCGACGGACGAGCGCACTGCTATCCTTAGCCCGCTGCCGTTGGCGGCAGTCGGGGATAAACTTCCGCTCCTCAAGGGCGGATGCAACCTGCCGCTCGCGGCCAACTTCAACTCGCTTGTGTTCGATTATTGCGCGCGGCAGAAACTCGGCGGCACCGACCTGACTCACTTCTATGTTAAGCAGTTCCCGGCGCTTCCGCCCAGTGCCTATAGCCGAGATGCAATCGCGTTCGCCTCGACTAGCGTTCTCGAACTGACGTGCACCGCCTGGGACGTCCAGCCCTTCCTCGATGACGTCTGGCGCGAAGCCAACGCCGAGCTTCGCGCCGCCATCGAGAGGCAGTGGTGCGAGAACCGCGAGACAACGGGTGGGCACACCTACGATCCGCCGGAGTGGTACACGCCGCCCGAGGACCGGTGCCCGCTCCCGCCGTTCAAGTGGAACGACGAACGCCGCGCCCGACTCCGCGCCGAACTCGATGCCTACTACGCCAAGCTCTACGGACTGGACGAGCGCGACCTCCGCTACATCCTCGACCCGGCCGACGTCTACGGCCCTGACTTCCCCGGCGAAACCTTCCGCGTCCTGAAAGAGAAGGAGATCGCTCGTTATGGCGAATACCGCACCCGGCGGCTTGTGCTTGAGGCCTGGGAGCGGCTGGCCAGGAGTTGACGATGTCAGTCTTCAGACGCGACCTCCCGCCTATTCAGGACGAGTTCGACGAGGAGGATGTTCGAAACCTGGACGTCGGGCGCAGGCAGCTGCGAACGGAGTGGCCGACTGTGGTCTACAAGCCGCAGAGCGAGGCGCACGACTGGACTCTGATCCTTCCCTTTCCAAACACATACCGCAACGCCTTTGAAACCATGTGCAGCGTTCAGGCGCGGCCGCATGTCGCGGCGAATGGGAAGCTATGTCTCTACCTGAAGGGCATCGATCGGAACGAGAATCCACCACAAGAGGTTTATGAATGGATCACCAAGGTGGGCCGGCCCATCGCCATGAAGGACATGCTCGCCCTTTCCTTCGCTCTGGATTACGAAAGGGAGGCAGGCAACCCAAACCGGCCGCAGACCGAGATCGGCGCCCTCAGGGCGCAAGCGAAGCCCTATGGCGGTCAAACAGCCACAGCGCAGACGAAAGCCGCGGCCGATCAACTCGTCGACCGGTGCGTGGCGTTCCTCAAAGAGATGACGTGTTACAAGTCGGCCAACTGCGTGGTTGCGATGCCGCCGTCCGATCCGGCCAAGGAGTACAACCTCCCGCGCTACATGGCCGCCGAGATCGCGGCCAAGCTCGGCTTAGAGGACCTGAGCAAGCACGTCCGTACGCTCAGAGCTCGAGGCTCAATCAAAGCCGTCCCGCTCGCCCAGAAGCTCGACACGCTCGTCGGCACGATTGCGGTCGATGCCGGCGTTTTCGACGGCAAGCACGTTCTGTTGATCGACGATCTGTACCAGTCCGGCATCAGCATGAACTACTGTGGCCTGCTCCTTCTTCGGGCGGGCGCGAAGAAGATCTTCGGTCTGGCTTGCGAGAAGACGTGCAGAAACGACGACAATGTCGGTGGGAGAATATAGGTCATGGCGGCGCATGCGGTAGCGTTCGACCTGATGACGCTGCTGGACGCCCCAGGCGTCGGACCCAGCCGAGTCAGGAAGGTGCTGAAGCGGTGGCAGCTTGTTCGAGAGAACGGGTCTCTACTCGATGACAGCCTGCTGCGGGACGCCCTCACTGCGTCGCAGGTCGCAGCCTTGCCCGCGAGCCGCGAGCGGGTGAAGCGTCACTGGGATGAGCTTGCGAAGAAGAATGTCCAGGCGCTCTCGATCCTCGATCCGGCTTACCCGGATGCCTTGAAGCGAACCCTGGGCGACGATGCGCCCGTCTTGCTGCTGTGCATCGGGAACCTGGAGCTTCTCCGGAAGACCTCCGTGGGCTTCTGTGGCTCCCGCGAAGCGACGGAGAAGGGGATGGCCACCGCGCGAGACGCCGCAGACCTGCTTGCCCGGGAGGGCATCAACATCGTTTCGGGTTTTGCGGCCGGCGTGGATATGAACGCCCATCGCGCGGCCCTTGCTGCGGGGGGCACGACGACGGTGGTCCTGGCGGAGGGGATCTTGCGTTTTCGTGTCAAAAAGGAGATTCGAGGGGAGTGGGACGAGCAGCGGACGCTCGTCTTGAGCGAGTTTGGGCCGAGCCTCCCCTGGAGGGTCAGCCATGCGATGCAGCGGAACCGCACCATTTGCGGGCTGTCGCGGGCGATGATTCTGATCGAGGCCCGAGCCGCTGGTGGCAGCATCCAGGCCGGACAGGATTGTCTGAAGCTGGGCCTGCCTCTGTTCGCCGCCGTTTACGAGGGCATGCCCGAGACTGCGAGCGGCAATCAGGAGTTACTGCAACATGGTGCACGGCGCTTAATGAAGAGCCGGTCTACGAACCTGCCGAACATCCGACCAATCCTGGAGGTCATCCGTTCCGCGCCTACGGAAGGCCCGAATCCAACCGGGACGGCATCTCAAGGACCTCAGATACCCTTGCTCGGCTGAATCGTCGGAGCTGGTGGCTGCGGTCCGACATGCAGAAAGTCCCACGTTGCGGTTAATTCTGCCTGTGGGACTGCGCCCCTTGGGCGAGAGAAAGTTAGAGCACCGTTGACCGAGGGCAGCCATACCCCAAAACCGTAACTTCCCGCCGCCCTGTTTTGCTTGACGCTCCCCCGCCGGGGCGATCTGCCGCCTGATGCCCGCAGGGTGCTCGAGTACCTCCGCGCCTTGGTGTGGAGCCGGCGCGCCGCTCCACCCGAATTTTCATCGCGGCGGATGAGGTCTTGTTCCTCGGCGGCAAAGCCGGCGACCCGGCGCCGGGCGCGAGTTCCTCGTGGCGGAGCCGCTCGAGATCGGCCTTCAGTTGAGCGGCGGTCTGATGCCAGGTCGTTCGGTCTTTGTTAAGGGCCTTCAGCACGCTCCGCGCCTGCTCCGGCGGGAAGGAACCTGAGCGCGACATCCCGTTCCAGCAGCCCGTCGAGGTGGCCGTCAACGGGAAAGCTGCGCAGGTCGTCAACGCGATCGGCCGGCCGGAGATGAACACCGTCTACCGCGTCGATTTCCGCGTGCCCGAAGGCACCACCGCCGGCACGGCGACCCCGGGGCCTAAGCGTAGCTCGGATCAACGGGCCGGAGGTGAAAATCCCCGTGCGGTGAGGCGAGACCCCACTGCGCCGGCGGAAGAGCCTGCACAGGCAGCAGGCGGCTTACCAGGCTACGGAACCCGCTCACCAATTCAAGCCCGGCGCTGACCTCCTCCTCGGAAGGATAGAAGGAGGTGGAGTAGCGCAATTCCACAGCGCATGGAGCGACGCTCTCGAAACGATCCACGAACGCTGCCACTGCGGGGAAAGGAGGGGTCGCCAGTGCCAAAAGCTCGTCCAGATCGTGCGTCAGCGGGTAGGGCACCCCGGCGAAACTCAACCGAGCTTTCAACATTTTCTCCACGGCCTGCTGCACATGAAAGCAGACGGCATCGCGCGGCGCCCCATGCCGGGCGCCGATTGAGGCGGCGGCCAAGTCGTGGTCAGCCTTCTCGATGAGTTCCCGGCACAGATCAGCGCCGCTTTTCATACAAGACGCGTCCCTCGTTGAGTGCGCGCCGGACCAAGTGATTCACCACACCTGCCCAATCGGCGAGCTCCTGGGGCGTGTACCAGACGATGTCTTTGGGAATCCCCAGGCCCCGCAGGGCGCGGTAGGCAGGAACCACCCGCCGGTGCCGGGGCTCAGCAGAGTCCTTGACGATCAGCAGATCCAGGTCGCTGTCCGGACGCGAATCGCCTCTGGCCCGGCTCCCGAACAGCACGATCCTGTCGGGATCGACCGCTTCCACCAACCGGCGTACGATCTCTGCCAAGACCGTCTCGCCGGAATCGACCTGGTACATGCCCTTATTTTGCCCTCTTCGCGCGGAAGATGCGAGTGTGTTGCGAAGTCCCCGCTACAGAGGGGTGTCGCTTGGCTCTGGCGGGTGAGGGGCTTGCGCGCTCAGTTCCCGCATCAGCCAGAGCTTGGCCAGCGGCCAGTCGCGCATGACCGTCGTGGGTGAGACCGCCGAAGAAGCAGAGCTCGACGACGCGCCCTTGGGGGGGTCGATTCGGGTGAGGGCGTCGAGGTCGGACGTGGTCTCCGGGGAGAGCTTCAGCCGCTCGTCCGCGGGGAGCGCCGGCGCCGCGTTGGGAGGAACGGCGTGCACGGGCAGGATCGACCAGGATGCCGCGCATGAGGCGGGCGCAGAGAGCGAAGCAGTGCGCCCGGTCCCGCCAGCCGGCTCGCCTGGCATCGATCAGCCGCCCGCAGGTCTCGTTCAGCAGTTCGGCCGCTTGCAGAGTCGGCTCAGAAGGCCGCCTTTGCAAATAGCGGCGGGCGATCTGGCGCCGCTCGCTCTCCGGCAGAGGAATCAGACGATCACGGGAGGGCCTGCGCAGGCCGGCGCCTTCACTCCCGACCGGCGTCCGATGTGGATTCTGTGTAGGAGTGGGTGCGTGGGAGTTTTTGGGTCGAGGTTGTAATATGGGGTGCGGTTCGTACGCGGAAGCTTGCGCCACGGGGCGGGGCGGTATGATTGACAGGCAGGAAGGAGGTGCGGCGATGGTGAATGCTGGAGGCTCGCGGCGGGCATTTCTGTGGGGGCTGGCCGGCGGGGCGCTGGCGCCGCCGGCCCGGGGCGGCAACGGGGAGGCCTATTGGGCTTCGATTCGCGCCCGGTTTCCGTTTACCGAAGAGCGCGTGCCGATGAATGCGGCGAATCTGTGTCCGTCGCCGCGAGCGGTGGCGGAGCGCGTGATCGAGGCGACGCGGGATATCGACCGCGACTGTTCGTTTCAGAACCGGGCCAAGTATGCCGTGCTGCTCGAGGAGGCGCGGGCGAAGGTGGCCGCGCAGCTCGGCGTGACGCCGGATGAGATCGCGCTGGTGCGGAACACCAGCGAGGCCAACAACATTATCAACAACGGGCTGGCGCTCAAGCCGGGCGACGAAATCCTGCTCTGGGATCAGAACCACCCGACGAACAATGTGGCCTGGGATGTGCGCGCGGCGCGTTTCGGCTATGTCGTGCGGCGCGTTTCCACGCCGGAGCACCCAGCCGGCATCGATGAACTGGCGGGCGTCTTCGAGCGGGCGTTCACCTCACGCACGCGGGTGCTGGCGCTCACCCACGTCTCCAACGTCAGCGGCGTGCGGCTGCCGGTGCGGGAATTGTGCGAGGCGGCCCGGCGGCGCGGCATCTACGTGCACGTTGACGGCGCGCAGAGCTGGGGCGCGCTGAAGCTGGATTTGCGGGCGATGGGCTGCGATTCTTACAGCGCCAGCGCTCACAAGTGGTTCATGGGGCCGAAAGAAGCCGGGCTGCTGTACGTGGCGGGAAACCGCATCCCGGAGATCTGGCCCAATACCGTGGCCCCGGGCTGGGGCAGTGACGTCGAGCCGGACGTCAAAGGCGCCCGCAAATTCGAGTCGCTGGGCCAGCGTGACGACGCCTGCCTGGCGGCGGTGGGCACGGCGGCCGATTTCCATTCCGAGATCGGTCCGGCCCGCATCGAGGCCAGGGTGCTCGAGCTGGCGGCGGCGCTCAAGGAACGGCTGGTGGAGATCGGCGCCAAGCTGGTGACGCCGCGGCAGCAGGAACTCAGCGCCGGGGTCTGTGTGATCGAGGTCCCGAGCCAGAACCGCCAGCAGGCGCTCGATGCGCTGTATCGCGACTCCGGCATTGCGGGCTCGACAGCCGGCGGACTGCGCCTGTGCCCGCACGTTTACAACACGCTTGAGCATATCGAGCGCGCCGGCGCCGGTCTCCGCAAGATCCGCCGGCTGCTGGCCTGACGACCAAGTGGAGCCAAGCGCCGGCTCTGCCACGCCGGCAGCCGTGGTCCCCGGCCGCGTGTACTGAACCCTGCACCACTTACTTGCGGACGAGGAAGACCGCGACTTCGGCAAACAGATTAGCCAGCGCTGCGATCGTATGGCGGCCGGCCAGAAAGATCCGCTTCTCGATCCTCCAGCCTTCGCTCCGCACCAGGTCTTCGAAATCCTTGATCGTAAAGAAGTGGATATTGGGCGAATCGTACCAGTTGTGCGGGAACAGCTTGGTGCGCGGCGCGCGGCCGCTGACCAGGTGGGACCAGCGAACCCGCCAGTGCCCGAAGTTGGGAAACGCGACAATGGCGTGCCGGCCGACGCGCAGCATCTCCCGCAGCACCTTGAGCGGCCGGCGGGTCTCCTGGAGCGTCTGGCTCAGGATGACGTAGTCGAACGCGTCGTCCGGATAGTCGTTCAGCCCCTGGTCGATATCGCCCTGGTAGACGGAAACGCCGCGGGTGATCGCCTGGCGCACGCGGGCGGTGTCGATCTCGATGCCGCGGCCTTCGACGCCCTTGTTCTCCATCAGCCATTCGAGCAAAGCGCCGTCACCGCAGCCGAGGTCCAGCACGCGGCTGCCGGGCTCGATGAGGAGGCTGATGATGGCGTAGTCGCTGCGGCCCAGTAGCTCGCGGACGAAAGGGCCGCGCTGGAGCTGGACGGCCTCGGTCACCGCCGGCAGACCTCCCGGTAGGTGCTGGCGAGAAAGCCGCGGATCAGCTCGGTCTGCTCGGCCACGTCCACCAGGAACGCGTCGTGGCCGTAATTTGAGGTGAGCTCGCAATAGGCCACGTCGCGGTTGCGGCTGCGGAGTGCGTTGACAATCTCCTGCGACTGGTAGCTCGGGTACAGCCAGTCGGAGGTGAAGCTGAGCAGCAGAAAGCGGGCCTTGGTCTTCTCCAGGGCCGCCGCCAGCGAGCCGCTGCCATTGGTGATGTCGAAGTAGTCCATCGCCTTGGTGATGTACAGGTACGAGTTGGCGTCAAAGCGGTCCACAAACTGCGTGCCGCGGTAGCGAAGATAGCTTTCCACCTCGAAGTCGATCTCGAAGCCGAAGCCGAACCGGTCCTTGTCGCGCAGCCGGCGCCCGAACTTCTCCCGCATCGACTCGTCGCTCATGAACGTGATGTGGCCGATCATCCGCGCCACGGCCAGCCCTCGGGCCGGCGGCCGCTTCCCATAATAGTCGCCGCCGTTCCAGTCCGGATCGGCCATGATGGCTTGGCGGCCAACCTCGTTGAAGGCGATCTGCTGGGCGCTGTGACGCCACGTGCCGGCAATCGGGATCGAGCTGACAACGGCGTCAGGGTAGTCCACCGCCCATTGCAGCGCTTGCATGGCCCCCATTGAGCCGCCCGCGACCGCCAGCAGCCGCTCGATGCCCAGGGAATCGATGAGCTTCTTCTGAAGCCGCACCATGTCGGCGATTGTGATCACCGGGAAGGACATGGCGTACGGGCGGCCGGTTTTTGGGTTGATCGAGCTCGGCCCGGTCGTGCCGCGACAGCCGCCGAGCACGTTCGAGCAGATGATGAAATAGCGGTCCGTGTCAAAGCCCTTGCCCGGCCCGATCATGCTGTCCCACCAACCCGGCTTGCCGTTTTCCGGGCTGATGCCGGCCGCGTGAGCGTCGCCCGTAAAGGCGTGCAAGATGAGGATGGCGTTGGACTTGTCCTCATTCAGTGCGCCGTAGGTCTGGTAGGCGACCTCGACGGGCGCTAGCGTCGTGCCGCAATCGAGCGACAGCGAATCGAACTGGACGTGCTGCGTCTCGACGATCACGGGATTAATCTCAGCATATCACTGCCCTGCGGGCTCGACGGCCCCCGTCGCGCCGCGACCGGTGCGAGCGCGGTGCGGAACGACGAAGATAACTGCACCTAAAAATCCTGTATAATACAGGCAGGTGGCTCGGTTGCTGCGGCAGAGCCCTTCGCGGTTGGGGGTCCGCCTCACCTGCCGGAGCCCCGCGGGCTGCCGGGAGACTGTCACCGTGTCGGGAATTCGCCGCTCCGCCCTCCGGCCCTTTCGGCCGCCTTTGCTCGCCCTTCCGGCGCTCATCCTGTTCGCCTCGGGCGGCGCGTTGGCTGCCGAGCCCTGCCTCGACTGCCATACCGCCGGCCGGCGCGGCACCAGCTTCGCCGAGGACCTCTCGCATTCCGCCCACCAAGGACTCCCTTGCGACGCCTGTCACACCGACCGCGGGTCGGTCGACCTCACGAAGGAACCCGTGCACCAGGGTGTCGATCCGAACTTTCGTCCCGGATCCGACCCGTGCCGCCAGTGCCACACCGAAGCCAGCCGGCAATATCAGCTCCACGGCCGCCTTTCGGCCGGTTCGGAGGACACTCCCGAATGTGCCGATTGTCACGGCGATCACGATATCCTGCCCTCGGCCGCAAAACACTCGCGCACCCATCCCGCGAACCTGCCTGCCACCTGCGGCCGCTGCCACCAGGACATCGACCTCACCACCAAGTACGAGATCCTCTACGCCAAAGCCATCGAGGTCTACCAGAGCAGCGTGCACGGCAGGGCCACCAAAGGGGGCATCTACGTCGCCGCCACTTGCAACGATTGCCATTCCAGCAGCGGCACGGCTCACCGCATCCTCTCGCCCGGCCATCCGGAATCCTCGATTAACCACTTCAACATCCCAAAGACCTGCGGCCGATGTCACCGCAGTGTCGAGGAGGACTTCTGGGAAGGCATTCACGGCAAGCTGGTCCAGCGGGGTCAGACCCAAGCGCCCGTCTGCACCAACTGCCACGGCGAGCATGGCATCATCTCCCCCCGCGATCCGCGCTCGCCCGTCTCACCCACCAGGGTGGCGCAAGACACCTGTGCGCCCTGCCACGAGTCGGCTCGACTGAACGAGCGCTACGGGGTTCCCTCGGGCCGCTTGCGAACCTTCATCGACAGCTACCACGGCCTCAAGACCAAGGCCGGAGACACCCACGTGGCCAACTGCGCCTCCTGCCACGGCGTGCACCGGATCCTGCCCAGCTCCGATCCCACCTCGACCGTCCATCCCTCCAACCTCCGCCACACCTGCGGCGAGTGCCACCCCGGCATCACGGAACAGCTCGCCCAGACCCCCATCCATGGCGTGAGCGGCGGCCTGAGAACACCCGCCGCCGATGTCGTCGAGAAGATCTACATCGTCGCCATCATCGTCATCATCGGGCTGATGGTGATCCACTGGCTGCTCGACCTCGGCCGGCACATTCATGAAGTCATAACTGCCAAGCCCCAGCTCCGCCGCATGCGCACCCACGAGGTGTGGCAGCACACGCTCCTGATGGTGAGTTTCATCGTGCTGGCCATTTCGGGCTTCGCCCTGCGCTTCAGCGACGCCTGGCTGACCCGCTTCTTCTTCGGTTGGGAAGGCGGCTTTGAACTCCGCGGCACGGTCCACCGCGTCGCTTCCGTCGTCTTCATGATCACCGTTGCCTGGCACGCCATCTTCCTGGCGACTTCCGCCCGCGGCCGCCAGTTCTTCCGCGACATGATGCCGGAACGGCGCGACTTCCGCCAGTTCTGGCAACGCATCCTTTACAACCTTGGGCGCCGCCCGCAGCCGCCGCACTTCGGCCGCTTCAGCTACGTCGAGAAGGCCGAGTACTGGGCCCTCGTTTGGGGCACCGTGGTCATGATTCTGACCGGCCTGCTGCTCTGGTTTGACAACTATGTCGTCCAGTTCCTGCCGACCGGCGTGCTGGATGTTTCCCTCGTCATTCACTACTGGGAAGCGTGGCTGGCGACTCTTGCCATCCTCGTCTGGCACCTCTACTCAACCATCTTTAGCCCCTCTGTCTACCCGATGAACCCCTCCTGGATCACCGGCACAATGCCGGAGAGCATGTACCGCCACGAGCACCCCGAACACGTCGAGGCGGCACGGCAGGAAACGGAGGAACTGATCCGGCGGCAGATCGACATGGTCACCGCCCCGTCCCCGCCGCCCGACGGGGCAGACGAACAGCAAAAGGAAACCGAACTCCGCAGCAAGTAACACCGAGCCGGCGCCCCGACTACCAGCCGCGCCAGCTCCGCCACGCCTCCATGAAGTCCTTCCCCGTAAACCGGATGGTCCGCGGCCCGATCCGCTCGGCGCCCGGCGGCAGCAGCCGGTCCGGCGCCGGCGTGTTCCGTGTCGTCAGCTCCACCTCGATCGTCACCGGCCCGTCGATCCGGTAAGGCTTGATCTCGCTCAGCCGCTTCATGGCCGCCTCCGCCTTCTGCTCAATCAGCCTTTGCGCCGCCTCGGCCGACAGCGACAGGCAGGCGTAGTAGCCCACCCCCTCCTTGACCACCGCCACTTCGGCCGCCGGCACGATCGCGTGCAGGTCTTCCGCCGCTGCCTTATCGCCGGAAAGAAATATTACCGGAACCCCATACCAGCCCGCCAGCGCCGCCCGCGTCTCAACCTCACCCACTTCCTTGCCGTTCATGCGGATCTTTTGGATGCCGAGCGAGCTGTAGCTGTGCGCCATGACAGCCGCCGAGCGGTTGGCCCGCGCATGCTGGCCGATGAAGGCAATCGCCGCATAGCCCCGTTCCAGCAGCATCGTCGGCCCCAGCGAGCCCATCACCAGCTTCGCCCGCGGCTCGATCATCAGCGCCGACAGCGTCCGGCTGCCGTCGTGACCGTCCCAGACGATGACTTCATCGGCCCCGCCCGCCAGGAATCCCCGGACCGCGGCGTTGATTTCGCCCGTCAGCAGCTTCTGCATCTCGGGATTCGTTGGTTCGGTCTGCTCTTGCCGGCAGACCCCGGCCACGCCTTCGGCGTCGGTGATCACGAACACACTCTTGCCGGACTGGGCAGACAGCGCAAGCCCGGCCAAGACGAAAAGAACAATGAAACGAGCAATCGGCATGTCCATACTGTAAGCCATCCCGAAATCCCCCGGCGGTGCCCGTCGCCGCGCGGCCCGCGGCCGCCGAGGAGTTGCGCTCTTAGCGCGCGCCGGCGCCCGAGCGGTCCGCTAGTGACAACGTCGGACCGTCGCGACCGCCGCCAGGAGCCTCCGGAGAACGCGCACCAACCCGTGGGATGTGCGCCTCAAGCATCGCCCCATTTGCCGTCCGGCCGGCCAAGCCTGTTTACATCCTGACCAGGCGGAGGGCAAGCGAGGAAGCAGAAACTGCCTCTGGAGAAATATCCCTTTCTGGTCCGTACCCTCTCAAATGAAAAGGGGGGGGCGGCTCTCCGGTCGAAAATCTCCGCCGGTGTTGCGGTTGAAGAGGTTCGCGAAAAACCGGAAGCTTTTCTGGAGCGGGCCGCCAGGCCCGCCACGCCGGCAGTTATGCCGGCGGGCTGACCCCCGGCTCAGCCGGAAACCACCTCGATGAATGCCTCGCGGAACTTCTCCATCTCCTCCCGCGTGCCCACGGAAATCCGCGTCCACGTCGGCCAGGAGCTCCACGGACGGCCGATGTAAATCTTCCGTTCCGCCAGCGCCCGGATCACCTCCCGCGCCGGCCGCCCGCTGTCCACCATGAACTTGTTGCTCACCGACGGCGTCACCCGAAAGCCGCGCCGGCGCAGAAACGCGATCACCTCGTCGCGGATCTCGCGGTTGATCCTCTTGCGGGTGGGGACCAGTTCCTTGTCCAGCAGACTCGCGCGCGCGGCCACCATCGCCGTGGCCGGCAACGCCCCTGACAGGTACGGGCGCATCCGCGCCAGCAAATCCGGCCGGGCCATGGCGAAACCCGCCCGCAGTCCCGCCATCCCGTAGATCTTCGAGAAGGTCCGCAGCACGATCACGTCTTTGCCCGCTGTAACGAAATCCGTGCTCCGCGGCTCGTCCGAGAAGTGGATGTACGCCTCATCGATCAGCACGACCGAGCCCTCAGGCTTGTTCTCCACCAGGGCCTTGATCTGTGCTCTGGGTGTCACCGTGCCGGTCGGATTGTTCGGGTTGCACACGTAGTACAGGCCGGGCCGCGGATCGGCTTGCAGCATCGCCTCGACATCGTGTTCCGCCCCTTCGCCCTTCAGCGCCACCCGCGCAACGGGCGCCCCCACAAACTCGGCCGCCCGTTGCGGCGCTTCGTAGCCGGGATCCGCCGTCACCAGCCCCCGTTCCGGCGATGTGAAAGCCAGCACCGCGTGATGCAGCCCGAGACTCGAGCCGGGGTAGGGCAGCACATGTCCGCTGTCCAGCCCTTCCTGCTCGGCGATCACCTCCGCCAGTGCCTGTGTCTCCTCGTATTGATACCGCCCGCCCAGCCGGGCCGCCTGCATCAGCGCCTCCAGCGCCGCCTCGCTCGGCCCCAGCGGGTTCTCGTTGGCGTTGATCTTGACCGCGTCCGGCGGCAGCCGCCGCCCCAAACTCGACAATTGCGCCAGCGCCGCTTCGTTGAAGAACGGCAGCGCGCTCCCTGCCGCCAGCAGCGCCGCCGCCCGCCCTAACTCGCGGCGGGTGTAGCCCCGGCGCCTCAGGTCCGCTCGCACGCTCTCGGTCAGCATCCCGTACTCCTTCCCTTCTATTCTGCACAATGCTCCCGCGCGAGGCACGCTTGTTGGGAATCCGACCAGAGCGGGACGACAACCGGCAGGTTGGTGGACGGCATGGGACTCGAACCCACGACCCCGGCGTTGCGAACGCCGTGCTCTCCCAACTGAGCTAGCCGCCCACCGCGGGCGTTACCCCTCAATATACCACGCCGTATCATAAGGAGAAGAGTGGACCACCTCACCCCGGAACAACGGGCCCAACTCGAAGAAAAGATGCGGCGCGAGTGGGACGAGCGCGCCCGCCGGAACGCACGCTTCTACGTCAACACCGGCCGCCAGGACTGGACCGATGAGGAGTTCTTTGCCTCCGGCGAGCGCACCGTCGCCGAGGAGATCCTCACCGATATGATCAACATCTGCCAGGGCAAAGATCCCCAGCGCATGAAGGTGCTCGAGATCGGCTGCGGCGCCGGCCGCGTCACCCGCGCTCTGGCCCGCCTGTTCGGCTACGTCTATGCCGTCGATGTCAGCGGCGAGATGGTGCGCCAGGCGCGCGCCGCCCTGGCCGGCTTCCCTAACGTCCGCATCGAACAGAACAACGGCTGGGACCTCACCGTCCTCGGCGACATCAAGGTCGATTTCGCCTTCTCCAGCATCGTCTTCCAACACATCCCCAGCAAGGCCATCATCGAAAGTTACCTCCGCGAGGTCAACCGCGTCCTCCGCCGCGGCCGCCTGTTCAAATTCCAGGTCCAGGGCTACCCCGCCATCGAACGCGCCCCCGACGACACCTGGCTCGGCGTCGCCTTCTCCGACGAGGAAATTGTCGAACTGGCCGAGCGCTGCGGGTTCGAACCTCGCTATCGCCACGGCGCCGGCACCCAGTACTTCTGGATCTGGTTCTTTAAGTGGAACTACCGGCAACTGGCCCGCTACTTCTGGCGGCGCGCCTCCCAATACCTCTTCATGCGCTCGGAAACCTGAAGCCGCTCCTCCGGGCTCATACTCCTCCGCCCCCGTCGCTTCGGCCCCGCCGCCGGGCCGTCGCTCTTGCTGCTTTCCAACAATACTTCCAGCGACCGAATGACCTCGTCCAGGCGGTCCCGCTCCTCGTGAAGCTCGCGAATGATCTTGTGCAAGTCCATTGCGGGCTGAGCTATCTTATAACGCTTCGGCCGGGTTCTGCCACCCCGGGATCCCTCTCGCCCCGTCCGCCGGCCGCCGGACTATCCCCCTCACGGCTGCGCTCTTGCCCGCCGCCACCTCCGCGCGTAGACGCCCAGGTTGAACACACAGACCGCCACCGCGCCGCTGGCCAGCAGCCAGGATGGAATGTCCGGGTAAACGATCTTCTCCAGATAGTGCACGAGGAAATCCTGCCGGTACGGCGTCATGCCGGCCTTGGCTTGCGCCTGCTGCTCCCAGCGCGTCAGCGGACACCACCACGGCCCGACCTCGATGACAATGCTGTAGATCAGCGATCCGATGTGCAAGCCCGCGAGCCACGCCCGGCCCCGCGTAACCAGGCAGCCGAAGATTACCCACAGGATCCAGGCCAAATGCAGCGCCAGAATCCCTGCCGCCAGGACGCGATAGGCCACCGTTTCCATTAGCCGAACAGCCGATAACCGCGGTCCGGCGGATACCACCGGGCGAACAGCTCCAGCCGCTTGCGCAGCCACTCCGCCGGCAGATGCTCCGCCCCCGTCCGGATCGTGACATCGTGCCACAGGCAGTGCACGTACTCGGCCGCCGTCGCCGCAAACGACGCCCGCGCATACTCCGCCAGCCGCCGCCGGCTGGCCGCCATCACCGGACTCGATAGCAACCGCCGCTTCTCACCCAGCGCTTCTTCGTCGATCTCCCCCTCGACCCCGGCCGACAGCTCGTCGCCGAGCAGCCGCAAGTATTCGTTGACTTCCTCTCGCGGCGCCGCCTCCCACAAGGCCTGCCCCAGACACGTCAGCACCTCCATCGCTACGTCATGCGCCTCCACACCCGCGATGCCCACCTCTACGTCGATCCCGCCCGCCACCTCCGTCCATCGGGAGGCAATCTCCGGCTCCCCCCCACCCAGGCGGATCTCGCAGCGCCCGATTCGCCCCGCCATACTCCGCGGAACCGCCCGCAGCGCCGGCCGTACGAACTCGGCCACCAGACCGGACGGGACGGGCCCCTCGCAATGCAGTCCCCAGCCATGCGCCAGCCGGACCCGGCTCATCGCTCGCCCCCCGCCGCCGCCCGCTTGCCGACCGTCGGGTTGAACAGCCGGGCCTGAACAGACTGCTCCGCTGAATCCATCTCACCTCCCTGCGTGGATTCTAGCCGATGCACACCTCCCGGCGGCCGGCTCACCGCCTCCCGTTCCCTCCCGTACCGCTGCTATACAATCTTCAGAAAGCGCTGCTGCGAAACGGGGAGACCGCAATTCACATGAGACTGAGAACCAAGCTTACTGCGGCGGCCCTGCTGGCGGCGCTGCTGTTCGCTCTTGCCACCGCGGCCCGGTTCCTCGAACTCGGCGGCGAACTGCTCTCGCTCGAAGCCCTTCGCGAAAATGCCGCCCGCCTGCTCAACAGGCCCTATTTCCACATCGGCGAGCTCGCCATCACGCCGGTTTTCCTGTTCAAGGCCCTGCTGTTCGTCCTGCTGCTTGCCTTGTCCGCCCGCGCCGTGCGGATGGCGCTCCGCCGCCACCTGCTGGACCGCACCGCGCTCGACGAGGGCCAGAAGTATAACATCGGGCGCCTCACACAGTACCTGATCTTTTTCCTCGGCTTGATCGTCGGTCTGGAATCCATCGGCGTGAGCCTGGCCAGCCTCGCCGTCTTTGGCGGCGCCCTCGGCATCGGCATCGGCTTCGGCTTGCAGGACACCGCCAACAATTTCATCGCCGGCCTGATCCTGCTGTTCGAGCGCCCCGTCAAGGTCGGTGACCGCATCGAGGTCGGCGGCCTCGACGGCCAGGTCGTCCGCATCGGGGCTCGCAGCACCTGGGTGCGCACCAACGACAATATCGTCATCGTTCTGCCCAACTCCGAGTTCATTGCCAAGCCCGTCATCAACTGGACGGCCAACGATCGCCGCGTCCGCTTCCTCGTGCCCGTGGGCGTTTCCTATAGTTCCGATCCTGAAATCGTCCGCCGCGTCTTGCTGGAGGTGGCCGCCGAGAACCAGGATGTGCTCGCCGAGCCCGCTCCCGACGTCATCTTTACCGGCTTCGGCGACAGCGCCCTGAATCTCGAGCTCCGCGTCTGGACGACCACACAGGTCCACCGCCGGCCGATCATCCGCAGCGACCTGTACTTCGCCATCTTCCGCGCCTTCCGGCAGCACGGCATCCAGATCCCGTTTCCCCAGCGCGATCTTCACATCAAGTCCGTCGATGTCGGCATTCCAGTTCATCCGCAGCCCCAGTAAGCCCTCACCCCGGCCTACAATCGTTGTGAGAGGAGCCTTCCTTGGCCGAACGGGAAAGTTCCGCTGCGGCGCTTGCCGCCGCCTGGCGCCATTTCCGCCAGGACTACGGCAAGCGCCTCGAGAACTTCCATCGCGAGCTGACCGAAGCTTGGCGCGACCTGGAGGAAGCGCTCGATCAGGCCGGCGCCGCCTTCGAGGCCGCCGTCGAGCGGAAGTTCGAACCCGAGCAGATCAGCTCCCTCCGCCTCTGTTTCGCTGAAACCGCCGAAACCCTGCTGCCCGCTCCTGTTTCCTCGCGCACCCGGATCCGGCCGCAACTGCGCGCCCTCAACGCCCTGTCCGATCTCCAGGAAGGGCTGGAGGACCTGATCCGCAGACTGCCGCCGTCCGCCGTGGTCTCCCCGGCGCAACTCGCCGAGGTCTTGGGCCCGGAGGCCCGTCGCAGCCTGCGGCGCCGCTTCGCCGGATGGTTCCGCAAGCACAAGCCATTGCAGCTTCGGCGGGTCGTGGCCGCCCTGGTGCGCGCCGAGAACCTCAGGCGCGCCCGGCTCGACGGTGAGTTCCAGTTGCTGCTGGCCCGGGCCAGCCTCCATCAGCTCGGCCCGTGGCATGCCTACCGGCAGCGCAGCTTGCTGTTCCTGGAAGACCCCGGCGAGGAGCCGCTCGATGTCGGTCGCCTCCACCAGCGCTGGCTGCATCGCCGGCGCCGTTACGCCGACCGCGCCGCCCGCTTGCTGGACAGCTATGCCCGCTGGCGCCAGAGCGCCCCGCAGCGCTTGGTCCGCCGCCTGCTCGCCGCTCCCAGGCTCTCGCGCCGGGCCCGGCCGGAAAAGGCGGCGGTCAAGCTTCAGAACTATTTCAGCTTCTGGTCCCGCCAGCAGCGGGCCGTCCAAGCTCTTGGCAGCCTCGAGGTCGAGCTGGCCCGCGTCGCTACCCGTGCCGTCGCCGCCGCCGAAGAGTTGCTGGCCTCTCTCGATCAGGAGCACGAGAACCTCACCCGCGAACTCGCTGCCGTCCTCACCGCGCTGGAGTCGCGTCCCGACTCCTACTCGGCCGTGAAATTGCCGCCGCCCCAGGCCGAAATGCTGTCGGCCGAGGCCCGCTGGGAGCGTTTCGCCCGCCAGGTCGGTTTGGCGGCCAAGGCCGAACTGCCCGTCACCATCGAGGCCATCGAACCTCGGCACGGCCTGCCGGGCTGGCGGCGCCCTTGGAAGCGCCTCGAGCCGCAGGCCATCTTCCTCGGCAACTTTCATCGTGCTTGTCGCAGCATCATCGGGGAGGGCCTTCAGCAGGCCGAGTCGTCCCATCGCGCCATCCTCCGCGAAATCGAACGCGCGCGCGAGGTCGTGGCCTTCGGCTTGGAAGCTGCCCAACAGGAAGGCGAGGACGCCGGCCAGATCGTCCGCCAAAGCATCGACAATGCCATCCGCCTCCTCCGCGATCAGCAGCAGCACCTCTCCGGCGTCCGGGCCCCAGCCGAGAGGGCCTTGACGCAAGGCATCGCCGCCGGCCTCCTGGCCTGTTACATCACCCTCGATCAGGGCCGCCTCGGCCTGCTCAGGCAGCTCCTCCAGGAAACCGGAGAGCGCGGCCTTCGTAAAACGCGGCTCCTCGGCGCCCACGGTCTCCACCGGGGCACCTCGCTCGCTCGGAATTACCTCCGCCGGTTCTACGCTCAGATCCTCTACCGCCTCGGCTTGAGCGCTCCCCCGGCGCCGCCCGCCGCCGCCGTGTCTCGAACCCACCGTCTGGAGGACCTGCTGGAACTCCATGTGATCCGAACCCCCTTGCCGCTGTTGTACCGCCGGCTGTTCCGCCTGGAGCCGGTTGAGGATCCTCGCTTCCTGGTCGGCCGTGACGACGAGATGGCGGGCTTGGTCGAGGCCAGGGTCCAGTGGATGACGGGCAAACCCGTCGCCATCCTCGTCGTCGGCGCGCGCGGCAGCGGCAAAACCAGCCTGCTGAATTGTGCCGCCCTGGTCGCTTTCGCTGACCTGAAGACTTATCGCGGACAGTTCGCCGACCGCATCCTCTCGGCCGCCGCCATGGACCGCTTCCTGCATAACTTGCTCGAGCTGCCCGGCGATTCCTCGCTAACCGACCAGCTGGGCCGCGACCAACAGCTCATCGTCCTTGAAGAGGTCGAGCGAACTTTCCTCCGCTGCCTGAACGGATTTGAAGGTCTCCGCTTCCTCCTCGAGCTCATCGCCCATACCTGGCATTCCACCCTCTGGGTCCTGTCGATGAACGAAACCGCCTTTGTCTATCTCAGCCGGGCGCTCGACCTCCCGAAATTCTTCTCCCACCGCATCAACGCGATGGCTGTCCGGCCCGACGACCTCAAAAACGCCATCCTGCAGCGGCACAACCTTTCCGGCTTTCGCCTCGCCTTTGCCCCGCCGCCCGCCGGCGATCCCCGTATCAACAGGTTGCGCCAATCCCTCGGCCTCGACAAAGATGTCCAGCGATTGTTCTTCGATGCTCTCTACGACCACTCCGAGGGCATCTTCCGCTCGGCCTTCGAGCTCTGGCAGCGCGAGATCGAGCGCGTCGAGGGCGGCGTCGTCTACATGCGGCAGCCGGCCAAGCCGGATTTCGGCCCGCTCCTCTCCGCCCTCACCCTGGACGATTGCTTCACCCTCCACGCCATCCTTCAGCACGGCGGCCTTACCACCCAGAACCTGGCTGAGATTTTCAGCGAAACGGACCGCGCGAGCCGGATCCGCCTCGAGCGCCTGTCCGCCTTTGAGCTCATTGAGCCGGACCCGGCCGGCCCCGGCTTCCGCGTCCGCCCCGAGGCTGGCCGCGTCGTCCGCGAGGCCTTGCATCGTCAGAACCTCACCTAAAGGAGACACTCTGTATGGATGCCTTCGTGTTGCCCGTTGCCTTGTTGCTCCAGGCTGTGAGCCTGCCGGCCACCTTGTCCGAGTACTTCAGCCTGCCCCGCGTCTCCGCCGTCGTCATCCTGCTGCTGGTCACTTGGCTGCTCATCCGGTACCTCACCAAACTCCTCGACTTCCTCAGCACCCGCAGCGCCCGCGCCCGCTTCGTGCTCAAGTGGGCTCAGCCCGTGGTCCGCATCGGTCTCTGGTTTGTGGCCATCTTGCTGGCCTTCAGTCTCGTCGCACCCACGCGCGAAAGCTTCATCGCCGGCATCGCCTCGGTCGGCCTCGCCTTCGGTCTCGGCGCCCAGGACCTGGTCAAGAACCTCATCGGCGGTCTCATTATCTTGGCCGACCGCCCGTTTCAGCTCGGCGACCGTGTCAAGATCGGCGAGGCGTACGGCGAAATCGATCACATCGGTCTGAACTGCACCAAGCTCACCACCCCCGACGACACCCGCGTCACCATCCCCAATTCCGCCGTCGTCAGCAGTCAGGTCTTCAACGCCAACTCCGGCGTCCCCGACTGCCAGGTCGTCACCGACCTTTACCTGCCGCCCGCCACCGATCCCCAGCTCGCGCTGCGCATCGGCTATGAGGCGGCCCATACCTCGCCCTACCTCCTCACCCGCAAACCCGTCGTCGCGCTCGTCAACGACGTGTTCGACCAGAGCCCGTACCTGCGCCTGCGCATCAAGGCTTACGTCTACGATCACCGCTTCGAGCCCCGCATGCAGAGCGACATCACCGCCAGAGCCAAAGCCGAGTTCCTCCGCCTCGGCCTGCTCGACGACTGGATGCCGCGCCGGCTCGAGCGCTCCGCGTGAGGAAGCGGCGCATGTCTCACCTGGCGACGCTCCGACTCTCGGCCTCGCACCGCGCTCTGAGACCCGCCCGCATCCTGTTCTTCTGCGCTCTCGCCCTGCCGGCCGCCGAACGGAAGTTCGAACTCCGCGGCAAGATCGAGCCGGCCCCGCGGCCGGCTTCGGTCACTCTGCATGGCTCGCACTTCCCCTTCTATGCCGCTACGATGAGCGGCTACGACGGCCGCTTCCGCTTCCGCAACCTCGACCCGGGCGCTTACACACTCGCCATCTTCGTGCCCGGACGGGGCGAGGTGCGCCGGACTGTCGAGGTCGGGGCCGCTTTCGCCGACCGCAAAGGCCGCATCCGGCTCACCGTGCCCTTCCAACCGTCGGGCGAAAGCCTCCAAGAGACCGGCACCGTCTCGGTCCGTGAGCTGACCATCCCGGACGACGCCCGCGACGAGTATGCCAAAGCGCTCAAGCGGCTCAATCAACGCGATGTGGAAGGCGCCAGAGACCACCTCCGCCGCGCCGTCAAGATCGCCCCCAACTTCGTCGCTGCCTGGAACCACCTCGGCACCATCGCTTACCAGGCCGCCGACTACGAATCGGCCGAGAAGTATTTTCTGGAAGCCCTCAAGCACGAGCCCGGCGCTTATTCGCCGGTGGTGAACCTCGGCGGCACGCTGCTTTCGCTGAACCGCTACCAGGAGGCGCTCAAGTACAACCAGTTTGCCGTCTCCCAGCGCCCGGACGACGCCCTGGCCAACTCCCAAATGGGTATGAACTACTTCTTTCTGGGCGAGGATGACAAGGCGCTCGAGTACCTCAAAACGGCCAAACGGCTCGACCCCTCCCACTTTTCCCAACCCCAGCTCGTCCTCGCCCAGATCTACACCCGCCGCGGCCATCTCCAGGCCGCCATCGAAGAATTAGAGGATTTCCTCGCCCGCCATCCCGAAGCCCCCAATGCAGAGGCCGTCAACGCCTGGCTCGAGAAATTACGCCACGCCCACAACCGTTGATTGGCCCCGCCCCTTGGCGGTAGCATAGTCCCTCGGAGAACTGTCATGACCGGCACCGTCACCCGCCGCCGCTTCCTCGCTTCCCTGGGCCTTGCCGCCGGCCCCTTCATCCGCACCGCCCGGCCCGCCGCCGAACGGCACAACGTCCTGTTCATCGCCGTTGATGATCTGAACGACTGGATCGGTTGCCTGGGAGGGCATCCGGATGTGAAAACGCCGAACTTCGACCGCCTCGCGGCCCGCGGCCTGCTGTTCACCAACGCCCATTGCGCCGCGCCCCTGTGCAACCCTTCCCGCGCCGCCATTATGACCGGCGTCCGCCCCGCCACCTCCGGCGTCTATGACAACCGCCAGCCCTTCCGTCAGTCCCCTGTCACCAAAGACGCGGTGACGCTGCCGCAGCACTTCATCGCCCACGGCTACCGCGCCCTCGGCGGCGGCAAAATTTACCACGG
>FWPU01004469.1_pt1 | contig 32504 bp, 32 predicted proteins | sample 2228361 | NCBI WGS metagenome assembly FWPU01 (sample SAMEA103939777, study PRJEB20133) | metagenome
TCGGCACCACGCCGCATGAAAATGACGGCATGGGATGCCGTCGTGGTCGGCGCGATAGACCAGTTCGGCATCCTATGCCGACGATTTTCGGGGGAGGACTGACGGGTTGTAACAGGGAGGGCAAGGCTGCCGCCGCGCCGAGGGCGTTCGGCAGGAGCCTCACGCTCCCGCTGGTCAATCCTCCCTTGACGGAACAGTAGGTGCATTACGCAGAATTTGCCGCCCTGTTGCCCCCAAATCGAATTCGGTGTCTAAGAGGGCGGAACGAAAGTCCCGATGCATCGGGACTCGTTTGCGGTTCAGCCTGCTTTCAGCAGGCTTTGTAGCCGTCTTAGCCGCCGAATTCGATTCGGCGGGATGCAGACTCGTTTGCGGGTCAGTCTGCTTTTAGCAGGCTTTCCCGCCGTTGTAGCCGCCGAATTCGATTCGGCGGAACAAAAGTCTGCGGAAGCCGACTCCTGCCTTTCTCCCGCCGTTGTAGCCGCCGAATTCGATTCGGCGGAACAAAAGTCTGCGGAAGCCGACTCCTGCCTTTTTCCAGTTGTAGAGGGGGACGCGCAGCTGTATGATGGAACTGTCAGTTGACAGTTGACAGATGAACCGTCAACCGTCAACTGTCAACCGTCAACAGGGCAAGCTCTGTCGGCATTTTCGTATTGTGTTATAATGGGGGGCGAGGTGAGCAACGATGGCAATCTCAGTAGCGCCAAGAAAGGAGTGGACGGACGAAGAACTCCTGCGGATAGAACATGAGGGCAAAGTGGAGTTAGTGAATGGAGAGTTAATCCTAATGACGCCAGCAGGTTTGGAACAGGAAGATGTGGTCGCGGCTCTGATTGAGCAACTGCGTCCCTACGTGAGGAAGCGGCGTCTGGGTCGCGTCTACGCTTCGCAGGCAGGATTTCGTCCGAAAAAGAACCTTCGCTGCCCGGACGTTTCCTTTGTCCGCACCGAACGCCTCCTGCCCGGCGGCAAATCGCCCAAAGGCTTTGGTCACTTCCCGCCCGACCTGGCGGTGGAAGTGTTCGCCCCTGATGAAACGGTTGATGACTATAAAGACAAAGTGCGCGAATACCTGCGATGGGGTGTGCGACTGATTTGGCTGGTGGATCCCAACACGCAAACGGTCACGGTTTGCCGACCTGATGGGGAACGGATAACTCTCAAGCGCAATCAGGTTTTGTCCGGCGAAGACGTCGTGCCCGGCTTCAAGTGTCGCGTGCGGACGTTGTTTGAGTAACTACTCTACCCGCTCCACCAACCACCGCTGGTGATTCGGACCCAGGGGCATCGGGCGGGCGGTCACCGCGTTGAGAGAGTTCGCGAACGAGTCGTTCGCGCCACAGAGCCACCCGCTCGCGCCCTGCTGAATCCTGCGCCGTGTTGCGCGTTTCCAGCGCAGCCCAGACAGTTCCAAAACAGGATGCCCATCCGCCGCGCTGCTGGTTGGTGGGGATGAGGAGAAGGTTCGGTTGTGTAGCCATGTCTTTGAATGGTAGGGGTGGCGCGTCCCTGTCAACCCGATGTCTGCACGAAAGGGCTAGCAAGGACGCGCCGCTCCTACCATCTCAGGTTCCGCAGCAACTCTTATATTTCCTCCCGCTTCCGCACGGACAGGGCGCGTTGCGCGAGACGCGGGGGAGGGGCGAAGCATTTGTCGGTGACAGCCCCCCTGTCACCGACAAATGCTTTGCCCCTATTTCTTTCCGCCGCAGGATGTCCATGATGGCGGCAGGTGGATGTCCCCTGTGCAGCAACTCCGCCATTGTGCGTATGTAAGGCGCGACGTGGGTAAAGAACCGCTTGTAACCCGCGCACAGGTAGTGCAGCCCCGGCTCGCCGTCAGGCGTGGTGATGAAGCGGTCTTTGGGGCAGCCGCCGTTGCAAGCGAACAGCACGGGACACTCGCGGCAGTAGCGCGGCAGCGTATCGCGCTTGTCGCGCCCGAACTTGCGCTGGAACGGCGATGCTACCAGTTCGGTCATCGGCATCTCCATCACGTTGCCCAGAAAGTAGTGCGGGTCAACGTAGTGGTCACAGGAAAACAAATCGCCGTTGTGCTCAATTGCCAAGCAATCACCGCAGGTTTTCGCGTGAACGCACAGGCTCGGCTCCATGCCGACCCACGCCTGCAACGCCACGTCGAAGGATTGCACAAACACGCGCCCGACGTCGCGCCGCACCCATTCGTCAAATACGCTGCACAGGAATTGTCCCCACTGCTCGGCGCGCACCGTCCACTCCGTCACCTCGTTTGTAGCAAGCCACGAAGCGTCAGCGGAGTGGCGTTCATCGGAGTCGCGTTCAGGACGGCACTCCGCTTCGCTGCGTGCCTGACTACCAACTAACTCGTTTGTAGTAAGCCACGAAGCGTCAGCGGAGTGGCGTTCAGAACGGCACTCCGCTTCGCTGCGTGCCTGACTACGAACGATGCGCTCCACAGCCGGAATAAACTGAATGAACTGCACGCCTTCACTTTTGAAGAAGCGATACACCGTGAGCGGATGGTCAGCGTTGACGCGGTTGAGGACGCACAGGATGTTGAAATCAACGCCATGCCGTTGAAGCAGTTTGAGCGCGCGATACACTTTGTCAAACGTTGGCTTGCCGCCTTTGTCGACGCGATAAGCGTCGTGCAACTCGCGCGGACCATCCATGCTCAACCCAATCAGAAACTGGTGCTCCTTCAAGAAGCGGCACCACTCGTCATCTAACAGCACGCCGTTGGTTTGCAGGGCGTTGGCTATCTTCATCCCCGGCTTGCGATACTTCTCCTGCATTGCGACGGCTTTGCGGAAGAAATCAAGCCCCATCAACGTCGGCTCTCCGCCCTGCCAGCCGAAGGTGACCTCAGGAACGCGCTGCGCTTCGATGTATTGCCGCGTGAACGACTCCAGCACCTCATCGGACATGCGAAAAGACGCGCCCTCCTCGTAGAGGTCTTCCTTGCGCGAGTAAAAACAGTAGGTGCAGTCCAGGTTGCAGACCGCCCCGCGCGGCTTGACCATCAGGTGAAACGCCGGCGGCATCGCTCTCGGCGGCGCGCCCTCTAACGTGAGAGATGACATGGGAATGAACTGACTGCGCTTCGTCATTTTGACTTTCCCTTCCACCGATTTTCTCAACTCGTCTCTGGACGGACCATCTCAAACCCTACCCCGTTGAGACAACAGTCTTTCGACGTTGGATTCTTCTCCGGCGGCAGCGTCATTTTAACAGTGTGCTTGCCGAAAGTCAAAACTTCATGCTTCCAATCAAACGGTAGATTGCGCCCCGGTCCGAACTAAGAGTGCCTAACAAAACCTGTTTCGCTCCCTTTTGTCCCACGATTGAAATCGTGGGCTACTTTTATAAAGTCCCGATGCATCGGGACTGAAAAAGGGGTGAGCCGGTCGCCCCCGGCAGTCCCGATGCATCCCGATACATCGGGATGCATCGGGGCGGAGTGAGGGCTGCCCTTGCCTTGTAGACGACTTATGGACTTACTGATTATTTTTTGCAGAACTTTTGGCAACCTACTGTTCCTTCAAGGTAGGTTTGCCGGGTAGCCGCCCCGATAAATCGGGGCGCCCCATCGCAGGCGTAAAGCCTGCGGCTACGTTCAGGTGAATCCCGATGTATCGGGATGTATCGGGATGAACCTGTCAAACCTACCTTGACGCAGCACTACTTAGAGCCTATCCCAAAATTCGTTTGTAGTCAGGCACGGAACGCAGTGGAGTGCCGTCGGGACGCCACTCCGCTGCGCTGCGTGGCTGACTACGAACATTTTTGGGATAGGCTCTTAGTCAACAATGGCCACAGCCCCTGAGTAACCTCCTGAAGAACCCTTCGGGTGGAAGGAGAGGCTCAACCGACTGCCCTTCAGTCCGTCAGACGCTTCAGCAGGCTTTCCAGCGTCATGGACACCGAATTCGACTCGGTGGTCAAGCCGTCCTGCGCTTATCCCGAAATGTCTGGAAGTGAGCCGTTCTACTTGACAGAATTGACCCTGCTATGATATAGTGAAGCACAACACGAGGCGGGGTCGAGGCAAAACATTCGCTTGTCCTCTTCACCCGGAAGAAAAACATGGCGGGATACCGAGATGAGAGTTCTGCTGGTTAAGCCACCGCACGGGAACATTTTAGGTTTGGAGATGATGACGTTTGTTGAACCTTTGGGCTTGGAATGTGTGGCGGGTTGTCTGGAGCCGATAGGGCACGAGTGCAAAATTTTAGACCTGCGGATTTCCGGCGAGACGATTGACAAGGGACTCAGTTGGGACCCGCAGTTCGTCGGAGTGCAGTGCAACTTCACGACGGAGCGATACCGCACGCTCCGCATCGCCCAGGCGTTTAAGCAAAAACGCAAGGACATCTTTGTTGTGCTGGGGGGACATGACGTGTCGCGTGAGCCGGAGTTCTTTCAGTGCGATGCGGTGGATGCTCTTGTCATCGGCGATGGTGAGGAGGTCGCACCCATTCTGGTGGACGCTTTGGACCATGGCAAAGACCTGAAGAAAGTCCCCGGACTCTTGCTGAAAACCCCAGATGGCTCCTGGGTCAACACCGGACACGCGCCCGCTCGCCGCAATCTCGACGACCTGCCCCTCCCCGCGCGTCACCTCATCAAGCAGTACGCTAAACAGTATTACATCGGGTTTCACAAGCCGATGGTTTTGCTGGAAACGGCGCGCGGCTGTCCGTATCGCTGCAACTTCTGCTCGGTGTGGAAGTTCCACGAGAAAACCTTCCGCGAGAAATCGCCGGAGCGCGTCGTCAAGGAACTTCAAATGATCCCGTCTGATTACGTTTTCTTCACCGACGACATCTTCTGGCTCAACGTGGAGCGCGGCAAGGAGATGGCGCGGCAAATCAAGGCGGCGGGCATCAAGAAATGGTTCACCATCCAGACGCGCACCGACCTCATCTGCCGTCATCCCGAACTGATTGAGATGTGGCAGGAGTGCGGCAAACTCTCCATCTTCATTGGGGTGGAGAAGATTGACGACGAGGGCTTGAAGTCAGTGAACAAGAACAACAAAGCCATCAACAACGACCGCGCCATCGAAATTCTCAAAGAAATGAAGGTCGGCTTCTCCTGCAACTTCATCACGGACCCCAATTGGGACCACGAGGATTTCGAGAAACTGCGCCATTACATTCTCGCTCACGGGTTGCATCAAAGCGGTTTCACCGTTTTAACTCCGCTTCCCGGCACCGACCTGTGGGAGGAGATCAAAGAGCAAGTCAACATGACGAACTACGAACTTTTCGACCTCATGCACCCCGTCATGCCGACCAAACTGCCGCTGGAAGAGTTCTACAAAGAGTACGCAAACCTGTGGGTCACGGTGCAGCAGGCGCGCGATCAGGGCTTTCAGTTTTACCGCTTGATGAAATTGGTGAAAGCCATCGCCACCGGCAAATTCAGTTACAAGCAGTTCCGCAAGGGCATGAACATGCACAAACGGTTCAGCCGATGGGAAACGTATCTGGAGACGCACCGCAAACAGGAGCAGGCATCGCCGTTAGTGTTGCAGGAAGTGTAGGATTGGGACGTTTCTTTTGACGTTCGCACGTTCTGGGGGATACCATGAAAGTTCTCTTCATCAAGCCGCCGATTGGTGGCATCATCGGACTGGAGCAGTTGACGTTTGTCGAGCCGCTGGGTCCAGAGTGTGTGGCAGGAAGCCTTGAACCGCTGGGACACGAGTGCATGATTCTGGACTTGCGCATCGAGGGTGAGACGCTGGAAAAAGGATGGGCGTTTGAACCGGAAGTCGTCGGGATTCAGTGCAACTTCACCACCGAACGTTTCCGCACGCTCAAACTCGCCCGCGCGGTCAAACAGCACCGCCCGGACATTTTCGTCCTCATCGGCGGGCACGACGCAGCGCGAGAGCCGGAGTTCTTTCAGGACGACGCGATTGACGCGGTGGCTATCGGCGACGGCGAGGACATCGCGCCGCTGCTCCTGGAGGCTCTGGAGCACGGCAGAGACTTGCGGAAGACGCCAGGTTTAATGCTGAACACGCCGGACGGTCCAATTTTTACGGGACATGCGCTCGCGCGTTCCGATTTGGATTCGCTTCCTTTCCCGTCGCGTCATCTCATCAAGCACTACGCGCCCCATTACTACATTAACTTCCGCAAGCCGCTGGCGCTGCTGGAAACGGCGCGCGGCTGTCCGTATCGCTGCAACTTCTGCTCGGTGTGGAAGTTCCACGAGAAAACCTTCCGCGAAAAATCGCCGGAGCGCGTCGTCGCAGAGTTGAAGCAAATTGACGCGCCCAGCGTTTTCATCACGGACGACATCTTCTGGCTCGACGTCGAGCGGGGTAAGGAGATGGCGCGGCAAATCAAGGCAGCGGGCATCAAAAAATGGTTCACCGTGCAGACGCGCACCGACATCATCTGCCGCCACCCGGAAGTCATTGAGATGTGGAAGGACTGCGGCAATCTCTCCATCTTCCTCGGTCTGGAAAAGATTGACGATGAGGGCTTGAAGTCGGTCAACAAGCACAACAAGGCGGACAACAACGTTCGCGCCGTCGAACTCCTCAAAGAGATGAAGGTCGGCTTCGCCTCCAACTTTATCGTTGACCCCGATTGGGACTATGAGGACTTCGCCAATCTGCGCGAGTGGATTTACAGGCATGGCGCTTACAACTCCGGCTTTACCATCCTCACCCCCCTGCCGGGCACCGACCTTTATGAGGAGGTCAAAGGTCAGCTCACGACCGACGACTGGGAAATGTTCGACCTCGCGCACACCGTGCTGCCGACGAAACTGCCGTTGGAAGAGTTTTATGCCGAGTACGCGAAACTCTACCGCACTGTCATGGACGTGCGGGTCCGATACGTTGGGCGGGCGAAGCCGCTGCTCAAACTTGTTGCCGCGCTCGCCACGCGCAAAGTCACCCTCGGCGCGCTGCGGAAGGGGATGAACCTGAGTAAGGTGTTCAGCAACCCAGAGACTTTCCTGCGCAAGCATCGGGAGAACGAGGCGAAGAGTCGGGAGTTGGTCACGGCGTAACAAATGGATTCGTCCGCTTCTCGCGCCCAATTGTGGTGGACGGTCCGTGACCGGGCAGGACTATCGTCTCATCGGGCAGTGTGAACAGTTTGTGGCGGATGGAATTGAATAACGTCTCCGGGTCGCCGCCGGGCAAATCGGTGCGCCCAATGCCGCCAGCGAACAAGACGTCGCCGACGAGGACAACATTTTCGACGACGAAAGTGACGCCGCCGGGCGAATGACCGGGCGTGTGCAGCACGCGCAGTTGAAGGTTGCCGACTCCCACAACATCGCCTTCGTTCAACAATCGGTCCGGCGGAGGTGAATCTTCAACGTGCTCCATCCCCATCCAGAACGCTTGCGCTGCCATGTCTTGCAGAAACGGCAAGTCGCCCGCGTGAATCGCCAGCGGCGCGCCGGTCTCGCGCTTGAAAAAGGCGTTGTTGATGACGTGGTCGTAATGCCCGTGCGTGTTCAGAATCCAATCCAGCGTCAGCCCCCGCTCGCGGATCACATCCAGAATCGGCTCGCTCTCAAAACTGGGGTCCACCAACGCAGCGTGTTGTGTCGCCTCGTCAATGACGAGATAAACGCCGTTGTCCATCGGACCGACGCGGTAAGTTTCGACTTTCATAACGACGAAAGGGGTCAGGGTTGAGAGTCGGCTCGTAGTCGCGCAATTCATTGCGCGTTGCGGACGGCGATAAACCGCTTGACGACGAACCCTTAACCCCTCACTTAGAGCCTATCCCAAGAATGCTCGTAGTCAGCCACGCAGTCCCGATTCTCGGGACGGAGTGGCGTCCCAACGGCACTCCACTTCGTTCCGTGCCTGACTACAAACGAATTTTGGGACAGGCTCTTAACCCTCAACCCTCACCGTGACAACACCCTCAGCGTTCTGTCCTGCATCGGCAGCGCGACTCTCGCGCCGCCCTGCTGGTGTGAGGCGTGCATCGCCAATCCCATCTCTAATGCGGCGCGTCCGTCAACGCCATTGGACTGCGGCTCGCGGTTTTCTTCAATGGCGGCGATGAGTTCCTTCACCGCCGCTTGCATCGGCGGGTCGAACGGGCGGCGGTTGAGGAAGTATCTCTCGACAGCGCGCTTGGAAGTGTAGCGGAACCACGGCTTGCTGGGGTCAACCTCTTCGGGTTCAAAGTTAATCAGCGTGAACCCGTCACGGAACTGGTCAATGACCAGCACGCCCTCCGAACCCATCAGCCGAAATCCAAACGCCTGCTGACTCGCAAAATCCACAAACGCCGTGACGCCGTTCGCCATCTTCACCGTGCCGATGCCGTCTTTATCGTTCGGGTCGTCGACTTCGATGAGTTCGCCCTGCGCCCATTCCGCATCGCCGCAGAACATCCGCAGAATGTCGAAGGCGTGCGAGCCGTTGTGAACCAGTTTGTTGTAGCCCGCCGCGTAGATGCTGCGCAGTGTGCCGATTGCGCCTTGCTCAATCTTCTCTTTGGCGCGGATGAACGTCGGATGAAACCGACGCGGGTGGTTGACGAGGAGTTTGACGTGGTGCGCCGCGCACGCGGTAATCATCGCGTCGCACTCCTCCAGTGACGTCGCCATCGCCTTCTCGCAGAGAATCCCTTTGACGCCCGCTTGGGCGGCATCAATTGTTATCTGTGCGTGCAGCGGCGCGTGCGTCACCACGCTCACGATGTCGGGTTTCTCCTTTTCCAGCAGGGCGCGGTAATCCGTGTAAGTCGCGCACTGCCCCCAGCGCTGCTGGAACTCCTCCAGCTTTTTAGGCGATGGATCGCACGCCGCGACGATTTGCGTATCGGGCAACGTGGTGTAAGCGGAAGCATGGCAGCACGGGAACTCGTCGTAATTTGTCATCCACCGCCGCTCGTCGTCAATCGTCGCCCCCTTGCGCCCACAGCCGATGATGGCAACGCGGAACATTGGAGTGATGGAGTGATGGAGCAGTGGAGTGATGGAATCGTGGGTACGTCGTTCGCCAAGACTCCACGACTCCATCACTCCATCACTCCGTTCTACTTCTCTTGCGGCAACTGCTTCAACAAGTCCTCGACGAGTTTCGTCAACTCCTCTTCTTTCGGCGGTCCTTCCTCGCGGAAGCGGATGATGCCGTCTTTGTCCATGACGAGGTTGAGCGGAATGGCTTCGACCTCGTATTTTTCCGCGACCTTTTCATCGCCCATGACCACCGTGAACTCGTCCATCTTCTCTTTCTTCACGGTCTCTTGCGCTCCCTCGGCGGTGTCGTCCAGACTGACGGACAGGAGAACTAAACCTTTGCCTTTGTATTTCTGGTAAAAAGCGCGCAACTGCGGCTGTTCCTTGATGCAGCCGTCTCAGAAACTCGCCCACCAGTTCATCAGCACGACCTTTTTCCCCTTGTAATCCGACAGTTTGACGGTCTTTTTTCCGTCCAGCGTCTTTAGCGTGAAGTCCGGCGCTTTCTCGCCGACTTTCACTTTCTGGTCGCGGGCGAACGAGAGCGGCATAAGCCACAGCCCCGCGACTACCGCCCCCCACAGAAGATTGTTAAACTTCATGCGTTTGCTCCTTCGAAAATAACCGCCCACGCGGGAGGACGACGCTCCGGCGGAGTCCCGACGAGTCGGGATTCGACGGGAGCCTCCCCTTCCCGGTCGGCGATTTTTCTGCAGCGTAGTGTCCCACCAGAGACAGGAACAGCTCCTTTCAAGAAGATCCTGCAACATCCTGTCAATCCTGTCTAACAATCTTTTCGTTACGTCAGTTCCTATTGCGCTGCCAACTGCCGCAGCACCGCCGGCAGAATTCCGCCATGCTCTGCTCGGCAGCGGTCTCTGACCGCGCCGAAACGCCTGACCGAAGGTCTCCATGACGCCCACAAAGGGCTATGCTACGGAGATATTCGGTCACTGGTCACTGGCCACTGACTTGCCAACTGCCGCAGCACCGCCGGCAGAATTCCGCCATGCTCGTAGTATCTGACCTCAACGGGCGAGTCAATACGCGCGATGACGTTGAATGTTAGCGTCATGCCGTCTTCGCCCGTCGCTCGGACGGTCAGTTCCTGATGCGGCTGGATGCCCGCGCTGATGCCTTCGATGTCGTAAATCTCGCGTCCCGTCAGTCCTAACGACGGCGCATTTTCACCGGGTTTGAACTGCAACGGCAAAACGCCCATACCGACAAGGTTGCTGCGGTGGATGCGTTCGTAGCTTTCGGCGATGACGGCTTTGACGCCCAGCAGCCTCGTTCCCTTCGCCGCCCAGTCGCGGGACGACCCCGTGCCGTATTCTTTGCCCGTGAGGACGAGGAGCGGCGTGCCTTCGGCTTGATACTTCATCGCCGCGTCGTAAATCGGAATAATTTCGCCGCTGGGGAAGTGCAGCGTCCAGCCGCCCTCTTTGCCCTGCGCGAGTTGGTTGCGCAAGCGGATGTTCGCAAACGTGCCGCGCATCATGACTTCGTGATTGCCGCGCCGCGAGCCGTAGGAGTTGAAGTCGGCGGGTGACACGCCTAATGAAATGAGGAACTGACCGGCGGGGCTGTCCTTCGCAATGCTGCCCGCTGGTGAGATGTGGTCCGTCGTGACCGAATCGCCCAACAACGCCAGCACGCGCGCGCCGCGAATGTCAGTCGGCGGCGGCGGCTCCAACATTATGTCCTTGAAGTAAGGCGGGTTCTGAATGTAAGTGGAATGTGCGTCCCACGCATACAGTTCGCCCTCGGGGACTTTAATCGCCTGCCACTCCGCGCTGCCCGTGAACACGTCGGCGTATTGCTGGCGGAACAGTTCGGGATCCATCGCATGTCCCAGTTCGCGCTGAACCTCTTTCTGCGTCGGACAGATGTCTTTCAGGTAGACGGGTTGACCGTTTGCGTCCGTGCCAATCGGCTCGGTTTCAAAGTCAATATCCACCGTCCCCGCCAGCGCATACGCCACGACGAGCGGCGGCGAGGCGAGGTAATTGGCCCGCGTCAGCGGGTTGACGCGCCCTTCAAAGTTTCTGTTTCCGCTTAACACGGCAGCCACCACGAGGTCGCCTTCCCTCACGCCGTTCGCAATCGCGTCGGGCAGCGGTCCGCTGTTGCCGATGCAGGTCGTGCAGCCGTAGCCAACGACGTGAAAACGCAGCGATTCTAAATACGGTAGCAGCCCCGTTGCTTTCAAGTATTCGGTCACAACACGCGAACCGGGAGCCAAACTTGTTTTGACGTGCGGTGCGACTTTCAACCCGCGCTCCACTGCCTTCTTCGCCAGCACACCCGCGCCCAGCAAAACCGACGGATTCGACGTATTCGTGCAACTCGTGATGGCGGCGATGACCACCGAGCCGTGCGTGAGCGTTGCCTCGCTGCCGTTCAGTTTCACCTTGACGTCGTGACCGTTTTCTGCCTTCCGTCCAAAAGTCGTTTCCAACGCTTTCTTGAACTCCGCTTTCATCATCCGCAGCGGCACGCGGTCTTGGGGGCGGCGCGGACCGGCGACGCTGGGTTCAACGGTGGCAAGGTCGAGTGCCAGAACGTCGGTGTAAATGGGGTCGGGCGTGTCGTCGGTGCGGAACAAGCCCTGTTCTTTGCAGTATCGCTCCACGAGGTCAACGAGGTCAGGCTCGCGCCCCGTGCCACGCAGGTAGCGCAGCGTTTCATCGTCCACAGGGAAGAATCCCATCGTTGCTCCATATTCAGGCGACATGTTCGCAATCGTCGCGCGGTCGGGCAAACTGAGGCTGCTCAACCCCGCGCCGAAGAACTCCACGAACTTTTCGACGACGCCGCGCTGGCGCAGCATTTGCGTCACGGTCAGCACGAGGTCGGTTGCCGTCGCCCCCTCGCGCAGTTGCCCCGTGAGTTTGACGCCGATGACTTCGGGCGTCAGGAGGTAGCACGGCTGACCCAGCATGACCGCCTCCGCCTCGATGCCGCCCACGCCCCAGCCGAGCACGCCCAGACCGTTAATCATCGTCGTGTGACTGTCTGTGCCGACGAGCGTATCGGGGAACGCCACGCCGTCGCGAGTTTGCACAACTTGGGCGAGGTATTCGAGGTTGACTTGATGCACAATGCCCGTCGCGGGCGGCACGACGCGGAAGTTCGCAAACGCCCGCTGCCCCCAGCGCAGGAACTCGTAACGCTCGCGGTTGCGCTCAAACTCCAACTTCGCGTTGAGCGCGAGCGCGTCCGATGAACCGAAAGCGTCCACCTGCACCGAGTGGTCAATCACCAAATCCACGGGCACGAGCGGATTGATGCGCTTCGCGTCTCCGCCCAGCCGCGCCATCCCATCCCGCATCGCCGCCAAGTCCACCACGCACGGCACGCCCGTAAAATCCTGCAAAATCACGCGCGCGGGCAGGAACGGCAACTCTTTCTGCGCACACGATTGTGCGCTCCACCGTGCCAGCGTGACGACATCCTCTTCCTCCACAAACTGCCCACCGCAGTTGCGCAGCAGGTTTTCCAAAAGGACTTTAATCGAGAACGGCAATCGCCCCGTCGAAGCAACGCCTTCCTTCTCCAATTGCTCCAAAGCATAAACCGTCACCTCGCCCGCGCCGCTCGTCAGGCTGCGCCGGGCGTTGAAAGGGGTTGACATAGTGACTTCTCCTCTTTGCTGTTTTGTCCGTAAGACAATATAACGGATTTGACGGGGAAAGTCAAAGGGAGCGGGGGTAAGGGCTGCAAAAAGCATTTGACACAACCACAGAGAAGCCTTATAATTTCAGCACATCCCATGATGGAGATTTGAGGTGAGCGAGGTTCAATGAAAGAACGAGAGGGCGGTCTGCCGATAGCAGCGATAATTGTCGTTCTCGTATTAGTGGTTGCAGCCATCAGTGGAGGCACGTTGTTTTTTCTGGGCACACAAAAGTAGCCCTGACAGGATGTCGGCACCGACAGGACGTCGGCTTCCACCCATCATCGCAGTCATTGTCCCAGTCCGATGTTCAAACTATTGCTGGAAACTCTGTTTTCGCCCAACCGCGCTTTGCGTCGGGTGGCGGATGAGCGACCGGTGCTGTCTGCGGCGGTCATCACGCTGCTGGGGGCGTGGGGGTGGGCGTTCAGCGCGCACGTCGCGCACCGGGCACAACTGGTCACGCACGCTGACTTCTGCGCACCGTTCTTTCCCAGCGGCGGGAATCTGCTGCTGCTGGTGCACGAGTGGCATCTTTTCGTCGTGTGGCTGGTGTTCATTCCCGTCGCTTTGCTGAGTTGGTTTTTGCGCACGGGGATGATGCACCTGCTGGCGGAATTGTTGGGCGGCAGCGGCAAGGCGTTCAGTGGGTTAGCGGTGGTGGGTTTCGCCGATTTGCCCCTGCTGTTGTTGCTCCCGACCGCGTGGCTGTGCAGTAGAGCAGGCAGCTCCGTGCCGATGGGGGTGGCGACGATGTGGTACGTCGCCGCTGCCGCGCTGCACCTCTGGTCAGCCACATTAGCCGTTCTCGGCGTCCGCCACACGCACCGCCTGCACACCGGCACGGCTGCCGCCATCTTCATCATCATCTTAGCCGCGTTCGCCGCGGTTTCCATTCTGCTGGCGTTCGCCGCCCCGAAGGGGCAATAAACCATGAGCGACCAACCCAAAGTCCTGCTTGTTGACGCATACAGCCTCATCTTCCGCGCGTTCTACTCGACGCCACCGCTGACGACGAAAGAGGGACAGCCCACCAACGCCGTCTATGGTTTCCTGCGCATGTTGCTCAAACTCATCCGCGACGAACAACCCGATTACATCGTCGTCGCGTTCGACGCCATCGGTCCGACCTTCCGCCACGAAGAGTTTGAGGACTACAAAGGCACGCGACAGGAAACGCCCAACGATTTGCTGTCGCAGTTTCCCATCGTGCAGGAAGTCATTGACGCTTTCGGCATCACCCGCTCGGAGTTGCGTGGCTACGAAGCCGACGACATCATCGGCACGCTCGCCCGCCGCGCCGAGTCGGAAGGCAAACAGGTCCTCGCCGTCACGGGCGACCACGACATGCTGCAACTCGTCAGCGACCGCGTGCAGGTGATGGTCACGGAGCGGGGGCTGTCGCAAACGACGCGCTACGACCCGAAAACTGTGGAGGAACGCTACGGCTTCGCGCCGCCGTTGATTCCCGACTACAAAGGTTTGCGCGGGGACGCCTCCGACAACATTCCCGGCGTGCCCGGCATCGGCGAGAAAACGGCGAGGGAGTTGGTCAAGCAGTTCGGCAGTGTCGAGAACGTCCTCGCGCACGTCGCCGAAGTCAAACCCCCGCGCGCCAAAACCGCGCTGGAACAGCACGCCGACAAAGCGACGTTCAGCAAACGTCTCGCCACCATCGTCACCGACCTGCCGCTGGAGTTCGAATGGAAGGAATGTGCCCGACGGGAACTCGACACGGAGAAAATTCGCCCCGTGCTGGAAAAGTATGAGTTCCACTCGCTCCTCAATCAATTAGCCCCGCGCCCGGCGCAAGTGGAAACTGTCATCAAAGCCACCGAGCCGCGAGCGTTAGCGAGCGAAATCGCTCAGACAGGTTTTGCCCTCTACGTGGATGCAACGGAGGACACGATTCACGGCATCGCGATTTGTGCAGAGGAATCCTCAGCCACTTATATCAACGCTGGCGACATTGCTGAACTCAAAGCCGCGCTGGAAAACGCAGAGATTGAGAAGTTCACGCACGACCTGAAAACCACTTTGCGTACGCTCCGACGCTTGGGCATCACACTGCGCGGCGTCACCGCCGACACGCTGCTGATGTCCTACCTTCTCAATCCCGCCCGGCAGAATCATCCGCTCCTCGACATCGCCCGCGAACACATCACCCTCGAACTCCCGCAGCGCGAACAACACCCCGCGCCGACTTCACTGTTTGACAACGAAGACGCAACACGCAATACGCAATACGCTTGCGCGGCGGCTTCCGCCATCTTCCGTCTCGTTCCCGTCCTGCGCCAGCGTTTGGAGGAAGCCGGCGAACTGAAACTGTTTGAGGAAATCGAACTGCCGCTGCCCCCGATTTTGGTGGACATGGAAGAGGCGGGGATGCTGCTGGACGTGGAGTATCTGCGGCAACTGTCGGAGGAGTTGGGCAAAGAAGTTGACCGCATCGAGGGCGAAATCTTCGAACTGGCGGGACAAGAGTTCAACATCAACTCGCCCAAGCAACTCGGCGCGATTCTGTTTGACAAATTAGGCTTGCCCGCTGGACGCAAAACGAAAACGGGCTACTCCACCGACGCCAGCGTGCTGGAACAACTCGCGGAGAAACACGACATCGCGCGGAAAATCCTCGCCTACCGCGAGGTCGCTAAACTCAAGTCCACTTACGCCGACGGCTTGCTCGCGCTGGTCAAACCCGACACGCGCCGCATCCACACGACGCTCGTCCAGACCGGCACCGCCACCGGACGGCTCTCCTCGCAGGAGCCGAACCTGCAAAACATCCCCATCCGCACCGACATCGGGCAGCAGTTCCGCCGCGCCTTCATCGCCCCGCCCGGTCACGTGCTCGTCTGCGCCGACTACTCGCAGATTGAACTGCGCATCCTCGCGCACATCACGCAAGACCCCGCGCTGGTGCAGGCGTTCCAGAACGACGAGGACGTTCACACCCGCACCGCCGCGAACGTTTACAACGTCGCGCCCGAACAAGTGACCGCTGAACAGCGCCGCTTCGCCAAAATGCTCAACTACGCGATTGCCTACGGCTTGAGCGCGTTCGGGTTGGCGCAGCAACTCAAAATCACCCCGCAAGAGGCACAGGCGTTCATTGACGCCTACTTCGCCACCTTCCCCGGCGTGCGCCGCTACATTGACGAAACGCTGCAAACAGCGCGCGCGGTGGGCTACGTCACCACGCTGCTCGGACGCCGTCGCTACATTCCTGACATTAACGTTTCCAACCAAGCCACCCGCCAAGCCGCCGAACGCGCCGCCATCAACGCCCCCATTCAAGGCTCCTCCGCCGACATCATGAAACTCGGCATGATTCGCGCCTACCACGCGCTGAAGCAGCGACCCCACCTCAAAACCCGTATGATTCTTCAAGTCCACGACGAACTCGTTCTCGAAGTCCCCGAACCCGAAACCGCCGAAATCGCCGCCCTCGCCCGCGACGCGATGAATCAGGCATTTGAACTCTCTGTGCCGCTGAAAGTGGACGTGAGCGTGGGGACGAACTGGAGGGATAAAGAGGAGTGGCAGGCGGGTTGAACGCGGTGTAATAGGCTTGTCAGAAAAGGACATCACACCTTATCTGCGAACGCCTGAGTCCCGAGCAGACTACCAAGCGCGCACGGAGGCATTTCTTAGAGCAACGGATGACGACCAACCTGCCCCTGAAGTCTCCCTTGAGCAAATCGTCGAGGCGATTCAACCATGTTGTCCTAAACAACGCATCTTTGACTCTCGGTTGACCGGAGTCGCAAGGTCAGCGGGGAACGCGAAGGAACAGGTTTTATTGTTGGTCGCTCTCATTTGACAGGATGGAAAGGATCGGCTATAATTCGCCGTAGACGCACGGAGTTGATGTAAGACGCAGACACGAAGAACAGGCTAAACAGCATGAAAAAGCCACAGAGAAAGCCACAGAAAGTAAAAGGACGCAAGGCAGCAAAGTCGTCTTATGTCGTGTTCATCAGTCATTCATCGCTTGATACGTGGATTGCGAAAGTGATGGCTGAAAAGATAGAATCGCTTGGGGCGCAGACGTGGCTGGACGAGAAGGATTTGGAGAGTGGGACAGTGGTCGTTGGAGAGATTCTCCGTGCCATTGATGCGTGCAACGAGGCAATTGTGCTGGTGTCGCCCCAGAGTGTGAATTCTCAATGGGTGATATTTGAGATTGGCGCGGTGCGCGGTCAACACAAGCGCGTCACTCCCGTCCTGAACAACGTTAGTTATGACGCCATTGCACCCATGAAAGACGTGAAGGCAATTGACCTCAACAGGTTTGGAGAGTTCTTGTCAGAGTTGAAAAAGCGTATTCAGCAGTCAGCAAGACGAACAGGCAGGTGATATGATGGCTTACAGCGTTTTCATCATTTGTGCCTACAAGGATTTGGACATAGCCACTGACCTATCTCATAGGTTGGAAGAGGTGGGGATTAAGGCTTTCTTGTCCGTGAAGGATATTGATGTAGGATTACCAGTTGATGCCAAGACAGATCTCCGCGCTTTGCACAATAGTGACGAAGTGATTGTGCTTTTGACACATCATTCGCTTAACAGCCAACAAATTACGTTTGAGATAGGCACTGCATTTGGAAGGCACAAACCTATCACGCTCATTCTGGTTGGGGTGGATGTGAACGAGTTGCCCCCCATCGTGAGAGAACTGCCCTCCATCAGATATGCAGTCATCAACGATTACATCGCAGAGTTAGGGAAACGCGCTAAGAGTAAAGAGCTCGTGCGCAGTTAGGGTCTTTTTTGCAAAGCCCGACGTTCCGCGACCTCGACGGCAATCTGTCCGTTGACGGCGCGGGCGTGGGCGGTCAGGGCGGCAGAGTAATGGAGTCGTGGAGTAACGGAGAGTTGGCGTCATGTTGACGTCGGCGCGTCTCACTTTAACGAGTAGGCTTCGTCCCTGCCGCTTTCGTCTCCGCCTCCTCTTCCGCCTCGTCCAGATACCACCACCAATGGGTGCGCGGGATGGCGTTGCGCTTGCGGGTGGCGCGGTAGTGTTTGAGCGGGTAGCGCGCCAGCACCTCCGCTCGCATGAGCAACAAATCGGCGTCCAGCGTCACGACTTGGAGGCGATAGGGTGTCAGTCGCGGGTCGTCAGCGTAGCGCGCAAAGTCCTCTTCCATCCTATCACGGCAGTAGAGCGCGTGGTCTAAGTCGTCACTCAAATCATACAACCGCCGCGCGATGAAGCGCGGCAGGATGCGCCGCACCATGTCTTCATACTCCTGCCATCGCATCTGGAAACTGCGGAACTCTTTCGCTGTCAATTTCGCCATTCTTTCACCTCTTGGGTTTGCGGAGCAGTATGGCGTCCTGCCGCCGCGCCATGTAGGTTTCGCCGTCGTCTTCCCAAAACGCCGACTTGATTTGGCTTGCATAGCCTTCTTCTTCGGGTTGCCAGACGACAAAGATTTCAGTGACAGGATGCCAGAAGCCATAGCGCGGCTGTCCGTAATCGTGGTAGCGCCACACGCCCGTCGCATTGCTTTTCAACACCCGTTCCACGTCGCGGTCGGAGAAAGGGCGACGGTGCGTCTTTTCATAATACTCGTTAGCAATCTGCCCCTTCTGCCAAGTCGCCAGCGCCGCTGCTTGCGCCGCCTTTGCTTGCTCCTCCCGCCTGGGGTTCGCCATCGGTTGCCTCCGCGCTCATAGGCTCTCTTCGATGAAACAGCATGTCAAACATGACTGCCCTCAGTATAGCACAATGTCTGTGCAAGCGTCAATCAGCGTGACATTAGTTCCAGTAAGCCACGATGGAGCTTGCTTGCTCGTCAAACCCCGCCGAACTTGCTTCGGCGTGTAGTGCAAAATTATCCTCCCGCCGAAGCAAGTTCGGCAGGAGGGTTTAGAACTTAGTTGTCATCTGAAGGAAATCTGTAGGGGGTGGCGAAGGAGAGATGAGAACAGGTGACGGAAGCCCAAGCAACTCGAAGCAGGAGCCAACCATGTCCAAGACCACAACGCATCTTCATCGTCTTATCGCCCAGCCGGGCATTATTCGGAGTCTGGGGGCGCATGACGATGATGCCGAAACGAAGTTCCGGACGATGTCGGACGAGGTGTGATGAAGGAGAAATGTTCTACGTCTTCAACGCACCCGCTGTCACGCCTTGCACGAAGGCGCGCATGCCGAAGGCAAACAGGATGATAAGCGGCAGACTGCCGATGACGTAGCCCGCTAACGTGGGACCGTAGTCGAGGTTGAACTCTCCCGAAAAGCGCGTCACGCCGACGGTGAAGGTTTGCAGGCTGCTGTCGCTGATGGTCACAAGGGGCCAGATGTAGTCGTTGTAAACGCCCAGCGTCGTCATGATGGCAACGGTGGCTAACGTCGGAAGAGACAGAGGCAGCGCGAGGTGGCGGTAGATGTGCAAATCGCCCGCGCCGTCCAAGCGCATTGCTTCGAAGAGTTCTTCGGGCAGACCCGCAAAGAACGTGCGGCACAACACGATGCCCAACACTTGCCCGCCCGCGAGATAGGGCAGAACGAGCGCCCAGCGGGTGTTGAGCAGTCCCATCTTCTGCACGAGCGCGTAAGTCGGAATGAGCGTGAGAATGCCGGGCACCATCAGCAAGGCGAGCACGGCGGTGTAAACGGCTTCGCGCCCGCGAAAACGCAACCGCGCTAAGGCGTAACCCGCCAGCGAAGACAGCAGCACAACGCCCGGCACGACGATTCCAACCACCATCCCGGTGTTAAGCAGATACCGCCACAGCGCGTTGGCTGCCTGAGCATAAAAGTCCCAGCGCGGCGGCTGCGGCAGCCCCCAGAAGCGCGTGAAGATGTCGGCGTTGCTCTTGAGCGACAGCAGCAGCATGATGGCAAGCGGCAGCAGCGATAACGAGAGCAGCAGCAACAGCGCAGCCACCAGAACATATTGTCCCCGACGAACGCGGTGTAAGATGGAAGTCATGGCTTCGCCCCCTCGCGCCGCCCCCAGCGCATGTTCAGCGCGGACAGAATGAAAATGACGAGAAACAGCACGAACCCAATCGCGGACGCATAGCCGTTATGTCCGAAGCGGAAGGCTTGAAAGTACATGTGCAGCGCGGGGACGTGCGTCGCCAAGCCGGGACCGCCGCCGGTGAGAATCAGAATGCTGCCGAAGTCCTGGAGCGTCCCGATGATGGTCAGCGTCGTCAGCAGCCGCACCTGCGGACGCAGCAGCGGCAGGTCAACATGCCACACGCGCCGCCAGCCGGTCGCGCTGTCGAGTTCGCACGAGTCGTAAATGTCAGTGGGAATGGAGGTCAATCCCGCAAGATAAATCAGCAAAGCGAGTCCGCCCGCCCACGGAAACCCGATGCCCACAATCGCCCACAACGCCGTGCGCGATTCGCCCAGCCACGCCCGCGTCAGTCCGCCCAAGCCCGCCGCCTGCAAAATCTGATTGAGCAGCCCCACGCTGCCCTCGTAGATGAAACTCCACAGCAGCATCGTCACCATGCCGGGCACGACCATCGGCAGGATGAACGCCGTGCGCAGAACGTATTGCCAGCGCCGCGAGCGCAGATGGACGAGGAGTTCCGCGACCAGCAGCGGCAGGGTCAGCGTCTTGATGAGGTTGGCGACGAGCAGGAGAAGTTGATTGCGGATGCCGATGCGCAGAAACTCATCGCGCCACATCGTTACAAAGTTCGCCACGCCCGTCCACTGCGGCGACTCGCCCGTTTCCCAGCGCGTGAAGGCGCGATACAAGCCGATGACGGCGGGCGTGTAGTTGAACGCCAGCAGCAACAGCAGCGTCGGCAGCAGCATCGCGAACGCGAGAAAAAGAGTTTGGCGAGATAGTTTCATCAATTGTAGGGGCGCACCTGTGTGTGTGCCCTGCGAGTCGGGCAGACACAGAGGTCTGCCCCTACGTTCTGTCCTTCGTCCTCGGATTCATGTCCAACTTCTGCATTGCTATCACGCGCGGCACGGCGCGCTCCATCAGTCGTTGATAGCGCTGCAGGAACTCTGATAACGACAGTCTTCCGTCCATATAACGCTGCGCCCAGACCGTCCACTCCCACACCGATTGCTGCTCGTCCATCAAGCCGCGAAACGAGAGTTTTTCAAACCCTCTTCCCTCAAAGGCGCGGAAGTAGCGACGGATGGTTTCGGGGATTTCCGCGCCGGGAATCAGCATTGGACCGATGAGCGGACGCCGATGGCGCACCGCTTGTTCGACCAACACCTGCGCCGCGTGCGGCGTGGTGAGATACATCAGGAAATCCACAACGCGGCGCGTTTGCTCCGGGTTTTTCTTCGTGACGCCCCACATGACGCCCGCGCCGCCGACGCCGCGAAACGGGGGCACGCGAAACCGCGAACTCGTCAGTGGCGGAACGGGAAATACGTCCCAGCGAAAACGGGCGCGGGCGGGCAAGTCCTCCATGTCGCGCAGGAGTTGCGAAATCTGCGCCGACGTTTCCAGCAGCATCGCGGCTTTGCCCGTCAGGAACAGATGATACGCCATCTGCGAGTTCGCGCCGTGAAAGCCGCGCTGCCAGTAACGCGAGAAATCTTTGATGTGGGTGTAGATTTCGGCGAACCGCTCGCCATCAAAGCGAATCTTGCGGTCTCGCACGGCAGTTAGCAAACGTTCGCCGTTGGTGACGACGTGCGCATCGTTGTAAGGGTCGTTCAAGTTCAGCCGAAAGTTTGCGTTGCGGCGCGGGTCGTAGTCCCAGTCACCCGGACGAGAGATGACCAAAGGAATGAGATGTCGCGTGTAGGCGTCGGAAAAAAAACGCGCCATCCAACCCACCGTGCCCGCCCAATAGGAATCCGCGTTACCCGGCACCGCAAACGGAATGAGTCCCGCGTCGCGGATGCGTTCGGCGTGCCGCAGCATCTCCTCCCACGAGCGCGGCGGTTTCAGGTGGAGACGGTTGAACGCATCCGCGTTGTAGTAGAAGGCGATCTCGATGAAGTCCATCGGGATAATCGCCACGTCACCGCCGATTTTGAGGCGTTCTAAAAACTGAGCGTTCAGTGTTTCTGTCCAGGCACGACCCGTGTAGGGATTGCGCCGCTTTAGGAACGGCGTGAGGTTGATCAGCAGCCCGCTCTCGTAAAAGCCCCATGCGTAGTTCGCGTTGAAGATGTCGGGCGCTTTCTCGCTGCCACTCGGAACTTGCGTGCGCAGAAAAGTCTCGTAGCCGTTGGCGGGAAGAATCTGCACCTTCACCTGCGCGCCGGAGTGTTGCGCTTCGTACTCCCGCGCCAACTGCTCCAAGCCGTCGCGGTAGTTCGCGCTCACGGTGGCGACGGTGATTTGCGCGTTCGTCTGGGCTGCAATGCGCCGCGCACCCAACCCTATCAGTCCACTTGCCGAAACAGCCGCCGCGCCGACTTTGCGCAACCACTCGCGGCGGCTCATCGCATGGATGGAGTTCTCGCGGTCCGACATCATGCCTTGGTCGTCCTTTTTTCCTTTGCGTTTCCGTCACAGGAGTATGAATGGCGGCAACGGTTTTGTCAAATGGAGGATAAGCAGGCAGGAGGAAACCCGCCTCAGGGGACGAGAAGGTTCGTCAGGAGATAACCATGACAACAACACCCATACCTGAAGACGTTTATCGTGGAGAACTGATTGCCTTTCCCAATGCTTGGAGCTTCCAACTGGGCAAGGCTCACATCATTTTGGTCAGCGACAAGGAATTGGAGGACCTGTCCGACCCCGACAAGGTGTTGAACCTCACCCTCACCTTTGAGCCGCGACACGAGAGCCTGCGGCAGGTGTGCGAGCGGGCGCAGGCGCGGGGGGCGCGGATGCTCATTCTGGCGTTCGACCACTTTTTCAGCCAGTACCGACCGGGGCAGGCGGGTCCGCGACAACTCATGCCGGACATGGACGAATACGTCCAGCGTATCGCCCGCACCGCGCTGTTTCGTGCGCGATACTATCATCTGCTTCAGGACGGCGTCGTTGCTTTGTTTCTGCAAGCGCGGCGCTACGCCGAAGAGCGCGTCGGCTCCCGCATCGAGACCCGCGCGCACGCGACGTGGGCGGAGAGTCCGACCATTGACCGCTGGGACAGCGGGCGCGAGAATCATGCCCGACATCAATACGAATACACCTCCAACTTCGTCTGGTCGAACACCGTCCAGCAGGCGGCGTCTGCCTGCTACGACTATTTCAAGTGGGGCGATTATCTCACGGGCACGGGCAACGACCACGCCGAGTGTGGCTGGTCTGACCGCAACTACGTCGGTCTCGCGTTGGCATGTTCGACCGGGATTCTCAACGAAATTCCCTACTCCTACGCCGCGCACTGGGGGATGCCGCACGAACTGGCGCGACGCCGCTCGTCGCTGGTCAACGTCTACGGCGCGGCAGGCGCGTGATCTGGTCAGGACCGCCGCCGGTTCTCACGTCGGGGGGCGGTGACGCGCTCACAACGTGGCAGGAGATTTTCGGTGTGCGATATGAACCCGGACCCGACGAAGGCAAACTCGCGCCGGGCAAACGGGTCACGTTTGAAGGCGTGCTTGCTGAAGTGACACCGCAGGTCATTCTGACTGATTTTCTTGTGGACAGAATCTACCCGGTCACGCCCAGCGAGGGAACGGCGGTCGCAGCGCGGGTGAAGAAAGACATCGTGGGCACGCACCGCTCGTTCGCGGGGGGCGGCAGCGCGAAACCAGGGTCGGGCTTCGTGGGCGCGACGCCCCCTGTCTTTCGCCCCCGCTCGGGGCAGTGCCACCTGCGCCCCTCCCGCGCGTTGGGCCCAACGCTCATGGGCAGGCGAATACCCCCCCGATCGGCGGTTGCCAAGTCGGGCGGATGACCGAACAGTTTCTTATGCCTTTGCACGCTCTGCGCCCACGGCTCTTGGTCGCAGGGATTGCCTTTCAGCACGCGATATTCGGTGATGAGGCCGCCTTCGACCTCGCGGAACCAGAGTTTGCGCCCAAACTCGGTCTCGTGGGACGTCGCCTTGCCCCAGCAGATAATCGCGGTGTGCGGCTCAAACAAACTGACCAATTTCTCGGCGGCGGCTACCTCCTGATGCTGCAGCACCCGCCGCGTGGGCTGGGGGATGACTTGTTGCACTATCGGCAGATAATGCGCCAACGTCTGTGCCAGAGCCTAGTGTTCTTTCAAGGTAGTCAACATGATCGGCGGCTCACCACCACCGATGAAAATTGGGTATACTCTCAGAACACGGCTGACACAGAGGTCGTTTTATCCTGGTGCCACGAGCCTGCAAGGTAGTCTGACCCGGATACCCGCAGGCACCGCCGACTGTCGCTCCCCTGACAGGGGAAGCACGCAGGTCAGATTCTGTTTCTCGGGGTATCCCCGTCAGCCGGAGTTTCTCTGAGGAGGCGTTCTCATGGACGTTGTCTACACCCATTGCGCGGGATTGGACGTTCACAAAAACTCGGTCGTCGCCTGTGTCCTCACGCCCGACCCCACCGGAGGCCGGCACCAACAGACCCGCACGTTCGGCCCCATGACGGCGGACTTGCTCGCCCTCTCTGATTGGTTGACCGCCTGCGATTGCACGCACGTCGCCATGGAAAGCACCGGCGAATCCTGGCGCCCCATCTTCAACATTCTGGAGGGCAACTTTGAAGTGCTGCTGGTCAATGCCCAACACATCAAAGCCGTTCCCGGACGCAAAACGGACGTCAAGGACGCCGAATGGATCGCCGACCTGTTGCAACATGGCTTGCTCAAAGGCAGTTTCATTCCGCCCGTCGAGCAACGCGACCTGCGGGATTGGACCCGCCATCGCACCAACTTTGTCCGCGAGCGGACGAACCTGGTCAACCGCGTGCAAAAGGTGCTGGAAGCCGCCAATATCAAATTGGCGTCGGTGGCAACAGATGTGATGGGCGTGTCGGGGCGGGCTATCCTGCGGGCGATCATCGCCGGTGAAACCGATGCCGCAACGATGGCGGAGTTGGCGAAAGGGCGTCTGCGGGAGAAGCGCGACCTGCTGGCGTTGGCGTTGGACGGGCGGGTGAGGAACATCATCGCTTTGTGTTGACCGAATTGCTGTGCCAGATTGACGCTTTGGAGGAGAGGATTGCCCGCTTCAACGAGCAGATTGAAACTTACTGCGTCGCTTTTGAGGCATCGGTCGCGCTGCGGGACACAATGCCGGGCGTCGGGCGGGAGAGGGCGGAGTTGATCGTGTCGGAGGGGGGCACGGACATGAGTCGTTTCCCGACGGCGCAGCACTTGGCGGCGTGGGCGGGGTTGGCGCCGGGCAATCATGAGAGCGGGGGGAAACGGCGGTCGGGGCGGACGCGACCGGGCAACCACGCCTTGCGCACGGGACTGGTGCAGGCGGCGCAGGCGGCAGCGGACACGAAGGGCACCTACCTGGCGGCGCAGTATCGTCGTCGGGCGGCGCGGCGGGGGAAGAAGCGAGCGATGATCGCGGTGGCGCATTCGATTTTGGAGATGGCGTATCATATCATTGCACGCCAGGAGCCGTATCGGGAGCTGGGGGCGGACTATTTCGACCAGCGTCTTCCCGAAACGACTGCGTTGGGATTGGTGCGTCGGCTGGAGAAATTAGGTTACCAAGTGACTGTCGAAGCCCTCCCAGCCGCCGCTTAACGCGAAGTATTTTCAGGTCAGGTTTGACGGGTAGCCGCCCCGATAAATCGGGGCGCCCCATCGCAGGCGTAAAGCCTGCGGCTACGTTCAGATGAATCCCGATGTATCGGGATGAACCTGTCAAACCTACCTTGATGCAGCACTATGCGCGAGCGTTGCCCGCTTGCCCCAGCAGGGTCTGCCCCTTCAGGGCGTGTTCCACAGAGGTCTGCGTCACTTTGAGCAGTTGACGATACAGCCGCTCCGCCTGCTTTTCTGAAGGTTTTTGCCCTTTTTTCGGGCGGTAATGGGCAGCGAGGCGACGCGCCAGCCGCTTCGCTTGACGGGCGTGATTGCGAAACAGAGAGGTCTGTGACGCCGGGGGCGTGAGCAGGCGACGGGCGGCTTTGAGGGTGCGCCCCCGCCCGCGCACGCTGTCACACAGCAGGCGGGAGTCGGTCGGGTCATGGATGTTGGGGGCGATGACGGTGCTGTCGGTGCGCCGTTTTTTGCCTTGCGTGAGGTGGTGCTGGCGGACGAGCGTGACCACGCGGTCATTGAGGCGGTGCAAGGTGGCGGGTTGGCGGAGACGCTCCCGCGCCTGGAGGGTAGAGTGGTCGGGAACGGGATGGGCGTCCAGGCGACAGCACCAGCGTCAGATGAGGCTGCCCTTCACTGCCTGTTCGGCGGTGCGATACGACCAGTTCATGAGGCGGCGCACCACGCCGAGGCGCAAGGGGACCACGACGGGGGGGGCGGGGCGTCCGTTCCCCAGGGCTTGGGGCGCGGACTGTGGCAAGTCGTTAGCGACGGACAGCCCCGGTTTGGGGTCGTCTCACCAGGCATCCATAATGACCAGTTTGGGGTCGGGTTGGCAGGGGAAAGGGGACTTGTCCAGGAAGGGGTGCATTTCAAACTTGTTGGTAGTGAGGCGATTTATCGCTGTCCATGACGCGCAATGAATTGCGCTACTACCAACGCAAATGAAATGCACCCGCCCCAATAGCCTCACAATTCCCCCCTGAACGCCCGATGCAGCAAACTCTGAAACAACTCGTCCAGCCGCGCCCGCGAAGCCGCCTGCTGCGCCTGCACCGCCCGAAACGCCTCCACCTGCGCCGCGAAGCGGTGTTGGAGGGGAAGGGGTGGGAGGGGAAGAGAGATGCCAGCGAGTTCTTTCGCGTTGATGTTGGACTGTCCGATAGCGCCGCGCGCCATGCCAAACAACACCCGCTTCATGTGAGGCGAGTTCATAAATGCCCAAACGTAAACGGAAGCGACGCGCTTGGTGTCAAGACGGACACGGATGAGGTAGGAAGCAGCCACCGCGTCGCAGTGTCCATCCCAAAGCCCCGTCTTGCCTACCAACTCCTTACTGTTTGTGCGATTGAACAGGATGTCGCCTTCGCGCAGGCGTTGCTTCTCCCATTCCGCAGAATCAAGCACAACATACTTGAGGTCAGAGAGGTCGAGCGAACCGTCCACGCCGATATTGTTCATGCGGATAACAGGAACGCCTTCACCGTTGGTGCTGGCTTTCTGGGATGTGCCATACTGACTTTCCTGAATCACCTCCCCCAACCTCACCACCTCCCACCCCCTCGGATTCGTCGCCGGGTCGCCGAAGGTGTGGGAGAAGAGGGCAGGGAGGAAATCGGCGGCGCGGCGGGCGGCGGCGGCGCGCTGGCGGCGCAGGGCATCGGCGCGGTTCAGCAGGTCGGCGATGCAGCGTTGGGTGGGGAGGGGCGGGAGAGGAATTTGTAGCCCATGTAAGTCATTTTTGCCGATAGCAGTAAACGTGCTGCCCTGTCCTTTAGCAGCGAGGTGCGGTTCAATGAATCGAAAGTAATGAAGCAGGAACTCCGTCACCATTTTCTCAGGATTCGGTCTAATGGCAGCCAAACCGCGCCCGATACAGCAACGTTCTCTGGCAAGGTTCGTTGGTCCGACAGGAGCGCGCACCGACATCAGTATATCACCTGCTTCGGCAATGCGCTGCGGCGCGATGCACCATTTAACTGGCGTTGGATGAACTTCGCCAAACTCTGCCTTACCCTGAAAGAACGGCAACCCTTCGCCCACCTCGTTGTAGGTATTGCCCGGCGGCGATTGTCCCATAATAATCTGCGCCACTTCGGTCAACGCAACCCACCGCCAGCCGTCGAGGAGTTCTCTTTGAATCTGTTGGTTGTTCATGCTTCGACGTATTCACAGATGGTATTGGGTTCAGGAATGGGGAGTCCATCTTCACGCAGACCGTCCAGATGAAACTGAATGGCTTCGCGGATTTCGCGCTCCACCTCTTCGACGGTCTCACCGGTCGCTACACAGCCCGGCAGGTCGGGCACATAGGCGGCGTAATTCTCTTCCGCCTTTTCGATGACGATAGCGTAACGCATTATTCTTCTCCTTTCAGTTGCGCTTGTTTCAAAATGCTGTTCAAGGTGCCCGGCGGCAGGTCGTGCGACGGCTTTCCTGCCACAGTCACCCGCCCGGGTTTGGTAGGATGTTTGAACTGGCGATGGCTGCCGCGAGTCGCCACAAGATACCAACCATCCTGTTCCAGCATTTTGATGACCTCGCGCACTTTCATATCACAATAACCTCATCGCCCGGTTTAAGTGCCGTAGAGAATCTCACCGCGAACGATGGTGCAAATCACTACTTCGTCTGCTGAGGACAACGCGGCGGCGTGAGCCATCGTCTGCGGATGCTGGTTCATGATCGCGCTGAAAGTGTTGGTATCCAGCAAGTAGGTTGCCACTTATCGTTTCCTTTTCTTCCGCTTGTCTCTGGTAAGGGGATTGTCGTAGCGCACAGGGCGCTTGCCTTCTTCAATGAGCCGTAGAAGTTCCTCGACATCTCCGGGTTGTAGTTGCGGGGATGCTTTCGCTGCTGACAAGATTGCTTGCGGCGATCCCTTGACGAATTCCATCGGCGTCACCAAAACCTCCGTGCCGTCGGGCAGTTTGGGTTCTTTCTCTAAGATGATAGTGTTGCCCTTGACTATGCCTCTATACGTTATGGTAGACATCGCTTCTCACCTCACAACGCCCACAAGGGGCTATGCTACGCAATACGCAATATGCATTATATCACGCCCCTTCAATCTCTTCCAACAGCGCGCGCATCTCGGCTGTCAGTTCCTCCTCCATCGCCAGCACCTCGCGCAAAATGGCGGCGGGGTGGTCGTGGTTGGCGGCGGTGGCGCGGTGCGGTTTGTAGCGACCGGCGGCAAGGTTGTAGTCGTGGGCGCGGATGTCGTCGGCAGTTGCCCACCACCATTTCACGGGTGGAGATTCTTCGCTGCGCTCAGAATGACACGCGCTGTCACCCTGAACGGAGTGAAGGGTCTCGCGCCGCTGAAACTGCGCCACCACGTCGGGCAGGTCGTCGTCGTCAATCGGGGTGTTGTGCTGGGCGTCCAACTTGTAGCCGTCGCTGGTGACTTCGTAGAACCAGACGCGCTCGGTGCGCCCGCCTTTGCTGAACACAAGAACAGCGGTCTTCACGCCGCTGTAAGGCTGGAACACGCCGCCGGGCAAACTCACGACGGCGTGCAAGGTGTTGTTCTCGACGAGTTGCCGCCGAATTTCCTTGTGCGCGGAGGTGGAACCGAACAGCACACCTTCGGGGACGATAACGCCGCACCGCCCGCCGACGCGCAAACTTTCCATCATGTATTTCAGGAACAGAATCTCCGTCGCCTTCGTGCCACCCACCTTCACGTCGTCCACGATGCGGTCGGCGTCAATCGTGCCGCTGAACGGCGGGTTGGCAAGCACCACGTCGAAGGCGTCGGGCAGGTGGAGTTCGCGCCGCTGCTGTCGCGTCAGTGTCGACGTCAGCACGTTGCGGCGCAGGATGCGCACGTTCTCCAGACCGCGCAGCGTCAGGTTCATCGTGGCAAGGCGCACCATCTTCGCGTCCACGTCGTTGCCGTAGAACGTCGCGTTGCGCAGTTAGTTCCACTGCGCGTCGTCCAACAAATCGCCGTGCCCACGCCGCACGATTTTGCCGTCGCGCTCGACTTCAATCACGGTAGCAGGGTCGGAGTTGGCGAGTTGAATGTGTTCGTAAGCGGCAACGAGAAACCCCGCCGTGCCCGCCGCCGGGTCGTAAACCGTCTCGCCGATTTTGGGGTCAACGAGCGAGATGATCATGCGAATGATGTGGCGCGGAGTGCGGAACTGTCCAAGTTCGCCCGCCTGCCGAATCTGCTTGAGGATATGCTCAAACAGGTCGCCCTTCGTGTCGGCGTCTTCGTGGTTGAGGTCGAGTTGGTCCACGAGGTCAACCACCTGACTCAACACGGCGGGGTCGCCGATGTCCAACCGCGCGCCGTCCATGAAGTTCGTGCCGCCCCGCTCGCCGATGGTCTGGAAGAACGGGAACACCTCATCGCGCACGAACCGCACCAGCGGCTCGCCCTTGAGGTGCTTCGCCCACGACGACCATTTCAAGCGTTCGGCGGGAATCGTTTTCTGCCCCGCCTTCGGCGCGTTCAGCGGGTTGCGCAGTGTCCACTCGCCCGCGAAGTAACTCACGTAAGGTCGCTTCGTGTATTGCGCGACCTCGACGTTCTGCTGGTCGAAGACTTCCAACAGGTAGAAGAAAAACAGGAACGACAATTGCTCCGCGTTGGACACGGGGTCGGGATACCCGCCGCCGTAGAGGTAATCGCGGATGCGCTCGATTTTGTTTTGCAGGTCGGAGCGAAGTGCCATAAAAAGAAGCGGCGGTTGAAACCACACCAACAACGACCCAAAACCTGCCTACGCAGGTTAGGTTTTATCTTGTCCAGTCCGCGTAGGCGGACTTCGGGTTGTTGTTGCCGTGATTTCAATCGCACGGGAATTTATGGTGCAAATACTTGCGTGTTCAATTCCTCCAACAAATCCTCAATCCGATTTCCAAACAAACTCCGCACCTTCGCCAAGCCGCCCGACGCCTGAAACGGCGGGCGGTTGAAGCGCTCCATACTGAACTCTCTGATGAGGTCGCGGTTGCAGGCGAATTGGTTTTTCATCATGGTCAGGATGCGGATTTGTTCTTCGGTGAACGGTTCTGGCTGCGAAGCCGTCCACGATTGGAACGCTTCGTCAAGCAGGTCTTCGTAAGTCGGCAGCGGTGTGCCTTGCAGGACATGACGCAGGAATTTCTCCCACGTCAAGCGGGGGTTGTTCAGCGCCTCGCGCAAGTCGGAGAGTTTGAGGTAAAGACGCGGGCGGTTCAGGCGTTCCTCGAAGCGTCGGCGCTCTTCGTCATCGGCGAAGTCGCCCGTTTGCAACACGCGCTGAACGTCGGGCGCGTTCTTTTCCTCCTGCACGACAGCGGCGGCTTCTTCGAGGTAGGAGCGGCGGTCAATGACCTCGCCCGTTTCGCCAATTTCAATCCAGTCCCGTGTCGTTGGGTCAATCGCGTCGTGAACGTCCAACACGAGCACCTGACGCGGTTGAGGTTTCGGTCTCGATTCGCGCACGACGTAGATGCCACCCGTCGGATGCTCGTCATCGTCGTTGAAGAAGTCGGTGACGCCCACGAAGTCGAAGATAGTGAACCCCGTCTTCTCCGTCCCGTCCGCGAACGTGCATCTTCGCGTGCCGCGCCCGCGCATCTGCTGGTAGAGAATCGCCGAGCGCGTGAACCGCGCCATGACGAGGTTGACGACTTCGGGGCAGTTGAAACCCGTGTCCAACATCCCGACGGAGACGAGGATTTTCGGGAACTCCTGTGTTTTGAATCGCTGGATGATGGTGTCAGGGTTGACGCCCTTGCGGTCGTCAATCTCCTGACCTGACACAACGTAATCGGCGTAAGCGACGTTGGGCGCAGGCTTGCGGTCGGCGAAAACGTCATCAAAGATGTGAGCAAGCGTCTGGGCGTGTTTCTTCGTGACGGCGAAGACGATGGTTTTGCCGTCCATCGGCTTATGACGCTTGCCGTTCTTATCGGTGTAACCTTTCTCCAAGACCTCGCGGAACTCGCGCACGATGGCGCGGTTGCGTTCGGGGATGATGAACTTGCGCTCCAATGCGAGCGGGGCAACGGTGATGGTATCCGCGTCGCCGAACAGTTCCCCAATCACTTTCGGGTCGTTGTCGGGATGGTCAAGGTCTTGGCGCGTGACCGTCACGCCGGCGGCGGTGATGCTGGTTTTCGCCTTGTAAATGTTGTAGCCAACGAGGTGCTTGTCTTTGATGGCTTCGCGGATGCCGTAAACGAAGTGGGGTTTGTCGCACTCAAAAAATCGCAGCGTGTCGCGGACGAACGCCTTGTCCTCTTCGGCAGCAACTCTGTCCGCGTCGGCAGCGACGCAGGGCGTGGCGGTCAAACCGATTTGGATGCCGTCAAAATAAGTCAACGCCGACTTCCACTTGCCGTAAATCGAGCGGTGGCATTCGTCGGTGAACACGAGGTCGAAGTAGCCCGAAGTGTAGTCCTGATAAATGCCAATCATGGATTGCAGCGTCGTGACCGTGATGAGTTTCTCGTCACGGAAGCGACCCTTTTTCAGCACGTAGCAGGGGAATTCTGGGATGGTATCGGCGAACTCCTTTTCGGCTTGCGTGGCGAGGTTGATGCGGTCAACGAGGAAGAGAACGCGAGTCACGTAGCCCGCCTCAAACAGCCGCTTGATGAGCGCGGCGGCGGTGCGGGTCTTGCCCGTGCCCGTCGCCATCTCGACGAGAAGTTTGCGCCTGCCCTGCGCGACGTGGCGCGACAGCGTTTCGAGGCAGTCCAGTTGAAACTGCCGCCCACCGCCGCCCGCAATCTTCGTATCAATCGGCACGCTCAACAAATCGCGGCGATGCGCGAGGCTGGCAGCCATGCGCTCCAAATCAGCGCGGGAGAAGAAGGTGCGGATCTTGTGAGGGTGAGCGGCAAACTCGTGTTGCCAAAACCAGATGTCGTTACCGTTCGCCAAAAACACGAACGGCGTGCCCAACACCTTCGCGTAGTGCCGTCCTTGCTCGCGGGCGTCGGGCGCGTTGATGATGGACTTCTTCGCCTCAATCGGCGCGAGCGAACGCCCCAGCGAATCGCGCAGGGCGTAATCCGCGCGCGTGCCGTCGGACAGCGTGACCTCCTGCAACACCTGTCCACCGTCCGTCGGGTCCCACCCAGCGGCGCGGAGTTGCTGGTCAATGCGCGAGCGGGCTTGGGCTTCAGTTGAGCGCATCAGGCGTTCTCCTCAAACATTTGTCATCATCCTCGGCTCAATTGTATACGCCGCACGGCTATAAACTTTCATTTCCAGGGAGACTAATGGCTCCCTGGACACGGCCCCCGTGGGTGCTTAG
>FWPU01004472.1_pt1 | contig 32497 bp, 27 predicted proteins | sample 2228361 | NCBI WGS metagenome assembly FWPU01 (sample SAMEA103939777, study PRJEB20133) | metagenome
CGTAGATGTGCACGGCCAGCCCGGCCTCGTGCGCGCGGGCGACGTTGGCCTCGGTGGCCGCGTAGGCCTGGGGCGAGATGACGTCGAACCCAGCGCGGCCGGCGTAGCGCTCCAGCACCTGGCGCAGCAGCGGCACAGGGTCGGCTACGCCGCCGAACCGCATGCCCGGATTTTCCGGGTGACCACGGCGCCGATGCCGTTGCTCACCTGGGGCAGGGAGTACGTCCCGGGCTTTGCGGGTTTCCAGCACTCGAACACGGTTCTGGTGACCGAGGCCGGGTTCGAGATGCTGACCTACTACCCGCGGGATCTGGGATCGCTGACGATCGGGGTGGCAGCGGCTTCGAGTCGAAAGTGCCGCGGTCGGAGGTGACCGTGTGCACCTCCGAGCCGGTGTTCACCCAGCGGACCTGCGGCGGGGCCTGGCCGCTGCGGACGACGACGCGCAGGGGTGAGGGGCAGGAGGCGTAAAGGGCCTGTCACACCAGGGAGACTCCGGCGGGTCAGCACCCCAGCGGGGAAGTGACCAGCAGGGAGAGGACCAGGGCACCGATGAGCGCCCCCACCGCCAGCGCCGCGCCCAGCGCCCCCGCCTCCTGCGGGCGCCGTTCCCACCCCACGGCCAGCGCCAGCTTCTGATAGACGTCCCGCAGGCCCTCCGTGGAGGAGGCGTGGTGGTAGGTGCCGCCGGTGATGAGGGCGATCTCCTTCAGCGTCTCCTCGTCCAGTGAGCCCCCGAGGGTCCAGACGTTATCCGGGGTGTAGGGCTGGCCCACGCCCACGGTATAGACCGTGACCTCCTGGCGGCGTGCGATCTGTGCCGCCTCCAGGGGGTCGATGCCGGTGTTGTTGCGACCATCGGAGAGGAGGATGACGACACCTGGAGGGCGCGGGCCGGCGGGCGGGGGCAGCGACCCATCGGGGGCCGGCCTCGACCGCTCGGGAAGGGCGGCGACCGCCTCCAGCAGACCCTCACCGATGGCGGTCCGCCGGATGAAGTACAGCGCGTCGATGGCTTCCAGCAGCCGCTCGCGGTCCGTGGTCGGCGGCACCACCAGCTGCGCGTAGCCGCCGAACATGACCAGGCCGACGCGCACGCGGCGGGGCAGGGCGCGCACGAAGCTCTTGGCCGCCTCCTTGGCGGCGTCGAGGCGCGACGGCTGGATGTCCTGGGAGCGCATGCTGCCGCTGCTGTCGATGGCCAGGATGATGGCCGCGCGGTTGGCGGGCAGGGGAAGCACCAGCACGGGGCGGGCGGCGGCCAGGACCGCCGCGGTCAGGGCCAGCAGCAGGAGAACCGGGGGGAGATGACGGGTGATCCGCCGTCCCTGCACCTGGGCCAGGGCGGCTACGGTGGTGTTAGGGTGGATGACAGCCACACGCCGCCCCTGTCGCCGCAACCAGGCATACAACGCCAGCACCAGGGGAACCAGCAGGAGTCCCCACAGCACGCCTGGCCAGATGAAGGGCACGTCCACGAATCATGCTCCCGGCCGGAGCGGGTTAAGCCGGAAGATTCGCCCGAGGGGATGACATTCCTCCGCGGCGAGACGTCCTGACGAGGGGGAGTCTTCCAAGAGGGAGGAACGGCTGGCGGAAGGGGTGGGATTCGAACCCACGGACCCTCTTTTGGAGAGTCAGTCGCTTAGCAGGCGACTGCCTTAGACCGGCTCGGCCACCCTTCCGCGCGCAACCGTAAACAGCCCCGCCGGCCCGACGTGGCGCCGGCAGAGCGCGGTGCAAGGGCATCGTCGCGCAATCTGCGCGGGAAGTCAACTGGCCGGGGTGCCTCCGGGCACCCCGGCCATTTTCACGTGGCCTTCATCACCTCCCGCCCCTCCTCCCACCGGCGCTCCGCGGGCCGCCGGCAGGATCCTGGGGAACTCGTGCGCGCGGAGCGGTCGCCCTGGTCTGTGTTCCCCCCGCCGCCGCTGCCACCGCCGCAGGTCGGCGACCAGCCGCTCCACGTCCACGCCCATGAAGGCCGGCCGGTAGGTCTCCAGTCTGCGCAGCGCCTTGGCCAGCAGCGTGGCGGTACCCCGGAGGTTCCCCTTCTCGAAGTGGTAGAAGGCGGCGGCCGCCTGGATGATCCCGTGGTAGAAGTCCCGGCGAGAGGCCTCTGACCTCCGCCAGATGTCTTCCAGGTACTCGTGGCACTCGAAGAAGAGCCCGGCGTTGAACAGGAGGATCCCGGGAGCGAGCGGTCCCGCTTGTTCGCTGTACGTCCTCCGCGCACCGTCCATCGCCCGCAGGGCGGCGCCGAGCCGCCGGACCTGACGGGCGAAGTACGCGCGGCTGGCGGCGTACTCCGGCGCAAGCCGGACCGCCCCACCAACCCGCTCCAGCAGGCCCAACGCCTCCAGGTAGGCCAGCCCGTGCGCTCCCGCCGTCCCCAGCCTGGCCGCCTCGCGGCGGAGGGTCTGCAGCGGCACCGCCTGCCCCTGCGGCGCCAGCCGGACGTACGCCAGGAGCCAGGCGATGGGCCGGCGGCGCGGTGTTCGCTGAAGCATCTCCAGGGCCAGGGCTGAGAGCGTGTGCTTGAGGCGGACGTACACGACGGCGAAGGCTGCGCGGCCGCTATGGCCCCTGCGGGCTGAAGGTGCGGATAAGCCGGGCAAGCTCCTGCGGGTCGCTGGTGGGGGGCGCGCAGGCGCTCCCCGCGCAGACGTAGGCCCGGGTCTCTCCGGCGCTGCCGGCCATTGCCCGCACCGACTGCGGCAGCTGCGGCGCGTCGCTGTCGGCGCTGTAGAGGGCCACCAGCTTGTCCGGGCGGAAGGTCTGCAGAGCGGCGGCGTGCAGCCGGTCGGCCAGAGGGTCGTCCCGGCGGGCCGCCACCACCACGACGTGTGCCGGCTCGCGCAGGAAGTCGTCCAGCGCCAGGAAGAAGGTGGAGGCATACAGCCCGTGACCGGCCAGGCCGCCGGCGAACGCGCGCAGGGTGCGCTCCGCGGCCTCGCGGTAGGCGCGGGCGTCCAGCAGGCGGGCCAGTCGATTGAGCACCAGCACGGCCACCGCGTTGGCACCGGGGGTGGGCGCGTCCTGCACCGGCTTGTGCGGTTCGTCCAGGACCGGATCCGTGCGGCGGCTGCGGGCGATATCCAGGAAGCCTCCGGCAGGATCTTCGTGCTCGCGGAGGATGCCGTCGGCAAGATCCCGTGCCACCTGCAGGTACCGTGGCTCGGCCGTCACCTCAAAGGCGTCGAGGCAGGCCTGCGCGACGAACACCTGGTCCTCCAACAGCCCGGGGTGAGCCGGACCGTCCGGAGCGAGCATGTGGCAGACTCCCTCACCGGGCCGGTAGGCCTCGTCCAGGATGCGGTCCAGCGCCCGGAGGGCCAGGCTCCGCGCCTGCACCACGCCCAGCCCCTTGAAGACCTCGAAGCAGGCGCTGGCCGCCATGCCGTTCCAGCCGGCGTAGACCGTGCGGTCGACGAACGGGGCCGGGCGGCGGCGGCGGGCTTGCTCGAGACGAACCCGCGCCGCGGCCAGCCGCGCAAGAACCTCCTCCTCCGGCAGGCCGGTTAGCAGTGCGATGGCGTCCGGGTCCTTGTCGATGAAGAGGACGTGACGGTCGGGGTCGTGGGGCATCTCGCCGCGCCCGGTGATGTGGTAGTGGAGAGCGGCGACCCGGAATTCCTCCGCCGGCAGGAGGGCACGCACCTCCTCGATAGTCCAGGTGTAGTACGCGCCGTCGTCGTGCGGGCCGATGTCGGCGTCCTGGCTGGCGAAGAAGCCGCCGCGGGCCTCGTCCCAGAGGACCGTCGTCATGTAGGCATAGGTTCCCAGCGCCACCTGGCGGAAGAAGGCGCTGCCCGTCAACTGGTGGGCGTGGACGTAGGCCGTCAGCAGGGCGGCGTTGTCGTAGAGCATCTTCTCGAAGTGCGGCACGATCCAGCGGGCATCGGTAGAGTAGCGGTGGAATCCGCCGCCCACCTGGTCGTACACGCCGCCGCGTCCCATCCGCTCCAGGGTGCGGGCGATCATGGATAGCAAGACCTCGTCGCGCGTGCGGAAGGCCCGCCGGATGAGCAGCTCCAGGGTCCCAGGGTGCGGAAACTTGGGGGCGCCTCCGAAGCCGCCGTTCTGTGCGTCGAAGACGCGGGCGATGTCGTCCAGTGCCCGTGTGACCAGGGCGGGATCCAGATCGCCCGGCCCGCTTCCCGCCAGCGCCTGGCGCAGCTCCTGGTGCAGGGCGGCGGCGGCCTTCTCCGCTTCCTCACGGTGCTCGCGATAGTACCGCGCCACGCTGAGGAGGACCCGCGTGAAGGAGGGACGGCCGTAGGCGTCGTGGGGCGGGAAGTAGGTGCCGCCGAAGAATACCTTACCCTCGGGCGTGAGGAACGCAGTAAGCGGCCAGCCTCCCTCTCCGGTGAGGGCCGCCACCGCGTGCTGGTAGCGGGCGTCCACATCGGGACGCTCGTCCCGGTCCACCTTGATGGCCACAAAGTGCCGATTGATGATCTGGGCCACCGCGGGATCTTCGTAGGACTCGTGATCGATGACGTGGCACCAGTGGCACCAGACGCCGCCGATGTCCAGCAGGATGGGCTTGTCCTCCTGCTTTGCCCGGGTGAAGGCTTCGGGTCCCCAGGGGTACCAGTCCACAGGCTGCGCGGCTGCGGACCGCAGGTAGGCGCTTGCTGCCCACTTCAGACGCTCCGCCACATCTATCTCCGACGGGTGTGTTTCTACCCATTATAGACCGGGCGGGTTGACGCGGTCGGCCTGTGACGGCTCTGGCGATGGGATGGCCGTCCTCCGCTCTGCACCGCTCACCGGAAACGCGGTCCGCCGGGCCTTCGCCCGGCGCCTTCACGATTGCGCGCTCCCACGGACCGTGCAACCAAGGACCGTGCAACCACGGACCGTGATTGTTTGCACATGTCGATGTCGAAGGACGGAGGCGCCGCCCGGAGGCTGCCTTGGTTGGTGAAGGCGCACTGCCAGGCGGGCGATCCCTGGTGAGGTCAGCCCCTGGCGCGCTGTTCCACGTAGTTCAGGCGGAGGTTGGTCAGTAGGGTTTCCAGCTCGCGGCGTTCGCGGTCCTGCAACTGCTCCTTGATCATGTCCACGAGCGCAGCGGCGGCGTCGATGGCCAGCCGCGCCTCGTCCAGATGCCGCTCAAGCTTCTTGGTGGCGGGGTCGGGAACCAGGCCCATCGCCTCCCACGCTTTGGAGGCCAGCAGGCTGATGCAGGTCAACACCACGGCCCGGGCGTCGACGCGTTCAGCGGCGGCGGGTTGGGCTGCGGGGCCGGGCCCGGCTGCCTCGGCAGACCGGGCCGTGTCGGCGGGTTGTGCTGGGGCGCTCTCGCCTGGCGGCCCGGAAGGCGTATCCTCGCGCATCTACGTCTTCCCTCCTACGTCCGTCCCACCTGCAGCCGCTCGAGTCACTTGGCGCGATCAGCCTTCTCCCGGCGTGGCCGGGAGCGGCAGCGGCCGGCGGACCTGCAGGATGATCACCATGGCGATTACCGCTGCGGCGATCAGGTCCGGGCCGGTGGCGGGGTAGACCAGGGTCAGTCCGGCCCCGGCCAGCAGGGCGCGCTCCAAGCCCGTGGCGGGGCGGAGCAGCCAGCCGCTGGCCGCCGAAGCCAGGGCACCCAGGCCGGCCACGGCGGTCGCAGTGATCTTGACCACCTCCAGCCAATCCCGGGTTTCCAGCAGCAGGGCGACCCCCGCCGGGTGCACGGTGAACATGAAGGGGACCACGAACGCCGGCAGCGTGTACTTCCACGCCTGGAGCATGGTCCTGAAGGCGTTGCCGCCGGTCAGCGCTGCGGCGGCCATGGGCGAGAGGCCCACCGGCGGCGAGACCTCGGAGAGGATGGCGTAGTAGAAAATGAACATGTGTGCCGCCAGCTCGGAGACGCCCAGCTTGGTCAGCGCCGGAGCCACCATGACCGCGGCGATGATGTAGGTGGCGGTGATGGGCAGGGCCAGGCCCAGGACCCACAGGGAGATACCGGCCAGGACCAGGGTGAAGAGCAGGTTCCCGCCGGCCAGGGAGACGATGATGTCGGCGACCTTCAGCCCCAGGCCGGTCAGGTTGGTCACCCCGACGATGATCCCCGCAGCCGCCGTAGTCACCGCCACGCTCAGCACCTGCCGGCTGCCGTTGGCCAGTGCGGCGACCCCCTTCTCTGCGTCGACGCCGGTGCGTCCGAAGCCCAGGCGGCCGCGGGTGAGGGCGGCGACGAAGAAGAGCGCAGCCGATACGATCCAGACGGCGACGAACAGAATCGTTGCCCCGAGCCAGATGCTGCCGGGCCGGGGAACGGGGATGCCCTCGCCGACCATGAGCCAGCCCACGTAGACCATTCCCGCCAGGATCAGCAGCCAGGGCCACCACGGGTGGCGGCGCTCCGTGCGCGCCAGGGCAGCCAGGGCGGTCTCCCGGCGGAGGAAGGAGGTGGCCAGGGCGATCATCGTCGCCCACAGTACCGCGGTGATGGCGGTGAGGCCCAGGATCATGAAGAGGGGGATGACCACCAGCGAGCTGAGCAGGTACCAGTAGCGCAACACCAGCCGCGCGGCGCTCTCGGTGCGGATCTCCACGCGGCTCAGGCGGAAGCGCCGGGCGTCCAACTCGATCATAAAGAAGATGGCTAGGTAGTAGAGGATCGTGGGGACGATGGCCATCTTGATGACCTGCAGGTAGGAGATCTTCAGGATCTCCGCGATGATAAAGGCCGCCGCGCCCAGGATGGGAGGAGAGATCACCGCGCCGATCCCGCCGGCGGAGAGCAGCCCCCCCGCTGCCTCCCGGTCGTACCCTGCGCGCTTCAGCAGGGGATAGGCGATGGCCCCGACACTGACCGTGGTGGCTACCCCGCTGCCCGACGGCCCGCCCAGGAGGAAGGAGGCGACGGTGACCGCCTGGCCCGGCCCGGTGCGTCGGCGGCCCACCAGGGCCAGGGCCAGGTCGACGAAGAACCTCCCGGCCCCGGACTGCTCGAGGAAGGACCCGTAGATCGTAAAGAGGATGATGAATGTGGACGACACTTCCAGGGGTACACCGAAGATGCCCTCCAGCGTCATGTAGAGCTGGCCGACCACCCGGGCCAGGTCGTATCCGCGGTGGGTGAAGGGCGGGGGCAGCCACGGCCCGGCAAAGGCATAAAGCAGGAAGGCCAGGACCAGGACGACCAGGGCGCGTCCCACCGCGCGTCGCGTCGCCTCCAGAACCAGCAGGATCAGCACCGTCCCCAGGACCAGGTCGACGGTGGTAGGCACCACGGCGCGGTAGATGAACGCCTCGAAATCCCAGAGGATGTAGCCCAGGGAGAGCGCCGCCCCCCCGGCAAGGATCGCGTCGGCGGGAGTGATCCGCTCCAGCCTCTCCTTCCGCGCCGGGTACAGGAGGAAGGTGAGGACGAGGACGAAGAGCAGGTGGATGGTCAGGTGAATCTGCCGGACGAAGGTGGCCTGGGCGGCGTAGAGGTGGTACAGGCTCATCAGGACCAGCGCCGTGGTGACCAGCCACCCTGCGGTCCCGCCAAGGCGCCGGGTCTTCCCCTCAAACCGCTCGACGAGTTCTTCGAGCTCTTCCTGGGATTTGGGGAGCGCCGTCTCGGGTTCCCGCGCCATGCCCGCTACCTGCGCGGCCACGCCCCGAAGCGGGGCACACGCCGTAGGGCGATGTGCAGGGCGGTGCCCACACCCGCCGTGTGCAGAGGCAGCACCCGGGAACCGACCTGCAGTACGGGACGGCCAAGGGAGCCGACCCGCAGCGTGTATCCGTCCAGGGTCACTCCGGAGACGGCGGCCACCAGGCGCCCGTCCTCTACCCGGTATGGAGGCGCGAGGCGGTGGTACTCCAGCACCGCCTCGCGCGTGGTGCTGACTTCCACCAGGTGCAGGCGACCACCACGGACGACGAAGCGCTCCCAGGTGGGCGCCAGGTAGATGGAGTTGGTGTACTGCAAGACGACCGCCGTCCCCTCGCCCGCCGGAACCTGCCAGCGCACTCGGCCGTCCTCGTCTGAGACCAGCAGGACCTGGGAGGGCCAGGCCAGGCCGGCCGCGAGCGTGGCGGTAGCCAGCAGAAGGGGCAGCCGCATGGCCGTCGTCCTAGAAGCCTGCTACCCCACGCTCTCGGAAGTAGCGGGCGGCGCCGGGGTGGAACGGCAGCGGTGAGCGCTCCGCTGCACCGGTGAGCGTGATGTTGGCGGCTTCCCGGTGCACCTGCGCCAGCTCGGCCCGCTTCTCGAAGATGAGCTTCGTGATCTGGTAGGCCAGCTCCGCATTAAAGTCTCTGTGCACCACCAGCAGGTTGGCCACCCCCACCGTAGCCACGTTGGCCGCCATCCCCGGGTAGATCTCCTTGAGGATCGTCGAGCGGAAGTAGAGCTTGCCGTACTTGGCCTGCAGAGCCGGCAGCACCGTGTCCAGCGGGATGAGCTTGATGCGGAGGCCAGGGGTCGCGGCCAGGTCCAGCACGGCCGAGGTGGGCAGGCCGCCGCTCCAGAAGAACGCGTCGATCTTCTTGTCCCGCAGGGCGTCCACGGACGCGGCAACGCCCAGACGGTCCTTCCTGATGTCTCGGTCGGGATCGATCCCCGCCGCCTGCAAGAGGCGCAGCGCCGTGACCTCCGTGCCGCTGCCGGGCGCACCCACGGAGACCCTCTTGCCCTTCAGGTCTGTGATGGTGCTAATGCCCGTGCCTTCCACCGTTACCAGGTGGTTGAAGTTGTTGTAAAGGGGCGTGAGCGTAACAGCCGGGATAGGGTTGCCCCGGAAGACCTCCAGGCCGTTGACGGCGTCATAAGCCGTGTCCGCCAGGGTGAGGGCGAGGTCGGCACGTTTGGCCCCGATGAGCCGCATGTTGTCCACGGACGCCGCGGTCACCTCTGCGGTGGCCTCCACGTTGGGGATGTTGCGCGAGATGAGGCGGGCCAGACCCCCGCCCAGGGGGAAGTAGACTCCGCCGGTGCCGCCGGTGGCGATGGAGAGACGGATCTGCGGTGCGGCGGCGACAGGATCAAGGGTCACGACGAGGACAAGAGCCAGGGCTACCGTAATCGCCCTGGCCCAGGATGTCGTCCGCATAAGATCCCTCCTTTGCTGGGGTTTTCAGCTCCAAGACAGGTTATGAAACAGGCAACATTGAGGTTTCGCGCCGGCGGAGGAGAACCCTGCCCGCAGGGAGGGGGCCTCCTCCCGGAGCCAAGAGAAATTGGCCAGACCTCTTGACAACTCCACTTACAGGCGGGACCATTCGGCTTAAGTACCGGTTGAGTATCGGCCGGGATCATCCGCTGGCGCAGCCTCATGCCAGGGCCGCCCCGGCGGCTTCTTGCGGGACCTTGGAGGAAGAGGGCAGAAGCCGGCATGCCTTTCCAGCGTATCCTCACCAAGAAGAAGAGCACCCACGTCGCTGAGCAGATACTGCAGGCCATCATGTCGGGGCAGTACCGCGTGGGCGACCGGCTGCCCCCGGAGCGTGTCCTGGCCGAGGAGATGGGGGTGAGCCGCCCCTCGGTGCGCGAGGCGCTCTCCGCCCTGCAGATCGTCGGCGTCGTCACCAGCCGGGTGGGCGATGGCACCTATGTGCGCAGCGCGGCGGACACCGCGGAGGCGCTGCAGGTAATGGCGCTGCTGGAGGAGAGCCCTTCTCTGGTGGATGTCCTGGAGGCGCGCCGGGCACTGGAGGTCGGGGTCGTGCACCACATGATCCGGCGGGGGATCCCGGAGGGGCTGCGCCGGCTGCGCGGGGCCCTGGCGGCGATGAGGAAAGCCGCAGATGCCGGTGACTATGACGCCTTCAGCCTGGCCAACCTTGAGTTCCACCTGGCGCTGGTCGCCGCCAGCGGAAACCCGCTCATCGAGCAGACCGTCCGCCCTCTGCTGGAGGTCATGCGTCAGGAGCTGGCCCTGGAACTGCGCCGTAAGTTCTACCAGGAGCGGGCCGATGCCTTCGCCCGGGCCTACGAACTGCACGAGGCCATCGTGCAGGCGGTGGAGGCGAGGGACCTGGCCGCCGCTGTGGCCGCCATGGAGAGGCACTTCTCCGTGATCGAGGAGGCGCTGCGCGAGTGACGCCGATGCCTGCCATCGGGCTGAGGGCGATGACACCGGTACGGGGCATAAACTCCCGTACAGGGGAGGGGAGAGCATGGTGAGGGAACGCGATCAACTCCTGGAAGACCTCAGGTGGGCGGCGGACTTTGACCCAGAAGACCCCAAGCTGGGGTTGCAGTGGACGGACCTGAGCAGCGACCGCATCTCCCGCCGCCACTTCCTGCGCCTGGCCATCGCCGCCGGAGCCCTGCGCTACCTCACGCCCCTGCTCCGCCCGACCCCCGCCTACGCCCAGGCCGGCGCTCCCGGGGGCGAGCTTAAGGCCGCCTGGGGGGTGCGCGAGTTCACCAACCTGGATCCGGCCTTCATCAACCAGGTGGTGCAGTTCCAGATCACCAGCAATGTTCTGGGCGGGCTCACCCATATCGACGCGGGGCTGGTCCCCCGTCCCGACCTGGCGGAAAGCTGGGAGGTGAGCGCGGACGGGCTGACCTGGACCTTCCGGCTGCGCCGGGGCGTAAAGTGGCACAACGGCGACAGCTTCAATGCCGACGACGTCATCTACACCTTCAACCGCACGCGCGATCCGCGCGCCGGCTCTCTGCACAGGAGCATCCTGGATCCCTTCGAGAAAGCGGAGCGGCTGGATCCGTTCACCGTGCGGTTCACGCTGAAGGAGCCCAGGGCCTCTCTCCTGGTGAAGATCACCGAGCGCAGCAGCGGCCGCGCGCTGACCATGGTCAACCGCCGGGCCCTGGAGCAGATGGGGCGGGAGTACACCCGGCGTCCCGTGGGCACCGGGCCCTTCCGCATCGTCGAGCACCGCCTGGGAGAGCGGATCGTCCTGGAGAAGTTCCCCGACTACTACATCAGCGACCGCCCAAAGCTGGACCGCGTCACCATCTTCAACATCGAGGAGCCGGCGACCCTGGCCTCCGCCCTGGAGTCGGGGCAGGTCGACTTCCTCACCGGCAACGTGGCCATCCCAGAGACCATCTTCGACCGCGTAAAGGCCATGCGCGATGTGGTCATCTCGGAAGCCGACGACCCGGGCTTCCAGGCCATCTTCTTCAACCTGCGCAAGGACAAGCAGCAGAAGATCGGCAAGGCCGCCCTGCCCACGGACGACCTGCGGGTGCGTCTGGCCATGGCCAGGGGCATGGATCGCAGCGACCTGATCCGCCGCGCCCTGTTCGGTCGGGCGATCCCGGCGTTTGGGCCCATCCCCCGGGCGCAGAAGCTCTACTTCCGGGACCTGGCGGCCACCAGCCCGCAGCGCTTCGATCCAGAACAGGCCCGGAGACTGCTGGCGGAGGCCGGGTACGGCAGGGGGTTTGCCATCAAGATGGTGGTGACCCCGATCACCCGCCGACGCGGGGAAATCATCGCCGACATCTACAAGCGGACCCTGGGGATCACCATCGAGCTGGAGGTGGTGGACTTTCCCGTCCAGGTGCAGCGCTTCGACCAGGGGCAGTTCGAGCTGCTGCAGATCGGTTCCGGCGGTGACCCGGACCCTGACGACTCGATCGACGACTGGTTCTGGAGCGGCGCCAAGTTCAACACCTTCGGCTACAGCAACGCCCAGGTGGACGCCCTGAACGCGGCGCAGCGGGAGACGGTGGACCAGACCAAGCGGGTGCGCTGGGTGCAAGCGGCGGTGGACCTGATCGCCCGGGACGCTCCCTGCGTCTTCCTCTTCCACGGCACGGACAGCGTGGCCTTTCGCAAGAACGTCCGGGGCTTCGTCCACATCCCTGCGCTGCGCGACCTGGACACGGTGACCGTCAGGTAGGAAGGCACGGATACGGGCCGGGAGCCCGTGCGGGCTCCCGGCCTCCCCGCCGCGCGGGGAATACCGGTGCAGGAGTACATCGTCCGCCGCGTCCTCTTCGCCCTGCTGGTGATGTGGGCGGTGGCCACGCTCGTCTTCCTGATGATGCGGGCGATCCCTGGGGATCCCGTGCGCGCCTTCGTGGGCTTTGAGGGCGACCCCGCCGTCGTGGAGCAGGTCCGACGCAACCTGGGTCTGGATCGGCCGCTGCCGGTGCAGTACCTGCGCTGGATGACCGCGCTGGGACGGGGAGACCTGGGGAATTCCATCTGGAACCGGCAGCCGGTGGCCACGCTGCTGCGGGAGGCTCTCCCCCGAACCCTCTCTCTGGCGCTGCTCTCCTTCCTGATAGCTGTGGGTCTGGCCCTGCCCGCCGGCATTGTCTCCGCGGTGCGCCGCTACTCCCTGGCCGACCATACCCTTACCGTGGCCGCCTTCCTGGGACTGGCCATGCCCGACTTCTGGGTGGGGATCGTGCTGATCATCGTCTTCTCCGTCTTCCTCAAGGTGCTGCCGGCCTTCGGTTACGAGCCTCTGAGCAGCGGGCTGTGGCCGTGGCTCTCCCACCTCATCCTCCCTGCGGTGGCCACGGGGACTTCCTTTGCCGCCATCCTGGCGCGGATGACCCGTTCTGCCCTCCTGGAGGTGCTGCGGGAGGACTACGTGCGCACGGCGCGGGCCAAAGGCCTGGAGGAGCGCACCGTCATCTTGCGCCACGCCCTGCGCAACGCCCTGATTCCGGTGATCACGGTGATGGGGATCGCCCTGGCCCTACTGCTGGCCGGTGCGGTGATCGCCGAGAACGTCTTCGCCATCCGCGGGGTGGGGCGGCTGCTCATCGAGGCCATCCTCAACCGCGACTACCCCATCGTCCAGGGGACCATTCTGGTCATCGCCGCCATCTTCGTCGGCATGAACCTGGTCGTCGACCTGCTCTACGCCGTGATCAACCCCAGGATCAGGTATGTCTAGTGCCGTAACCGTGGCGGAGGTGGTCCGGCCGCGCCCCCGCACGACCGCCGGCGCGGTGCTGCGGCGACTCTGGCGGGACCGGCGTGCCACCGTGGGGCTGGCGGTGCTGGTGCTGGCCGTCCTCTCGGCGGGATTCGCGCCCCTGCTGGCGCCCTACGACCCGCAGTTTCAGTCCGACGCCCTCTTCCAGGCGCCGTCCCCGCGCCACTGGCTGGGCACCGACGACCTGGGGCGCGACCTCCTCAGCCGCATCCTTTTCGGCTCCCGCATCTCGCTGTTTGTGGGCATCGTCACAGTGGGGCTGGCGGCGCTGCTGGGCGTGGTCCTGGGTGTGCTCTCCGGCTACTACGGCGGCTGGGTGGACATGCTGGTCATGCGCTACATCGACCTCCAGTGGGCCTTCCCCAACTTCATCATCGCCGTGGCCCTGGTCGCCGTCTTCGGCACGGGTCTGGAGAACGTCATCGTGGCCGTGACCCTGGCCTTCCTGGACGACTTCGCCCGCATCACCCGAGGCATGGTCCTGGCCCTGCGGGAGGAGGACTTCGTGGCGGCGGCGCGCGCGGTGGGGGCGGGTGACCGGCGCATCATGCTGCGGCACATCCTTCCCAACGCCACCTCCCCGATCATCGTCCAGGCCACGGTGAGCATCTCCTACGCCATCCTGGCCGAGGCGGGCCTTTCCTTTCTCGGGCTGGGCGTGAAGCCCACCACGCCCACGTGGGGCCTCATCCTCAACGACGCCCGGCCGTTCTTCCAGAGCGCGTGGTGGCTGGGCATCTTTCCCGGGCTGGCCATCATGCTGGTGGTGCTGAGCATCAACTTCGTGGGCGACGGCCTGCGCGACCTGCTGGACGTGAAGGAGTACCAGGGGCTGCGCGGCTAGCGGAGCTCTCCCTCCAGCCTCCGCCTCAGGCGGTCCCACCTGCGGCGCAGCCGTTCGGCCGCCGCCTCGTCTTGAGCTCCCGCCAAGGCCAGGGCACGCTCGGTGGCCTGAAGGGCTCGGCGGGGGTCGCCCACATGCCACTCCCAGACCACGGCCAGCCGTTCCAGCACCTGCCAGGCCGGGAGGACGCCCGCGGCCAGCTCCCCCTGCCACAGCGAGAGCAGCCTAAGCCGGTCGCCGCACCGCCGGTAGTGGCGGGCCAGGGCCAGCACCGCGCGACGGCGCGCGGGGACGTCCGATTCCCCGGCCAGGGCGCGCTCGTAGCAGCGGGCAGCGGCGGGATCGCTCCGCTGTTCCAGCAGCCGCCCCAGCCCGAACCAGTCCACGGCCACGGGCGGGGCGTCGGGTCGCCCCAGCGCCTCCCCCGCGGTGCCGTGCAGGGCCAGCAGCGAGAGCAGGTCCTGCTCGTTGTGCGCGAATACCGGCTCCAGCGGCTCGCGGTTGCCGGTGCGCAGGTAGTCGACGTACAGGGAGGGGATGAGCCAACCCGGCACGTCCAGACCGCGGCGCACCTGCAGGACGTCCTGCTCCAGCCGCGTCAGGCTGTAGCCTCCCAGCGGCCGGTACCAGAGGCGCCGGGCGTGGGTGATCAGGTCCAGGTGCGCCCGATCCCCCAGAGGCTCCTGCTGCCGGGAAAGGAGGAAGCGCGTCTGCAGCAGAGGGAGGTCGAAGCGGGTGCCGTTGAAGGTCACCAGCGCATCGAGGCGGCGGAGGTGGTCGCCCACTGCCCGCAGCATCTCCGCCTCCGCGGCCAGGTCCGCCAGGAAGTACTGCGTGACCACGAAGGTCCCGTCCTCGACCGTGCCGATGCCGATCAAGAAGACGTAGGTTCCCGTTCCCCCGGCCAGACCGGTGGTCTCAGTGTCCAGCCAGCCCACCGCGCGGCCCTGCGGGCCCAGGGAGCGGCCGCGGTCCACGGCCTCCGCCAGGTGGAGGCGACCGTGCCTCAGCGCAAGCCCCCAGAGCTGCCGCCGGACCTCGAAGCCAGCCGAGCTCACTGCGCCGCTGCGGCGGCCAGGTCGCGCTGGGCGGCGCGCAGAACGCTCAAGCCGTCCTGCTTGCCCCTCCCGCCCACCTCCAGCACCGGACCGACGCAGGAGGGGCAGCCCGCCGCGCAGCCGCAGCCCTCCACCAGGTCCGCCGCCGCGTGGATCAGGTGCCCGTGGAGGCGGAAGATCCGCTCGGCCAGCCCCACGCCCCCCGGCGCGCGCTCGTAGAGGTAGACTGTGGGCAGCCCGGTGTGCGGCGAGCGCACCTCGAAGACGCGCCCCAGGTCGTGGGGGTCGCACATCAGGTAGAGGGGGGCCACATTGAGCAGTGCGCGGGAGAGAGCGGCCAGCGCGCCCTGCACTCGGTCGGGGTCCATCCCTCCCGTGGATTCCGGGGAGAGGACGAACCAGGCCGCCGTGGTGTGCACCGTGGATTCGGGCAGGGTGATCCTCCCCCAGCCCACGTTCTCCTGGGTAAACAGCTTCAGCTTCTTGAAGATGGTCGGCCGGTAGGTTACCGCCACATCGCCGTGCGCCCGGGCCAGGGCTCCGCCGGCGGCCTCCGCTTCCTGCAGCACGGCGATGCGCACGGCGATCTGTGCGTCGGTGTAGTAGTCGACGTCCACCCGCTTCACGTAGGCCCTGCGCGCCTCCCAGTCCAGCCGCTCCACGTGGTACTGCTGCCCCAGGTGGAGGTAGATGGCGTCCTCGTGGACCAGGGCCGGCGCGGACGGCAGGTCCACCTCCCCCACCACCTGTGGCCGCGCGTCGGTGGTATCGATGATCACCACGTTCTCGGTGGAGGCGGCGCGCAGGCTGACCTCCTCGGCGGGGAAGGCTTCCGCGATGTAGTGCCAGCGGGCGCCGTCGTCGTGTACGACCCGCCGCTCCTGCAGGTGGCGCATGATCTCCGCTGTGGTGGCCCAGGCGCCGGGGTCCTCCGCGCCGAACGGCTCGTCGTGCTCCAGCGGCAGCTCGAAGACTGCGCACTTGAGGTGGCTGGCCAGGATCAGCAGGTTGTCAGGGTTGATCAGCGCCTGCTCCGCCGCCTGCTCGAAGAAGTAGGTCGGATGCTGGATGATGTACTGGTCCAGGGGGTCGCTGGTGGCGACCAGGAACCCGGCCGCCAGGTCAGCGGTCCGGCCGGCGCGCCCCATCTGCTGCCAGGTGGAGGCCACCGTCCCCGGGTAGCCGGCCAGGATGGCGACGCTCATTTGCCCGATGTCGATGCCCAGTTCCAGGGCGTTGGTCGCCGCCACCGCCCGGATCGTCCCCTCGCGCAGGCCCCGCTCGATCTGCCGCCGCTCGCCCGGCAGGTACCCCGCGCGGTAGCCGCGCACGGCCTCGGCGTCCCGGCCGTGCCGGCGCGCCAGGTCGCGCAGGTAGGTGGTGAGCAGCTCGGCGCCCAGCCGGCTGCGGGCGAAGACGATGGTCTGGATGCTGTTGCGGATGAACTCCGAGGCCAGGTCCCGCACCTCCAGCAGGGTGTCCCGCCGGATGCCCAGCTCGCGGTTGACCAGCGGCGGGTTGATGAAGGCTATGACCCTGGCCCCGGCGGGGGCGCCGTTGTTGTCCACCAGGGTCACCGGCCGCCCGATCAGCCGCGCAGCGTGCTCCTGGGGGTTGCCGATGGTGGCGCTGGTGCAGATAACCTGCGGGCGGCTGCCGTAGAAGCGGCAGATCCGCCACAACCGTCGCAGCACGTTGGCCACGTGGCTGCCGAAGATGCCGCGGTACTGGTGCAGTTCGTCGATGACCACGTAGCGCAGGTTCTCGAACAGCCGCAGCCACTTGGTGTGGTGCGGGAGGATGGCGGCATGAAGCATGTCGGGGTTGGTGACGACGATGTGCCCCGCCGCACGGATGGCCCGGCGGGCGGAGGCCGGGGTGTCCCCGTCGTAGGTGAAGGTCTTGATGTCGACCGCGCCGGCCGTCTGCCCCGCGGCGACCTGTGCCAGCGCCCGCACCAGCTGCTGCAGCTCGTCCACCTGGTCGGCGGAGAGGGCCTTGGTGGGAAAGAGGTAGAGCGCCCGGGTCCCCGGTTCCTTGAGGATGCGGTCGAGCACAGGCAGGTTGTAGCAGAGGGTCTTGCCGCTGGCGGTGGGGGTGACCACCACCACGTCGCCGCCCGCCGCCGCCACCCGGAAGGCCTCCGCCTGGTGGGTATAGAGCGCCTCGATACCACGGAGGCGGAGAGCCTGGGCCAGCCGGCTATCCAGCCCGGGAGGGAATGGCGCGAGGCGGGCCGGCCGGGGAGGCAGCTCGTGCCAGGCGGTGATGCGGGGAGCGAGGTCCGGGTCGGTGCGCAGGGCGTCGAGGATCTGGTCGAGGGTCACAGGTGCCCTCCTGAATCGACGGGTTGCAGCGTGCAGGCGAACTAGTGTTCGCTATCCGGTAGCCGAAACCCTCCCTGTTTCGTTAGGGCTCACTCTTCCCCGTGCCCTGCGGTGTCCGTCTCCCCACCCCGACTCCCTCCCCTTGCCGCGAATCGGGTCTTCGCTGGATAGCCCCGCCCGTTCTGCGCCCCTATGATCGGAGGTGCCGCTCCTGGCCCGCCGGGCTTCACCCACTCCCGGCGGGCGGCCCGTTGTCCGTTGCCCGGGAGGCAGGCCATGCGCGATCGGTTTGGTCGCGACCTACACGACCTGCGGGTCTCCCTCACGGATCGCTGCAACCTGCGCTGCGTCTACTGTGTCCCTTCGGGATACGCCGGCGTCCGCCCGCGGCGGGAGCCCTTGCGCGACGACGAGCTGCTCCTGCTGGTGCGCGCCGCCGCCGAGCTGGGCGTGCGGAAGCTCCGCCTCACCGGGGGCGAGCCCACCCTCCGCCCCGGTCTGGTGGACCTGGTCCGGGAGCTGGCAGCCATCGCGGGCCTGGAAGACATCGGGATGACCACCAACGGCCTCCTGCTGGAGCCACTGGCCGCTCCCCTGGCTGCGGCCGGACTGCGCCGGGTCAACGTCAGCCTGGACACCACGGATCCGGAGAAGTTCCGCCGCATCACAGGAGGAGGGCGGCTGGAGCGCGTGCTGGCGGGGATCGCTGCGGCGGAGGCCGCCGGCCTGGTCCCGGTGAAGCTCAACACCGTAGTGGTCCGCGGGTTCAACGACGACGATGTCGTCTCGCTCGCGGCCCTCACCAGGGACCGTCCCTGGGAGGTCCGGTTCATCGAGATCATGCCCTTCGGCCGCGTGGGGAGGTTCGCTGCTGCCAGCGTCGTGCCCAGCGCGGAGACCATGGCGCGGATCGAGGCCGCCCTGGGACCTCTCATCCCTCTGGACGTCTCCGGGGATCACCCGGCCAGGACGTACCGCCTGCCCGGCGCGGCCGGCAGGCTGGGCTTCATCAGCCCCTGGAGCCGGCCCTTCTGCTCCCGCTGCGGCCGGCTCCGCCTGACCGCCGACGGGCGGCTCCGCCTCTGCCTGCTGCGGGACGACGAAGTGGATCTGCTGACCCCGTTGCGCCGGGGAGCCAGCTTTGACCAGCTCAAGGCCCTCCTCCGCGCCGCCGCGTTCGGCCGTCCCCCCGGACACGCCCTGGCCGACGGGGCGTTTCCCCGGGCCAGGCTGATGAGCCAGATCGGAGGGTGACGCAGATGCCTGCGCCCGCGCTTTGAGAGCACGCCAATGTGAAGGGAGGCGAGACCGATGGCAAGGCTCTTGCGCGTGAACATGACCGACCTCACGACCAGGTTCGAAGGTGTGCCGCCGGCGTACAGCCAGTGGGGAGGGCGGGGCCTCACCTCCATGGTCACCGCCCAGGAGGTCCCTCCCACCTGCCATCCCCTCGGCCCGTTGAACAAGCTGACCTTTGCTCCCGGCATCGTCAGCGGCACCGCCGCGCCGACCTCGGGCCGGCTGTCCGTGGGCGGGAAGAGCCCGCTCACCGGGACCATCAAGGAGACCAACGTTGGCGGTCTCGCCTCCCAAAAGATCGCCCGGCTGGGGATCAAGGCGATCATTGTGGAGGGACAGCCCCAGGAGGCCGGCAAGTTCTGGGTGCTCAAGGTCCGCAGGGCGCTGACCGGTGAGCTGGCCGCCGAGTTCCTTCCTGCCGACGACCTGATCGGGCTGGGGATGTACGAGGTTTGCAGCCGGCTGTGGGACCGGCACGGCAAGGTGGCGGTGATCGGGATCGGCCCCGCCGGCGAGATGCGCATGACCGCCGCAGGCATCTGCGTCAACGACCAGGAGAACACCGCCGGTCGCTACGCCGGCCGCGGCGGCATGGGCGCGGTCATGGGGAGCAAGGGGCTGAAGGCCATCATCGTGGACGACACCGGGGCACCCGGCGTGGAGATCGCGGACAGGGCGCTCTTCGAGCGGGGGATTGACAAGCTGACCGAGGCCTCCCTGCGCCATGACGTCACCAAGAAGGGCGGGGCGCTGAACACGTACGGCACCAACGTCCTGGCCAACATCATGAACGAGGCGGGGGGATACCCCACGCGCAACTTCCGCACCGGCCGCTTCGAGCTCACCGGCCAGATCAGCGGCGAGGCCAAGGTGGAGATGATCAAGAAGCGCAACGGGGAGGGCATGACCGGGCACCCCTGCCACCCTGGCTGCATCATCCAGTGCTCCGACCGCTGGGCGAACCCTGACGGCACCTTCAAGGTCTCGGTCATGGAGTACGAGTCGGTGTGGGCGCTGGGGGCCAACTGCGGCATCGGCGACCTGGACGATATCGCCGACCTGATCTGGGCGTGCAACGACGTGGGCGTAGACACCATCGAAATGGGCGGGACCATCGCCGTGGCCATGGAGGGAGGCCTCCTTCCCTTCGGCGACGCCGCGGGAGCCAAGAAGCTCATCAACGAAGAGGTTCGGCGGGGGACACCCCTGGGCCGGATCATCGGCAACGGCGCGGTCTTCACCGGGCGGGCCTTCGGCGTCACCCGCGTCCCCGCGGTCAAGGGGCAGAACATGCCGGCCTATGAGCCGCGGGCTGTGAAGGGCATCGGCGTCACCTACGCCACCTCCACCATGGGCGCGGACCACACGGCCGGGTACACCATCTCTCCTGAGATTCTGGGTGTCGGGGGCAAGGTGGATCCATTCGCCGTTCAGAAGGCGGAACTTTCGCGCCAGTGGCAGGCCTCCACGGCATTCATTGATTCCACCGGCTACTGCCTCTTCGACGTCTTCGCGGTCGTGGACATTCCAGAGGGGCTGGAAGGGATGGTGGAGAGCTGCGCCGGGGTGCTGGGGACGGCCTGGACCGTTGACGACATCACCCGGCTGGGCCTGGAGATCCTGCGGGCCGAGCGGAAGTTCAACGAGGCCGCCGGGTTCACGGCGGCGCACGACCGGCTGCCGGAGTTCATGACCCGCGAGCCGCTGCCCCCGCACAACACCGTCTTCGACGTGCCCGAGGAGCTGCTGGACGCGGTTTACAAGTTTTGAGACAGTCCGGGCGTCCTGCGTCCAGGCGCGGGCCAAGGGGGAACTGCTGAGGGGCCGGGGGAGCGGAACTCACCCCCGGCCCTCCGGCGCCGGAGGCTGCGGAGGCACCACATGCCGTCCCTGGTGGAAGTCAGGCTCTACGGCCGGCTGCGGCGCTTCGCCGAGGACCCGCGGGTCACGGCGGAGTCGATAGCCCGTGTACCGGTGGAGGAGGAGACGACGGTGGAAGAGGTGCTGCGCCGCCTGGGGATCGACCCCGATGCCGAGGTGAGCAACATCTTCGTCAACGGCCGGTATTCGCCGGATGCCCGGAAGCACCTGGTCAGGGGTGGCGACCGCGTGGGCGTCTTCCCCAAGGACATGGCCATGCTCTACTGCTGATGGTCGAGGTCCACCTGTACGGCCGGCTGAAGGAACGCCTCGGGCCCCGGCCTGCCCGGGAGGAGGCGGTTGTGCACGTTCCCGTGGACGAGGGGGCTACCATTGCCGACGTCCTGGCCGCCCTGGGCATCGGGCCGGGAGAGGTGAGCCACCTCTTCCTCAACGCTGAGTATTCCGGGCTGCGGCGGAAGGTGCGACCGGGAGACCGGCTGGGAGTCTTCCCCAGGGAGATGGCGCTGCTTTACCGCCAGTACTTTCCCAAGGTGGAGGAGTAGGGTGATCGCGGTCTCGGTGCGCCTCTTCGCTACCCTGCGGCAGTACCACCCCCAGGCCGCAGGCGGGGCCGTCACCGTGCAGCTGGACGAAGGGGCGACCGTCGGCGACCTGGTGCAGCGTCTGGGTATCCCCCGCCAGGCGGTGCGTGTGACCTTCGTCAACGGGGTGGTCGTGGACGACAGTGCGACGCTGCGCGACGGCGACGACGTGGGGATCTTCCCGCCCATCGCCGGGGGTGGGAGCGAGGCCCTCTTCTTCGAGATCCGCACGCCCTCCGAAGCCAAAGACCGATTCTTCTCCACCTGGCAGCCCCCACCTCCCCGCGGCGAGACCGTCTCCCTGGAGGCGGCGTGGGGGAGGGTGCTCGCCGCCGACGTGGTCGTGCCCCGGGATCTGCCGGAATTCTACCGTTCCACCGTGGACGGGTATGCGGTCCGGGCCGCAGACACCTTCGGCGCGGGCGAGGGGCTGCCGGCCTACCTCACCGTGGTGGGCGAGGTGGGCATGGGTGAGGCTCCGCGGGTGCGCGTCGGGGCCGGGGAGGCGGCGTGGATCCCCACGGGCGGCATGCTCCCGGAGGGCGCAGACGCCGTCGTCATGGTGGAGCACACCGAGAAGCTGGACGAGCGGACGGTAGAGGTGAAGCGGGCCGTGGGGCCCGGCGAAAACCTCATCCGGCCCGGAGAGGACTTCCCTGCCGGCGCGGTGGCCCTGCGACGCGGCCGGAGGCTGACCCCGCAGGACCTGGGGCTGCTGGCTGGAATCGGGGTGACGGAGGTGCCGGTGGCTGCCTCTCCAGCCGTCGCCCTCATCTCCACCGGCGACGAGATCGTCCCGCCGGAGGCAAAGCCCGGTCCCGGCCAGATCCGGGACATCAACACCTATACCCTCTCCGCCCTGGTGCGGCAGGAAGGAGGCATTCCCCGCTTCTGCGGCCTCATCCCCGACGTCTACGACGCGCTGCTGGCGGCGCTGCGCCGGGCGGCGGAGTGCAGCGACCTGATCCTGATCTCCGGCGGCAGCTCGGTGGGGCCGCGGGACCTGGTGGCGCAGGCGATCAATGCCCTGGGGGAGCCGGGCGTCATCGTCCACGGGGTCTCGATGAAACCCGGCAAGCCCACCATCCTGGGCGCGGCGGGAGGAAAGGCGGTCGTGGGCCTTCCCGGCCATCCCACCACGGTGATGATCGTCTTCTACGTCTTCGTGAGGGAGATGATCTGGCGGCTCCTGGGGCTGGAGCCGGCTCCTCGCGCTCCGCTGCAGGCCCGCCTGGCCCGTCGTGTCGCCTCAGCTCCCGGGAGGGAGGACTACCTGCGCGTCTTCCTGGAGCGGCGCGACGGGGAGCTGTGGGCTGTGCCGCTGCTGGGGAAGTCCGGCCTCATCGCCACCATGGTGAAGTCCGACGGCCTGGTGCGGATTCCTCTGGAGCGGGAGGGCGTGGAGGCGGGAGAGCCGGTGGAGGTGTGGACATGGTAGGTGGCGCGCCGGTGGGGGGGCGGCAGGTCTACCTGAGCGATGTGCCCCTGGAGGAGGCGCAGCGGGTCTGGCTGGAGGTCCTGCGGGCTCGGGGGCTGCTGGCGCCCCTGGAAGCCGAGACCGTGGCTGCGGCGGAGAGCCTGCACCGGGTGACGGCCGCGCCGGTCTACGCCGCGGGGTCTGCGCCACACTACCACGCCTCGGCGGTGGACGGGATCGCGGTGCGGGCGGAGGAGACCTTCGGCGCTTCGGAGACTTCACCGGTGCGCCTCGCCCCCGGCCGGTTCCGTCCCGTGAACACCGGCGACCCCCTGCCATCGGGGTTCGACGCCGTGGTCATGGTGGAGGACACCCATGAGACCCCGACCGGCGAGGTGGAGCTGATCGGGCCGGCCATCCCCTGGCAGCACATCCGGCCGGTGGGCGAGGACATCGTGGCCACGGAGCTGCTCTTGCCCACCAACCACCGCATCCGGCCCGCCGACCTGGGAGCGCTGCTGGCTGCCGGCGTGACGGAGGTGCCGGTGCGACGGCGGCCCCGGCTCCTGATCATCCCCACCGGCGACGAGCTGGTGGAGCCCGGCGGCCCGCCCGCTCCCGGCGCGGTCGTCGAGTTCAACTCTCATGTGCTGGCCGCCATGGCGCGGGAGTGGGGCGCGTTGGCTGACCGGCACGCCCCGGTGCGTGACGACCCGGTAGCCCTCGCCGATGGTCTCCTTCACGGACGTGGCCACGATCTGGTCGTGGTCAATGCCGGGGCCTCTGCGGGCAGCAAGGACTTTGCCGTCGACGCCCTGCGCCGGGTGGGGGAAGTCATCCTCCACGGCGTTGCCATCAAGCCTGGCCGGCCCACCATCCTGGGGGTGGTGGAAAGGACGCCGGTGGTGGGGATCCCTGGCTACCCCGTCACCTCCATGCTCACCTTCGACCTGTTCGTCAAGCCCGTGGTCTTCGCGCTGCAGGGCCTGCCGGTCCCGCGCCGCGAGGTGGCCCGCGCGGTGACCACGCGGACGATCACCTCGGTCATGGGGCTGGACGAGTTCGTCCGCGTCAAGCTGGGAGAGGTGGGAGGGCGGCTGGTGGCCAGCCCTCTGGGGCGGGGCGCCGGCCTCATCTCCACCATGGTCCGCGCCGACGGCCTGCTGCTGATCCCCCGTTCCAGCGAGGGCGTCGCCGCCGGCCGTGAGGTGGAGGTGGAGCTGCTGCGGCCGCGGGAGGAGATCGCCAGGAGCCTGGTGGTGGTGGGCAGTCACGACGTGGCCCTCGACGTACTGGCGGACTTCCTGCGGCGGCGTGACCCCGGCGTCAGCCTCTCCTCCGCGCACGTGGGCAGCCTGGGCGGCCTGGGTGCCCTGCGCCGGCGGGAGGCCCACATGTGCGGCATCCACCTGCTGGACGAGGAGACGGGCGAGTACAACGTCCCTTACGTGCGCCGCTACCTCCCGGGGGAAGAGGTGGTCCTGGTTACGCTGGCCCACCGGGAACAGGGGCTGATGGTGCGGCCCGGGAACCCGAAGGGGATCCGGGGCCTCGAGGACCTGGTGCGGGAGGACGTCACCTTCATCAACCGCCAGCGGGGAGCGGGGACGCGCCTGCTGCTGGACTTCACCTGCAGGCGCGCGGGCATCGACTCCGCGCGGATCCGCGGCTACGAGCGGGAAGCCTACACCCACATGGCGGTGGCCGCCGCCGTAGCCAGCGGTGCGGCCGACGCGGGGCTGGGGATCTACGCCGCCGCGCGGGCCCTGGGGCTCGACTTCCTCCCGGTCGCCAGGGAGCGCTACGACCTGGTGATCCCCCGCGAGTACCTGGAGGCCCCACTGGTCCGGGATGCCCTCGCCGTCCTGAGCTCAACGGAGTTTCAGGAGCAGGTCAGGCGTCTGGGGGGCTACGACACCTCCGAGACCGGCAGGATCACGTCTCCGGAGCCGGTGCACCGCGCCTGAGCGCGGCCTCCCGCAGTCGGCGCGGGAGGGAGCGTTGCCGCGACGCGCGGGCTCAGGCGACGGGGTAGCGCCTGGTGTGGGCCAGCTTCCCGCCCGCGAGGATGTAGGCGCGCTCCCGGGCGTTCAGCTCCACCCGCACTGGGATTTCCCGCTGCCGGGTCACGTTGCGCAGCGCGAACTCGCGCGCCCCCTGCGCCAGCGCATCCCGTACTCCCGGGATCTCCAGGATGTCGCCGGGGCTCACGGCGTCATAGTCCTGGGGGCGGGCAAAGGTCATGGGCAGCAGCCCCCAGTTGATCAGGTTGGCGTGGTGGATGCGGGCAAAGGACCTGGCCAGCACGCCCGCCACCCCCAGGTACATGGGGCAGATGGCGGCGTGCTCGCGCGAGGAGCCCTGCCCGTAGTTCTCCCCGCCCACGATGAAGCCCCCTCCCCGGGCGCGGGCGCGCACGGGAAAGTCCGGGTCGAGGCGATGGAAGACGAACTCGCTCAGCCTGGGGATGTTGGAGCGGAAGCGGACGATGTCCGACCCCGCGGGGATGATGTGGTCCGTGGTGATGTCGTCCCCCACCTTGATCAGGACCTCGCCGCGCAGGCTCTCCGCCAGCGGCTCCTTCACCGGTGCCGGCTGGATGTTGGGGCCGCGCTCCACGGTCAGGCCGCGGGCGGCCTCCTCGGGCAGCGGCGGGACCAGCAGGGGGTTGTCCTGCGGGAAGGCATCGAAGAGGGCCGGCGGCGGGGCGGCGATCCCCAGGTCGCGGGCCAGGTCGCGCGGGTCCACCAGCTCCCCCCGCAGGGCGGCGGCGGCGGCCGTCTCCGCGCTGGTGAGGTAGACCTCGTCGTCGGCCAGGCCGCTGCGCCCCTTGAAGTTGCGGTTGATGGCGCGCACGCTCCTGGTGCCCGGGGCGGGGACGTGGCCGAAGCCCACGCAGGCCCCACAGGTGGCCTCCGAGACGTTCACGCCGGCGGCGATCAGCTCCACCAGCAGCCCCTCCCGCGCCAGCAGCTCCAGCGCCGTGCGGCTGCTGGGGTGGACGAAGAAGAAGACGTCGGGGTGCACCCGGCGGCCTTGGAGGATGCGGGCCACCGCCTGCAGGTCGGTGTAGGAACCATTGGTGCAGGAGCCCACCATGACCTGCTGCACCTTCGTCCCCGCCACCTGGCGGACGGGGACCACCCGGTCTGGCAGGCTGGGGAGCGCCACCAAGGGCTCGATCTGGCCCAGGTCGAGCTCCATCACCTCGTCGTACTCGGCGTCGGGGTCAGGCAGCGCCTCCCGCCAGTCGTCGAGCCGCCCCAGGCGGCGGAAGAAGTCGCGGGTCACCTCGTCCGAAGGGAAGATCATGGTGGTGGCGCCCAGTTCCGGAGCCATGTTGGTGATGGTCGCCCGCTGCTGCGCGTTGAGCGCCTTGACCCCCGGACCGGTGAACTCGAAGACCTTGCCCTTTCCGCCCCGCACCGTGAGGCGGCGCAGCATCTCCAGGACCACATCCTTCGCTGTGACCCAGGGCTGCAGCTCGCCGAGGAGGCGGACGTTGACGACGACCGGCATGGCGACGTAGTAGGGCCCGCCGGCCATGGCGATGGCCACGTCCATGCCGCCGGCGCCGATGGCCAGCATCCCCACCCCGCCCTGGTGCGACGTGTGGCTGTCCGCGCCCAGCGCCGTCTCCCCCGGGACGGCGAAGTGTTCCAGGTGGATCTGGTGCCCGATACCCGATCCCGCCCTGGCGTACCAGATGCCGTACGCGCGGCAGGCGTTGGCCAGGTAGATGTGGTCTTCCATGTTCTCGGGCTTGATGTGCAGGACGTTGTGGTCGGCGTAGGCGACGGCCACCTTGCAGCGCACGCGGGGCAGCCCCATGGCCTCGAAGTGCATCACGGCCTGCGTGCCGGTCAGGTCCTGGATCAGCGTCTGGTCCACCTTGATGCCGATCTCCTCGCCGGGGACCATTCGCCCCTCGACCAGGTGGCTGCGGATGATCTTGCGGGTGAGGTTCTCGCCCATGGGGTCACCTCGGGAAATGTCCGGCGGACATTGTACCATCCGGAGGCGTCGTGCTCACCTTCTCCTTTTAGACGGGAGCGACCCTCTTGATTTTCCCTGTTCCAGAAGGCGAAGATGCGGGCGGGGAGGATGGGGGATAGCGTGCGACCCGAGGGGCGTCCGACCGGACGGACATTGGTGAGTGCTGTGGCCCTTGGCGGTGCCGCGCTGGCGGTAGCCTCTCTCTTCATCGGGGCGGGGCACTCGCTGATCCTGCTGACGCAGGGGCGGATGAATGACGGCCTGCTGGCCATCTCACGGGGACGCTGGGGCCTTGTCGCGGGCTCCGTGGCGGTCTTCCTGGCCTTCCTCGGGCTGATCCCGGTGCGGTTGCGGCGGGACTGGCGAGCCCACGGCGTCTACGCCGCCTTCGTGGTCTCGCTGTTCGCCGAGATGTTCGGGTTCCCGCTGACGGCCTACTTCCTGTCCGCGGCTCTAGGCCTGACGCTCTTCGAGCGCCAGTTCATGCTGTACATGTATCGGGTCGGGATGCCGCTGGGGTCGCTCATCAGCGCTGTGGGCGTGCTGCTGGTCGTGCTCGGATGGCGGGAGGTCTACCGCGCCCGGGGGTCGCTGGCGACGGACGGTGTCTACCGCTACCTGCGCCACCCGCAGTACCTGGGCATCCTGCTGGTGACGGCCGGGTGGCTGGTCCACTGGCCGACGCTTCCGGGCGTGGTGATGTGGCCGGTCCTGGTGGTTCTGTACTACCGCCTCTCCCGGAGCGAGGAGGCCTACCTCGCCCGGGAGTTCGGCGAGGCTTACCGGGCCTATGCCAGCCGGACCCCCATGCTCCTGCCGGTCCGACTGCGCGCCTCCACCCATTCAAGGTGATGCACGGGCGGGTCACGGCAGTGTGGCCGCAGAGGATAGCCCCTGGCTTCGCAGAGTACAAGGGATCCATCTTCGAGGACATCGCGCGGGCTCATACTTGGTTGCTCGGGACCGTGGGGAATCTGCCCTTCTCTCCGGATAGTGTCGGTAGCTGGTGGGATGGGCAGGAAGAGATCGACGTCGTTGCGGTCAATCACGGCTCCAGGGAAGCCCACCTGGCCGAATGCAAGTGGTCCGGTGGTCCTCTACACCCGCGGGCCCTCGACGAACTCCGGCGCAAGGCGGCCTACTTCCACGCCCGCACGGGTCACCTCTACCGGCGAATGCCCTCTCCCGCCTGCGCGACCACATCCAGCAGGTCCTCCCGCGTGCACCAGACCAGGTCGCCGGCGTAGGTCTGCTTGAGCGCCGCCAGGGCAGCGGCCCATTCCAGCGCCGTGGGCGTACCGCCTTCCAGATACCCACCGATGAACCCGGCGACGAAGGCGTCTCCTCTCCCTACGGGGTCAACGACCTGCACCGGATGGCGCCTGGTCACCCGGTGCAGGGATCCGTCGAAGGCCACAGCACCCGCCTCGCCCGCCGTGATCACCACCAGGCGGGCGCCGTACCGCTGCGCCCACCCGGAGGCCACTTCCTCGGCCCCAGCGGTCTCGCCGAAAACGGTACGGGCATCCCGCAGAGGACAGAAGATGACCGTCACGCGATGCAGCACCGGCTCCAGGACCTCCCGCGCCTGCTCCGGCGGCCACAGCCGTGCCCGGTAGTTCACGTCGAAGGAGACGGTGAGCGCAGCGCCGGCAACCTCGTCGAGCGCCCGCTGGACCAGCGCACGGCAGGCGGCGCTGAGGGCCGGAGTGATCCCCGTCAGGTGGAGCCAGCGCGCCGAGCGGACGAAGGTCCAGTCCACCTCGTCCGGGTCGATGTGGCTGAACGCGGATCCCGCGCGGTCGTAGTAAGCCCGCCCGGGGCGCGGGGGCATGGGGGGCTCGAGGAACCACAGCCCCACCCTGCCCTGGGAAGTCCAGATCACCCGCGAGATGTCTACCCCATGACCCCCGATGCGGGAGGCGATGCGCCGGCCCAGGGGAGTGGAGGGCAGGCGGGAGATCCAGGCGCTCCGCCGGCCCAGACGCGCCAGCGCCACGGCCACGTTGGACTCAGCCCCGCCGGCGTCCACCCGGAAGGTGTCGGTCTGCTCGAGGCTCTCGCCCTGCTGCGGTGTGAAGCGGAGCATCGTCTCCCCGATGGTGACGACCTCCGGCGTCACGGGAGCAGCCCCCCTTCCCGCAGGATGGCTTCCACCTGGCGGAGCTCTTCGCGGGTCGGCGGCGAGGCCGGCGGCGCCGGCGGGCCCGCGGCGATCCCCATCAACGTCAGCGCGCACTTCAACCCGACGATGATTCCCGTCTGGTGGACCTCCCCCCGGACCTCGTAGATGCGGGCCAGGTCGGCCACCCGCGCCTGGTGGCGCGCGGCGCGCTCCCAGTCGCCGGCGGAGGCAGCCTCGAAGACCGCCACCAGCTCGCGGCCCGCGATGTTGCCCAGAGAAGGCACCGTGCCCTGAGCCCCCACCAGCACGGCCACATCCGTCAGGTGGTCCGTGCCCAGGAACATGCGGAAGTCGCGGCCACCGGCACGCAGCGCCAGTACGGCCTTGCGGAACTCGGTGACGTTCCCCGCGGAGTCCTTCAGCCCGACGATCTGCTCCAGGCGGACCAGCTCCATGCAGACATCCAGGGTCAGGTGCACTTTGGTGTTCTGCGGGATGTTGTAGAGTAGGACCGGCAGCGGCGTGGCCCGGGCGATCGCATGGAAATGGGCGACGACCTCGCGCCGGCCGGGCAGGTAATAGTAGGGGGTGGTGGCCACCACCACGTCCGCGCCCAGGTCGGCCGCCTGGCGGGCCCGCGCTGCGGCCAGCGCGGTGGTGGGGGCGATGGCGCCCGCCAGGAGGGGCACTCGCCCCTGCAGGGCGTCACCGGCGGCCCGCACCAGGCGACGCCACTGGAGGTCGTCGAGGGCGGCCGCCTCGCCGGTGGTGCCGGCCACGAAAATCCCGTGGACGCCCTGCCCCACGAGGAAGTCGACGAGCTGGTGCACGCCTCCTTCGCTGACCGTGCACCCGTCGTCCTCGAAGGGCGTGACCGCAGGGACCACCACGCCTCGCAGCCTCGTCCGGTCGAACATCGCTGCTACCCCTCAGCAACGGGCTCCGGGGTGGCTCTACGGCGCCGCAGCAGCCGCCAGGCCAGCGAGGCCAGCGGCAGGAGCCATACCGCCACCGTGAGCACGCCCAGCACCGTGCTCACCGGGCGGCTGAAGAAAAGCGCCAGATGGCCCTCACTCTTTATGAGGCTGATCATGAAGTTCTGTTCGAGGAGCGGCCCGAGCACCAGCCCCAGGACGATGGGGGCCACGGGAAACTCCATGGCCTCCAGGATGAAGCCAAGGACGCCGGCGCCCAGCATCAGCCCCACGTCGAACAGGCTGTTGTTGATGGCGTAGGCCCCGACCACGCACATCATGAGAATGGCGGGGGCCAGCACGTTGCGCGGCAGGCGCACCATCTGGCTGCTGGCGCGGATGGCCAGGAACCCCAGGGGGACCATGAGCAGGTTGGCCAGGATGAAGGTGATGTAGACAGCCACCAGGACGTCGGCGTAGTTGTGCAGGATCGCCGGGCCAGGGCGCATCCCCTTCATCATGAGGATGCCCAGGACTACGGCGGTGAAGGCGTCGCCGGGGATGCCGAAGACCAGGGTGGGGATCCACTCGGCGGCAAGGTCCGAGTTGTTGGCCACCCCCGCCTCCACGATGGCTTCCATGGAGCCCCGGCCGAACTTACGCGGCTCCCTGGAGAAGCGCTTGGCCACCCCGTAGGCCAGCCAGGCGCCGATGTCCGCACCCGCACCCGGAAGCACCCCTGAGATCAGGCCGATGAGCCCGCCGCGCACGGCGTTGACCCGATGGCGCCAGACCGTGCGCAGCGCCGGCAGGAAGGACGGCCCGCGCTCCAGCCGGGCGTAGGCCAGGTGCATCTCGCCCTTGAGCACCGTGCGCAGGATCTCGCTCATCCCGAAGAGGCCGATCATGGCCGGGATGAAGCTGATCCCGCCCAATAAGAAGGGGACGCCGTAGGTGAACCGGGGGAACCCCAGGGTGATGTCGATGCCCACCGTCGAGAGCAGCAGGCCGAGGGTGACGGAGACCAGGCCCTTCAGCGGCGAGGCGGTGGCGATGAACGCCGTGGTGCTCAACCCCAGCAGAGCCAGCCAGAAGATCTCGTAGCTGCTGAAGGTCAGGGCGAACTCCGCCAGCGCAGAGGCCCCGGCGATCAGGGCCACGGCCCCCATCAGTCCCCCCAGGGCGGAGGCCACGACGTCGACGCCCAGCACCAGGCGGGCCTGCCCCTGCTGGCTGAGGGCGTAGGAGTCGCTGACGTAGGCGGCGGATGCCGGGGTCCCCGGCATGCGCACCAGCGCCGCCGGGATGTCGCCGGCGAAGATCCCCAGCGCCTGCAGGGTGATGATCGCCGCCAGGGCCGGGATCGGGTCCAGGAAGACGGCGAAGGGGACGAACAGGGCCACGGCCATGGTGACGGTCAGCCCCGGGATCGTCCCGATGAACAGCCCGTAGAGTGCCGCCAGCAGGATGACCAGGATGACGCCCGGGTCGGCCAGGGCGGCCAGGCTCTTGAGGACGAGCTCAACCATGGGGCGAGGGCAGCCTCAGGGCAGGAGCCCGCCCGGCAGCGGCACGTGCAGCAGCCTGCCGAAGAGGAGGTAGAGGAGGACCGTCAGCGCCACCCCCAGGCCGATGCTCCAGCGGGCCGACACCCCCAGCGCGAGCATCAGCCCCGCCAGGATGAGGAAGGCGAGGGGAACGAAGCCCAGGCGGTCCACCAGCAGGATGTACAGGACGACCGCGAGGATGACCAGCAGCGCGCCCGCCTTCTCCTTGCGCGACGCCCTGACCAGCGGCACGCGCCGCAGCAGCGCGCCCGTCAGCGCACCGTGGGCCAGGAGCCCGACCCCGGAGAGCGCCAGGATGACCCCCAGCAGCTGGGGGAAGAGGCCCGGCCCGGGATACCCTCCCGGCAGGTTGGGGAATGTCCGCGCAGCGAGGAAAACATAGGAGCCCAGGAGCGCCAGCAGCACACCCGCCACGGCGTCCCAGGCTCCCATGCTACCCTCCTACCTGACGAACCCTCCGGCCTTCAAGAGCTTACCGTTCTTCACGTGTTCCTGCATCAGGAACCTGGTGAAGTCCCTGGCGTTCCTGTAGTCGAACCAGAACCCGCTGGTCTTGATGAAGTTGGTGAACTCCGCAGACCGGACGGCCTTGGCGACGGCGGCGTCCAGGAACTCGATGATGTGGTCCGGGGTCTTGGCGGGCGCGGCCAGACCTGCCCAGCCACCGATCTCGAAGTCGACGCCCATCTCCTTGAGCGTGGGCACCTTGGGGAGGGGATCCCACCGCTTGTCCGACATCACCGCCAGCACCCGAGCCTTGCCAGCCTCCACCAGGGGCAGGGCCTCGGCAGGGCTGCAGGTGCAGATATCGACACCACCCGCCGCCAGCTCCGCCAGCGCGGCGGCCGCGCCGGCGCTGGGAACCCACTTCACGTGGTCGGCGGTCAGGCCTGCGGCCAGCAGCCACCCCACCCGTGCCAGGTCCCAGATCCCCCCGGCGGCGGTGCCGGAGGCCTTGAGCCTGCCCGGGTTGGCTTTGATGTAGGCCATCAGCTCCTTGTAGTCCTTCCAGGGCGCGTCGGCGCGCACGGTGATGCCGGCGCGGTTGTTGATGAACAGGGCGATGGGCCTGTAGTCGGCGTACGTCAGGTGCGTCAGCCCCAGCCAGCTCATCATGGTGATCTCGATGGTGATCATCCCCAGGGTGTAGCCGTCGGGGTCGGCGGTGGCGGTGGCCATGTGCCCGATGACACCTCCGCCACCCGTGCGGTTGACCACTCCCACCGGCACCCGCAGGTCCTTCTCCAGCACGGCGGCGATGGCCCGGGCCGTGCGGTCCGTCCCGCCCCCGGGGGACCAGGGCACGACGATGGTCAACGCCTTGGTGGGGTAAGCCGGTGCCGAACTCAGCGGCGCGGCCATCACGAGCACCAGAGCGCTTCCCAGCATCAGAAGCGCGCCGCGCAACACTACAGACTGTCTCATCCCAGCACCTCCCGTCCTGTGAGTACAGTTGCCGGTCCTGCCTCGTCCCGCATCTTCACCCCCGTGGCACCACCCGTCGCCTCCCCGCGCACCCGCCAGCCTACTGGACTCCGGTCGGGCTCGGCTGGCGCGGCGCGGTGCGCCGCAGGCGGCGCAGCCGTTTGATGGCCCCCTCCGGCCGGGAGAGCG
>FWPU01004473.1_pt1 | contig 32497 bp, 32 predicted proteins | sample 2228361 | NCBI WGS metagenome assembly FWPU01 (sample SAMEA103939777, study PRJEB20133) | metagenome
TTTTAGATTGTAGATTTTGGATTGGAGATTGCTGCGATAGCGTTGTGATGCGCTCTGATGAGCGTGCGCATGCGGCTTGTTCAATTCCAACTGGTATAAGCGTTTGCACGTTTGCACGTTGCACGTTGAACGTTCAACGCGCAACGCGCAACGCCCGATACACCGCTCCCCATTCGTCGAGGGTCACGGTTTCGGCGCGGCGGGTGGGGTCGATGCCGGCAGCGGCGAGCGCTTCCAGGACTTGCTGTTTGTCGGTTTTCATTCCCATGGCGGCCATTCCGCCTGGCAGTGCATTCCCCAGCTGTTTGCGGGGATGGAGGAAGCCGGCTTTGATCAGGCGCAGCAGCGCTTCCGGTTGATCGGGCGCGACAGCGGGTTGTGAGCGGATCCGCAGCCGCAGGATGGTTGACTCGACTTCAGGAACAGGGAAGAAACAGGAAGCCGGGATGCGCGCAACGATCTCAGGTTCGGCATAGATCTGCACAGCATGCGCCAGGACACTCAGATCGCCTGGGCGCGCACAGATGCGGTCGGCGACTTCGCGTTGCACCAGCACGACCATCAGCGTCGGGCGCAGCGGATCGCTGAGGAAGTGGCGCAATGCCGCCGATGTGATGGCGTATGGGAGATTGGCAACGACCTTGTAAGGTCGGGCGCCGGATGCTGCGTCGAGGTCGCGTTCGGCGAGGATCGACTCTGGCGGCAGGCGCAGCACGTCACCCTGGATGATCGCCAGGTTCGGGAACGCGCGGAACTCGGCACGCAACCGTTCCGCGAGGCGGCGGTCGAGTTCGACAGCGATTACGGCGCGGGCGCGCTGCACCAGTTCCCATGTCAGCACCCCTAAACCGGGACCGACTTCAATCACCGTATCGTCGGCGGTCAATCCGGCTGCGTTGATAATCTTCATCAGTGCGGCGCCGTCAATCAGGAAGTTCTGCCCCATACCGCGGGAGGGGCGCAGGTCCAGGGCGCGGAGCGCAGCGTGGACGCGCGCGGGGGAGAGGTAGGGGTTGCTGGCAGTCATTGGAGTGGCACAGTCACCTTCCACGTCGTGCCTTTGCCCGGCGTGGACGTCACTTCAGCGACGCCGCCGACGAGCGATGCGCGTTCCTCGATATTCAGCAAGCCGAAGGAACCGCGCTGATCGTAGCTGGCGCGCACCTTCTCGACGTCGAACCCGCGCCCGTCGTCTTCGATGATCGTCTCGATCGTTGTCTGCGTCTGGCGCAGGCATACCCTGATATGCTGCGCTTTTGCGTGTTTCAATGAGTTGTTGACCGCTTCCTGAATAATGTTGAAGAGGGCGCCTTCGACTTTCGTATCGAGCTGCGCGTCGATCGTGTCGGCTTCGAGGATGATTTTGGTTGGATTGTCGCGGAAGCGCTCGAAGTACTGCTGCAGCGTCACATCGAGCCCCTGCGTTTCGAGCGCCAGCGGGCGCAGTTCGAAGAGCATCGTGCGCACATCGTGCGTCGTGCGCTTGGCGAGTTGCCCCAGTTTGTCGAGTTCGGGCAGCACCCGCGCCGGGTCACGATCGAGCAACCGTTTAATGAACTCGACATTCATCGTGATCGCTGCCAGCGCCTGCGCCGGTCCGTCGTGCAGGTCGCGCGCCAGTTGATGGCGCACCTCTTCCTCCTTCGACAGGAGTTTCGAGCGTTCCTGCTGCAGGTCGTAGATCAGTTGCGCGTTCTGCAGCGCCACCAGCGCATAGGATGCGAGCGCCGCAAGTTTCTCGACCTCCTCGGCGCCAAAGGCGCGCTCGTGTTTACTGGCAAACACCATCGCACCATACGCGTTCAAACCGGAGCGCAGCGGGATAAGGCAGGCAGTGCGGCATCGGTGCAACGACGTAAACGTCATCAATTCAGGATCGTCATGAATATTGTCAAGCACTGCCGGCTCCGAACCGCGCACTGTCCGTCCAATCGCGCCATCTGCAATAGTGACGATGCGCTCCCGGTCATCGGGTTCCAGTTCACGCGACGCAGCAACGAACAGCCGATAGGGTTGTCCGGTGGAGAGGAGCACTATTCCACAGGTGTAGGGCGCCAGTTTCTGGCTTTCGGTGAGCGTCACCTCGAGCACATTCTGATAATCGTGGGTCGTCGCCAGCGTATACGCCGCCTCATACAGCGCGCGCGTCTGATCGCGGTAGGCATTGGCTTCACGCAACGCCTGCGCCGCCTTTTCTTCCGCAAGCGCCACGCTCAACCGATTGCTGGCGCTCCAGCGTTCCGCCAATCCCCCCGTGATCCAGGGAATGAAGACGAGCGCCAGTGCGCGCAGCGCCAGCCCGACGTACCCGAGCGGATCGGACGGGATGGAACCGTTGCCCGGACCGATGCGCGCCACCAGGTAAGCGCCAATGTAAGCACATGCGGTGATCAATCCGGTGAGCAGACTTGCCGACGAATTCAGGCGGAATGCTGCATTGACCAGTGGCAGCAGGAACAGCGGATACAGAATTTCGCGCGGATCGGGGTTGAAAAGCGTCAGCAACAGCAACGTCAGGATATCGACCGCAAAACTGAACCGCAAGAGCGCTGCAGCCTGTGGAATGAACACCAGAAGCGTCGCCAGGGTTGTAAAGATGACATACCCCCACATCACGACGATCATCGGGCTCTGCGCAGTCGCCAGGGGCCAGAGCGACTCACCGGCGACCAGCTGGACGATCCCGATGAGCAAGAGCGTGACGCCCCAGCGCGCCAGGTTATAGAAGCGATCGCCGCCGATCATCTGGCGTTGCAGAGAAATCTTCGATGAAAGCGGGATGTGCTCCGCTGCGTCCATACTGTGTCGCCCCGAGATGATATTGATGGAAAGCGCCCCTGATCAATCTGCGACCGATTATTCGTCTGTGTGGAAGAGGATGGAGACACTCACACAGATGAAGGCGCGGCGGAACGAGGTTCGTTGTGAGACAGAGCGCTCCGCCGCAGGACACTCAGGAGTGATGATCAAGGGCGTCCCTGTGACCCGCCTCCTGCCTGATCGTCACCAGTCCTACATCTGCTTGAGTGCAGCAATCGACGAACCAACCGCTTCAGCGCTCTTCTTCACCAGCGCCATCTCTTCGTCGTTCAATGGCAATTCCAGCACTCGTTCGACGCCTCCGGCGCCAAGGACGCACGGCACGCCGAAGTAGATGTCGTTCAGTCCATACTCCCCTTCGAGATAGCAGGCGCAGGGCAGGACGCGCTTTTTGTCGCGCAGGATCGCCTCGACCATCTGCACAGTTGCGGCGCTCGGCGCATAGTAGGCGCTGCCGGTCTTTAGCAGATTGACGATTTCGCCGCCGCCCTTGCGCGTCCGTTCAATAATGGCGTCGAGCCGTTCCTTACTGATGAACTCGGTGACCGGAATGCCGCTGATAGTGGTGAAGCGCGGCAGCGGCACCATCTCGTCGCCGTGCCCGCCCATCAACATTGCCTGAACATCCTCGACGGACACCCCGGCTTCCATGGCGATGAAGGTCCGGTAGCGCGCTGTGTCGAGCACCCCTGCCTGCCCCACGACGCGGTTCTTGGGGAAGCCGCTCACCTGCTTCGCCAGGTACGTCATGGTATCGAGCGGATTGTTCACCATAATAATCACAGCCTCGGGCGAGAGCGGCGCCGCCTTGGAGACACAATCGCGCGTGATGTCGGCATTGACGCGGATCAGGTCTTCGCGGCTCATGCCGGGTTTGCGCGGCGCACCCGAGGTTATGATAATAATATCGGAGTTCGCAGTTGCGGCGTAGTCGTTCGTCCCGGTGATCTTCACATCGAACCCCTCGATGGGACCGGCCTGCAACAGATCGAGCCCCTTTCCCTGCGGCACGCCCTCGATGATATCGACCAGCACCACGTCACCCAGTTCCTTGGACGCAATCCAGTGAGCAGATGTCGAACCAACGAACCCTGCCCCAATGATCGTAATTTTCGGTCTCATGGCTCCTCCTCTTCGACAGGTTACACCTTCTGCGAAACCGTAGCGGCACTGTGACCGCTTCTTTCACAACAGACCGTTGAGGTCTTGCCTGCGATCATACCCGTTGTGGAACGTCCTGTACAGACAGAACGACGATTGCGGGCGTACCGTTGCCAGACCTCAACAATTGTTACACCCTGTCCACCGGGCACAGACTGCCATCATGCGCGCCTGAGCCCACTGCTGGCGCGCTGCCGCAATCGGGTAAGCGCCGCTTCCAGATCGGTCGGCAGCGGCGAAGTGAACTCAACCCACTCGCCGCTCGATGGCAGCGCGAACCCCAGGCGATGCGCGTGGAGAAACTGGCGCGTCAACCCGAACGTTGCCCGCGGACGTTTCGGACCGTAGAGCGGATCGGCGAGCACCGGCCGGTTATGCGACGCGCAATGCACCCGGATCTGATGGGTTCGTCCCGTCTCGAGGCGCGCTTCAAGCAGCGTATACTCCCCCAGTTCTTCCAGGACGCGCCAGTGGGTGCGCGCCGGTCTTCCGCCGGCAACCACCGCCATGCGCACCCGGTCGGTCGGGTGGCGCGCGATAGGCGCATCGATCACCCCCTCGGCTTCGTGCATTCGCCCCTCGACGACCACGAGATAGATCTTCAGCATGCGGCGGGCCTGTTGTTGCGCCTGCAGCGAACGCAGGGCGCGGTCGTTGCGCGCTGCCACCAGCAACCCCGACGTATCGCGATCCAGGCGGTGCACAATGCCGGGGCGCAGATCGCCGCTGATCGCCATCTCGGGATAGCGCGCGATCAGCGCATTCACCAGCGTGCCGCGCTCGTGCCCGGGGGCGGGATGCACAACCATGCCGGCCGGTTTGTCGATCACAACGACGTCATCATTTTCATACACAATCTGAAGCGGGATCGCCTCGGCAAGCAGACCAGCCGGTTGCGGCTCGGGCAGATGCACGGTAACGACGTCGCCGGCGCGCACCAATGCGCTGGGGCGCGCCTGGCGATTATTGAGGAGCACACGGGCGTTTTCAATCAGATAGCGGGCATACGTGCGCGAGAGATCGGGCGCTTTCCCGGCGACATACCTGTCCAGGCGATCGCCCTCATCGGCAGGATCGACCACCAGCTGCAGCAGTTCACCATTCACGGATGTTTACCCTTCAAGGCGGGAAGCCCACCCCCCCCCTCAATCCCCCCCACTTCGTGGGGGGGAAGGGGGGGAGCGGTGGGATGAACGCCCCCGCTTCAGCGGCTTCAGCCACCGCTTGCACGAACGTTTGTTTTATGGTATACTTCGCAGTGCATGAAACTCATCGCACAGGTCAAACTGAACCCAACCCCTGAGCAGCACGCGGCCTTGTTGGCCACCCTGCAGGAAGCGAACGCCGCGTGTACCACGATCAGTGCGATTGCGTGGCAGGCGCGTGAGTTTCGTCGCCTTCCCCTGCAGAAGATCGCTTATCATCAGGTCAAGCGCTCGTTCCGTCTCGGCGCGCAAATCCTCATTCGCTGCATTGCCAAAGTCGCCGATGCCTACACACTGGATCGAACGACCCGGCGCACCTTCAAGCCGCACGGCGCCGTTGCCTTTGACGACCGCAACCTGACGTGGTATGCCGACAGGGACGCCGTGTCGATCTGGACGGTCGAAGGGCGGCAGTACATCCCCTACCGTTTGGGCGACCGGCAGCGCGCGCTGCTGGCGTACCGCAACGGCGAAAGCGACCTGGTATACCACAAGGGAGTGTTCTACCTGCTGGCCGTGTGCGACGCGCCGGAGCCGGACGAGCAGCAGATCAACGGCGTGCTTGGCGTAGACCTGGGCATCGCGAACCTTGCCACGGATAGCGATGGCGCCCCCCCAGTCCCCCTCCACGGAGTGGGGGGGTTCGGGGGGGCGCGGACGACCCATTGAACGCAAACGGCGCTGGTACGCGAACCTGCGCAGGCGGCTCCAGCAGCGCGGCAGTCTCTCGGCGAAACGCCGTCTGCGCAGACTGGCCGGTCGTCAACGCCGGTTTCAGCAGGATACGAACCATTGCATCAGCAAGCGGCTCCCCCCCCTCAATCCCCCCCACGTTGTGGGGGGGACTAAAGGGGGGGCGCGGACGACGGTACGGAAATCTGAACGAGCGCGACGCAGCAATTGGGCCTTCGCGCAGGTGCGGCAGTTCATCGGCTACAAGGCGCGACTGGCAGGTGTGCCGATCGTGCTTGTTGATCCGGCATACACCAGTCAGCGCTGCAGCGCCTGTGGGCATACGGAACGCCGGAACCGCATCGGACAGGCCGTGTTTTGTTGTGTCGCGTGCGGGCATACTGCGCATGCTGATTGCAATGCGGCGCGCACCATCTCCTGGGCTGCTGTCAGACCGCCTATTGTCTCGGAGGCTCCACCCCCCCTTGCGTCCCCCCCGCAGGGGGGGATTGAGGGGGGTGCGGGGTCGCGCCAGAGACAAGCCCACGTCGTTCAGACGTGGGTATCTGACACCACCCTCACTCGAACCCGAACCACCCACGCTATCCCTCTCATTCGTTCCGTCTTGCCGGTGCAGATGCGCTCTCCGCCGCCTCTTACGAACCGGGTCGGCGCGGGTCCTGATTGAGCAGATCGCTCAAAAGCGCATCGTCGGACGCTGGTCGCTGACGCTCTCCGTCGCCGGTGAGCAGCAGGAAGAGCGCCAGCACAGCGACGCCGATGGTAATGGCGCTGTCGGCGACGTTGAAGATGCCGGGGAACCAGTGCACATGAACGAAATCAATGACATAACCGAAACGCAACCGATCGATGATATTCCCGATCGCGCCGCCGACGATCAGTCCAAGGCATATTTGAGAGAGGATGTGCGGTCCGGGCAGATGATAACGGTAGAAATACATGGCCCCCAGACTGATGATGATCGACGTCACGGTAAAAACGTGCGAGAAACCGACATCGAACATCCCGAAGGCAATGCCGGTATTGTGGATCAGCGTCAGACTCAACCAGTCGCCGATCAGTGGTCGAGACGTTCCTTCAACCGTGCCCAGGGTAGTGAGCACCCACGCTTTTGTCGCCTGATCGAAGGCGAGAATGGTTGCAGCGATCATGGCCGGGCGCACCCAGTAACGCTGCAGTTCGTTCCATATCGTTGTGCGTGAATCGGTCAATGCACTCTGTCACTTTCTGAGCACAGGTCAGAGATCAAGAACGCCTGCTCTCCTCCGCCTGCCGCCACATCCCCACGCTCCACGTTCTACGTGCTCACGTTCCACATTCTCACGTTCCACATTCGATGCCGTGAACAGACAACCCCTCGTGGCGCCGGGGAACCGCAAGGGGCTGTTTTTGTGCGCGCCCGTTCACATAGCGCGCCAGAGGGCTACCAGCGCCGGGCACGTTCACGCGCCGCCTGGCAGCGGACACACAGCGTCGCATATGGGAGCGCCTCCAGTCGCTCGAGCGGGATAGGCTCGCCGCAATCGGCGCAGATCCCATACGTCCCTTCGTCGAGGCGACGCAGCGCGGCATTGACCTGCTCGAGCAGATCACGCGCATTACTGCGCAGGGCGAGGTCGCGTTCGCGCACCAGCGTTTCCATCATTTCTTCGGCAACCACGTTTCCGATACCGGCGCTCTCCTCCCGACTGGCACGTTCACGCTCCAGTGCGGCGATCTCGGCGAGTAACGCGTCGCGCTCCGCTTCGAGTCGCTCTCGTTGTGCTGCGAAGATCGTCGTCGATGGCATCTTCGCCGCTCCTTTCTCGCCAACAACAAGACAGGCTCGGCAGCATCTTCTGCCGCACCTGCACCCGACACTTGCTCGCATACGCGCGGGTGGCGCGTATGCTCCGTTTTGCATACCGTTATTATACCACGCCGCAGGATTAAGCGCGGTTACGCTGTGTCCACTGAGCGATAACCGCCGATGCCGCCAGGAGTAAACGTCTCACCCAGGCTGTGCAGCAGCGTCGCCACGATGAGCAACTCACCGCGCAACACATCGCGCAGCGCCTCCGGACTCCGTTGCCCCCACAGATCGCTCAGGTCAGTCACATTCGTGCCGACCATCTGGACATACACGGGTGACGGTTTATCGTTGATGCGGTATCCCCGCCGTATTTCGACAGCAATATAGTCCGACGGCGGCGGGAGGTCCGGCGCAACGCGGCGCAGAGCCGCGCGTACCGCGCCGTTGAACGCGCGGATCAGTTCAGTGTCGCTGCGATCGAACGATCGAATATCGACGGTGTAGGTCCACGCCAGTTCGAGCGGACCGGGAGCGATGTCGCGCCCTTCCGAAGCCAGCTGGTGCGCCGCCGTCCAGACCAGGTTGAGTTCGACCCATGGCGGCGACCATCCCTCGCCGATCGGTTCGGGATGTTCCGGGAAGAGTTCAGCGCGGTAGGTGCGATCCAGCGTTTCGGGCTGGATGCTCTCGATAACGGCATGCTCGTGCAGACCGGCGATCAGCCAGGCTTCTTCCAGGCCCGCCGCAAGTTCTTCGTAACTGATCAACGCCATCTCCCGTGGTGTCAGGTGTGTTATCCGATATTGTACCGCCAGGCGTCGCATACGACAAGTGGCATTCCAGTGACCGCAAAAGCAGCATTTGCGCCTTTTCAAACAATCCGCTGGCGTGTTACAATAATGATACAAAGAAGTTATTGGGCCTCAGTGCGATACAGAGGGGAGAAAGCGTATGAGCAATGAACAGAGCAGACGTCGTCGCCGGGCGACGTATGTCTGGAAGCCTGAGATGATCCGCGCGTTGCGAGAACATATGGATATGACCCAGCGCGAGCTGGCCGACCTGCTGGAGGTGCGGCAGCAGACGATCAGCGAGTGGGAAACCGGTCTGCATACGCCGCATCGTTCGACCCAGAAAACGTTGAGCATGGTTGCCGAGCGGGCCGGTTTCCCATATCTGCCGCAAACCTCCGAACCCTCCGTCGATGGCGATGGCGCGCAGCGCAATGGCGAAGAGCAGCAGTCGCACACCGGGGATCTTTCCGCTGTGTCCGGGCAATCGTCCTGATGCGGCACGCCGCGCTCGCGCGCCGGAATGCCCGATATGCGAACGATGGACGAAGCGGACACAAGGCGGATCGATGGCGGTAAAACACAATTCAATATGGTTTGACGCTTACACGTTTCCGTGTTAGAATAGATTACCAGGAAGGGCGCGGTCGATGCGTCCTTCTTTTTCACCGGTCTTACACGAAAACGTGTGAAACTGCCATGCCACGTCGTCTCACTCTGCCATGCGACCGTCTCCGCGCCATGTATGAGGCGGGCGCCACCACCATCACGCTGGCGCGTCTGTATCACTGCAACCCGGTCACCATTGCGCGGCGTTTGCGGCAGTGCGGCGTGGCGCTGCGCAGTGGGCGCTTTACCGCCAGGCCGTTCGACGAAGCGCTCTTCCGCCGTCTGTACCTCGAGGAACGGCTGCCGCTCTCCCGGATCGCCATCGCGCTCAACGTCTCGGTGAGCACGATCGGGAACTGGCGGCGGCGGCTCGGCATTCCGCCGCGTGGGCGAAAACGGTGAAGCGTTCTTCGAAGCGTGGCGGACGTGCGCAGGAGTGACCAGGCGGGGCGCAACGAGATTTCTCAGGTACGACAAAGGGACGTGCTCAGACGTATCGCCCCCGTGGTGTTTGTGCGTCAGCGGAACGATGTCTTGTGGCGCCTGCGAATGTCTTCCCGCCACTGATGCCTGATCCTGGGAGCAGACCCCGAACCCTTAATCGTGACCAGGCGCCTGCGACGGTGCAACGGGTGCGAAAACGTGCGATCCATAAGCGTGGACTTTGTGGACTTCGTGCCTTTGTGGTGCGATCATCAAGCGATTTCTCATTGTCGTATCATAGTGAACGATGTATGCGCGTGTGCAACGCTCGTCCTGTTGCGCCGCGTTGCCTTTACCATCGAGAAACCCATGTACGATATGATCGGGAAAGCGCACATGGGCGAGCGTCGGAAACGCATTGCGGAACACGTAGGCGTGATGCAGTTCATCGGGCAGTCCGGTCACGCACACGGTCGCGCCTGAAGGAATGTCTGCAAGGGAAGCGTCCATCCAGGCGATGGCGCGTTCCATTTCGTCACCCGCCTGGCGCCACCAGTATGCACGGTACGAAGCAACACCTGCGTTCGCCCCGATCAGCAGGATCAGCGCTGCAACACAGAATGATCGCCGCATCTCCGTCGCCTGCCAGACTGCGCCCCAGCCCGCTGTGATCAGCCAGGCGATCCCGATCGTCGCCATGAACGCGGTGCGCCCGGTGGCGGTCAGGATGACCGGGTACAGGGCGATGACGCTCCACGCCGCCGCAAACAGCAGGATGCGCGTCTGTCGCCGGGGGATGCGCCTGCGAACCTGCCAGACCAGCCATCCCAGCATGATAGCCGCGCATATCGCGATAGTCATTGTCACCAGCGGCAGTGTCGGTTGTTGCCGCCACAACGGGAGTGATGTCAGGTAGCCGTAGTTGTCCGGCAGGGCGAACAGCCCGACCGCCAGGTAATATGCAAGGTTGACGGCAATTCTGATCGGGTCGATCTCAACCGGGTAGGGCGAACCGGTCCAGAAGCGAAAGGCGACGAACACGCCCTGAACTGCCAGCAGGGGTGCGACCGGCGCCAGGCGGCGGAGGCGTTCGCGCCACGCGCGCTCGTCAGTGTCGAGCAGATCGTAGACGGCAAACGCGACCGGCAGGAAAATCGCGGTTTCTTTGGCGCCAATCGCGAGAATGTAGCACACAACGGTCAGCGCGTAATATCTGCCGGGTGACGGGGACGCGCGGAATGCCAGGTAACTCCGCAGACCGAGGAGGACGAACAACCCCGCCAGCAGTTCGTTCGACGCAGACACCCACAGCACCGGCTCGGCGTGCGCCCCGTGAACGCCAAAGAGCGCGGCGGTCAGCGCGCCGACGTCGGTACGCTGCGTCAATACGCTGATAATGTCGGCAGCCAGCACGGCAATGACCACGTAGAGCACGAAGGCGACGATATGATACCCGAGCGCCTCGAAGCCGAAGAAGCGTGCGCAAACACTGATAAATAGATCGAACACCGGACGATACCAGCCGCCGTGGGTGGCAGTAAGCAGGTGCGGCATGTCCCGAAGCGACAGGTTCAGGTTGCGCTGGATCACGGCCCAGTCATCAGCCAGAGGCGCATTGGTGAAGCCAGGAAGGTAGATGGCAGACGCAGCAAACGCAGCAGTCGTGAAAAGGAGCAGGCGGCGGATCATGCACCATCCTGTGCAGCTACGCTCTGCGCGCCAGAACGTTCAGAACGCCGAGGAACGCAACCGCCGCCGCGATGTGGAACATGATCAGGATCAGGTAATCGGTTCCACTGCCCCCCATTGGCATCGCCGACGGATTGGCGGCGCCTGCCAGGTTGGGGATCAGCGACACGAAGAACGCGATAACTCCGATGATGTTGTAGGTTCTGAGCGGATTGGCGGCGACACGATTGACCACTGCCAGCACACCAACGCCGATCAGGGTGAAGAGTAGCGTAAAGGCGATAATTGGTCCGAGCGTGAACGGCATGAAATCCGACGACAGCGGCACAATCGCGCCGAGGATCAGGCGGGTGACGATATTCGCCACGACCGCCGCCGCAACCGCTGCACCGCCGGCTCTGAGCAGCGTCGCGTTCGAAAGACGGGTCTGTGCAGGCGTGGACATACCACAGGCTCCCGGGTCATCACAATGACAGGAACAGGGCGCGAACTCGTGATTGCTCACCCGGTCATTATATCAGACGCCAGGCGATGCCTGTCCTGTGACCCGCACCTTCCCCTACCGATTTGCGTCCAGACAGGTCTGAATCTGGCGGTCTGCAACAGCAAATGCGCCTTCGACCGATGCGACCTCGCGTATTGCAGCGTCGAGCGCATTACCGATGGCGGATGCAACCGGTCCGTTATAGATGCTGCCGCATGCCAGCGGATAGCGCGGCGGCGCAATCCCCGCTTCGCTCCCGCTGATGAAGGCGCGCATATTGGCGGGGGGCGCAGGGAGCTGCGCAATCGTCGGGTCGTTGCGTAACGACAGGAGCACCGGCGTGCCCAGATACGCATTGACGATCGCGCGCTGAGTGTCTGGAGCAATGATGGTCTTGACGAAATCCCAGGCAAGTTGAGGGTCGCGTGAAGCGCGTGTAACAGCAAAACCATAGGTCGCAAGACCGGTGAAACGACCCGCCGGATGTGCCGGCGTCACCTGGACATCCCAGTCGAAACGGTCGCCGATCTGCTCGCGGTATCGTTGTGCCACGCCGGCGATCGAAAAGAACGCCGCACATGTTTGATCGATAAAGCAGTCGCCGCGGCTGGCGCCAGGTCTGACTGCAATCTTGTGTTTGAGCCAGAGATCGAGGTATCCCTGCAACCCTTCGAGCGAACGGGGCGAACTCAGGGTCGATTGAGCGCCATCGGCGCTGAGAATGTCGCCGCCTGCACCGCGCACCCACGGCAGCCAGTACGCCCACCAGGTATGATTGACCAGCCCGAAGTTCGTAAAACTCAGACAATCGACCCCTGAAGCAGCTTCCTGGAGCCGCCTGCACGCGGCGATCAGATCGTCCCAGGTCCAGTCATCGCGCGGGAGCGGCGCACCCGACCGTTCCCACAGCGAACGGTTATAGTACATCTGAACCGTTTCGAGCGACACGGGGATCATGTACAGGCCGGGGCGATCACGGGAAGACCCGAGTTCCAGCGCCATCGGATGCACATCGGTCAGGTTGACGCTCCCATCGCCCCTGGCAAATTCCTCCAGGTCGATGATCAGTTCGGCTTCGATCAGTGCCGGAGCAAACACATCGACCAGCCAGACCACGTCGGGAATGTTGCCGGTCGCTGCGCCGCTCTGCAACTCGCTGTAGTCGCCGTTGCCGTAGATGAACTCAACCTGTACGTCAGGATGCATGGAACGAAATTCGCGACTGACGATCTCAATCACGCTTTCGAGCGATGGGTCGCGCGCGGCATACACACGCAACACACGCGGTTCTGGTGTTGGAGTGGGCGGCGGCGGCGCGAGCATCCCGCACGACGCCAGGATCAGTGATGCGAGCACGACCAGCACTCCCTGACGCACTGACACATGCCGTTGCATGGAAACATCCTTTCGTTTCAACCCCGTCTGCACAGGACGGCGCCAGACAGTTCGAGAGACCGGGCAGGTTGCGCGTCGCACGGCTGGCGAGTGCGCGGAACCCCACGGATGCAGCAGATCGAGGCGGATCGTCCTGTGATGGAATCAGGCTGCATCCGGGCTGTGGATACCTTTCGACACTCGTTCGTTGTTCCGTCTGCTATTGTATCAGAAAGCCCGGGCGCCCATGCGTCCCGTTGATGTGACGGTGTACGAATGTGCGTAAACGTGCACGTAGCGACGATGCCTTTCCAGCAATAAATACACGTCATGATTGCCCGGCTGCACCATGTCATGGTATGATGACGCAAAGCGGCATGAAGTGCACATATTTCCAGGAGGACGGTCATGGACGACCACACCAACGATGATCTCCCGTGCTATGGGTTGTATATCGACGGCAGCTGGGTCGATGCCGAGGGAGGCACGATGCCGGTCAACGAACCGGCGCTGGGACGTCCCATGGCATACGTGGCACGCGGCTCGGCGGCCGACGTTGATCGCGCGGTGGCGGCGGCGCGTGAGGCGTTCGATCGCGGTCCCTGGCCCCACACCCCTGGTCACGAACGCGCCCGCATCCTCAATGCGATCGCCGATCTGATCGAAGAGCACACTGCTGAATTCGCCGAGCTCGAATCGCGTAACCTTGGCGCACCGCTGCGCAAAACCACGTTCGTTGACATCCCCTGGTCGGTCGAGCATCTGCGCGTGTTCGCTGAACTGGCGACGATCCATCCGTATGAAGCGCTGCCGTGGACGGATATTCCCTCGGTGAGCTGGAACTTCGTCTGGCGCGAGCCGATCGGGGTGTGCGGGCAGATTGTGCCGTGGAACTACCCGTTGCTGATGACGATCTGGAAAATCGCGCCAGCGCTGGCCACCGGGAACACGATTGTGCTCAAGCCGGCGTCCTATACGCCACTAACGGCTCTGATGCTGACACGGCTGATCCACGAGTCGGGGTTGCTGCCGCGAGGCGTGCTGAACGTGGTGACCGGTCCAGGCGCCGAAGTCGGTGATGCGCTGGCGCGCCATCCCGGCGTGGATAAAGTGTCGTTTACCGGATCGACCGAAACCGGACGACACATTATGCGGCTGGCGAGTGACACGATCAAGCGCCTGACCCTCGAACTGGGCGGCAAGTCGCCGAGCCTGGTGATGCCCGACGCCGATCTCGAACTTGCTACCGATGGTGTGCTGTTCGGCGTATTTTTCAACGGCGGGCAGAGTTGTGAGGCGGGAACGCGCTGTCTGGTGCCGGAAATCCTGCACGACGAGTTCATCGAGCGGCTGGTGACCCGCGCCCGCTCGTTGCGGATCGGCGACCCGCTCGATCTGGAAACCGACCTGGGTCCGCTCGTTTCCGAAGCGCAGTGCCGCATTGTCGAGGAGTACATCGATGTCGGCAGAAACGAAGGCGCCCGCCTGGTGACCGGCGGGAAACGCGCGCGCGTCCCCGGCTTCGAGCGCGGTCCTTTCATCGAGCCGACAATCTTCACCGATGTGCAGAACGGCACACGCCTGGCGCAGGAGGAGATTTTCGGTCCAGTGCTGTCAGTCATTCCGTACCGCACAGTGACGGAAGCGATCGAACTGGCGAATGCCAGCCGCTACGGTCTCGGTGCCGCCGTCTGGTCGCGCGACCTGCAGGGGGCCATCGAGGTCGCCAAGCGCATTCGCACCGGCACCGTCTGGATCAACGACCATCACATCATTCTGCCGCGTGCGCCGTTTGGCGGCTACAAGCAGAGCGGCATCGGGCGCGAGCATGGCATCTACGGTCTGATGGCGTACACCGAACTGAAGCACATTCACGTTGATCTCATGCAGAAGCGCACCGGTCGCGTCTGGTGGGATGTGCTCATTCCACAAACGGAGTGATCGAGGGGGGCAGGTTGATTCGGGTTCTTCTCCAGGTTCAGGGGTAAGCAGTCAGGGTGTCCTGTTGAATTCGAAGGTTGTCGTTGCTGCTGACGTGACAACAGGTGCCGGGTGCGCGGGCGTCTCGCCTGTTGTCGGCAGCGCAGGCGGCGCGACGGACAACGGTTGCCGGGTGCGCGGGCGTCTCGCCCGCGTGCGGTCTGGAGTCCTGTATGACCGGGTCTGTTGTCATCACGGCAGTGTGCGGTACAGCGGCATAGAGTGTTGAATAAGAGCCTATCTGAATAACGCAGGATACCGAAGAACCGCATCCTGAGCAGCGCGCAGCGCCCCCGTACGCCCCCGTACGGGGGTACGGGGGCAGCGCGTATCGAAGGGGCGGTTTTTTGGATGGGCACTTATTAATGCCTGGCATGCTTATCTTGGGCAAGAAGAAGATCGTCTGGCTTCGTGCGCGGATCAGGTGGCTGCGTTCGTTCATTTCGTGAAGCATGAATCTGCGAAATTGCCTGGCGTCAGCAATGATGTCTGACAATTCATTCAAGTCGATGCGCTCTGCCGCGCGTTTGACCGACGTAAACCGTTGCTGTCGATCCGGCATTTCAACGACGCGGGGTTGCCTCAGCATTGGTAGGACGAGCTGAAGATTATGCTTGCGCATATCGTGCACGCGGCATCTATGTCGACACGCCAGTCACTAATGATCGTGGTCGGCGTTTCTATGAGGCAATGGGCTATCAAGCAGGATATATCATGCCCCGTTACTATGAAGAAGAACTGGATGGTGTGACATACCAAAAGTTCTTTGGTGAAAAAGCCGCCTGACACTGGCTCTGACGGACTGCGCAGTTAGCGCGTCGAGATCGCGATGATGCGCACCCCCGAGGGTCTCTACGACGTGGCACACGCGAGTTGTGTCGTCCCCGTGCATGAACATCTCGCTGACGGACGTAGCGATCTCAGCCTGGAAGCGCACATAGCGCTCAAACATCTGGGTGCGAAACCCGCCACAGGTGCACGGTGCTGGCAACTGCTCCACCGTGCCGGCAGTCGTGACCAGATCGCGGGGTAGTAGCCGTTACGCTGATTGCGGCGGGTGGAGGTATACCTGTCGTAGGCGTCGGCAGATTGTAGCAGTGAGCGATGATACATGTGGAGTTTGAACATGTGTGCTTCCGTGTTATAATGTCACGTGTCTATGGCAACTGATCGCAACTCGCTTGTGACTGGTTGCGAGCACATCAATATTGTCAAAAGGAGAACCGGTGTGAAGATAAAACTGACGAGCGTATTTGTTGACGATCAGGATAAGGCATTGACGTTTTACACAGAAACATTGGGGTTTGTTAAGAAACATGATTTCCCCGTCGGACAGTTCAAATGGCTCACCGTTGTCTCGCCCGAAGATCCGAATGGCGTCGAGTTGCTCCTTGAGCCAGATGAAAACCCGGCCGCTCGTGCATACAAGAAGGCCATCTTTGAGCAGGGGATAACGGCAGCAGCCTTCGAAGTTGAGGATATTCACCAGGAGTATGCCAGGCTAAAAAGGTTAGGCGTCGAGTTTACGATGGAGCCAACCAACATGGGAATGTCAACCAATGCCGTATTCAACGATACCTGCGGCAATCTGATACTCATCTATCAGGTCACGACTGGTTGAACGTTGTCGTGGCAATTGCGGTTCAAAGCGAGGATTGGATGACGATCACGTGTTCAGTGTACTGCGGCGCGAGCCTGGACGGTTTCATCGCAAAGCCTGATGGAGACATCGAGTGGCTCCACCTGCCCGAATACGCCGGCGCCGAGTCGACGGGTCTGAGCTACGAGGAATTCATTTCCTCGGTCGATGCGGTCGTGATGGGGAGACGCACATTCGAGAAGGTGTTGACCTTCAAGGAGTGGCCGTACAATGTTCCTGTGACGGTGCTATCGACGCGCCTTCACAATGTGCCAGACCATCTCAGAGGGCAGGTTACGGTCAGGAAGGGGCAGCCTGAAGAGATTGTTCGACAGCTGGCCGGTGAAGGTCGAAGGCGCCTGTACATCGATGGAGGGGTAACCATTCAGAGGTTTCTACAATCTCGCTTGATCCACGAAATCACGATTACCTATCTCCCGGTGTTGCTTGGTGCAGGCATACCCTTGTTTGGCTCGATTGGTGTCGAAGCCCGCCTCAGGTTGCTACAGGTCACCTCCTCGAGGAAAGGTTTCGTCCAGGTGAGATACATGGTCCAAAATACCGCCCACCCAGCGCTTGCCGCCGATGCGGCTTCGCCGCGCGGCTGAAGTGCAAACTGGTTTGGACTGTACCTCCATTTGCTGACCGCCCAATTGTGTTGTCTTTTCCGAACGAACCGTCCCTCCACCTGTTGATCGACGAGCGATTCTGGGAGATTACCCTCTACCTTGCTCATCCCTCACAGGCGCAACCAGCAGAAATTGCCTGGGACGATCAGGCGCACTTTCATCCGTATGTCTTTCGTTGGAACGAATTACTCGGCATCTGCACCTATCTGGGTAAGCAACCTGTTTTTATCACACAACCATACCTCCCATCACTCCTACTCTATCGTTTTGCACCCATCACGGCATCCGAGAGATTGCATCGCTCCTCGATCTGCACCACCAAAAATATTGTGCAAAACCATTGCAAGGTATTGACAAAGCCTGCAAGCCATGGTAGACTATTCCTGACCGTTCGGTAAAGTGGTACAATGCAGAGCGGAAAGGAGTGCGCAGCACGCAACGGTTTCTGGAAAGCGCAACAGGTAATCCATGCAAGATGTGATCAATGAACCGGCATATGGCCCGACTGCGGCACGTATTCTGATGACAGCCACGCGGCTCTTTATGCAACGCGGCTACAGCGCTGTATCGATCAACGATATCGTGCAGGCCGCCGATGTCACCAAGCCGACGCTGTACTACCACTTTTCCGATAAGGAAGAGTTGTTTGTGCTGGTTGCGATCCATATGCTGGCAGAAATGCACGCGACGATGCGGCGTGCAATCGCCGATCAGCCCGATACGCGCAGCCGTCTGGTTGCGCTGGCGCAGGTGCTGCTCCATGAGCCGAACAGCGATACGCGCATGATGCGACATCAGGCGCGTGAACATTTGAGCCCGGAACGTCAGCGCCGCCTGGCAGAGGCGTTCAGGCGCTATATGGTTGACCCGCTGTACGCTGTGATGCAGCAGGGTATCGACAGTGGTGAACTGGGCAAGCATAGCGCTTTCGATCTGACGATGCTGTTTCTCGGTCTCATGGAAGGGTTTCAGCGTCAGACGGCGCCGCCGGTTGAACCGGAGCGCAATCACCTGTATCGGGATATTTCGACCGATCACTTTTCTGCCGAGACGCTGGTCGATCTCTTTCTCTACGGTACTGCCGTTCGCTAGGTAGCCGGTATTGATATTACGTACACCTTCCTGCGCATGGTGTGGGAGGGATTGGATTTCATTTGTCGAAACTTAAGGAGGAATCTGTGACTTCTGTCCCTCAGGCGAAACCTGGTTTACGTCTTCCCCGTCCTTCGCTGCCGGTGATCATCGCCGCAGTGTTGATAGTCGCTGTGATTGCCACGCTCGTTGTGCCGCGACTGGCGGGCAGCAGCGCCGATCCGCTCCGGGACGGCACGCCGATTACCGTTACCCGCGATACGCTGATTGCCGGCATCAGCGCCACCGGTCGCATCGAGCCGCGTCAGGAAGCGGCGCTCGGTTTTACGGTGCCTGGTCGCGTGGCTGAGATTCTGGTCGCTGAAGGCGATCTGGTGCAGGCTGGCGCACCTCTCATCCGCCTCGACAGTCGTGAGGCGGCTGCGCAGGTGGCATCTGCGCAGGCGGCGCTGGCACAGGCGGAAGCCGACCTGCAGCAGTTGCAGGAGGGCGCGACGCCGGAAGAGATCGCTCAGGCGCGCGCTCAGGTCGAAGCGGCGCGCGGCGCTCTGACGCAGACCGCCGGAAGTGTGACATCAGCCGATATTGCGGCAGCGCGCGCCCGGGTGGAGGAGGCGCGTGCGCGCCTGAGCGCTCTGCAGGGTGCGCCGAATAATGACCAGCTGACGGCGGCGCGCGCGGCGCTTACCGAAGCGCAGGCAGCCCTCGACCGCCAGCGCAGCGCTCTGGCAGCTGCCAAACTCGATGCTGAGCGCCAGGTGTTCGAGCGCGCCAACCGCCTGCGCGATGCGCAGACCGCCTTTGCCGCCGCGCGCGACAATCTGACGCGCGTTGAGGAGGATGGAAGAGACCCGCTGACCCGTGCACCGCTCACCGATGCCGGCAAACGCGCTTATGCCGATGCGTTTGCGCAGGCGGAACGCGCCCTGCAGGACGCCGAACTGGCGCTCAATCAGGCGCGTATCGCGTATGAGACGGCGCGTCAGAATGAGATCACCGGTCTGGCGGAAGCCGAGGCGCGGGTTGCAACCGCACAGGCGAACCTCGATGCGCTGCTCGACCCCAACCCAGACCGTATTGCCGCTGCACGCGCTGCACTGGCGCAGGCGGAAGCCGACCTGGCGCGCCTGATCGGCGAGCAGCGCCAGGGAGCGCTTGCTGCACAGCAGGCTAATCTTGCTGCTGCTGAAGCCAATCTGGCACGGTTGACCGCCGACCCGCGCTCCACCGACCTGGCCCGCGCACAGGCGCGTGTCGCGCAGGCAAAGGCGCAACTCGAGCTGGCGCAGATTCGCTTCGATGATACAACCCTCACTGCTCCTTTCACCGGCGTGGTGGCGAGCATCAGCGTCGCGCCCGGCGAGCAGGTCGGGCAAACCCCCGTTCTGACGTTGATCGATGTCAGCCGCTTCAACGTCACCGTTACCGTCGATGAGGTCGATGTGGCGCGCGTCGCGCCAGGTCAGGAAGTCGAGGTTCTGATCGATGCTCTCGGACCGCCGCCGCTGACCGGTCTGGTGCAGCGTGTCGCGCCACAGGCGACGAATGAGCGAAATGTCACTGCTTACGAGGTGGAGCTCGAAGTGTCACCTGGCGCGCGTCCGGTGCGCTCTGGGATGACGGCAAGCGCCACGATTATCACGGCGAAGCGCGACAATGCGCTCAGCGTTCCGGTGCAGGCGATCCGCGAAGAGAATGGTGTAACGGTCGTGGATGTGATTGTCAACGACAACGGGCGCGCCACCCTCACGCCTCAGCCGGTCGAAACAGGAATCCGCGCAGGTGACCGAATCGAAATTGTGAACGGATTGCAGGAAGGTCAGCAGGTGCTGCTGCCCGGCGCTCGATGATTAACCAGCCTCGTGCAGGCTCTGAACCTGCACGAGGCGGAGGAGATAGTTCCATGAATACAGAAACAGAGTACATCACTCCAGCCGAAGCTATCGACTACGTGACCGAACCGGTGGTGCGCGTCGAGCGCGTGACGAAGGAGTTCGTCACCGGCGGCAGCCGCTTCCGCGCTCTCGATGACGTATCGCTCGAAATCCATCGCGGCGAGATGGTCGCCATTATGGGTCCGTCGGGCAGCGGTAAAAGCACCCTGATGACCATTCTGGGTCTGCTCGATGTGCCGACGTCTGGCGCCTACTGGCTCGATGGACAGGATGTCAGCAAACTGGACCGTGTACAGCAGGCGCGGGTGCGCAATCAGAAACTGGGGTTTGTGTTCCAGAACTTCAATCTGCTGCCGCGACTGACCGCGCTGAAGAATGTCGAACTGCCGCTCGTCTATGGACGCATCGGAGCGCGGGAACGCGAGGAACGCGCGCGCCAGGCGCTGGAAGCGGTGGGGTTGGGCGAAAAATTGAACAACCGTCCCAATGAACTCTCCGGCGGTCAGAAGCAGCGCGTCGCCATTGCCCGCGCACTGGTCAGCAATCCGGCAATGGTGCTCGCCGACGAGCCGACCGGCGCACTCGACACGCGCACCGGCGCGGAGATCATGGCGCTCTTCCGGCAGTTGAACCGTGAGCAGGGCATTACGATCGTCATCGTGACCCACGACCCCGAGATCGGCAAGCAGATGGACCGGGTGATCGGGCTGCGCGACGGGCGTCTCACCGAGAATATTCTGCAGGAGTACTATCACGTCAATCTTGCTGCAGAAGAGCTGGAACTTTCGGTGCGCGAAAAGGAACCGGTTGCTGTGCCGGTTATGCGTACAGAACAGGAGTAGGCGACCGTGTTCAAAGAACTTGCGCTTATGGCAATCGACAGTCTGCGGGCGAACAAGTTTCGCTCGCTGCTGACGATGCTGGGCATTATCATCGGCTCTGCCACGCTGGTTGCCGTTCTGTCGCTCGGCAACGCATTGCAGAGTCAGGTCTTCGAGCGGTTCGTTGATCTGGGTACCCGTCGAATTGCCGTGCTCCCCGGCGACCCGCAGGCGCGCGGCGCGCGTGATATTCCCGGCTACGGTCTGCTATCAATCCAGGACTATCGCGCGCTGGAGCAGCTGGTGGCGCGTCATCCGGATGTCTTCCGCACGATTGTGCCCGAAGTGTCGATTCGTGTGTCGGCGCGCTTCGGCGGTTCGGCAGCCAACCCAACGGTGGTTGGCACAACGAGGGATTATCAGCTGGTGCAGACGGTGCCGGTGCAGTATGGCCGGTTCCTGACCGACGATGACGACCGACAGGCGGCGCGGGTGGCGGTGCTTGGCGCGCTCGTCGCTGAAGATCTCTTCGGCAAAGAGAATGTGAAAGATGCCGTCGGGAAGACCATCGAGGTCAACGGTCAACCGCTCCAGGTCGTCGGGGTGCTGCGGCAACTCGGCGGGCCATTTTCGTCCGACCAGCGCATTCTGGTGCCGGTCAGCACGGCGCGGCTGCGCATCGCCGGCAGCCAGGATTTGCCCGGTCGCGGGTTGCAGATGAGCAGTATTCTGCTCAGCCTGCAGAGTGAGCAGATGGTTGAACGCGGCGAAGCGCTGGTGACTGCGACGCTGCGCGCCACCCGCAACGTGCCCGAAGGCGCAATCGACGATTTCCGTCTGAACCTGCCGACGCAGGCGCTCAGCGTGCTGGCAGGCATCAACGGCGCCATCACCGGGTTCATCGCGCTGGTGGCAGGGATCAGCCTGGTGGTCGGCGGAATCGGGATTATGAACATCATGCTGGTGGCGGTCACCGAGCGCACCCGTGAAATCGGCGTGCGCAAGGCGCTCGGCGCCACCGATGGGGATGTGCTGAGCCAGTTTGTGCTGGAAGCGGTCGCGATCAGCGTAACGGGCAGTCTGCTTGGCGTCACCGGCGCGATTGGACTGGTAGCGCTGGTCGGCGTGGCTGCCGGGCTGTCTGTATCGATCTCGTGGATTGCAGTGGTACTGGCGCTGGTGTTCGCGTGCGCTATTGGCGTCGGCTTCGGCTACTACCCCGCGCGCCGCGCCGCGCTCCTTCTGCCAATCGAAGCATTACGGTACGAGTAACGTTCAACGTTGAACGTTCAACGTTCCCACGTTCAACGTTGAACGTTCAACGTTCCCACGTTCCCACGTTCATCTAATGACCTGCAGTGCATCGAGAGCGGGCAGGAAAACCTGGTCATACAACTCGTCACGGTTCCCTGGAGCGCTGATCATCAGCACGAGCAACGCGCGACCGCCATCTTCCGCCAGCGCGATGTCGGTCGGCTGCCCGCGGATTGTCGCCGTGTAAAGTTGCCAGGTATAGCGTTCGCTCGTATATTGCCCTGCTGCTTCAGGTTCACTATCCAGATTGAATCGACCACTCAGACTGACCAGCACTTCGAGCGCAGAGACTGGCGCCCGTGCTTGAACAATTGCCGCATCGCCCGATGGACGACCATACACCCCCTGCCCGAAGTTCGTCCATCCCTGCGGCGTCACACCGGCAATCCCCTGTTCACTGTCGCGAAACGGGATCAGGCGCACTGCTGCACCCTCGACGTCGAACGCAGGACCTCCGAGTTGCGCCATACACGCCGCGTCTGGCTGGCGCTGCGGATTGTCAAGGAATGCCAGCGCCATACTCAACGGGCAACCGCCATCCAGGACAACACCGTGCCCGGAGGAGGGAAACTCGAAGAAGAAACCATTGCGCAGCGTCGCCGCTGCTTCTTTGCCGTCGTCAGGCGGCGTCGCCGGATCATACGTTCCGGCGAGAATGAGCGCAGGAATGTCACTGCGCACCGGCTGATTCTCGATCGGCGGCGCAGCGCCGACGCCCCAGGCATTGCAGATGTCCCAGAACGACGCCATATCAAACACATCCTGCTGGTGCGGGAAGGGTTCATCCGCCCTCACCATCGCCTCGCGTGGCTCGAAGAGAATTTCATCATAACAGCGCGCCGAGTACATAACTCCGTAACTGAAATAGTCGCTCTGCGAAACATTGTTCATGATAAGGCGAAGCCACAGGTCGAAATCGTTCTTCTGCGCTGCATCATAGATTGCACGTGGCAGCAGCGGAATGATGTCCGTTGAATACATCGCCTGAAACAGTGTGCTGATCATTGAGTCGCCGTTGATCAGCACCTGATAGGTGCGTCCGGTAAACGGGTCGATGCCAGGAAGCGTCACCGGTTGCGTATTGAGTTTCGCGACCAGGTTGTAGAACTCCCGCTCCAGATCGGGATAGGCTGCGTTGCAGGCCGGATCGGCGGCGCACCCGCGAAAGAGAGTTTGAAAGGCGCGCTCGGCGTCGGCAGGCGTCTGCGACTCATTGATCTGTGGCGGGCGGGTCGAGTCGAGGATCACGCTGCGGATGCCCTGCGGATACTCGCGCATCGTGGTCAGCGCCAGGCGTGTGCCATACGAACTGCCGATCAGGTTCCACTGCTCGTAGCCGAGCGCCAGACGCAAGTCTTCCAGATCGGCGGCGTTGACCAGTGTATTGTACTGCGCCAGATTGATCCCTTCTGCAACCAAACGGTCACGACACGTGAGCGCCGCTTCGTTCCAGAGGCGCGAACTTTCGTCAACGCGGATATCCATGGGCAACATGTCGAAACTGAGTTTCGTCAGTTCCGGGCAGGCAAGCGAAGGGGTCGAGAAGCCGGTGCCGCGCTGGTCGTACAGAATGAAATCCCGGTTGGCAAGGAATGGTCGGAACCAGACATCGAACACCAGCGGCAGGCGCTCGAGTGCATCAACGCCAGGACCGCCTTCCAGATAGACGATCGGGTCAGGTGGCGGATTGGAACGAGTGCTGCGAAAGATAGCGACGTGGAGCCGTACTTCCCTGCCATTCTCGGGTTTTGCGCGATTTTCGGGAACAGTCAGCCAGCCGCATTCAACCGAAACGCCTCGTGGCGGGGAAAACTCGCATTGCGCGGTCTCATAGCGCGCAGTAACCCGGGCAGGCGTTGCAACCGGCGCCGAAGCAGGTTCCGGCGCTGCGGTTGGCGCCGGCGCGGACGTTGCTGTCGGAGCGCCGAGCAACTCTTCAGCCCCTGGCGCCAGCGTCGGCGTCGGCGTCGATGCGGATGGAAACGAACACGCGCTCAGCAACAGCGCGACGATCAACAGAACAGACCGCAGGTGCATGGGTCGGGCTTCCCTTCTCCACTTGCCAGCCAGTACAAGGTCATAAGTACATTGTACCGTAATCGGGCGGGATGTGAGATATGCGTGATCCTGACGTGATGAGAGCCTGTCCGAACAACTGCCCCTTCGATACGCGCTGCCCCCGTACCCCCGTACGGGGGCGTACGGGGGCGCTGCGCGCTGCTCAGGATGCGGTTGTTCGGTATCCTGCGTTATTCGGATGGAATCTAAGCACAATTGTAGTTACAGGGGGTTGATATGGCACACGTGCTTCACACGCGCCTGGTCAGGATTGACAACTGATCGGTGTCGGCTGGTGAAGCGCCCTGAACAGATCGACCGCGCCGCGTCATAATACCGGTTATCGTTGATAATGCTGCATGACCATATGCGGTTTCAGGCGTTGTGATGTCAGGTGTCGTATTCCAAAATCAAAAATCAAAAATCAAAAATGGCATAACGGGTGCTGGCAACGCTGTCCGAGATGTTTGCTGAACAGCGAACCGGTATAACGCGCTGCGGCATGTGTGCTATAATATCTCACTGTCGCAGAGAAGCGACGTCCTCACCGCTGAGCCGGTTATCGGATCTGCATACCTCTGGGAGCGTAGCGAGCGCCAATGGATCGCATTCTTGTGACTGAAACGATCGCCGCAGAAGGGCTTGCCCGGTTGCGGGCCGCCGCGCGCGTCGATGTTCGCACCGATCTCGACAAAGCCGGCCTGATAGCCATCCTTCCCGACTATGACGCCCTGATCGTCCGCAGCGCCACGAAAGTCACCGCCGATGTGCTGGCGGCGGGAACCCGTCTGCGCGTTGTCGGGCGCGCCGGAACCGGCGTGGACAATATCGACCTCGACGCCGCCACGCGCCAGGGGATCGTGGTCGTCAATGCGCCGGCGTCGAACAGCGTCGCCGTCGCCGAACTGACCATCGCCCTGATTTTGAGCCTGGCGCGCCATATTCCGCAGGCGCACAGTTCGGTCGTCGCAGGGAAGTGGGAGCGCAACCGTTTCATGGGGTTTGAGGTGCGCGGCAAGACGCTTGGTCTGATCGGGTTGGGGCGGATCGGCGCGGAGGCGGCGCGTCGGGCGCGCGGTTTGGAAATGCACGTCGTCGCTTATGATCCGGTCGTTTCGACTGAACGCGCCGCGCAACTCGGCGTTGCGCTTGCATCACTCGATGATGTGCTGGCACAGGCGGACATTGTGTCGCTCCATGTACCGCTGATCGACTCCACGCGCAATTTGATCAATGCCGCGCGTCTGGCGCAAATGAAGCGTGGCGCGTATCTGATCAATGCCGCGCGTGGCGGCGTCGTCGATGAGGCGGCATTGCTTGAGGCGATTGAAAGCGGACATATTGCGGGTGCAGCGCTCGATACGTATGCAACTGAGCCACCGGTTGGCAATCCGCTCGTCGGTCATCCGCGCGTTATCACCCTTCCTCATTTGGGGGCATCGACCGTTGAGGCGCAGGCGCTGACCGGCGTCGATGTCGCTGAGGGGGTTCTGGTGGCGCTCGCCGGCGGCTCGCCGCATTATGCGGTCAATGCGCCCTACATTCCGCCCGAACATCGCGGTCTCGTCGCGCCATACGTCGATCTGGGTCGGCGGCTCGGCATGCTCTGCGCCGGTCTGGTCCACGATCCGGTGCACAACTTCGAGATCGAGTATCGCGGTGAACTGGCGACCGTCGATACCACGCCGGTGCGTCTGGCGATCCTGCAGGGGTTGCTGGCTGGCACCCGCGAAGAGCGGGTCACGCCGGTGAATGCGCCGATCCTGGCGCGTGAACTGGGATTGAAACTGACCGAGTTTTCAACCGACGATGCCGGGAATTTCTCAGGACTGCTGGTGTTGCGTGCGCAAACGAGCGATGGCGCGCGCGAGTTTGCCGGGACGATCCTGCGCGGCGAACCGCACGTTGTCGAGGCCGATGGCTTCTGGGTGACGTTCGTGCCCGCCGGTCCGATGTTGTTCACCTACCACCGTGATCGCCCTGGCATGATCGGAAAGGTCGGCACGCTCCTGGGTGAGGCGGACGTGAACATTGCGAGTATGGATGTCGGGCGGCTGGCGCCGCGCGAGCAGGCGATGATGGTGTTGCGCCTGGACGACCCGGTGCCGCCGCATGTAATTGCGCGCCTGCGCGAAGAACCGGACATCCAGCACGCGACGACGTTGATCATATAGCCGCTACGCGAGCCGCGCCTGTAATGCCAGCACCCCGGCTACAAACAGCGCCGCGAGCAACACCAGGTCGTATGCCAGGTAGATGCGCGCCCAGCGCAGCGCCTGTTGATGGCGCGTGCTGCGCTGGAAGACCCACATCGCGCCCCAGACTGTCAGCGGCGGCAGCGCCACGCGCCACCAGTCATCCGTCCCGTTGCGGGTCAACAGCGCCATGCCCGGCAGCGCAACGATCAGGATGATCCCCAGCATCCGCAGACGCAGACCAGGGCGCAGGTCGTCGGGTGCGTCGAGCGCAAACGGTCCGACCTCGATCAGCGGCGGCACAGCGAGGATCAGCGCTCCCACGCCAAGCCAGAACCACACCGTTTGCTGAAGAGGAGCGCTGCTATCGGGGATGCGCAGCAATCCCACAACCTCCAGCGTTCCCGTTCCCTGCGACAGAAGGGCGAGAGACAGAACGACAGGCGGATAGCCGTTTAGCGCTGCTGCCAGCCGCTGCACTCCCCGCGCGCGGTTGCGCTCCTGCAGATCGGCGGCGATCGCCAGCAGCCGGGGCCATTCCAGCAACGCGACGATGGCGATCAGATCAATCGGACGTGACAGCGCCACTGCACCTGGCAGCGGCAGGAGCGCCACGCCAAGCCACGGAAGAACCACCGCACTCGCAGCAAGCGGCGAGGTAAGCCACGACGTCGGAAAGGGCGGAAATCCGACCCGCCCACGCCGTTGCCCGACCATTTCCGCGATCCACACGGCAATGAGCAGGCACACGCCGCCGGGGAAGATCAGCAGCCGCGACCACGCCAGACCCAGAAACGACAGCAACTCAGCGATCGTCATGGTCTGATGCTTTCGTTGCCGGTTCGCCGAGCCAGGGAACAGCGCGGCGCAGATCGTTCAGCACCTCGTCGTATGCTATCGACGCAGGGGAAGAAGGATCGATCGCCGGTTTCGGGCGGAGCAACCGGGAGAGGAGGTAGACCAGCGCGCTCAGCACGACCATCAGCCCGGCGGCGCCGATGGTTGGCAGGGCAGTGATGCCGGTGCGCGCCGAGTTGACCATTGCCAGTCCAACCCAGGGCCACACATTGACGTCGCCGTAGACGCTCAATCCTCCCTGCAATTGCTCGATCACCGGCTGAATGAGGAGGTAAAGCGTCAGTGGCGATGTCACACCAAGCGCCAGGCTGATAGCGCCGCCGAACCACCGGCGACGTGATGCAATCGCAGGCGGGTCGATCACGACCGGCAGCGCACCGATCAGCATCGTCAGCCAGGCAACGGCCGCCAGCATGGTCACGCCGCCGGCTGCGCCTGCTCCGACAATCATCCAGGTTGCGATGAACGGCGCGGTGAGTGGAATCGCCCCGGAGAGGAGCCATGACGGTACAGACGATGGGAAGCCCCACACAGTCGCACCGGTGTTCGCTTCCATGTCTGGTTCTGTCTCTTCGGTCACAACAAGCAGCAGATAGACCAGCGCCGCGTAACATCCCGCCGCCAGACCGGCGCCGTTGCTCAGTCCGATGCCTGCGAGCGCCAGAGCGAGAAACCGGCGGCGATTGCACGCTGCGCGGCGCGCGCGTGTGGTTGCAGTCAGTGCTCCGAGCGTCAACCAGATCATTGCGCCGCCGCCAAGCGTCATTGTCGCAAACGACCACCCTTCATTCCAGGGAGCGAGGGTATAAAGACGCATAAGCGGATAAAACCAGGCGTAAGCGAAGAGGTTCAGCGACGATTTTTCGTCCGTATCAGCGTCCAGGCGCCCAACAGGCGGAAGGAGTGGAATGGCGGCAGCCAGCAGCACAAACCAGAAGACGAACGAGTCGAGTGCGGCGCCGGCCAGCGGTGCATCGAAGGTTCGTGCGCCGCGCCAGGCCAGTGCGCCATACCCGATTGCCAGCGCTGCAGCTGCCAGCAGCGGGACGATAGCGCGGCGAAGTGCAACCGTCAGTGCACCGCGCGGCGCCGGCAATGTGTGTATCAGCGCGATCGAGACATAGACCGCGATGATCAGCGGCGTCCACGAGGTGACGAATGTGGCGGTCAGCACCAGCGCCGTCAGCCAGAAACGCCACCCCTGTTCCGCCGGCGCGCGCAGCGTCAACCAGAGCGCCGCGCCAGCCCAGACGGCAAAGACAAAGAATGCTCCCAGCGCATCGAGATACGCCAGCGGCGGCAGCGTGAGCGGCTCGCGCCGCGTGATCCAGAGCAACGCCAGCGCGCCAATCAGACCGATGGATGCGCCCGTGATGGGCGCGACTGATCGCAGGCGTGTGATTGTTCGCATCATCGCGCCTCGCCAATGCTGGCAATCATACGCTTCACCTGCGCAATATCTTCTGGCTGATTGACATTGATGAAAGAGAATCCATGCGGGTCGTACTGACGCCAGACATCTGGCGTCAGGTAACGGGTATCGAGCATCGCCAGCGGATCCACGAGCGCGCGCGCGCCGCGCTGCAGGCATGCGCGGATGGCAGGGAGGCACGTGCGCCGATAGACTGCCAGCAGCGGCTCGACCGCCAGCGAGTTGCGCGGCGCGCGCGCGCCAGCGTCAGGACGGAGCGGCGCCAGCGCATCATAAGGGCGCGGATAGTCCAGGAGCGCATCGATGAGCGCATCCTGCACCAGCGGCAGGTCACACGCCAGCGCCAGCGCATAGTCGTGACGACACGCAGCCAGACCGGCAGCCAGACCGCCGAGCGGTCCGCTCTGTTCTCCTTCGTCACAGACCAGACGGGCAGGAAGTTCCTGCCAGTTCTCCGGATCGTTCAGCGCAACGATAACATCGTCGCTGACGCGAACAGCGCGCGCAACCGCATGTTCCAGCAGTGTTGGACCGTCCTCGCCCCACAGTCGCAGGCGACGCTTGTCTGTTCCCATGCGGCGGCTTATTCCACCAGCAACAATGATGCAGGATATGGGCATGAGAGAACCAGGAACGAATGCCATCGATAGCACGATGGTATCATATTACCGTATTTTTCCGTCAGGTAGCTCATACCATTTTAGATTGTAGATTTTGGATTGTAGATTGGTGCAATCGCATTGCAGTGCGCTCTGGTAGGCGTGCGCATGCGGCTTGTTCGATTCCGAGCGGTCTGGGTGACCGGCGATGCGGCGCAGCGCAGACTCTATCTTCATATGGTCGATGCGCGTCTTCAATATCAAGTAGTGACGATCGACTGAGTCGCGCCTCGTGGTACGGTGCGTTATGCGCCTCCGGCAATCTGTACGCTGAACGAGCAACGATGACCCACGCTGAAATCTACAGTGACGCCAGCCACGACGCGGCGACGAACCGCGCAGGATGGGCGTATGCAGTCAGCACAGCGGCGTTCTGAGCGATGTGACCATCCAGGCGGCGGAACTGCACGCTGCACTGGCGGGGGTGCGGAGCGCGACGCTGTACATCGACAATACCGGTGTCATCGCGCTGATCGAAGGGAAAGCGGCTGATCTGGACGATCTTCGCCAGACCATTGCACTGCGCTGCGTCTGGGTGCGCGCCCATGGACAGCACGGCTCAAGCGGCAATGCGCACGTTGACGCACTGGCGCGCGCTGCGTTGAAGCAGCGGTGGCACAGGCGCTGCAGAGTTCCGGTCGGGCAGCCAGCGCGCTTTCGGCGCTGAACGCGGCAGCGTTGGCGGGCAGGGTCGTCCGTGCCTCCTGGCAGCGACCATCGTCACACGCCACAACACGTAATGGCAGGCCAGATCAGTCGTGCAGGCTGTTGGTTATTCCCGTCTGCCAAAACGTGCATGGCACCGCTGCCGCCGGGTGATCGCGCCACAGGCAGCGCCGTCCGGCTCCCAGCGTAGCGAGCCCGGCTTCGGTCAACGAGTCTTGATTCTGGATAAGGTCGGCAGTTTCCGCGGCAGTGATCGGCATGAGCTTCCAGCACTGCGCGTCGTCGCCACCCATCCAGTCAACAGTCTCTGTGAAGATCGAGAGAAAGCGCTGAGCGCAACTGGGACACGCGAGGATCATCACGTGAATATGTGACTCGTCGATCAAATCCGCCACGTGAGTAAGCGCGTAGCGCGCTTGCCACGCAGCATCTGCGCTGGAGGGCCAGCAACGCTCACAGCCGAAATCTTCCTGTGGTCTGGTTTCTCCCATTATGTCCGCCTCCGACCGTATCGTGCGCCAGGCAAGTGTTCACCCGTAGTGTAACCGTAGCGTTTTTGCGTCGGCGGGGCCATTATGGCGTTTGCACAAGCCATCCCGCCGCCGATTCTTAGAGCCTATCCGAATAACGCGGGATACCGAACAACCGCATCCTGAGCAGCGCACAGCGCATATCGAAGGGTCCGTTGTTCGGACAGGCACTTAATCGCGGAGGCTTCCCAAAAACCCCCGATTGTGACAGTTACCATCTTTCGATGTCGCTTATGATCAGGCAGAACAGGCGTCCAGCGCTGGCGCCTCATCGTGATGGGCAATTCTGGCGCATGCAGACTAAAGGGCGTAGCGGTCAAGCGCCGCCGCGCACTTCATATAGTCGTCGTGCCAGTCATTGGCTATGGCGATTTCCTGTACCGGTCCTGTTGGCGCCAGGAGCGCTCTCAGGTCCAGTTTATCAGCCTCCGAAAGCATCGGTGTATCCCGCAGTGCAACCAGTCTGTCCGCTATCTCGTCAGGCGACCAGGCGGACCAGCCAGACTCGCTGCTGTCTGAAAGCCGTGCTATCAGGAGATTGAACGCTTCAGTGATGCCCATATGCTGTGGTTTGTCCTGGCTATCTGTTTTATGTTCTACCAGAACCCTGGCGCTCATGCACATCCTTACGCCTACGCCGCCAGGTACGTGTACCGGGTAAAGGCGCCTGTTCTATAAGGCGCAGCATGAGCGTGCGCTCCGCTTCCAGGATGCCTATCACGATCGTGCCAGGGAGCGTGCGAACTTCGAGTAAACTGGTCAATAGCGCGCCGGATGCTCTCGGCCTCGGTCAGATCTTGCTCTTTGCTCAGTCGCTGATGTCTATGACCATCACGGATGTTTACCCTTCAGGGCGGGAAGCCCACCCCCCCTCAATCCCCCCCACGAAGTGGGGGGGAAGGGGGGGAGCGGTGGGATGAACGCCCCCGCTTCAGCGGCTTCAGCCCACCGCTTGCACAAACGTTCGGCTCATGGTATACTTCATCTTGTATGAAGCTTATCGCGCGCGTCAAACTGAACCCAACCCCCGAACAGCACGCGGCCTTGCTGGCCACCCTGCGGGAAGCGAATGCCGCATGTCATGCCATCAGCGCGATTGCGTGGCAGGCGCGTGAATTTCGTCGTATCCCCTTACAAAAGCGCTGCTACCATCAGGTCAAGCACTCGTTCCGTCTCGGCGCGCACATCCTCATTCGCTGCATTGCCAAAGTTGCCGATGCCTACACACTGGATCGAACGACCCGGCGCACCTTCAAGCCGCACGGCGCCGTCGCCTTTGACGACCGCAACCTGACGTGGTATGCCGACAGGGACGCCGTGTCGATCTGGACGGTCGACGGGCGACAGTCTATCCCCTACCGTTTGGGCGACCATCAGCGCGCGCTGCTGGCGTACCGCAACGGCGAAAGCGACCTGGTGCACCACAAGGGGGTGTTCTACCTGCTCGCGGTTTGTGACGTACCAGAACCCAACGAGCAGCAGATCGACGGCGTGCTTGGGGTTGATGTGGGTATTGTCAACCTGGCGACCGATAGCGATGGCGCCCCCCCGAACCCCCCCACGGAGTGGGGGGGTTCGGGGGGGCGCGGACGACCGGTTGAACGCAAACGACGCTGGTACGCGAACCTGCGCAGGCGGCTCCAGCAGCGCGGCAGTCTCTCGGCGAAACGCCATCTGCGCAGGCTGGC